>Ga0222630_1000274_pt1 | contig 26841 bp, 29 predicted proteins | sample AntAcemetagenom3_FD_179842 | JGI IMG/M metagenome (GOLD analysis project Ga0222630, IMG submission 179842) | Saline water microbial communities from Ace Lake, Antarctica - #3 | ecosystem: Environmental > Aquatic > Non-marine Saline and Alkaline > Saline | place: Antarctica: Ace Lake | collected...
GCGGCGGATCGGCGCCCGCCGCGGAGAACGCCACGCGCAGCGCGGCGACGATTTTTGGCAAGTGGGAAGTTAGTCCAAAACTTCCAAAAACTTCCTCGTCTCCGACCCGTGTCGCACTTGCGATCAACGCGGTTTCGTAGTTCGACGCGCTCGTCGCAGTACTGGCAACAGCGGCGACCGACGACGTTTTGTCACCCAAAAACGTTTTTGATTCGTTCCACAAAGCGCGTGTTTCGCCGCGTCTTTCCAACTCGGAAGGCAAACTCTGAGTCGGAATCTTCCCAGCCTGCGTGGACGGCGAAAAGCACATCTCCGCGAAGTTCGCGGCGGGTTCGTGGAATACCACGCCTTCGGCGTTTGTTTCATCGACGATGAAACGATTTGAATCATCCGGAGTTAACGACTCAGCAAACGAAGTAGTCCCCGCGTCGTCGGTGCCGAGCGTCTCGTCGTCAAACAAACAACACGCGTCGTCGGTGTCGTCGTGGTGCGTGGTGTTCGTGACCTTAAATACCGGCAATTCGCGTGGCACAAACGCGACAGCAACAGAGGGTTGATCAGACGCACCAGCCGTGTTATCGTTATCCCCTTTCTCTTTTCGCTGCGCCGTCGCCGCTCGCCCGAGCGCGATGGCAAGAAACGTCCCCACACCGGGTCTTTTCCGTTCCAACGTCTTGAGCGCTTGGGCGTCGAAAATGCCAAGCCGTGACCCGGCCGACCCAGCAGTCGCGGTGGACAGACGCACCGCCGGCCGGAAGAACGAATCCACAAAACCCACCACGCCGACGAAACTACCGCACAGTTTCGTCGCGCCGCTGAAGTCGCCAAAGTGTTTCTGCGAATGTAAAAGAAAAGTGTCAGTCGGCGAGTCCGTGGGTGTAAGGTATGGGGGATTGGGGTCCGAGTAATCGGGCCGGACACAGGGCACTGGGAGAGTAATCGGGCCGAACAGTGCACTTGTGCTGTGTGTAGTCGTAACAGTTGTTACGGGCAGTAGTACACGGGAAACAGTCACGAACGGGGCATCAAACCGTGTCTGGATTTGGGAAATGCAACACGTACCTGCTCGGCGACGACGGACCCTGATTGTAAAAAAAGAAAGTGTCAGTCTCTCGTGATGTGTATTACGTAAACAGTCAGGGTAATGGGCAGAGGTAATACAGTCAGGGTAATGGGCAGAGGTAATAGTCCCTTCTGGTACGAGTATGGGCAATCAGGGAGGCGGAATGTGGTGGGTGGGAAATACGTACCTTTTAAGACGATCCCGAACTTCGAAGCGACGGTGCCCGAGGAGAACACGGTTTCGTGACGGTTCGCATCCACGACCGCGGCGACCGAGGCGAATGCTTTCTTGTCCTTCTCAGAATGCAGCTGACAGAAACAGTTCTCGCGGTCCGCGATTCCGGAAAGCGCGAGGTACACGCGCCGCGCGTCAAGAGTTTCGGCTAGTTTCGGGCTTCTTCTTGAAACGTTGGAATTTTCTTTTTCGGAATTTTCTTCCGTATCTTTCTTCTCCCGTCCCTCCTTCTCCACCAAAAGCCACCGCTTTAACCGGGACGTGGCGGTGTTTGTGAGTGACCCGAACGCCCTCGTTGCTAAATCCGGGTGCTTCGCGAAAAAAGCAACAAAAGCGTCGAAGTAAATACGAACGCAAAGCGTGGACGAGGCACCGGCGTCTCTTCTCATGCCGAGCGCTTCCTCGTTTCCCAAAACGTTCCCAAAATCATCCTCGTCATCCCCCGATGCGCACGCCACGACGTCTGCTTTCCGGAACCCGCCAAGTAAAAGCCCCATCTCGCCGATGATCGCACCCGGGCCTAGTTTCTTTTTAACAACCTTCTTGTCACAACTGGTTTTGCCCACCACGAAACAGCTAGTGCCAAACAAAGAGAGTGTCAGTCTTGTATTGGCAAACAGGGAGAGGGAGTTAAATTTGGGAAAGGCGCCTCCACGTACCTCCCGGAAACAACAAGCGCCACGAAGTCGGCCACGTCGCCGTTCGCGCAGATCTTTTCCTCCGCGCCGTACTTCACGAGCTGGAAAAACCCGGCGAGCGTTTCGTACTGTTTTTGTAAAACAAAAGTGTCAGTCGGCGAGTCTACGGGTGTACTGTATATCGCGATGTATTGGACGATGTATGGACAACAGTCAGGGTAATCGGTCTGAACAGTCACCAGCTGAGAGATAAAACAGTGCACTTGTGCCGTGTGTAGTTGTTGGGATTTGGGAATATCCCAATACGCACCTCGGATTCAGTGCGACACACCCGCCAGTCCGCGCTTACTTTCTGCGCGCTTCGTAACAAACAAGCCGTGTTTGACATGTGGTTTGAGTCCATCGTGACGCGACTTGTTCCGACTGTTTGCGTGATGTCACAAATTTTCTCCTCGTCCAGAATAACCCGCCCGCGGTCGTTCCGCCGGCTGTTTTCCCGCCGCGCCGACGCCGCGAACGGGGACTTTTTGTTCCGGGCCAGCCAATCGCCCGCGTTTTTCTTGTCCCCCACCACCCCGAGAAGCAACGACCACCCCACGTCCCGGCCGATTTCCCGGACTTCTCTGAAGTACGCGTGCGTAAACACGGCGCGCCGCGCGAGTCGCCAATTTGAAATTTTTGGTTCCGGCGCGTCCGAGGCCGAACCGTTCGGCGACGCGACGTCGCTGGTCACCACGGCGTCGTCCAAATCGTGTTGATCGTCGAGCGTTTCTTCGGAAACAGTGTTTCCAGGGTGCTCTTGGAATGAAAAAGCGTCCCGGTCGTCCCGCGATGTTTCTTCGTGTGTGTCACTAGGCGCCGGCGCCGGTTGTGTCGTCAAATTGAGCTTCTTCGTCGGCGATGGAAACAAAGTTGGCCCGCTCGTCTTGGTCCTTCCCACCGGGACGTTCGTTTTCGCGGTTACCACGGAGGCGCGGGCGGTTCGGCGCGATTTCGACCCAAAGACGCACATATCAAGCGCGACACACGCTTCCGAGGCTAACGAGGGTTTCACCACCGCAGAAGCCTTCGCCGGCAGCGGTAGCCTCGGTTTCGGAGGACCCGGACCCGCATTCTTGGAACCAATCTTGGCAAGATCTCGGCCCCTACCCACGACCCCGGGAGTCGAAACGCCGGGCCCGCCCGCGGTTGGGGGTTTTTGTTTGGGGGGCGGGGGCATTTGTTGGCGTCGAAAGGACGCGCGCGCGTGAGACGTGCCGCGCGACGACGCGCGGCGACGTGTGACTCGCGAGTCACAAGACGCGCGCGGACGTGCGTCGGAACATTCGTTGAAGCAGGAGACGAATCGTCTGCTTCGTGGAATTGGGCCAAGCAACTTTTTTACCTCTTCTGTTTTGGCGCCGAGAGCAGATCGTAGATGGGATCCCCATTCGCGCGCGCACGCCCGGCGGGTCGAGTCGAAGCGTTTCCATGATCGCGCAACACCTCGCGTGTCGTGCCCGAAAGGTCGCATGTGAGGTGCGTGCGTTGCGAATCTCCCCCCCACCAACCTCGTCGCCCTCGGAGACCGCCCCTGTTGAAAAACCATCCTGTTAACGTGTGCCCACCAGACTGACCGCGTGCATCTCTCCCCACACTCATCGCTAATCTCACTCCAGGCGACCCGCGGGTACGCGTCCGGGCGCGGGTCGGGGCGCAAGCCACCCCCCGAGGTATTTAACCACAGCGCGCGTGCTGGGGAAGCCGCGGGGGCTCAAACGAGGCCAACAGGGGAGACCCAACCGACTGTTCCATCCGCAGCAGAAGCGGTGGCCGTACCTCCTGTTACCACTCCGTCTGTTTCTTCCACACCGGTTACTGTGACTCCTCCATCGTCAATGAACGCGGCGGCGTCGGAATCAGCGGCGAGCGGATCGTCCCCTTTGTCCGCGTCATCACCAGGAGCCTCGATGGCATCACCGGGAGCCTCAATCGCAACGTCAGGAGCCACCCTGCAAAACCCGCCCGGAACGCCTCTTCCCCCTCCCCGAAAGGCAGGCAACGGAGCGTTCGTCGCCGCGCTTTTGGCGGGCGCCGGGGCGGGCGCGTGTTACGTGTACGACGCGCAAAACAAAACCGCCTCGACCGTGACTCCCGTTCGGTCTGTGACTCCCGAAACGCAAACCGAGGAAACGCGCGCCGGTGAAACCAAGGGTGACCCACCGAAGGCAACGCCCGCGGAGGCTCCCGCCCCCGGTAGAGCCCTTAACTTGCGAAGGCTTTTCGCGTTTGAAAAGCAACGCGAGCGCGTCGCGAAGGACATTGGCGCGTTGGCGACCGAAAAAGTCGCGGTGACAAAAGTTGTGACTGAAAGGTCTGTGACTCCCGAAACGCAAACCCCGAAGCGCGAAGAAACTCCGACGGATCCGACGCCGACTCCGACTCCGACTCCGACTCCCGTGGCGTTTAAAAAAGTAAAAGAAGTGACCCAAGAAGTGCCTCCAGAGGCGAACGAAAAAGTCTCGCTCGTTTTCGGAACCGCCGCGGATGCGCTTTTGGCGGTCGCGGACGCGGCGGCTGAGGCGGAACGAATCGAAGTCGCGAACGAAAAAGAACGCCGCGCGAGTTTCGCCGCGAGCGAAACCTCGAGTCGCGATTTGAACTTAGATTCCAACTCAGCGGGCCCGGCGTCGGCGACCAGGGCGATTTCGTTGCAGACGGTGTCAACAAACGCGAGCGCGATACATTCAAACGCGCGCTCAAGACAAACGGCAACGGAAACCGACGAGCGGTTGGCGCCGAGCGCGACGTCGTCGCGAGGCGCGGCGGAGGTGTGTGTTTTTTTTTCTTCTTCTTTTTTCTTTTTTTCTTTTTCGGTTTTTTCGCTGTTACACTCTTCTGCCCCGGCACTTCACGCCGGGTCAGTTTTTATCGGCAGCAAGAACCTCGAACGCGGCAGGGCTCACAAAAACGAGTTTGATCACTCAACGCGCCGTCGTGTGCCGGGCGTGTCATGGGGACGGGATGGTCACCCGCTTCACCGAAAACACCGGACGAAATCTTTCACCTGGTTTTTTTTTTTTTGCTGGTCGGCGCGCGTCAGTAGTCCTACGGGTCATCACGTTTCCTCTCTTTCTCTTCCAAAGTAACTACGTATTCTTCCAAAATGACGTTACGTGTTCTTGTTACGAGCACCACAACACGAGCTACGGCCCCTGACAAGCCGCACATCTCCGTTTTCGTAACACAGGATATCGCGCGCGCGTCCGCGGCGTTCCGGGCGACGCCGTTGGCGGGCGAATCGGACGCCGTCGCGTTCGCCAAGACGCTTGATACCTTCGCGGGTGCGGGGCTTTCCCAATCACCACGTTCCGCCTTTGCGATTGCCCATACGAGACGGACGTATACTACTGGTAACTCTTACCAGTACTCGCGGCTCTTACAAATACATCACAAGTAGACTGTTTGCTCATACAGTAAGACTCAAGACTGACACTTTCTTTTTTATCGTACCAGAAGATGCCAGGGCGGAACGGCGCGCGCTTGAAGTGCGGCTCACGGAATCCCACGCGGTCGCCGCGGAGCTCGCGAGCACGCAGATTCAATCGCTCGCGAACGAAATCGAGCGATCGGAAAAACGAGTCGCGTCGTTAGCGGCGGCGCTTTCGTTCGCCGGGTCGGAAGCGGAGCGTTTAGCGGATGAAACGGCTGCTGAAACGGCCGCGGTTTTGAAACAGTCCCTGGAAACGCAAGCCCTGGAGCTGAAGAAGGCGGCGTCTGCGTGTTTGATCAGGGAAAGGGTTGCGCGAGCTGGACAGCTGGACGAGGTCCGCGTGCGGGTCGGCGCGCTAACCGAAACCCTCGCCGTGAACTCGGTGAACTTAAAAATGTCACACAAACAGCTGCGAGTCGCGCTCGCCACGAACGCGCTTTCCGACGCGGCGTCGCGTGGGTGCTCACTCGATCGACAAGTTGCGGTGCTGAAGCTCGCGGCGGAAGGGGACGACCTGGTGCAGGCGGTGGTTTGCACAATTCCAACAAGGGGCACGGGAACAGGCACGCCCACCAAAGAGGCGTTGACGTCGCGCCTGGACGACGTCGCGCGAGCGGCGAGACGCCTGGCTCTGGTGCCGAGGAACGACGACGGCACCAACGGCAGCGGAGGGGTGTTGACGTATGTCGTGTCGCACGTCGCTTCCTTGCTGCGCATGCGCGAAAGCGCTTTTCGTGGTGACACTGGAAACGGCGTGGAAGCCGCTTTGGCGGTTGCGGCTGCGGCGGTCGGCGACGGCGAAATTGCCGCCGCCGCGTCGGCGCTTGAAAACGGCGCGGCGGGAAGCGCCGCGGCGACGGCGTGCGCGGGGTGGGTCACTGACGCAAGGGAGCGACAGCGGCTGGAAATGGCACTCACCGTGCTTCGCGCGCACCTTGCCGTGGAGACTGCGACGCTGGCGTAGAGCACGGAGGGGGCGTAACAGGTGTAACAAGTACTACGCGCGACAAAATCAGTCTCCACTTTCTTTTCAGTTTCGACCCCCCGAAGAGGTTTTATGCGTGGTATTCGTCACGAAACAAGCCTCGGAGAGTGTTTCGTGTGCTTCACGTTGCGTCTCGGTTTGCGTCGGGAGGTCGCTGTGATGACACGAAAGAAACCGTGGAACCGCGACCGGTTGTGATTCACTCTGAACAACGCGAACGCGCGTCTTCGTCGCACCCACTGACCCACACACGCCATGATGAACTCCCGCCACCTCCGTTCGCTGTTCCTCGTCCTGGCCTGTTGTCTCGCGGTCGCTTCCGCGGAGACCGTCCCGCGACGCGCGCTTTTGGTGGACAAGGAAGTCGCAATCGCCGTGGACCCGATCGGCGTGGTGCGCTCAACCTCCATAAGCACAAGCATCTCCCTCAACTTCTTCTGCGAGTTCGTCAAGCCGCTGCTGGACTTCGACCTGCCTTCGGGGTACTGCTGAGAAGCACGAAAGAAGTATTCTTGAAGTGTTGGAAGTGTCTGCGCCTTGAACATCAACAACAGGACGAGTACAAAAAAACTTGTAGGCAGGCGGGAGAGGTTCCTTTTGTATCGATATGAATACCCTGAACCCTTGATATGATTACAAATCGCCAGCTTTAAACTAGTAAGATATTTCAAGGCGCCACTTTATCCAGCATCGCGCACTGTTTCCAGAACGGCACCAACTCGTGCGCGGCGCTCCAGCCGTGCGCGGCGACGGACGGTACGCCTGGTCCGGGGAAGTTGGAGTCGCCCACCACGAGCAGTCCGGCCATGGGCGTCGCCGCGGTTGTGATGGGAATCGTGTCACTATCAGGCGTTATCCACCCCGTGCCGCCGTACGTGCCTTTGTGCCGCCGCTGCCACCGCTGCTGCGTTAACGGCGACCCCACGTATTGGCACTCCACCCGGACACGCACGTCAGGAATCGCCTTCTCCACCGCCCGCCAAAGAATCTGCGATCGCGTGTCTTTCAGCTTTTCGTACTCGTCTGATCCGCGCTCCAACCCCTGCCACAACTCAACCGGTTCGTTCCCCGGCGTGTACGCGTGAATCACGTGCTTCCCGGTTGGCGCTAACGTAGGGTCTAGCACGGACGCGATGGACACCAGCACCATGTTCTGCTCCGCCGTTACCCCGCGCGCCCAGTCCTCGACGTAGATGTGGTGAATTTCCAAATCGGGTGGCAACCCTGTCGCGTCGATGCCCAAGTGCAGATGCATGAAGGACGCGCACATCTTTGTTTCGTGAACGTCGTCCACCCACTTCTTCCCGGATCCGTCGGCGCGACATTCCTCCATGGCGTTGGGAGGCAGAATCTTCAGCGTGTCCCACACCGTGCAGTTGCTGATGACGCTTTCCGTGGCGGTGATAACCGTGCCGTCTTTAAGAGTCACCCCGGTTGCTCTTTTCGTTGCGTCGTCGAAATTTATGCCCGCGACGTGCGAGTTTACCTCCAGGCGTCCCCCGTTTTTTCGTAACCCTCGCGTCAACGCGTCAACAATCGCCTCGCTTCCCCCTACCGGGAATTCCAAGGTGCTGTTCGGTTTGTACCAGTCGTCGAACATGTACCCGATTTCCGCGGCGAGGGTTCCGGACGCGGGGGCGCCCGAGAGCAAAAAACACAAAACTTCCATCCAGTTTTTGACAAACGGGTGCCTAATGTCGTTCTTCTCCATGAACTTTGAGTACGGCGCCATGATTTCGGGAAGCACGGGCGCCGCTGCTAAAAGCCCGGGGACGAACCTGGCTAGGGTTACCACCGCGCCTAAATCGGTTCTCACCGCGCTTGGCGGTAGCGCTGAACTGGCTTTGGCTAAAGGTTTCATCAGTTCTTTTAATCTCAACCACTCATCAGCCGCGTTTACGCCATCCACGTCAGCCACGTACTCCCTCAACACATCCACGAACTGGTCGTTCCCCACCTCCGTCAAAAAGCTCCCTTCCGGGACGTGCACCATCCACGTGTTGTATTCAACGCAAGTCAAGGGTTCGTCGAGGGCGTGCAACACCTGGCCGCACGGATTCGTGGTTGGCCATTTCGACATGCCGGAATACAAACTGGGCCCGCTTTCGAAGGTGTACCCGTTTCGTTTCCAGGAGTGCGCCGCTCCACCCGCGACGGAGTGCGACTCCACCACGGTTACCTTCTTGCCGTACAACGCACACAACGCACCCGCGCACAAACCCCCGATACCGCCGCCGATCACCACCACGTCCGTGGTGTGGGTTTCGACCTTGGCGAAAACTTTGGCAACGCGACGATTGGGCGAAGCTCTCCTGCAGTACGACTTCGAGGACCGGGCGGCTTCGACTGCGTCAGGACGACGCGAGCTGAGGCCGGAGAACCCGGGCGCGCGCATCGCGACAGGCATGTCGTCGCGAAGCGAAACGCGGGGCACCGAAACCAAAGCCGGGGTTCCGCGTCGCCGCGAGTGGGGCGGCGAGGCGGAGACCTTGGAGTGAACAGTGAAGACAGATGACGTTGCTTTTCGTCCGGACACGACGCGCCAGCTGTCGGCCACGTCTCTGGATAAATCAGATCTTCGTGAAACCTGCAGGTCGGCGGCGGCGTGTCATCACTCGCCCTGGCGCGTGTTGGCAATCCTTTTTCGCGTGGCATCGCACCGCGGGTGTGCGTGATTGGCGATGGCGACTGCGATGTTCTGCTCGGGCAACGTACCGAACGCGTCGGCCAGACGGCCATCGAACGGCATCGAACGTAAAATCACATCGTCATCGTCATCGCGGCTTCGCGTTTTTTCGGTCACCGCCAAAGCCAATCGCCAAGGCGGCCAAGGACAGACCGCCCGGAATCGAACAGCGGTGCGCCCGAGCGCGATCTCCGTGCCGTTGCCAGGCACGGCAGGCGGTGGTGTCATTGTTACGACCGAACACAACTCTGGCAATGGCCCGATCCCGTCCCTACGCGAGCTTCGCAACGCCATCCCCAAGGAATGTTTCGTCCCGGATGTCCAGGAAAGCTTGAAATATTTCGCGGTTGATTTTTCGGCGCTGCTGTTCTGCTTCGGCGTGCTGTCCCCGCTCGTGGTGGACAACCCGCTGTTGCTCCCCATCTACGCCCCAATTACAGGCACGGTGATGTGGATGAACTTCGTGATCGGGCACGACTGCGGGCACGGCAGTTTTTCGGGGAACAAGTTATTAAACGCCGTGATCGGGCACGTCACGCACGCGCCGCTTCTGGTTCCGTTTTGGCCGTGGGCGTACTCGCACAAACAACACCACCGGTTCCACCAGCACGAAACCAAAGACATGAGCCACCCGTGGATGACAGCTGAGACGTACCAAGGCACGAACCCGGTCGTACGGTGGCTCGCCTTGGACCACTGGTGGGGCGCGTTTCTCGGGTTCCCCGGGTACCTGCTGTTAGAACAGAAATGGGCTTCGACGGATGGCAGCCATTTCTGGCCAGCCAGCCGATTGTTCGACAAGGCGCCGAAAGACGAGCGCTTGAAATGCACGGTGTCCACACTCGCTTGTGCTGGGTTTTTGGGTTTGACATTCGCAGTCACCGACAGCGTTGGTGCCTGGTCCATGCAGTACCTAGCACCCTACCTGTGTTTCTCGTGGTGGCTTTTCGCGGTGACCTATCTGCAACACCACGACGAGGACACCGAGACGTACTCGGAAACCGAATGGGAGTACGTGTTGGGTGGTTTGCAGACCATCGACCGGACCTTCGGCTTCGGCGTGGACAGAATCACGCACCACATCACGGACTGCCACGTCGCGCACCACATGTTCACGGATATGCCGCACTACAACCTTGAAAAGGCGACGGAAGGGGTGGTTGGGGTTTTAGAACCGAGAGGGCTGTACAAAAAACGTGACACCAAGGACTTCGTGGCGAAGACGTTCCAACTGCAACGAGATGTCGGGCACTGCATCGATCGCGACCGCCCGCGGGCCACCGTGGAGGAGATCAAGAAGAGTCTGGGGCTAACAGGCTTCCTAGAGGAGAAGTAGTGCGTTATTTAATTTATTTGGTATTGGTTCGTATGCGTCGCGAAGGGTTACGCGACGCGTAAGCGTCTTATGTCAGTTTTTATGTCTAAAGGGAGTTTACAAGAACGGTTCCCAAAACGCGCCGCCAGTGGTCCACTCCAGGTAAAACGCGCCCGCTAACCCCACCATCGCTAGCCTGCCATGATTCAGCTCCTTACCAGCAGTGAACGGCCCGAAGGGCGGGTCTTTCGAGGACGGCTCCGAGGTGTATTTCTTCGCGAACAAACCAGGCGCGAAGCTCGCCAGGAAAACCAGCGCGCTTACAAACGCGAGGGAAAAAACATGGTCGTGGAACTGCGTCGGCAGGGTTTCGCCGGTAACCACCTCCGCCCCAACGCCGGACACGAACGCGATTTGCGCCACTCGGCCGTTAACAACCTCAGGCGCCCACCCGGTGAAACGAAACGTCTCGCCGAAACCCTTGCGCTTCACTACCCGTGATGAGCTCGCGCGTTTCATCGCTTCGGCAGCCGGGATGGGAGCGCCACTGGAATCAGACGCGCTCGCCGTGGTCACCGCGCGGCGGGAGGAGCTCGCGCGTCCGCCAACTTTGGGGGCGGAAACGCCCCCCCGGGTCACGCGAAGACACGAAGTGCTCGCGTACATGTCGTGGTCGGTGGTGCCTCTGGAAGTGGACGAGACAAGAGTCGGGGTGACGAGATGGGGAGACGTGGCAAAACGGCGAGAGAAAAGGAGGCAAATTTTCGTCCGCGTCATCCCCGAATTAAACTTGATTGATGAGAGCCCTCGCACAACCACTCCGACTCGCACCGCTCTGCGTGAAACGCGTTGTCGCGACTTTTCGCGACCGCGGACGCGAAAGGGCGCGCCTGTAAACGTCATGCACGCGACGGGCGTGCACGCCGCTAACCGGTGCGTTTCTCCGTCCACTCTCCGTCGAGTTGCACTTTTTCTCCCTTCTCGCCCTTTTGGGTCACTGTAGTCCATCAGCGTTTTGCCCCCAATGCGCGAGCCGCGTGAACGCGCACGCTCATTCCCAACCCCCGCTGACCTCGCCCACCAACCGTTGGTTCCCACCACATGTGATCTTTCCAAACAGAACCTCACCGCCGGTGCATTGTGGAACCGCGCGCGTTAGAGGCGGCGGGTGCGACACGGCGGGTGCGTCCATTTTTCGACGCCACAATCCGCGTCAGTCGTACTCTCTTTTGGTACCACCGAATCCGGGATTGCCGAGGCAACAACGAGAACTTCTTCTATCAATCGCCGATTGCACGATCCCTTCCGCGACGCACAACCCCCTGACCATCCCCATCTTCCCCCTCCACCAACCTCAAAACAGGTTTACGCCACGCACCGCGAACCCCGCGACGAAACCAGACCCGGCGCGTCGATACCCGCGCCACGTACACCGGTACGTCCGGCCCTTCCCCGAGAGTGGCGTTTTTCGTGGTCCGACTTGCAGACCACCCACTTTTACCGTTGCTTTTTTTAGGAGGCGAAAAAGACGAGTAAAACGCGCCGTCTCGCGTCGCGTACGTACTGATGACGTATACGGTGCATGTACACTGCACTGATGATGTATTCGGTGCATGTGCACTGAAGCCATGTGTACTGACGCCTATTCCCCATAAATATACGCATACAACCCTCCAATCCATAACACAGGCGTGCCCCCCGTTGTGTGCCCCAGCCGCGTCGTGGACGTGGCGAAGCTTTCAGACTTCACGCGGCTTTCGCTTTCGATTCCCGAAAGCGCCGCCGCTTCGGTGAGGGTGGGTTCGTGTTGTCGGGTGAACGGCACTTCTTTGACCGTAGCGTCCGTCACGGCACGGCACGACGGCCTCGGCGTCGTCGCCAGCTTCGGCGTCGCCCTGACCTCGCCGTTGTCCCGGACGTTGAATACGCTCACCGCGGGCGCGAGCGTGAGTTTGGAGGTGGAGACGACCGACGAGTTGTTACGCGGCGATAGCGACGGGCCCGACGGCCCGATGGACGCCGCAGGGACACAAACAAAAATGCAACCAGAAATACACACTGATGGCCTGCCAGGCACCAGGGCGTGGTACAACCACACCCTGCCTTGGTACGCCAAGATGTACCCGCCCGTGGACGGTTTAGATACGGACCGTTCTTCGGACCGCGCTTCGGATACCTCTGTCCGGCAACCGACCCAACCTTTGCGTTACGACCCGCCCATCGGGGGTCAAGGCTCGCGGTCCGATGGTGGGGGCGGCTCTAAATTCATCGACCACACGCTCCCTTCTTCGCAAAAAAACCCTCCGCCGGAGTCGCCCAATCGGTGGGAACCAAACGCGTCCGGCGAGTTCAAAGACTCGTGGTCCGCCCGGGTTATCGACGGGTGGTCGTCGTCCGCGGCGGCGGCTGGTTCAATTGATTCGCCGACCGCCAGGGACGGTGGCGGTGAAATGAAGTCACCACCGACCGCCCGCGACGGCGACGTGCACGTCCACGAAAACGAAAACGAAATCAAGCGGGACATGTTTTCTCCGTCCAGCGCGCGACACTCAAACACTACTAATCTTGACGCGCCGAGGAAAACGCGAGACGAAGAAAAAGAAACCAAAACCCCCGGAAACAGCCAAGCCTCGAAAGAGGTCATCGCGGCGCTTACGGTGCTTGCGAAGCGTAACAGCCGGTTAAAGGACAACGTTGAGACGCTTCTTGAAATGATCGAACTGAAAGGCTTCGGCGACGCCGAGGTCATCGACGGGCTGAGACGGTTGGAGGAGAGCGGCGGGAAGGAGACGACTTACGGCGCCGACGGCGGGATGGAACCGGAGTTTGAAAAACTGAATGGGAAAAGTTCGAAAGCATCGAAACAGTCTTCAAGCGTTGAGAAAGGCGATTCAGTCGACGACGACGCGGGTGATCAAAATGATGAGACTAAATACTCACTCGACGACATGTCCGCGGAAACGTGCGTCGCGTACCACCCCGGCGTGCTTTGTCGTACGCACTCGGAGGTGATGACTGACGAAAAGAAAGGCACCACCAAGATTTCGATGCACGTCTCGGTCAAGGCGGCCGCGGAAGCGGACGGGAGGTCCATCCACATCTCGGCAAAGGACCGCGCGGCGCTCGGCGCGCGGGCGCTGGTGGAGGCGGCGAACGATTTGGCTAGTGAAAAAGTCGCGGAAGCGGTACGAAGCAGCACGGATTCCAAACAAGACACGACGCAGCACGAAACCATCTCCAGATTGCTACAAACAGGCAACATCGTCTGGGTGGAAGCCATGAGCGAAGTGGAGGGGAAGTACGGCCACCCGTGTTACCGGTTGAGGATCGAAGACAACTCGGAGGGCTCGGATAACTCAGGATTAACTCAACAACCCGAAGCTAAAGCCATCGAGTGCGTTTTCAAACCCAAAATCGACGGCGACGGCGACGGTACGTGTTGGTCCTTTCCCAAATTCCGGACGACTGTTTGCCCATACTCGTACCAGAAGGGACTATTACCTCTGCTGGTTGTCCGCCCGTAATTACGTAATACACATTACGAAAGACTGACACTTTGTTTTACCCGTCGCAAGGCTGGCACCGCGCGAGCATGGAGTACGTCGCGTATAAGCTTTCGCGGTTGCTGGGCATGGACTTAGTGCCACCCGCGGCGTACCGCACCGGCGGAATAGAGGTGGATTACAAAACCTTCGACGAAGGCGCGTTTATGTACTGGGTGGACGACGCCAAGGAGTTGGGCGAGGTCGGGGATTTCGGTAAGGCGCGAGATACCGGGTGCTGGGGTCACGGGATCGATCCCCGGGTGGTGCTTAGTGACACGAGGGTTTTGGACGTGCTGTTACAGAACAGCGACCGGCACAGCGGGCACTTTCTTTTTGGAAGGCACTGGACGGAGGGCGGCGGGTCGGTTGACGCGGGTGACGCGAAACACGAAAACGAAAAAGGAAAAGCGTCGAAGAAAAGCGTTGGAAACTCGCCTCGGCACGGCAACGGCGTTTCCCCGCTGGGCGGCACGACGTACCGCCCAGTGTTGATCGATCACGCCGCGAGCTTCAGGCGGGAAGCGTTCGTGTCAATGGAACACGACAACGCGTTCCAAACCGGCGCCTCCACGGTTGTCAAGGCGGGGACGTACTTGCGGTTGCGTTTTCTGGACGCGCGAATCATCGAAAACGAGTTTTCGTATTTTTTGTCGCAGGAAGAGCGCGACACGCTTTTGAAACGCCGGGATACGATTTTGGCGTACCTGGACGATTTAGTCCAGAAACACGGGTACGACTCCGTGGTTATTCACTGACGTTGTTTAGTCTGGAAGTGTTGAAACGACGTGTTGATATAGTATGTATGTGTATGTGATAAGTAGTTCCGCTGCGAGGCTTCGCGAAAAGTCTGTCGAAAACAAACGAAAGATGCTTTTTAAAAAAAAAAACGCTACACCGACCCGTACGAGTTACCCCCCCCCCCAAGCCCCGCCTTAAACAACTTCGCGCGTTCCAAAAGAAACGAGCTCTCTTCCCGTGAAAGGTTCTTCACCACCCGTGACAAGGACCGGAAGTCCATGAACCCCGATGCGAAGAGGTTGTCCCACTCCGCTAAGTTGATCACGCCGAGTTCGTCTTCTTTTTCGTCCGCGTCCGCGCCTTCGTAAACCTTGTGCTTTTCGGAATCCAAATCCGCCTGTGATTGTTACACGAAAAGTGTCAGTCTTGAGTCTATGGGTGTACTGTATGGGCAAACATTGCACTTGTGATGTATATAGTTGTAACAGTTGCCAGTAAATGTTACTGTAGTGCACTCAAAGAGAGGCTTGAAACAGTCGGCGGGATTCGGGAAATGCAACGCGTACCTGGTGAATCACAAACCCGGCGAGGGTGTTCATTTCTTGTTCGGTTAAATCGGACCCAGCCACGCTGGCTTGAATCGCGTTAAAGATCTCGTCGTGGCCTAGCCCGCCGCTGTTGTCCGTGTCCATCAAACGGAACGCGTTTCCAGCGACGATGGATTGAATCGCAAACCGCGCGGCTGAGACGAAGAAAACAAAGTGTCAGTCTTGAGTAATAGTATGAGGAAACAGTCGGGCGTAATCGGGCCGAACAGTGCACTAGTGATGTATTTGTAAGAGTTAACAGTACTGGTAAGGGTTACCAGTAATGGTGAGAGTTACTAGTAGTGCACAGTAAATAGTCACGAACGGGGCGGAAACAGTGGGCGGGATTTGGGTTGGGAAAGGCCCGTCTGTACCTTCGCGCTCGAAAATAGCCGTTTCGTTGCCAAACTCTTTGTACATCTTACTCCGGTCGCCTAGTGCGTAGTACGCCACCATTTGTGTCACGACCACCGCGACGTTTAAAAGCACTAAACCCTGAATAACCGAGTTCACCAGGAACATGAAATCCACCGCGCTTATTTGCCCGCTCGCCTGGATCACGATTTTGATCCCGTACCGGTACCGGTTCTCAAAACCGCCGACGTCTGCGATTGTAAACGAAAACGAAATGTGTCAGTCTTCCGTGACGTGTATGAGTAACTACTCTGGACAATCGGCAAACGGCCGGTGCCGGTGCCTGGATTCGGGAAACGCGCGGTACGTACCGAACGTTCGCGTGGTTTTTGATGGAAAGTGCGACACGTCGTTCCCGAACGCCGCCCACATGTCCTGCGGCGAGAGGGACAGGATACAAACCGTCTCCCCGGGGGTGCCGTCTTTCTGTTTCTCGAAACCGGGGGCTTGGTGGTAGTTGTAGTACTGCATCTTGGCGCTTATTTGCAGCCCTTTCACGCGGAGTTTAGGCTGCGCGGCGACGCCTAAACGGTTTTGGGCGCTAATCACAAGGCCTGCCAGCTGGGACGATTCCGTTGCGTTACCGGTGACGATATCCCCTCCGCCGGCACTACCGTCGTCCTCCGCGTAGTCATCCAGGCTCAACCCCACGAACTCCAGGATTTTCCAAAGCGGCAGTTCCACATTCGCGCCCGGTGGGAACTCGTGAAGGTTTTGTGTGGACCCTGATACGATCAAAAAGAAGTAACGTGTCAGTCTCGTGTGGGGAATCAATCAATCGCAGAGGCGCGGAACGTGGTGATTGGGAAATACGTACCTTCGTTTCGCACGAACGTTCGTGGTAACTCCCCCCGGCCGTAAAGCGCCTCGAACTTGTGCTCGATGCTCACGGTCATGTTCTCCACCGCCACCACGAACGCGTTCGTGGTGCTGCGGCAGTAACACCTTCCTAGCGCGTGTGAAAACACGGTTCCAACAACGTCTGGGCACTCCGCGGCGGACACGCCCGCGTTTACAAAAACGTCGCGGTCGCATTTCCCGGAATCGCCGCCCACGAAGCTCACCGTGTTCGTCTGCACCATGGTGGTGAAGAAAATCAGGGACTCGCCTTTCATCGCGATCTCCGCTTCCTCCTGAAACGCGCACCCGATGTTCTCATAGTTGTAGTTAACGTCGTAGTCGTAGTCGTAGGATGGATTGGCGCAGTACCGGTACGCACTTTGCGGCGGTTTGCCGGCACCAAACCCACTCGCTTTCCGAGTGTAGTCCTCGTAAAACCCGTCCCGCGCTTCAGTGAACGAGCTCTTTCCCAAGCTCCCGTCGTATTTTTCACTAGACCACACGGAAACCAGCCCGAGGGGCGTGGAACCCACCAGGTACAGTTGCCCGGAAAACAAATTGAACCCGACGTAGGCCAAGATACAAACCACGATGGATTTGTGCGTCCACCCTAAACGGTAATCCTGAAACGTGATCGTCCGGGGGCACGTGAACGAGGCCAGGACGTCGTAGACCATCTTGGAAGCCATGGCGACGGCCAGGCTGACGGTCCAGACAGGCGGGCGCCGCTGTCTGCAAGGGGGCGAGGGGTGTTATGAGATTTGGCGAGTGTCGAACGCGAAATAATTTCTTTTAGCAAGACCGTCGCGCGCGCGCGCCGAAAGAAAAAGGAAGGTGGGAAATCAATGCCACGCGATCGCCTTGGCGTGTACCGCGCACGTCCCTTCCCCACCACCACATCCGCACGCGCACGTCACACCACCCCAACCGCGAGGTCGACTTCGTCGCCCGCACCCTAACGTCAAGTCGGCACCGCGCGGCTTACCGTAACTCCTACGACATGGCTTTCTCGCTGGTCTCCACCGTCGCCTTCTCGGCGGCGGCTACCGCCCCCGGGCGACGCGTCTCTTCCAAGCGCGACGTCGCCATGCGCGCGGCGAAGGGGTTCGAAATGCCCAAGCAGTACAAGAAGGTAAGTTTCCTTCCGTGATGGTGGTTGGTGTTTTAACTCGAATCAAGTGGTTTCCTTCCGTGTCACACGAGACGCACCCCCATGGGGTCGCCCATCGATTGTGGATAGCAAAAGCACGCGCAACCTTCGCCATCCGTCCCTGACCTTTCCCACTCCGTAACTCCCCAGATCGCGCCCACCGCGGACCGCGTTTTGGTCAAGATCGCGGAGGCGGAAACCAAAACCGCGGGGGGGATCATCCTCGCCGAAACCGCGCAACGGAAGCCCACTTCAGGTACGTTTACGGACGCGACGAACGACGTTGGATGGAATCGGAATCTGACCTAAACCCTGTGCAGGGCAAAAGGCAAAAGGTTCCCGGGGCTTCTTTTTCGACTATCTTTGGCATTCTTTCGCGAAGCAAGCCGGGAAGCCTTGTTCTGTTTCCACACCTGGAACCAGTGTGTGTCATGTGTGTGTCAAATCCGCCAAACCCGCATGCCCTAACCCTAACCCTAAACCCCAAACCCGGACATGTATCACCTCTCTAGGCGACGTCATGGAGCTCGGCCCCGAATGCATCTCCCTCGAGAAAGGCAACACCGTGCTGTACAACAAATTCGGCATCGGGTGCACTGATTTGGAAATGAACGACGACTCGTACATCGTGATCAAGGAACAGGACTTGATCGGTACGTTCCCTGGCAGCGGCGCCACCGCGGCTGACATTCCCAAAATGCAACCCCTGGGGGACCGGATCCTGATCAAGCCCATGGAAGTGAGCAACACATCCGCTGGTGGCATCATGCTCACGGACGGCGCCATGGAGCGCCCCAGCACCGCGACTGTCATCGCCGCGGGGCCCGGAAAAAAAGGCGAGGACGGCGAACTAGTGCCGATGACAATCAAAAAAGGAGACAAAGTGATGTTCTTTAAGTACGCCGGGGACAAGATGTACGACACGGAGGGGATGGAGTACATCGTGGTGAGGGAGATGGACATCTTGGCGACCATGTGAGGATGAGTGATGCGTTTCTTTTAGAGACGGCGGCGAGAGAAAGCGCGCGATGTGCAATTAAGTATCGCGTTTGAAACCTACTCTCCGGTCAAGTTCGACCTACGAACGCGTCTTCTTCACCGCGTTTTTTCACCGGGGTTACTTCGTTTCAAGCCAAGACTGTTGGCCACTCAAAAACTGGATCGAAATCGCGATTTTTTTTGCCCGTTTTTGGCCAATCACAATCCAGTTTTTTTCCCCGATGCGCATCAATCGGCCGTCTCCCTCGCCGCGCGCCGCAACCCGACATTCCCGCACACACGAGACCACCCTCTCTAAAAACCAAGACTCAACATGGTTGCTCTTCAAATCAACGCGCTCTTCAAGAAGACGGCCCCTGTGCCCGCCAAGAAGACCGCGCCCGCCAAGAAGCCGGTGCCCGCGAAGAAGCCGTCCCCGTTCGTCAAGAAGACGGCTCCCGCGCCCGCCAAGAAGACCGCGCCGGTCAAGAAGACCGCGCCCGTGAAGACGGTCAAGAAGGCCGCGCCCGCGCCTAAAAAGACCGTCCCCATGAAGACCGTCGTGCGCAAGGCCGCGCCCGTGCGCAAGGCTGGCAAAGCCTCCGGCGTGAACCAGGCCGGCAGCGACAAGAGCAAGTGGTATGGTACGTATCAATGACTATCCTCCAATCCACGAAAAAAAAGGGTCGGTCCGTCCCTTGATCAAGCCACGCGCGAGTTGGATTTTTCATAGGGGCGCGCGTTCGAGCACCGAAGGATCGGGTACACACACGGGCGCTGCGTCGTACCACACGCGCGAGGGTTTCCCACGAATGCGCGCGGAAACGGGCGGCTCCCGATCCGGGACGCCGACACCGATCGTATCGTGCCTCCACGAAACCGATTTTTTATTTTTCCCACTTTTTTTCTCTCCGCGGACCAAGGCAATGACTCTTACAACGTACAACTTCTCCTACACGGACTGACAACCCTCCCATTTCTTTCTCCCCTCAGGCCCCAACCGCCGTCTGTACCTCCCCGCCGGTCTCCTGGACATCAACACCGACGTCCCGTCCTACATGAACGGCACCCTCGCGGGTGACTACGGCTTCGACCCCCTGCAGCTCGGCAAGGATGGCAAGATCGCGCAGTACCGCATCGCGGAGGTGCAGCACGCGCGCTGGGCGATGCTCGCCGTGCCCGGCGTGGTGATCCCCGAAGCCCTCGGCGTGCCGGGTGGCAACTGGACCGAAACCGGCAAGGTTTTCCTGGACGGCGAAGCCGGGCGCCCCGAGATTTTAGGCAACCCGTACCTGTTCACCGCCATCGAAGTCGCGCTTCTGGCGGGCGTGGAGGGGTACCGCTCAGGCAAGCTGGAAGCCCCCGCCGGGTTCGCGCCGATCTACGGCAAGTTCGAAGGGAAGGACTTCAAAGGCCTCGACCCAATCAACCCCGGTGGCCCCCTGGATTTCTTAAACGTCGCCTCAACCCCCGAAGACCTCGCCATCCTGAAAGTCAAGGAGATCAAGAACGGCCGCCTCGCCATGATCGCCATGCTCGGCGTGTTCGTGCAAGGCGCCACCACCGGCGGTGAGGGCCCCGCCACGAACTGGGCCAAGCACGTCGCCGACCCATTCGCGTACAACTTTGTCACCATCAGCGCCATCGACCGCACCCCCGTGCTGTAAGCGCGCTTTAATCCGCGCTATGAGCGTTTAATGAGCGAACGATTGGTACGGGCACGCGAAGGGAACAGGAAGGAGAGTTGGCGCGTTTGGCGAGTGAGGCGCGGGGCGAGATTTTGCAATACGAAAAATGAACCCGCGTGACACATGAAGCTTGTGTTAGGTCCTGTGTGTTTCGAGTCGGCCGCGGTTTCAAGCGCAATCGCGCACGTCGCGTACGCCGCCGTCAGAACGGTGTCGCCAACGAGACGCTGTTTCTTTTTGTCTTTTTGTTTTCGCGCCGCGACGTCACAACCTCCCGCCAGCTTCTATTCGCAAGATCGTAAGTCCCCGTGCGATGGCGTCACGCACGTTGAACGAGACGCTCCACTTGTTTTCCCGTGTTTCGTTTGCATCGTCCGCCGGTGTCGCCGTGCATGCGTCGGCGGTCACGATTTTAGTTTCGTTACTTCTCGCGTCGACCGTTTCCTCGCGCGCTGCCAAACCGATCTCGCGCAACCGTTTCGTAAACGCACCGAACGCGTTCGTTTTGTGTGCGCTCCAGTCACGGGGACGGTACGCGAGGTAACACACTGGCTGGGGTGGGTTCGAGTTCGTGTCGGGCTGGTGGTTTCCGCCGCCGTGAAAGTCCAAAACGCGTTTGGCGCCGCGGTCGTCGTTTCCAATCAACATCGCGCGCAGCGACTCCGCCAGCGCAAACGCGGAGGTTGGGTCGTACAACACGTCGGACGCTAGTATGATGTCGGGCGGTCGTGTGTTCTGTGGTGCTCGCAGGCAACACGGGTCCTCGCCGAAAGCGTACTTCCTGATTTGTGTTGTGACTAAACGCCCGTACGGGGATTGGTCACGCACGCTCGCCGCGTTACGCGACGCCAGCGCCAGGGCGTTTGCATTTCGGTCACTCAACGTCAGATGGACTGGCACGCCTTTCGCGGCGCAACAGGACGCGAGAAGCAAGCCGCACGTCCCGGTGCCGGCACCGAGCTCTAAGATGTGTGTGGTCCTTGGAGTAGGTTTCGATGAAGCGCTCGTGTCTTCTTTTTCGTGCGCGAGTACTTGGTGTGCCACGAACTGCGCTAAAACGATGGCGCAGTCGTACACCACACCCGGGATGCCTATGTCCGGGTCTTGAGAAATCGTCACCGAGACGGACGGGTTTTCGTCGCACGCGGACGCAAACAAACTCACGCGTAGCCTCAAAAGCTCCGCGCGTTCCACCACGTCGTACGAACGAGGACAAAGCTCGCGCATCGTGGTGACGAAAGAGAGTAGTTAATTCCAAGAAAACGGCTCACGCGTTCGTCCTCCGCGCCTGAACCTGATTTACCGCGAGGTCAGGAGATTTGAGGTGCGCGAGCGCGCGCGGTGCGCACGTCGAGTGCGCGCGTGCCAGTGCGTGCGCTCGGTTGTGATGTCGTACCACACGACGTCGAGGCACTTACGAAGCTTCGCGAAACGAGCTTCGGGAAAAATCGTCCAAAGCTTTCCAACCCGCGCCAAAACTCAGTCACCCAAGACTGCCACGTCTGACAGCAACGCGCGCGCTCCACAACGTCGTCACGGTGAAACGCTCGCACGCTGCTGCCGCCATGTCCAAGCTCCCTATCGGGTGGGAGAACCGGCGGAACAACCTTAGCGAGCATGACATGAAACTGGTGCGTGTCCGATGCGTACGCGTGGTGGGCGGCGGCGCAAGAAGGCACCTTTCCCGAAGATCCCAACCCTTTTTTTCGTCGCGCAAAACCCGACCTCGCCATCACCCACCCTGACCTCGCATCTCGTACCTCGCGTTCACGCACAGGGCGCCGCCGCGATGGGGACGTTTTCCAGCAAAGGCTTGCTCGCGGGTGCGTACGCCGATGGTAGCGAGACGCACAAAACCACGGAGGAGGTTGAGGCGTATTGGATGGGACAGATCGAAAACGACAAGGAGATGGCGGGCGAAAGTGGGAGGGCGGGCGGTTTGCCGTGGGGGATGGAGGGGCGCGAAAAAGTGCGGGCCGCGGAAGCCAAGGCGTACGGCGCGGCTGATGCTGCTGCTGGTGTTCGAAGTGCGTATGGAGGAGGGACACCGGGTTCGGGGGTTTCTCAAACGCTGACGAAAGCGTTCGCGACGGAGAGACACGCTTCCGTCGGCGGCTCGGAAGCGTTCGTCCCCGAAGTCGCGCTGCTTCGCGTGGCGACACTGACTTTGGAAACCCTAACCGCCACGTTAACCGCGAAACCAACGCCGCTGGAAGCGGAAGACCGAGCCGCGTTCGCCGCAGCGGTCAAGAAATGCTTAGCCGCCGTGTTGCACTGCCGAACGTGATGAGTTGTACAGTGTAAGAAAAACGCTTTCGAAAAGACTCGATTTTCAGAAATCTTTTCCTTCCCGAGCGGCCTATCCCCACGATTTGGTGACTAAGCGGTCGGTGGACCAGACCAGAGGCGCACCCCACAGCTTCTGGCGGTGCATATCTGGCAAATATGTACGCCTCACGCGCGACGATACGCGCGCGCATCGCGGTGCGGGCGAAGGTTTCGCGACGCGACGGGCGTGGTAACAAGGGACTCATCGGCATCGCCACACGCGACGGGATTTGTGTGCCCGTGAATGGACGCGCGCGGTGTCGTGCAAGCGTCGTCGTGAACTCCGCGTTAGGAGCGCGAAGTGAGTTACCAGTGCGTGTGACGTACAGGCGCACCGCGCAGCAAGCAAGACACACACGGGTACACGCGCGAGCTGACGGGGATTTTGGAAGCGCACCGCAGGGCGACGACGATGCGGAGGCCGACGGGATGGAATCGATCGATGGATCTGAACCTCAAATCCCGCAGCTCTCTTCAGCGGGCGACTTGGAAACCGTGGCGGACGTCATCGCCCTAATCAAAACCGAGGTGTTTTCGTCATCGTTCTCTTCTAGGAAAGATTCAAAGAAACCAAGCAGCTCAACGCGCACGTACCTAATCGCATTAGCCGCGCTCGTCGCGATCCACTTAAGAGACCCGGGGTGGGGCACGTGGAACTATGTGCGCGTCGCGGGAAGTTTGTTGCTGGGGGGCGGGTTGGCTTTGAAAGGCTACCGGAGCGGGTCCTTGAGTTTACCAGGCGCGGTAGGCGCGACGTGCGTTGGGTGGGGAACCCTGTACTCGGGTGTCCGGTTCGGCACCGCGCTCGGGGTTTTCTTCTTCGCCAGCAGCGCCATGACCAAAGTGGGCACCGCCGTGAAGCGACAAATAGACGAACACTTCGTGGAAGGCAAGGAAAGCGGCGCGCGGGGTTTTGGGCAGGTTCTGGCGAACGGCGGGGTACCCACTTTCCTGGCCATGGGGTACTGTTTCGCCACGGGGGGGCCGGAGCACTTGCTGGGGGTGTTGAACGCGTTCGAAACCCCATTAGCAGCAGCGGTATGTATTTCCCAATCACCACATTCCGCAGACTGATTGCCCATACAAGACTGACATTTCTTTTTTACAATCTCAGTTCATCGGGTACTACGCCTGCTGCGCCGGCGATACCTGGTGCGGGGCTTTCCCACGTTCACCGCGTTCCGCCTTGGTGCGATTGCACGCACATTCCGACTGACACTTTTCTGTTCACAATCAGGGCCAGCGAACTCGGCGTGCTTTCCAAGCAATCGCCGCGAATGATCACCAACCCGTCATGCGTAGTGAAGCCGGGGACGAACGGGGGTGTTACGTTTCTCGGGTTCGTCGCGTCTGGGGCGGGGGGGTTGGCGGTGGGTCTCGCGTTTTGGCTGGGCGGCGTTTTGGTTCCGCTCGCGACCGGGCAGTTCGAGCTGGCGTCGCGGTTTTTGGGGCAGGTGAGTATTTCCCAATTACCATATTCCGCCGACTGATTGCCCATACGAGACTGACACTTTCTCTTTTATCGTATCAGTGGCCTGTGTTGGCAATCGGGCTGGGCGCCGGTTTCGTGGGGTCGTTGATAGACTCGTGTCTAGGCGCGACGATTCAGTTCAGCGGGTACTGTTGTGAAAAGCGGCGAATGGTCAGCAAACCCGGCCCGTCCGTGACGAAAGTATCGGGAATAAACGTGCTGTCAAACTCCGCGGTGAACTTCGTGAGCGCCGCGATTTGCGCGGCGGCGCTTTACTTTGGCGCGATAGCGATGGGGCTGCCGCGAGCGTGAGTTGGTGAATCCGATTGACTTTGTGGCTGTTTACCTGTAGGACGCTTGTATACTAATCCATTACGAAAGATATGTTCCGAAATACCTTAGGTTATGTTTAGCAAGTATACTACTCGATGACGAAAGATACTTTCCGAAATTATGTTCCATATCACGTACTCCTAAGCGCGCCTACTCCCCCACCTTTCCACGTTCCACGCTTTCACGTCTTCCCGTGCCCCGACCGCTTGGTACAGCGCTTTTAGTTTCGGACACCGTTCTTGCAAAATTTTCTCGCAAACCCCGGTTTCGCATACCGGCGCGCAATAGGGAACGGAACAGGTTTTCTCCAACCCGGCAAGCAGCACGTACAGGGAGATGTCCGCGATTGTTATGTCGGCGCCGCACACGTATGGACCATTTTCTTTTTCTGTTTGTTGCGTATCACTATCACCCAAATCACCCAACCCAGCCCCCGACCCTAGGATGTTTTCGATCTGCACTAACCTCGCCGGGAGATGAGTTTCGGACACCGCGGTGACCGCGGCTTGAAACTGCTCTTCGGATAAAGCGGTACCGTCACACAACTCTCCGCATCCCGGGTCCCTCCCTAACGCGTTCCGGTACCAAAGCGGCGTGAACGTTTTGCGCAAATCGCACAAGCACTCCTCGACGCCGTCCACTCGCAGTTGCAGTAACGAATCAACGGGGTATAGACCGCAAAGTCTTCCTACGTACCGCAACAACGCGGGCGATTGTGCGAAGATTTGCGTTTTTGAATTACTTTCAATCGCCAGCGTGGGTAACTGCCCATACGGAAGGGAGGTTGATGATACGTCTCTCGACCGTTCCAGCGCCAGATCCTCGTACGTCGTCGTTCGCTCTTCAAACGCCAATCCCCCGATTCGCATCGCGAGCCGAACCGGCTCCGCTAAGCCTTTGATGTTCAAGTAGGTCAACGTGTACGCAGTTTTTTCGGAAGTGTTTGCATTTTTTTGTTTCTTTTTCGGTTTCGTATTCGGGCTCTTCGGGTAATACGTCTCCCCCTCCTGGTCCGCCAAGTTCTTCGCATCCTGTGGTGTTACGCGTGACACCACCACCTTCGCGCGTCGCAAGCCTTGCGCGACTCGCGCGCGCTTTTCGGGAACAACGTTATTAAGGACGCCACGCAACACCATCCCGTCGTCGTTTTCCAATGGTTTTTCTAAAAGAGAGATTGCGACTTCCAACGATCGCGATGCGGCCGCGCATTGCGTTACCCAAGCCTCGTTTCCAAGGTTCGCGATCTTGACAAGTGTCTCCACCGGCCTTGCCGTGACGCTCTTTCGCACCGACTCAACGCCAGCCATCGCGGCCTGGGTTTCCTTGCGCCGGCTGGCGGTTACCCGGGAAGAGGTGGCGAGATCCGCACGAAGCACATCAAGCGCGTCAATCAGAAACGCATCCGCCTCACGGCAATGGTCCAGCCACGCGGTGTCGCCGAGTCCGGATTTTTTCCCCTCAGGGTCGGGGTCGATGAAATCGGGGTCGTCTGGGGGGGACGGCATGGGCGGTTTACCACGAAAAAGCGCGTGACAGACACGACACCGAGTGTGACTGAGACGAGTGAATGTGAATGGAGAGATGCGAGGTGATTTGATTTTGGCAAATAATGTTTTGGTTGCAACGAGGTAACGCCCGCGCGTCACGTTGAAGTTACTTCATACACGTCACTACATTCCAGGACTCTACTCCGAGTCCGAGCCCTCCTCGTCCGCGGATTCCTCCTCGTCCGCGGACTCCTCTTTTTCAACAGACTTGGCCTTGTACTCGCTCATCGCGACTTCGTACCGCGCCTTCGCGCTTTTCGCCAATTCTTCAAACGGAATTTTTTCCTCCGCCGAAAACGCTTTCCACTTGGCGCCCAGCGCCTTGCCCACCTCGCCGATTGACATCCCCGGGGTTTCCTCCAAAACGGCTTTCCGAGTTTCGCCGGCGAAGATCATGTACGACGAAAGCGGGCGTTTCGGCGCGTTCGGGTCTTTTTTAGCCTTACCCTTGCCCTTACCCTTACCCTTGGGCGACTTGGTCTTCGTCTTCGCCGCCGTCTTCGTCTTCGCCTTTTTCTTCGCCGGCTTTTCGGGATCCGAATCGCTTCCCGATTCGCTCGCCGATTCATCCGTGGGTTCGCCGCCGCTGTCGCTCTCGTTGCCTGCCGCGAAATCCTCGTCCTCCTCCGACCCACTACCTCCGTGGCTGTCGTCGTCGTCCACAACCACAGTGCCACCTCGAGCCCGGTGCCCTTGGCGGTTGTCGTCGTCGTCGTCGTCGTCAATGAGCGCGTCGGCGCGCGCGTTGGCGTCGACGTTTGTTATTTTTAACTGCTTGGCGGTTAAAAAGTTGACCAGGTTCTGGAACTCATGTTTCGGAATGCCGTGA
>Ga0222630_1000276_pt1 | contig 26755 bp, 24 predicted proteins | sample AntAcemetagenom3_FD_179842 | JGI IMG/M metagenome (GOLD analysis project Ga0222630, IMG submission 179842) | Saline water microbial communities from Ace Lake, Antarctica - #3 | ecosystem: Environmental > Aquatic > Non-marine Saline and Alkaline > Saline | place: Antarctica: Ace Lake | collected...
TATTTCCACCAGTCTCTCCTGAGTTAACATACAGGCCGCCTCGCTGATTAGTTCAGCGGCTATTTTGCCTCAGGTGGGTCAATTTTAAATCGGCGCTAGTGGGTCATTATTGCATCGGCGGTAACAGCATGATCTATCGTCATACTATAAGCTTATAAAAATATAAATATCCGGCGTATGGAATGATGGATTTCTTCTTTAAAATTATTTTTTAAATGACATGATTTTTTGCTGATCAAGCTGGTTCCATAGATTCAGTAGGGGAGCCTCAATATCCGTCAGGGCGATACCATTCCTCGCATTGAGGAAGCCGAAAAGCGAAATAACTGCCAGTATTTCTAGCTGTTCCGGCTCATCGAAGTACTGCTCAAAGTGCTGATAATCGAGATCCGACATTGAAATCTGACTACCGTATCTCGCGACATTTATCGGCGCGCGTTCCCGATCAGTAACCAAATCGCTCCTCTCATAGTCCCAAATGGCATTCAACTTCTCGTTGCTCACCGCGAATTTTCTCGCAGCCCCTGCGGAATGAGCAACAGAGTATTGGCATCCGTTGACCGCACTACCCGTCAAACCAACGAGACGCTTTAGTCCGGGCTCTACAAAACCAGGTGAATAAATCGCTTTAACCATTCCAAACACACCCTGCAAAAACTCCGGCATCGGATGGCATACTCAGCGCATCGTTCAGTATAAAACCCATCATGGTCTCTACTGATTAAAGCAACTCAATCGAGCCTCCATCGAGTTCAGGCAATGTTGGTGTTCGAATCTGTGACATCTAATAATCACCCCGCATGATCTGGTAAATATGACATTGATCACTCCTACCATAATCTGATGTAGTACCTAATCCATCAATCTATAAGAGCATCATCATACACACACTAAACCAAGAGCTCATGATTCAAACCCTCGACTAACATAACCCGAAAATGATCGGTGCCGATACGCAATTTTCGCGCCTCGGCATACTCCGCGGAATTCCAAAATCGTCTCGCTGACGCCCTATCCGACCACCAATGACAGACAATCTTCTCTCCGTTCCACTCATCCTTCAAAATTTCAGCATCACCACCGAGCACTACATATTCACCACCAAACTGCGCCGCCAGAACCGGCACAGCTTCAACATAGGCCATAAAGCGATCCGGATCAGTTATTTTTGCCTCGACAATCAGACAGGCGGACATCATCTCTCTTCCTACGCATAAATAACCTATTGAAATAACTATAGATCATATAGTAAAATTCTTCAGCCGCTCAAAGTTCGATACACTTAAGAAAAGCTCAAAGAAGCATGGTGAATAAAGCTTGAAGACGATCTTTAGGGTTCGCCATCGAACAGATAGAGGGCAAAGTTGGCGACTCTACCTTTTAAAATAATCCGAGGATCATCATGAATATACTCAAAAAAATTGCTTACATACTAGTCATAACTGCCTGTTTTGGGGGCGCATCGTTAAGTCTTGCGCAGTCAATCGATCCCGCTACGGCGGACGGTTTTGTAAAAATAAATCGTAAAATCCAATGCTCTTTGGAGGACCACTATGAAGCGGTTTACCGCTGGTCCGGACGTGGCTATAGTCGAGTCCCTGGCGAACCTGACAAGCATCTATTCAATCTAGAGGGAATGAACGTAAGACAATGTGTCACAGTCACCGATAAGGTGAGAGGCGTAGGTTTTAAAATGGTATCTCGAGAAATAATGCTCTATCTAGATCCCATAACCGGCGAACTAATGGACACCTGGACTAATCCCTGGACCGGCGACCAGAAAGCTACAATTCATGTTGCCAATGACCCAGTTAATAGCCGAGAGCCAACCTTTGGTAAGACTAAGCAAGGTAAAACCATCCCATTCGATTTAGTTGATATTAATGGGACCTACCTTTGGGCTATAGAGGTCCCTCTTTTTTATACTAATCCTCTCGCTGGCGACTATCAGAAATATGTGGGTGGCACCTATCATGCGACAGAGATTTTTGACTTTAATGGGTCGACTAAAGAATTACTCGACAGCCAACAGGACATAGCCTACCCCGCTGTTTCATGGGTGAGAATTGCTAAGTGGTTACCTTGGATGCAAATGGGCGATCGGACCGGCTTGCTTTATTTTAATGCGGTAGGCAAAAAACTCGAAAGTTATGATCAACTGCCTAAGATCATAAAAGACACTATTGCTACGCGCTATCCTGCATACCGACATGCACCTCCGACCGATGATACACGACCCAATGAGACGTCCTGGACTTATATGAAAAAAATTATCGACAGCCGGACAGCCGAGCCTAAATAATATCCTAGCGCAAGCCTTAGGTCGAAAAATAACCACTGAAGTTCAGTGGCACCCTCGCGGAAACTCCATTAGCTACACTGGAGTTTCCCGAAGGTTTCACTATCCGGCTGAATGATGTAACACAGTATTTTTACCCAACAATAACTAACCACTATCTTTGGTTAAGGCTTGTTAGCATATAATTGAAGACGTTGACTTAGTGCCTGCCCTACCCCACCAACTTGATATGGCTCAGGCAATCGATCAATCCGATCAATCCGATCAATCCGATCAGTGACAATCAACAACTAATCTGAAGCAGAAATAATATAGTCCACCAACCTTTCCGCCTCTATAGGCGACAGGTGGTTGTGATAGAGCATCCAGGTGTTCGGCACCATAGCCTCCGCCGACAGTACCCAGCCAATCAAAGCCGTTCGATCCCAAACAATCTTCGTCGCTGTCAGGGCATCGGAGTAAGCGACACCCTGCCGGCTAGCCGCTGGCTGCTGGTGAATACCATATAAATTAGGACCTACTCTATGCGCCCCATCAACGCTGATACTGTGGCAGCCAGAGCATGCCGTATATAGCTGTTCACCGGTCAAAAGAGTCGGTTTCACATTCGGTGCGCCAGATTCTTCGATATCGTTGCCTTGAAAGCTGAGCTCTTGCGAACTCAGGTTAACATCAAAAAAACTGCCCAAAATTAGTATAATCAACGCCGAACGGGCCTTATAGTTCAAAGTAGCGCCCTCATAACCTGCATAGCAGCCCTTTCTCCCGACTCAGCTGCCCCTTCCATGCCAGAATTGGCATAGGCGGTATGTTCACCGGCAAAAAATATATTGCCTGCTGGGCGGTGTAGAATGTCCGCGAAACGCTCTATCTGTCCCGGTTCCCATATAGCCCAAGCACCCTGACTGAAATGATCATTTTGCCACTGCACTAACTTTTGAAAGGACACATGATCCCTTGCACTAGGATATAGCGCGTAGAAATACTTTAGTATTTTCTCGGTAGCCTCTGACGCCGGCAGACAGTCAAACTGATCACAGGCATCGCCATTAATCCAGATCGTAATATTGTAGGATTGGCCATCCATACTCGGTCTAGTGAAAATTCGCCCTAGTGGACCGTTGGTCCAGCAACTTGCCGACATCTCGTCGCGCTCCCAAAAAGGCTCATGGGCCAATAGATGCACCTGTGTCACCTTGTGGTAGGCAATTTCTGTAAGCGCGTGTCGCTGAGTCTTGTCCAGCGACGGAGTGAAGTCAATTTCCCTTACAGCACCAACTGGCAGCGCAATAATAACCCCATCTGCTTCATAATGACGACCTTTTTCAGTCTCAGCGCGTATAACGCCAGCAACCCTCTGCACCCGAGTGATTTTCTGCCCTAATTCAATCGAAGACGAAAGGCTACCGGCCATAGCCTCTGGCAAACGCATATTTCCAAGAGCTACCTCCCAAACAGGCTGCTGCATCGAGATAGCACGAGATCTATTTTTCTGGGTACGAAATAAACTCAGTATTGATGTATTCTTCAATGTATTGCCATAGCTATTATTGATGTCAATCAAGTCGATGGCGCGAGTGTTTAAACCGCGCCGCATAAAATATTCCAGTGCAGAAACATCTAGCCCACTCTGCATGGGATCTCGCCAATCTGAACTTCTAACTAGGGGATTATCGCTAAGAAAATGGCTGGCAATATGATCCGGCGTCAGATGTTTAAGCGCCGAAGGAAGCGGGTTTTGACCCCACGCACCCCATTTATCCGCGGACAAACGATGGCCATCTATTGAATAATCGAAAGGTAAAGTTGCAGCGGGTTGGCGCAGCGTTATCTTCAACTGCTGTGCTAGATTTAAAAGCCTCCCATAGTTAGGGCCTAATAAGTTTGCACCACATTCAGGGCGTCCTATAACATCGTCCAGAGTACAGACGCGCCCGCCAACACGCTCACGGCCCTCAACAATCTGTACCGAGTAACCAAATTGCTCCAGTATTTTCGCAGCGTAAAGTCCTGACAGCCCGGCCCCAACCACTAATATACGCCTAGCTTGCGACGCAGCTACTGGGCCAAATGGTAGGCCGAACGCCACGCCTAGCCGTAGCATGCCTTTAACCATATCGCGACGATTAATAGCTTTCATATAACCACTCCCAGAGCGGCAGCTCAATTAAAAATGTGCACCCTTGGCAAACCCTATCAAGACATAAGGCGTTACTTAAAGTATAATTAACATTAATGATATAAGTATAGATCATTAATGTTCAGATGCAACCTTTACATGTCTGCAAGGTCACAGTAGGACTCAGTCAGCACAATGACAGTAATCCTATTACCGTCATCAAACGGGTCAGTTAGGAACGGTAAGTTCACACAAATTTGGCAGGTTTAGCCCGCCGCCCTGTCGTAGGGGAGTTGAGTAGCGATTACAAGTAACCCGCGAAGTTGCTTCATTTGGGAGCGATGAATAGAATTTAAAGAGGGTAACCTTGAGCGACCATGCCTAGACTAATGCGTCACTCAACAGCCCGCGCCCTGAACTGCACTGGGAACAGAGAACGTCAGCCTATGATATCTACAACTAGGTATATACCAAGACTGAGAATGAGCATTCGGCCAGACAACCGATTCTGTAAATTGACGGTTCGCACATCGCGCTCGATGGTGGGGTCAAGCTGGTAACTACCTGACCTCCAGCGAGGCAATAACAATTTTTCAAATAATGAATGCGACGCCTCAGTCCTCCGCAGTCAAACCCACTTGAAGCCATCGCAAATTCACACCCAGACGTTCCGCACCCGGATTGGTCCAGACATAGGTAATGGTCTTTCCTGTTTGATTGTCAATTAAACCCAATTTAAGTATTGCGACTCGCGTATTTTGATAGGTCAAATTAGCTAAATCTACACTGTAACCACTATCGATACCCTTCTTAGTCAATAGGGCGATCTTTTGACCCTCGTTATGTATTCTCAAATCAGCAATAAATACCGAACCTTCGGGGTCTTTTGAGTCTGGAAAGAGTAGGCTATTTTTGATTGTTGCCCAGCCTTTAAAATAACGTACCTTGCGATTTTTGTAACGGCCATCACGGACGATCTGTTTATTATCGGCTTCATCGTAAGCTCCGTCGGTCAACCAGATCGATGATTCTGTGAGCGTTAGATTGTCCTCTAGATAGATATCCAGGCCTTTTTCAATAGCAGAGCCATGGCAGGTTTCGGGGTTGACCTGCCCGATATAATGATCATTCTGAAACCGCCAAAACACATCGCAGCCATCTCTATAGGTCAATTCCTGATGACTAATATCGGCAAGTAACACTGGATTTTTATCGCCGCCCCTATATCTACTCTCACTTTTAAAGCGGTGAATCGCCAAACGTATCGCCTGGCTTTTGTCGTCCCATGTCACAGAATATAGGCGCTGACGGTAAACTGCCTCAGAGTCACCACTCAGGTGCTGCTTTACGAAGAAGGTATGCTCGCCAATATTTGGCGCGGATACGAGCTTGATTATATGGTGTGTATAGGCATGTCTCTCTTGCTCGTCTATATTATCTTCGTTCTGTTGCCACACCTGCTCATTATTATTGAACTCGCCGTCCAGCCAACTCAAAAATCGCGACATGTTACGATCTTCATAATCACTATCGGCGATGACCGTACCCTGCCCGCCCATAAATAATACGACAGTAACACAACATACCCTAACCCTAGATCCTATAAAATTCCCCACCATGACCACGCCCTCTTAGTTGTATTTATAATCCACCCATCAATCGTTCACCGCAAGGCGAATGCTTTTATGGGAACTGCATTGGCAACCCATAATTAGCCAGCCTAAACGTGCACACCGGATTCAATCTAAACGCCTTGTTATCCCGGCGCTGGCTTGGCGTATTGTTGTCACACGCCATAACCATAAATATGCCACAGCTAGCACCCTCATAGAGTCCGATTAAAGCCTGTGGCATGGTCTCAATACCCTGTAAAATATCCTCAAGAGCATTAAAATCTCCTCTCCGAATCAAGTCTGCACTAGTATTTTCGTAATTATTAAAATAGTCAAATATAAAGAATGCCTCCATCTTTGCGTCTTGCAATCCTAAGCGATATATATTGCGATGACGGTGGTAGTCTTTTGGGTCTACAAGGTACTCCGAAATACGCCCGCAGACTGCAATTCGAGCCCTTCGGCGAATTCGACCTAAAACAATATCCAGCAATTCACCACCGACGTTATCAAAAAAGACATCTATTCCACCTGGAACGTATTTTTCTAATTGTTCATCAATATTATCGTTTTTATAGTCGACAGCGATGTCATAACCTAAACGCTCCGTAAGCTACCGACATCTTTCTGGACCGTCGGCAATGCCCGCCACAGGACTACAGCCTAAGGCTTTAGCAATAAAGCCGACCTGACTGCCGACTCCCCTGCTGCGCCAGAAATTAACGCGCGATCACCCGGCTTGGCCAGACAGATATCCTGCATCCCAAGTAACGCTGTAAACCCACTCATGGCAAGGCTACTGATGCCATATGACAGCGGCAGGTCGGTATGCGTCATTTTGAACGGTAGATAATAAGGGTCATCGTCAATAACGGAATATTCGCGCCAGCCGAGCTTACACTGAACAATCTCACCGACGGACTAATTAACATTATTAGATGCAACGACTTGGCCTACGCCACGGCCCAACATGACATCACCCAGAGACATGGGCCGTTCAAGGGTGGTCTGATTGCTCATGTAACGCTGCATGACGGGAGCAACACCGAGGTACAGTGTTTTGAGCAGAACCTCATTCTCACTGATATTGGGGACATCAGCCTGCTGCAATGCAAAGTCATCGTGTTTGACCACGCCAACTGGCCGACTTGCCAGCACCCATTGCTTCATAGTTTTCGGTAATAATGACATAGGCCCAATTTCAATTATTTAACAGCGCAATGGTTTAACCTCGGTATTGATAATACTTAGCCCGTATCAACACCGCCGAACTAGTGGCGACTAATCGTTAGACTGCTAGCTATAAGCGTGTCACCTCGACCACCGCTTTACCCACATTTTCGCCTCGCATCAATTTGCAAAAAGCCGCTGGTGCAGCCTCAATACCCAAGACCCTGTCCTCTGGTATTGTTAGGCGGCCGTCGAGCACATAGGGCAGGCATGCGGCAATAAATTCATCGCGACGTAATTCAAAATCATAGACCACTAGGCCATAAACTATGGCGCGCGATTTTATCCAATTGCCCGGTGGCGGACCAGCAGCTCTAGTACCCTTATTATATTCGGCCATCAGTCCACACAGAATGACCCTAGCCCCAACCGCCAAGCGTTCAGAGACGAGATTCAATATTTCACCGCCTACGAGGTCAAAAAACACATCGACGCCATTTGGACAGAGTTCATCAAGACGCTCACCAATATTTTCTGTCTTGCGATTAATACAGGCGTCATAGCCTAGCTCTTGCACTGCATAGAGACACTTCTCATCAGTTCCGGCAATACCAATCACCTTGCAGCCATGAATTTTCGCCAACTGCCCCGCCGTTGCGCCCACACCCCCAATGGCCGCAGGAATAACAACAACATCTCCTGGCTTGATCTTGGCCTGCCAGATCATTCCGGCATAAGCGGTCAATCCCGTCATTCCCAGCGCAGACAGCGCGTAAGATAATGGTTTGACATGAGGGTCTACAGGGAATAGTTCAGCTGCATTGTGTATCGAATATTTCTGCCAGCCTGCGAAGCACCGCACAATATCACCTGCCTTGAATTCGGGCGTTTTTGACTTCAGCACTCGACTGACAGTTTCACCTTTCATAACATCGCCAACCATGACTGATCCAGACATATGCCGTCCGGCAATTTGACTTCGCATGTAGGGATCTAGAGAGAGGTACAGAGTTTCACACAGCACCTGGCCATCAGCAATCGGCTCTACTGGCACTGTCACAATAGAAAAATGTTCTGGCTCAGGGATGCCGTCTGGAAAACTAGCTAGTTGAATCTGAATGTTATCGCTCACAAATGCTCCTTGTCTGGTTAAGGTGATTATTTTGCTAAAATATAAAAATTATTTTTAATTTGATTGCTCCGCTTTAGTTGCCGGTTCAATCGCGGTGTCAAAAGTTGAGTTCCATCGATTGAGAAACCCAAAAAGTGCCACGACACTTACCAGCTCAACGATTTGTTCATCATCGAAATAAACACGCAGAGTTGCAAACTGATCGTTGGTAACACCATTAGGGGTCATCGCGGCGTATCGCGCCAGGTCCAATGCGGCGCGCTCCGCCTTACTAAACATGCTATGACTCTCGTACTCCCATATAGCCGCAATTTTAGTTTTATCGATACCCGCACGAAAGGCACCAAACTCAGTATGCGCTTGGCAATACTGGCAGCCGCTGGCGCTACTCGTCATCAGGCCAACCAATTTTTTCAGTTCTGTGGATACCGACCCAGGCTCATAGACCGATTGCAAAAGACCATGCATCGCCTTAAGAACAGCGGGCTTTCGCGCCATAATCAAGCCATCATTGGGCATAAAGCCCATCATTTCACTGCCCGCAGCCATCAGCGGCTGAAGCTCTGCATCTAGCTCCTCGAAGGTTAATGGTGCGATTCGCGACATAGTTTTGTCCGGTAGGATTGGATTTTCGATAGACCGCGCTAGAGTAACTCCGCAAGAGCCTGTTCTAGAGCGGCTAACCGGTTGTCTCTTCCCGCCCCCGCAGGGCACATTTTAATGTTTGCCGGCAAATCTGCACCATCCAAACGATCAGTGTAGTCCTTTAACATACTGTCCTGCCAACGCATGAGACGGGCTGGAATACTCAATTGACGAAGCTGCTCAGGCCTTTCATTGAGAAATGCAGCGCGATAAGCACGATCATAGTCAGTTCCAGCCGCTAGAAAACCGAGCGCTGCCTGCTGTATTACCGGCAGAGGAATCTCAACTGCGTTTTTAACGGGCGATGCCAGATCATACCAGGGGAAATATCGGTAGCCCTGCGTTGCCATTTTCCAGACCAGCTGCAAATGACTGCCATCCTCTTTCGGTGATATATCCGGAAAGTAGGACTCCATAATGGCATCCCTTTCGCTGTCATAAAACCAGGCCGCGTTATCAAGGAGTACCCCACGGGTATTTTCGGGATAGGCTTTGCCATATTCAATAGCCAGTTGCGCCCCCGTTGCCGAACCATAGATAACGGGTTTATCTAACCCTAGTCCGACAATAAACGCATTCAACGCCTGTACGTAAGGGTCCAAGCCCTGGGTCTTGCAATGTAGTTTATCTGACTGCCCGTAACCCGGAGTATCCCAGGCAATAGCTCGCCCCTGTTTGGCAAATAGCGCTACCAGTGGTTCCATAAAAACAGACGATGTTGGGGACGGATGTAACAAGACAATCGGAACCCCAGTGCCGGCTTCTCGGTAATGAATCTGCCATGGACTTTCGGTCTCTTGACCGCCAACTGTTAGGTAATGTCTAAGAACCATAAAACTAATCCAGACCCAGTGATTGAGGATTCATTTTGCCCTTGGGATCAACCGCATATTTTATCGATTGAACCAACTTCAAGCTGCTGGGCTGAATGCCGTCTTTATAATTGTAGGCCTTGCCAATTTGTAGATGGACGGCGCCCAACGCTGTAAATAGATCAACCATTTCGTCCCGAATCAGGTCCACGGCCGCCCGTGCCTCGGGATTCGCCGGAAACCCTTTCAAACTGGCTAGATGAGCTGGTTCAACAGTCTGCTTATGAATTTGAAATATCTCATCAGGCCAGAAAAATACAGGCTCCAAGACAAAACAGGTAGTGGAGACTAGTGCAAATAGATAGCCCGTCTCAATCTTATACTGCACCATTATTTCTCGATGCTTCTCAAATAAAGCCTCAACAGCCTCATAGGCCGAGTGAATTTTTGAATGGGGGAACAGACCATGAACTGGCGCCCATCGTTCGCCTTCAGGACCAAGCATACTGTTGAGTGGACCAAAGGGATTGGCCCTAGCTATTTTGGGAATACTATTTTTAATTTCTATTCCATTATGCTGTTTGCCAATGGCACGAACATCTTGCGCCCTCGCGTTGGCAGCAGGTTGATTGCGATCCTCGACAATAACTTGCACTGAGTAACTCACATCATCCATGTATCCGCGACCGGCAAGCACAATCTTTGCACCCTCTTTTACAGCTCCCAGTACTGAACCAGAGGCCTTCATGACCCCGGCGAGTGCTCTCACATCCTTGACTAAACTCTCGCGTTTCATGCGCTGTTGTTGCAAAAAAGGATCAAAGCCAAAACATTCCATGGCTAAGCCCATGCGAGCAATATCGCTCATTGCCGATATCGTGTCTGCTGCCGTTTTAAAATCAAAAGCCACATATTGTTTGGCAGGCAACTTGGGTATGAGCCTTAATGTGACCCTGGCTTTAAACCCAAGGGCACCCGTATCACAGGTAAATAGGCCCGTAAGATCTGGACCAAAGTGGCGAAAAAACGGGGAGCCATTGATCTGTGCACCAGAACCTGTCTTAACCAGCGAGCCATCGGCCAGGACCACATCGAGACTGATGACCGAGTCAACCGCTGAACCAAACTGACCTGACCCCCAAAATACTGAATTCTGTGAGAGCCCGCCTCCGACGGTGGCTTTGATACCTGACAGGGTCCCCCAGAAAGGAGTTCGCAACCCCGTCTTTTCAAGAGCCTCATGCAACGCTTTCCAAGTACAGCCCGACTCAACGGTGACATACATGTCTTGTTCGTTAATAGCTAGAATTTTATCCATACGGCCCAAATCAACTATCACCGATTCGTTGAGAACGGGAACATAGCCACTGGTATAGGACATGCCACCGCCACGAGGAATGACTGGATATCCCTCCTCGGTAAGCGACGCCACCACAGCACATAGCTCATCTGTATTACCCGGCCGAACGACCGCCAAGGCGGACAGGCCGTTAGTGAAGACGTCCTGCGCATAAAGACTGCAGGAGTCCGCATCCAATAGTAAATGCTCCAATCCGACGGTTGTCGCGATGGATTGCCTTACCTTATCTTTCAATTGGTCTCGCTCTGGCACTATAATTTCCCATAAAATCGAATTTTGTACGAAAAAGATTGAATCTCAGACAATAGACAGCGTAAATTTGTGGGTCGACTTTGAGCCATCATCGACTGCTGTACTCATGAGATGGATCTAGTCACTCATGTCTGCCGAGAATCAAAGCTACTTTGAATCGCAGTGTTTATGTTAGTATGATATAACAATAATTCATTTTATGTTATCAGTCAATTTAGGAGCTTCCCTTTGTCAACAGCAACCCCCAATCCAAAATCGTCCATGATACCGCAAGAATTTGTGCGCGGCTGGCCTGTTATATCGGCCGCTGTTATGGGTATCGGTTTGGGAATGTCTCCGCTGCCTTTTTATACGATAGGTGTGTTCATTAGGCCCATCTCAGAAGAGTTTGGATGGGAGCCCTCCAAAGTTCTTTTGGCGCTTTCAGTTTACACCGTATTTATTGTTTTTATGGCGCCCTTTATTGGTATGGTCACTGACCGTATCGGAGCACGAAAGGTGGCTTTGACTTCGATCATCCTGTTTGGCGTTTCTATGATGATGCAGTCACTGCATACTGGGTCGCTCGCCCTGTATATTGCGTTGTGGGCATTTATTGCCATCTTTGGTGCCGGCACATTGCCGATTACCTTCACCAAGGCGATCAACAATCGGTTTGATATACACCGCGGCAAAGCACTGGGGATCGCGCTGGTATCAACTGGCGTTTTTGGAGCCTTAGCCAAGTTCCTTGCAGCAGAGGTCATGGACCTCTATGGCTGGCGCATGGCCTATGTAGCTCTGGGGTTTTTGCCTATCATGATTGCTTTCCCTATCGCGCTAGTGGCCTTTCATGATATTGACGACCAAACCAGTAAAGATTCATTACTGGTAAGATTAAAAATACCTATTCTTGCAGTTTCGGTTGTCGGCATGAGTGCTCTGGCCTACTACGTGCTCAGCTTCATCTTGCCTCTGGTAGCCGCCGATGGCTGGAAACTGCAGTATCTAGTAGCTGTCTTTTTTCTCATGATCGCATTCATTCCGCTGGTTATGGTGATTGTGGGTGATGTCACATTTAAGCCACCATTGATCAAAAACAGTCGGCAACAAGATGGGAAAGCAGTGCTCACGGGTATGACAATGTCTCAGGCGTTATCAGGGTGGCGATTTTGGATGCTGGCCGCCTCCTTTGTCGTGATCTCCGTCGCAATCGGTGCGGTGATCCCAAATCTAGAACAAATACTTATGTCAAAGGGCTTTAGCATGGGCGAAGCTGTTGGGCTTGCCATTCTAACCGGCCTAGCCGTTCTCGGCGGCAGAGTCATTGGTGGAGTTCTGATCGATCGATACTGGGCTCCAGCAATCGCTTTTATTTTTCTCTCATCACCCTCCATTGCTCTGTATCTTCTCTCAGGAAACATCATCAGCAGTGAGGTGGCCACGGTGTCTATTTTGATGATTGGGTTTGGTGCCGGTGTCGAATATGATTTCCTAGCCTACCTGGTGGCAAAATATTTTGGTATGCACAGCTATTCTAGTATCTACGGTGGCCTCTATGCTTTCTTCGGCATTGGCGCGGGCTTTGGCCCAGCGATTTTGTCTCATTATGCTGAAGCCCAAGGCGAGTGGGTTAACGTCTTGATTTATGCCGCTATTGCGTTACTGCTCGGTTCCTTACCGCTACTAACTCTGGGTAAATACGCTGACTTTACGTCGCCTGATCAACCCTAGAACTGGCCTTGCGCTAACAATCGGCCTTGCCATACCCATAGTGACCTAGAATTAGCTAGCCCGACTAACCTTAGCTATGAATCCGGAGATGCCGCTAGTCCTTATCAAAGAACCTGAGCATTTCTTCCGCGACAGGCTGAGAGAAGGCATCTAGAAATCCCGTGCCCCAGTCTAGAAAGTCGACGCGCGCTCCCTTATTTAAAAATGGATCGACGCGTTTAGTCTGTTCGTGCAGATCATCCTTTGGATTCATCACTAACACTGGCTGGCTGATTCCGGCAAGGTGACTGGCGTAGGCTTGGCTATAGTTGAAGGCAGCGCGATGTCCCCACTCGTAGCTTTCGCCACCGCGCATATTTTCCGCCATTGAAACAGCGCAGTGCTCTAGCGTCATACTCGGACCTCGATATTTCATTATCCGCTCCCACATAATCCGGAATCGCGCGCCTTCCTCGTCTAATGCTATAGGGGCAAAGTACTGATGAAAATGATCAAGTTCCGACTGTGTAAAAATAGGTGCCGATATATTAATCAGCTTCTTCACCCGCGACGGATGATGGCGTGCAACTTCGACAGCAACCATCGAGCCTGTGTGATAACCGATTAGATTTACAGCCTCTAAATTTAACTGGGTCATCACCTCCCCAACAGCTTCAGCATAGTCTTCCACTCTCACATGAGGCTCTTCTGGTGGACAGTCAGATTCACCATAACCTGGGTAGTCCGGCGCAACGACCAAACGATCAGACGCCAAAAACGGCATAAGCTGCTGGAATGACCTCCCTGACTTAGGTGCCATATGCAAACAGATAACGGTAGGTTTTTGTGATAGCTGACCCGAAACTCTCAGATGTAACTGCCCGTATTTTCCGGCTATATAACGGCGCAGAACCTTACTTTTAGACTGCATTTCACAACACCTTTCTTATGACCGCTTAGCTCTGGCTAGTGAGCCTCTTCACTAACATGGCTATAATGACCCATTACTATATCAATCGCCCAAATTTATAGCTATAGTTATACTCTATCAAATGCAGCGTCTTTAAAGACGAAAATCCATGTCCAACTATGAGCTAATGCTATTAATACACATAATTCTCTTCTGTTATTGGCTCGGCGGTGATATCGGTGTGTTTTATTCCAGCAACTTTGTGGTAGATTCCAAACTCTCGAGAGAGACACGCTTGGTAGCCGCTAAAATCATGCTAGGTTGCGATCTCATACCTAAGATTTGCATGAGCCTGATGCTGACAGTCGGGGGCATTCTTACTCACTATAACGGCATTGACCATCCTTTATGGCAATGGATTGGTATAATACTACTTGGCCCGGTCTGGTTGAGTATAGTATTAGTTCAGCATTTTAAGCATCAGGCCGCCTACATCCCAACCCTGACTAAAATTGACTTTTATTTTCGCTGGCTGCTTGTGGCGGGCATTGTCGTCTCCTGCGCGATATCAATTAGTACTGGCCGATTAGATGAGGCGCCTTGGATTACCATCAAGCTTTTGGGCTTCGCTTTTTTGATATTTTGCGGGCTTATGATTCGCGTGAACCTGAAAGATTTTGGTGCTAGTTATGGGAAAATTGTCCTGAATCATTACGGTGAAGAGGATAATCAAGCAATGGCACTCAGCCTAAAAAAGGTGAAGCCATGGGTAGTAACGATCTGGATAGTGTTAGTCATTGAAGCTGCATTAGGTATCGTAAAGCCCATTATCTAACTCGGATAATTTAGGGCCCTATGAAAATACTGAATACGGCATAGGCACTGAATGTCTGGTCATCAGTCAGGGCTGCTAAGTCATTTACCCCACGCTTATCAGCCGATGAGCAGTAACATCCTCAGATCGCTAACTGCACCACTCTCATCTCCCAACCAAGTTCCGCGCCATAATAAATTTGACTAGCCCTGTCGATAGTAACCTTTGGATAGGCATTAGAGCCATTTAGAAAGAGGGCCCAATTTAGAAAGAGGGCCCAATGAGCTGATTATTCTAGCCTATTGAAAACCGTCAGCGACGCGACTACTCAAACTTTGTCCAACGGTGCACATCAATTCTACTGCGCAGAGCAACAGAAAAGTCAGTGTCATAACTGTTTCAAAAAAACCGTGATCATGGGGTGGATAATTCGACTAAACAATGTATTGAGAGATGACAATAACGAATAATTATGGGCACGTTACAACCGATTTTAACGGCAAGGTAATTCCGCGGGCCGAATATTCAAAAAAGACTGCCACAGGATTAATAGTACGCTTCGATCAGGCTGGGTCACTTGTGCGTTGTAGTGTGCCCCAGGTGGGCAATAAATGGATCAGGTAATCTATGAGGCACCAGACCCAAATCCTTTAAAACGGGTGTTTTATGACGGGTTGAGTCGCTTTACGCACAAGCATGATCACAGGTCCTATGGTGGAAGAGGACGACTGTGACCATGGGTTCAAAAGTTATTGCCTAAAAGTCTACGCGAACATCAACGCCCCAAGTCAATGGCGCAGTTGGATAGGCTACGTTAGGACTGGTGGTTGCTTTCCAGTAAACTTCATCAGTTAGGTTCTTGCCCCAAAGAGCTATATTCCAGTTACCTTCATGCGGTGCATAGCTTACGCGAGCATTAACTATAGGGTCATGATCAATCAGTGATCCTGGATTATTCGACACTAGAGAATATGACTCATCTTCGATCGCAACATCACCACCTAAGCTAATTTCGCCACCGGCAAGATCTGCGCGCCAAAGAAAACCGATATTGGCCTGATACTCTGGTGCATTTTTCAGCTTTTTAGCCTCACCACAAGCAATCGTGGCGATCCCACCTGGACAGGTAGCTCCACTGACAGAAATAGTGTCCGCTTGCAGCTGCGTAAGACCACCAAACTCACCGTCATTGGTGCCAAGATTACCAAATATCTCAAGGTTCTCTGTGGGCTTGAAAATAGCCTCAAGTTCTAAACCTTTTACGGTGGCAGCATTGAGATTGAAGCGGGTAAAGCCAAGTCCCGGAACCGTTGCGCCAACTTGCATTTGGTCGTACTCAGTATAAAAAACAGTTGCGTTCAGCCGCAAACGATCATTCATAAGATCCGAGCGAATACCAAACTCATAGGAGGTGACCTCCTCTTCCTCAACCGGAAGGAAACAGGACGTTGCGCTAAAGCAATCAGCTGAAAAGCCGGGGGTTTTGTAACCTGTTGAGTTAGACAGATACATAAACAGATCTTCGTTGGCCTGATACTCAAGCTTCAGAGTGTAGGTCTCATTCTTTAGGTCGATCGAATCTGAATTGGTCAGACCGAAGGCTACATTTTCTCCTGCGAAGTCACGCGTCTCATCCGTATATCGCATACCTCCAACTAGCGTTAACTTATCATTCATTGCAAACGATCCCTGTGCAAATACCGCTAGAGATTCTGTTTCAGTGAGCGAAACGTGGTTAAAAATAAATACTGAGTCATAGTCAACTTCCTCATCCCAGTAATACAAACCTGCGACATAGTTAAAGGCGCCATCAAAATTGGATGAAATAGTGAGCTCTTGGCTGAGTTGTTCCTGATCTGTTTTTTGAGTAAAGGGGAAGCTAACGAACATTGCCGCATCATCTTCAAGAGTTCGTCGGGCGGTCAACGATACGAAATCATAATTACCCAACGCGCCCTCGATTTTTAGCGATGCTCCAGACATAGACACATCACTGCGGTATCCTGAGAAACAACCAACCGACAGAAAAATGCCTGGCGTCATACTTGAGCATGTTACCCCAGACGCAGGTTCACTGGTGTAAACATTTCGATCTACATCTGTCGCGACTGTGGCATCAGAACTACTGCTAATAATACTTGCAGGTGTCGGCTCTGATTTATCATTAACATCGTCGATAGTCAGGGTACCCGTCCAGTCCTCGTTAAAGTGATGCCTCAAGCTGGCTCTAAATACTGTGATATCCCTCTCCCCAACGTCTCGTGCATTTCCAGCCAAATCACCATTGGGGATTACCCGAGTAAAGGGGTCACGCTGTTTATCTAAAACAGCTACACGAAAAGCAGTATTCTCAGTCATCGCAACGTTAGCAACTGCTTTAATCATTTTTCTACCGTCGCTACCCAAGCCTCCGGTCACACTCAGCGTATTTTCATCCTGCGGGCTGACGGTTACTACTCGTATAGCTCCGCCATTGGAATTGCGCCCGAACATAGTTCCCTGAGGACCACGCAGCACTTCTATCTGAGCGACGTCGGCAACATCGAGTAAACCACCAATAGTTCGACCCATAAAAACGCCATCAAGATAAGTACCTACAGCCGGATCGGGATTCCTGGAATCGTCTTCGCCGATGCCTCTAAAATAAATGCGCGACGAGTTAGCCGGGCCCGTACCATTAATAATTACTGCGTTTGGCACATGACGGCCAACATCGAGAATATTGCCTATCGACTTAGATTCAATGCTTGCCCTGTCTATCGCTGTGACGGCGACCGGGACTGACTGAATCGATTCGGCGCGACGTTGGGCTGTTACTATCACTTCCTCGATCTTGCTAGTCCCATCAGAAACTTCCTGTGCCGCAACAAAACTAGCGGCAAAGGTGGATGCTATTAGTGGTAATAATATCGACGATTTCATACTGTACTTCCCCTTTTTTTTTACTAGACACTTTACAGTGCAATAATTTTACGCTACATACCATAATGATATATGTTTAGCTTGTTTGTCAACACTGTAGACGACCTAGATATTATATTCACAAAAATCATGCTGCCAGTACGGACATATGACTTCGGCTTAAAAAGCCGTTTTTTTTAACAGGCCCTACTGTAATCGACATGTTTTTGATATGCTAGGAGCCAAACTATGCTAGGAGCCGAACTATGCCCGCGCCGCTAAAACACAGCCTATACGTTAAGGGAGATGCCGAGCAGACAACAAAACAAGAATTCGTGTCAGGGCTTAGGGGCTTCCTACTTAATGATATGGCCGCAGCAATGAAGGAAAGTTATATCGCTGATATCGAGCCAACACTGACACAGAAGCCGGAAACAGGAGAAGAGGTGCATGCGGCGCTAAAGAGAACCGGCCTATTTAAATTTTATTCTAGCATGCGCTATAACACCCAAGAAATGGTCTGGAGGAGTGCCCTTCGGCCGCTTCATCAATCTATGGAGAACCTTAGTCAACTTATAGATGCTGTCAGCGCCAATGGTGAAAGATCCAAGTTGATGTTAAACCCAAACCTGGACATACCGCTAAATGTTTCTGCAATCGATGTACATCTCGCTCCGGGCTCTTATCACCGTGAAGATGGTTCAGCCGACTGGATGGGAGGCGCACTTTACGATCATGGTTTGAATATTTTTTCCTTTGGCATGATGGGAGAAAATTTGGATGATATTGGCCAATCCATGGCCCAATACATCGCCAGAAAATTTCCTTCATTCTCGCCCTCAACCATCTTAGATCTCGGCTGCACTGTCGGCCATAACACCTGCGCATGGAAATTGACTTTTCCTGAAGCGGAAGTTACCGGTATTGACGTGGCATCTGCCTGCTTGAAATATGGTCACGCCAGAGCCCTAGATCAGGGCGTTGATATCAACTTCAAACAAATGAATGCCACCGCATTAGACTTTCCCGATAGCAGCATTGATGTGGTTTTTTCCTCAATGTTTCTTCACGAGTTGTCAGTCAAGGACATTCGCACAGTCATGGCGGAAGCGCACAGAGTGCTCCGCCCTGGGGGCTTGATGCTTCACATGGAGCTCCCGCCAAACGATAGCCTTTCCCCTTTTGATGCGTTCTATCTCGATTGGGATGCGTACTATAACAATGAGCCCTACTACAAATCATTTCGCGATCAAGATTTCACCCAGTTGCGTCTAGACGCGGGATTCCAGGCCGAGCATTTGATTGAGTTAATTACTCCTCAATATACCTATATGGATAATGCCGAATACAGCGAAGCTATAGATGTTGAGCAGGGCTTTGATGGCAATACCGGCAGATTGGCAGAAGGCTTGCAGTGGTTCGGCTTTGGCGCGTGGAAATAGGATTATCAATAACAGTAATACGGCGCACCCAAAGGGTTAATCTTGTTAAAAATGGCCACAAATAATAGACTAAACTAACCTTGAGAGATCGAGCTATCGTGAGTACTGAAGACCAAAATTTTACCTTAGATACTAGAGGTAAGCGCCCAAGTTTCTTTCAGACCCCAGAGACTGACGCTATAATGACCGCTCTGTTAGAGACCATGTCTCAGCTATGGGCTACCCGAAATCAGGTGCGCATGCTTGAAAAACTACTTGTCGAAAAATCTATCATAACGCGAGAAGAACTAGATATGTTTGACTTTAACGACACAGAAAAAACAAACGATAATCAGGCGCTGCAAGAATTTTTTGCCGATGCATTTAGGGCAATGGGCGCGAGCGTTCAGTCCATCGACAGTAGACAAGCAGAGGTTGATGAGGCTCAGCGCCCCAGCACCAAGGGAGACAGAGCATGATACTAGAACAGTTGGCACTCGTTGTTCATGTTCTGGGCTGGGTCTTTTGGCTGGGTACCGACCTAGGTGTTTTACTGACATGCCGTTATGCTGAAAGAGGCAGTCTATCGGTAGAAACTCGGCTGACATTACTTGAAGTGGGTATGATCCTTGACCGACTGCCACGATTTGCAGTGCCGCTCGTCTGGGGTAGTGGCGTGATACTTTCCGAAAAAATGGGTTATGGCTTTTTATCAGTGTCTCTAGGTCTAGTTATTACAGCACTGTGGCTTGTGGCAACTTATCTCATCACCTTTACAGAGCACAATAGCCAGCCGTTTAAGTTTGGGTTGCGGAGCCAGACATTCTTTTATGGCGCTGTCATTTTAGGCATGGGCCTAGGCGCTTCATCCCTGCTTTACAGTGGCGAGATCCCCTTGTGGCTTGCACTTAAATGGTATGCCTTTGTCATTGTCGCCATCTCAGCTCTTGCTCTGGAAAAATATTTTGCGCCCGTTATCATCGGGTTTCAAAGTCTAGCAACTGAGGGCGCGACTGAGCAAAGTAACGCCCAGCTGAGTGCTGATCTAAGGCCTGTTTATGCTGCGGTATTGTGCATCTATTCCGGCACTTTGTTGGCCGGACTTGCGGGCCTACTGAAGCCTATATTGTAAGTCAAATGACCGGCTAACTGCCGTGTAGGCCAGGGCCTCATACCTATGCAGGGCTAGGGTCTAAATGTCGCAGCCTACGGAAAATCCCTGGCCGGTCGCGGCCAACAATGATCTTGGCGCAAAGCAATCACCGACGCATACCACATCAAAACCAGCATCTTCTAAAGGCTGTAATAGTTGATCGTTTGGGGTTCTTGCATTCGAGTAGGTGATCGCTGAGATATCTTGCAATTCCTCAATAGCATTGTTGTAGACATTCCGAATAGCCAAGAGGCCTTGGTCTAGTCGGTCACAGTTGATGGGCTCATGATTGGCTATAATTTTAACGCCTCTATTGTGTAATCGATGATAGATTTTCTGGCGGTTAATCAACGAGCAATCCGACGCGATACGGTCTCGGGGGGTTACAATGATGACCTCTGAAAAACGTTCACACAAAAATTCTGCCGCCGCATAGGTCATCTCGGTATGGTCCCTATCAAAAATAACAATGCGCCCACCATCATTGAATGTCCGACCCATGATTTTCGCCATAAGCGCACGCAGATCCATCACAAAGTCCTCTCGAGCGAACTCATCAGGGACAAATTCAGGTACCAGCATTGTAGCTCCAGTTGCCAGGATGATTCGATCTGGCACAATGGCCTGAATATCCTCAACCGAAGCCTGCTGACCAAAAATATAGTTTACGCCCTCTCTTTTACCAGCTGTATACTGATAATCATAAACACTGCTGAGATTTTCTGAGCCGGGCAAGCCAGCATGCAATCGAGTCTTTCCTCCAACCTCATTGCACCCACCTAAGACGGTTACCGAATGCCCCTTGGCTGCAGCGACCCAAGCTGCCTCTAGGCCTGCCACCCCAGACCCAACAACTAAAATTTGTCGGCGCTGCTGAGTCTTTTCAGGCCGCCAAAATGCCTCTCCATCGATGCCCAGCACGGGATTATTATCACAGGCCATACCGCCACTTTCAACGGTCATACGCCAACAGGTATTACAGGAAACACAGTATCTGATTTGATCTTCCTGCCCTTTTCGCGCCTTCTCTCCCCATGCAGAGTCAGCGATCATGGCCCGACCCAAAAACACTATATCTGCCGTACCATCTGACAAAGCGGTCTCAGCCTCATTCGGATCGGTGATGTAGCCTAGAGCACCTGTGGCAATCTTGGGTGCCACAGCGCGCAGACTTTTAATATCACTTAAATAGGGCGCTCGCGGGCCCTCGGCACCGGGAAGGTGCTTCCATAAAGTGTTCGAATGCGACCCCCACACGAAAGTCCAGTAGTCCAACTCACCGCAGGCGGAAATTTTAGCCGCGATCTTTTCAGCCTCGTGAAGGTCTATGCTGCCAGTAATTCCATCCGTCGCCACTAATTTGATACCAACTATAAAAGGCCGCCCACAGAGCTCTCGAATTCGCTGAATCAGTTTAACAACGAACGATGCTCTTCCATCGAGGTCACCCCCAAACTCATCCCCTCGCTTATTGGCATGCGGCGACAGGAACTGATGAAATAGGTGGCCATGTCCCGCTGAAATTTCCACCCCTGAGAAACCGGCACGCTGCAAACGCTGAGATGAACTAGCCCATTCTTCAATTAACTTATAAATCTCTAGAGCCGATAAAACTCTAGGTACCGTCCAGCTTAAATCGTCAGGTAATGGCGAGGCGCCGACAGCGCCATCATTTCGACCCACCGCATGACGCCCTCGTCCGGCGTCCTGAATCTGTCCTAAAAGGCGAGTATCATAAACCTCTACTGCATCGACTAACTTTTTAAGATGCCCAAGTGAACTGTCCGAATAGGCATGTACTCGGTTAGCTGCGGGCAGATGCGATAACATTGCAAGCGGCTCTGTAACAATTAATCCGGCGCCACCCTTTGCTCGGCTGGATAGGTAATTGATAAGTTTTTGGGTAGGCTCACCATCTTTGGCGAAATGCGTCAGAATCGACGCATAGGCTAGACGATTTCGCAGAGGAACACCGCCCAACTGCCAAGAAGAAAAGAGATTCGGGTACATGGTCATAGATTTGGATTTTCCTGGAATTGCTCAGTAATAATAGTTTAAAAGGCCACAAAAATCCTACTGCAGTACGATGCCACGATAGCATAATTAATTTTATATTGTTGATATCAAAGAATTAATAATGTATAAATTGTCTCTCTGAAAATAGCTTTTGCGGACCACTGTCATGACAAAAATAATAGTATTATTTAAGTTAAAAGGAGGCGTAAGTAAAGTCGATTACGAGAAATGGGCTAGGTCAACTGATCTCCCAGTGGTTAGAAATTTAAAGTCAGTTGATCATTTTGAAATCTTAAGGAGTAGCGGCTTATTTGGCTCAGATGATTCGGCACCTTTCGATTACATCGAAATAATCTCTGTCAATAGTGACTCAGGCTTTAGTGAGGAAGTTGGGAGCGAAATGATGGGAGAGGTTGCGAAACAGTTCGGTTTGTTTGCCGAAAATCCGCAGTTTATCTTAACTAATTCCTTAGACGACTAGCGGGCGAAATATGAGTTCTTCAAACAGTAAGGTAGCATTGTGCACTGGCGCAGGTAGCACCCGTGGAATTGGAGCTGGCATCTTGTTGGCACTAGCGAAAAAAGGCTATCGGATTATCGTAAGTGACCTAGGCGATAGCAGAGGCCCTCAGAATAACGGAATCGCGACGCAGGCAATGGAAGCTGTGGTTGCAACACTTGTAGCTGCAGGTGCCGATGCAATTGCGATCCCCTGCGATGTGAGAGATGAGGTACAGGTGTCGCGTATGTTCAGTGAGACCATTGAAGTCTTTGGAAGAATTGATGTCCTGATTAACAATGCGGGAATTGGTTACTTAATGAAGCCCTTTATGGAGGTGCCGCTGGGTGAATGGAAGCAGGTCATGGATGTTAATCTGACGGGTACGTTCCTATGCTCCCAGCAAGCTGCGAAACATATGATTGGCGCAGGGAATGGTGGTCGGATTATTAATATCGCCAGCCAAGCCGCAAAGACGGGATTTCCTCACTTGGCAGCATATGTTGCCTCGAAACATGGCTTGGTGGGCCTTACGCGCTCCAATGCTTGCGAGTTAGGCGAGTACGGGATTACTGTAAATGCCATATGTCCAAACCATATCACCACCGAGCTGGGTGAAAAACAAAACGAGTACTATGCCGAATTCCAAGGTTTAAGTGTGCCAGAGTATCTGGCCTCAATGAAAAACCGCATACCCATGAAGCGTCATTGCACCGTGGATGATGTGGCAGGTCTGGCTGTATTTCTTGTGAGCGATGATGCTGCATATATGACAGGTGAAGCGCTCAACGTTAGCGGCGGCGAAGAGACTCACTAATAAACTGGCACTTTAGCGACACAGTAAACGGTCCTAACAGACTGTAAAGCTTCCTCATGCGGAAGCCTCAGCGTGGTGCATAGATAAGTCTTCACGGCATAGCCAACGCACAAAGAAGCAGCGCCATGCTTGCAGAACCTGTAAAAATAAGCGATATTGGTATAACAATAGCCCTTCAGCGCAATCCCTCATCGGGACCTTGCCGTAGATTAAAAGCTTGTAGACAACTAATCGGGCTCAGTTAGATAGCCTTAGGAGCTAGTGCTATGGAATTTGGAGCAGTGATGGAGCCCTCCCCAGGTTATACCGCGCCTCTTGCCGCTGAAATAGAGGCACTAGGGTTTGATATCTTACTCTGCCCGGATACCCAAAATCTGTCACCAGACCCCATTGGCCAGTTATCGCTTGCCAGTCAAACCACCACCACATTAACGCTAGGAACGGGAGTAACCAATCCTATCACCAGGGATGCCGCGGTTATGGCCTGTGCCTTAGGCACGCTCGATATAGAATCTGGGGGCAGAGCCATATGCGGTATTGGTAGAGGCGATTCCTCTGCCGCACACATTGGCGTTCGAAGCAGTACCACCACTGAATTGCGACGCTATATAGAATCTTTTAGAGCTTATGTGAATGGCGAAGAGGTTGAGCGCAACGGAAAGCGTTCAAAGCTTCGCTGGTTAGAGGGCCAAGCCGCGCGGTCAATTGCCATCGATGTCGCCTGCACCGGGCCCAAAACCATTGAAATGGCGGCCGATGTCGCAGACAGAATTACTTTTGCGGTCGGCAGTGCACCAGAGCGAATAGCTTGGGCAATGGCTGTCGCAGAGGATAGATTGCTGAAGACGGGGCGATCTCGAGACAGCATTCAAATTGGCGCCTACGTCAACATTATCTGCGATCCGGATGAGCAAAATGCTATTAACCTAGGGCGTATGATCTCGGGCATGGTTGCTCACTTTGCAGGGATGAAAAACGCGTCATTAGATCATCTGCCTAATCAATTAAAAAAGGTAGCTGGGCAGCTGCAGGAGGGCTATGACATGCAAAAGCATGCGCAGGATGGCGGCAGTCACCTTTCGTTAATCAACGATGAATTTGTCGATTGGTTTTCTATTTGTGGCCCACCAGAAAAATGTATTGCTAGACTCCAAGTACTGGTTGATTTGGGCCTCCAACATGTTTATCAGTTGGGCGGATCGCCCATCGCACATCCACACGGTGAAAGACAACGCGGTATGGTTGAACAAGCAGGTTTTTTTGCTCGTGACGTCATACCATATTTCCGCAAACAATAACTATTAGTCACTGAAGTATCATTACGATGATGAAAAAAGATGGCAGGACATACCCTTGGTACGTAGTTGGCGTATTGACGCTAGCTTATTTGATATCGTTTCTTGACAGACAGATTCTGGCGCTCATGGTTGGCCCCATTAAGGCCGATCTCGACCTTACGGATACCCAGATCAGTTTATTAATGGGCGTCGCTTTCAGTATTTTTTATATCATCGTAGGAATTCCTTTGGGAAGACTTGCCGACCGTAAAAATCGGCGAAATATCATCGCTTTAGGCATTACATTCTGGAGTATTATGACCGCAGCCTGTGGCCTAGCATTTAAGTTTAGCCATTTATTTCTGGCCAGAATTGGCGTTGGCGTGGGAGAAGCTAGCCTTACTCCAAGTGCCGTATCTATGATTTCAGATTACTTTTCACGTAAAGATCGCGGCAGAGCTATAGCAACATACAACATGGGCGTTTCACTGGGCACAGGTTTCGCCATGGTACTCGGGGGCGCGATTGTCACCTATGTGGCTAAGGCGCCGCCGGTTGATTTACCGATTATAGGGATATTGAAGGGCTGGCAATACGTATTTTTTCTGGTCGCCTTACCGGGCTTATTTGTCGCCGTACTATTGATGTTGACTGTTAGGGAGCCACCTAGAACTGAGCGCCTTGAACTGGCAGTCACTGACTTGTCATTTGGTGATGTTATGAAATACCTATGGCAACGCAAGACCGTGTACCTGCCGTTATTTCTGGGTCTTTCTGTGGCGACTATTATTGGCTACGCCTATTTTTCTTGGATACCAAGTCTCTTCGTCAGGATTTTTCATTGGACAATCCCCCAAGTGGGAACGATCTTCGGAGTGATTATTCTGATAGCGGGGCCAGCTGGTGTCATGACCGGCGGCTGGGTCATCGACACTCTCTACCAACGTGGGCATTTTAATGCGCCTATCATAGTGTCATTGGCAGCCTCGGCTTTGTGCCTACCCACAACACTATTGCTACCAATGATGCCATCGGCAGAATGGGCTTTTGTGATGATCTTTCCGACTATGTTTGGTGGGGCCATGGCAACCGCTGCAGGGGCGATCGCCGTCGTTACGGTGACGCCTAACCAAATGCGTGGCCAGACCATGGCCCTATATTTGTTTTGTATTTCACTGCTTGGTCTCAGTATCGGTCCGACCGCTGTAGCGTTGCTTACCGATTATGTCTTTTATGATGAACAGATGCTTCACTGGTCAATTGCTATTGTTTGCTCTTTGTCTGCTGCCTTTTCCTGCCTCCTCTTGACAAGCTGTTTGAAGCCCTACTATGCAGCAGTAAGGGAAATAGAAAATGTTACCGGCGAGTAACGCATGTTAATTTAACACCTGCCGGCTTTAAACGTGGCCGTCTAGGCTTTCTAGCTGGGACTTCTTGTGGCGACCCTCTCATCTCGTATACAAAGTCTCCCCACAGTGGCATGAATGTCGGCCAGGTCTACAAAATAACCCTAACAGTGAACAGCCACTGAAGATTATGTAACTTTCAGACCCCTCCTGTTCTGCCTCAGCACCGGTACAGTGCATCACATGCCAACTTATTTAGCATCAGACTAGTACACCCTTTATCAGTCTTTCAGGGCGTCCAAATCGCTGCAATACTTTACGTTAACGTAAAGGTTAGTATATACTAAGACCTTCTAACTGACACATGAGCCCTGCAATGCCTGACTACAGTATTTCACAGCTCTCCAAAGAGTTTGAAATTACCACCAGAACAATCCGCCACTATGAAGATTTAGGGTTATTGGCCCCGACTCGTCGCGGCCAAACTCGTGTCTATAGCCCCGCTGA
>Ga0222630_1000277_pt1 | contig 26702 bp, 22 predicted proteins | sample AntAcemetagenom3_FD_179842 | JGI IMG/M metagenome (GOLD analysis project Ga0222630, IMG submission 179842) | Saline water microbial communities from Ace Lake, Antarctica - #3 | ecosystem: Environmental > Aquatic > Non-marine Saline and Alkaline > Saline | place: Antarctica: Ace Lake | collected...
GGTCTCGCCCAACCAACTGCAGCGCCAGTTCCAACAGGGTGAGCCTGGGCGGGCTTGAGCGTACGATCTCCTCTGGCGGTCTACACTGAGCTACTCTTGAATTCCCCGCAACACTCCACACTCACCATTGAAACTCGGGTGTTGCACTTCACTTTTGAATCCACCGAAAATATAAATTCGGAATTGTCGTTTTAGGAGCCGACCGTCAGTATTTTTGGCTCGAGCCTTACTGATCAGTGCATAAAACTGCACTGCGACAGAGGCCGCGAAGATGAGGCAGCGAGTTACGTTCTAGCCAAGTAAATGGTCTTGGTTGCTGGCACGACAAAGTAGCTGGGGCAGTCGTACCGAGCAATATCGTGCGCGTTTATTGGGAACGAACCGCAGTTCGACCACTTGCGAAAAGGCGAAGAATAAATACCGCAGATAAATTTATCTTCTGATGCGTTTTGTAAAAAGACACAGCGCTTGTTTAGACAGCAACGACCGCATTGAACACAAGACCCCTCAATAGTTGCAACCGCCGGCTCGGGACGCAAAAAAATATCCCGAAAGTAATGTTCCACGGGCCCTTCAGATAAGGCTTGAATATGCGTGCGTAATTTGCGAATAGTTTCATAATAATCGCGTACGTACTGTCGATTCCAAAACAATATAGACATCCATAGCGGCATTATCCATAGCCCTATTTTCATGAGAAAAAGGACCGTCCGGGTCAATGCCTTCGCTACGAAACCGAACAAAGCCATCTCACGCAAGCTCTTTTGATAAATCATAAAACCACACTAGTTTTCAAATGCTGACAAAAAGTCGCGCCAACATCAGATCGTGCCAGCGCCAAGTCAACTGTTACCTTTAAGAAGCCAGCTTGCGTGCCGCAGTCGTATCGGCGACCCTGGTGACGAAGCGCATAGACTGACTTTTCAGACAGCATTGCAGCGATGCCGTCAGTCAGCTGCATCCCCCCACCAGCGCTCCGGCGTTGCTGGCGAATATGCTTTAAAACTCGACCACTCAACACATATCTACCGGCAACGGCTAGGGCCGATGGCGCTACTGACGGATCTGGCTTTTTAACCAGTCCCACTTGCGGAACCATGGTGTCGGTCAGCCCAAGCACATCCACCTTGCCGCACTGGTTGGTTTGTAATGGAGGAACGTTTTGAGCCGCAATGACGCTATATTGGATGTTTGTGTAGGCATCGATAAGCTGACGGATGATGGATGGCTCCGCCACCATCAGGTCAGAGGCGAGTGATACTGCAAACGGTTCATGTTCAATTGGTGGCTCTGCACAAAGTACCGCGTAACCGAGGCCCATTGGACGTGGCTTGCCCACATAAAAGCATGCCATATCGCTGGGTTTGCTATCAGGAAACAGTTGAAGCAAGGGATTTTTATCCGCGTTTTCCAGGGCTATTACAAGCTGGAATGCGGTGTCAAGATGAACTTCTATAGCGCGCTTATGTCGGACACTCACAAAAATCATCTTTCTGATACCTGCATCGTAGGCATCCTCAACGGCGTATTGAATCAGTGGCTTGTCCAGGATCGGCAGCATCTCTGTGGGTATCGCCACGCTTGCTGGCAAAAACCTTTTACACCTTTCCCTGAACGGAAGCAACGATTTTCGAACCCTGTGTGGCGACTTCAATGTACTTCCAGTATGTGTCACGGCAACACCTCAAACGCTTCCAGAATTGCTTGTCCCGCCTTAACCTTAGATCCCGTACCGAGGCTTGAAAGCAAGCGATACCCTTTTGGAAAAAGCAAAATGATGGTGGACCCGTGTTCGAACCAACCCATCTCCTCACCTCGGCTGAGAGACGCCTTACTGTGTATTGGATTCGCTCCTTTGTAGCGCAGATGCAGCAAGACGTTCACAAAGTGCAGACGGATACTAGCGACCAATACCGCCGCAACTGGAATGATCGCGATGCGTTGCACTGACTGGCTAAGCGTCGCTTCGATGATGGCGCGCTCGTTTTTACAAAACAGCCGCTCCACGCGCTTTAAAGCAATGGGGTTCACGTTCCACGTGTCGCCAGAAATGTAGGTGACTTTTGATACGCTCAAATCAACCGGCGCGTGAAACCGGTGGTACATGCTGGACGTTAAGCGCAGGGTGACAAAGTAGCCGCTTTGGAAATCCGATGCCAGATGCGGGGACTGCGTCAAATCGCGCAAGGTGTAAGGAAAGCCCTTAGCCTGAATCAAGGTCCCATCATCAATGTGGCCGAAGGCACCCACTATGCCATCACTAGGACTCGCTACTGTACCGGGGTCATCGCAAAAGGGCCTAGATCCATCCACCAGCTCCCGTGTGAAGCACTCGTTCAAACTTCGAAAGTGTTGCTGCTTTGACTCCGTTAAGTCCAGCTCAGAGAAGCCTCGCCAGATCCAAATGAGCAAAGACGCAAGGCGGGGGCTTTGAATATGACTCAACCAACCCACAAAGTGCGTAGCCGCGATACGTGGTATGCGATTGGTCACCAAAAAGTTGATGTCTTCATTTGCAAGGATGCGGTTGAGCGTTTTCTGCATTTTCACCAAACTGTCAAAATTTAAGACTAGAGTTTGTTGCACAAATATGAAAGGTTTGTGACATGTTCGAACTAACCTATATAGCCGCTGCGGCGGCTTTACTGCTAGGCCCCAGAATAGTGCGCCGGCTCACTCTCTCAGCAGCCAAAGACATGTCGCTTGCGGGGCATGTTCGAATGGCCAAGCGTGTCAGCAAGTGGATACCGTCCTACGACTTGATTGATGACGTTTTTTATGCTGCTGACGGCGCTACCAGTGTGATTGCGGAGCACCGTAAAGCAGGCTTCCTTGCCTTGGCTGATCGTCTTGAAACCCGATCACCAAGAACAATCGCCGCCACTGCTGAGGCACGAGAGACTCTGTCTGACTTACAACTCATTAGCCGAAATCGCGCACCATTCCCCTTCCGTAGGCACGTACAACAACACCTCAAGATCGGCAGCTTTTGGGCATCTGCGCAAGGTACATCTCTCACTGATTTAGACGGTAATGCATTCATAGACTTAACAGGCTCATACGGTGTGAACCTATTGGGAGCAGACTTCTACAAAGAGAATATGCGTGAGACATTCCCGACAGCGGCGACTTTGGGCGCAACACTAGGCGGCTATCAGCCACAGGTACTTGAAACCTTGGCAATCTTGCGTCGCATCTCTGGTATGGACGAGATGTCTTTCCACATGTCGGGCACAGAGGCAGTCATGCAGGCGGTTCGCTTGGCGCGCTACCACACAGGTAAGCGCTATATGGTGCGCTTCGCCGGCGCCTACAACGGATGGTGGGAGGACACGCAGCCTGGCCCTGGAAATCCCCTGCCCCCGGGCTACACCTACACCCTCAGGGATATGCATGCCAACACCTTGCGCGTGTTGCGTCAACGGCGTGACATCGCCTGCGTGGTCATCAATCCTGTGCAAGCCATGCATCCAAACCGAATGGCTCCAGGGGACTCGACGCTGATAGCTGGATCGCGAAAAACCAACTATGACCGAGAGGCCTACACACAATGGCTCAAGCAGTTGCGTGCCGTGTGTACACAACGCGGCATCGTCCTCATCATGGACGAGGTATTCGTGGGGTTCCGTCTCGCCAAAGGCGGTGCGCAAGCGTACTTTAATGTACAGGCAGATCTCGTCACTTATGGAAAGACCCTGGGAGGCGGTTATCCCGTTGGCGTGGTGTGTGGCAAACGGGCGTTGATGCGTCGATTTAAAGAGGATAAACCTGGAGATATCTGTTTTGCACGGGGCACATTCAACGCTCACCCACACGTGATGGCGGCCATGCACGGTTTTTTAAAGCATATTGAAACGCCTGGCATGATCGCAACGTACGCTGATCTGGACGACATTTGGCACCGACGCACGACACAGTTCAACTTGGCTATGGTCGCCGCTGGATTACCCGTTCAAGCAACCAGCATGTCAACCATTTGGTCGATTTCCTACACACAACCGTCTCGATACCATTGGTTGTATCAGTATTATTTGCGGGATGCTGGCCTTGCACTAAGCTGGATAGGCACAGGGCGCCTTATCTTCACGCTGAACTTTACCGAGGAAAATATGCAAACCGTGATCGAGCGGTTTGTTGATGCCGGGAAAAAAATGTGTGCTGATGGCTGGTGGTCTCAAATTGACCCTGCTCAAACCAAACTCGATCAACTGACCTTGAAAACTATTCGAAAACAGTTGCTGCGTGAAATAGTGTCAACCAAACTAGGCTTTTCAAGCTGATATAACTTTGCGTGCTGACAAGTAGAAAAGCCCACTCACGTGGGCTCTTTTTTTATTACTCAACCAAATCAAAAAACGTGCTTGCCAATATCGGGGTCGATCAACTCACCCCGCATCAAGTACAGAGGTGCCTTGTAATACAGTTTGGCATCGTGAAAGGGATCTGTCATGATCTTGATGGCCCAAACCAGTCCGGTTGGGACATCACGAATAAAAAATAAATGTACCGTACGGAACAACAAACCGCCTAAACCCACGTAAAGCCAACAGGTGCCCAAATTCAGCAACCACTCGTAGATACCTACCGGCAACGCGAACGCCCCAAACAAAGTGGGGTCTGACCACAAGACCAATGGAGATACCGCCCAAATAGCCATCAACACGACCTTACGCCGAAGGTTGTAGCCCACTTTTATTTCTTCTTTGAATTCATGGGTCGCTTGGTTCACCTTGTCGTAGCCCTTTGGTTCAAAGAAAAAATGACCCGCCTGACGAGACGTCATAGATACCGACCACGCGATTAATGCTGCGAGCGCGGGATTGACAAAAAGCATGACGTAAGAAGCCAAAAAACTAAGTGCGCTTACAAAATGCAAAGACTGGTTGATTCGACTATGGTGATAGTAACGGTGATCATCCCAACGCTGCGTGTGAAGATCTTTAAATAAGTCGCGCATGGTTTTCCTCTTTGATGAAAAATCCCTGATTGGCCAAAATGGCAGATCTTTGGTTCTAATACCTATCTTGGCAAAGAATTGTGAACGCTTCATGACAAGTTCATCAATTCATGAAACTGTCAAAAGTCTGTCATTACACCGTCACATTTTTTTGTAATAGTGATTAGATGACTGAATCAATCACCTCAGAAAAAATACGTATCGAGTCTTATCCAGCATCAAAAAAAAAGCTTCGCGTAGCACTTGTCACCGAAACCTACCCACCAGAAATAAACGGCGTTGCGATCACCATCGAGCGTTTAGTAAGCGGCCTTCGCGCAGAAAATCACGAGATACAACTGGTGAGACCACGGCATGTAATAGATGCTGGACGACACTTTGATGAGGGCTATCAACCTGTCCTGACCCGCGGTTTTCCGATCCCGCGATATCCCGAACTCCGTATGGGCGCTCCTGCAAGCCGCTTATTGACAAGCTGCTGGAAAGACAATAGCCCAGATCTGGTGCACATTGCAACAGAGGGGCCACTTGGCTGGTCTGCGTTAAAAGTTGCACGTAAATTAAACATCCCTACCACCAGCGATTTTCGAACCAATTTCGATGTGTATAGCCGTCACTACGGGGTAGGCTGGCTCAAGCGGCCTATTGGCGTTTATCTCAAACGCTTCCACAATTTGACACAATGCACCATGGTTCCTACCGCAGGGCTTGGGGAAGAACTGACGCAGCGCGGTTTCCACAACGTAAAAGTTGTGGCACGCGGTATTGACACAGACTTATTTAACAGCAATCGACGTAGCACGACACTGCGCCAGCAATGGGGGGTTGAAGAAGACCAACCCGTTGTCTTGTCGGTTGGACGCCTTGCGCCTGAAAAGAATCTCTCATTGCTGGTACAAACCTACCGCCAAATGAAATCATCTAATCCGGATATTCAACTGGTGATCGTCGGCGATGGCCCCTCGAAGGACATGATCCGCAAAGCTTGTCCGGATGCTATTTTCGCAGGCGTTCAAACCGGAGAGGTACTCGCAACCCATTACGCAAGCGCCGACATATTCCTTTTTCCAAGTTTGTCGGAAACTTACGGAAATGTCACGCTAGAAGCATTAGCCAGTGGACTTGCATGCGTTGCGTTCAACTACGCGGCCGCATCGGAACGGATTCGGAACGGCGTGAATGGTCTGCTCGCACCTTGCGACAAGGCTCAACTTTTTGTCGACCACGCCGTCAAATTGGCCGGTGATGACGCGCAACGGCTATCGCTTAGATTGAATGCGGAGCAATCGGTGGTGCCCTTCGACTGGAAAAAAATAATTGGCGAAGTGGAGACGACTTGGATAGACCTCCTCTGCCGACATGCTGTGTCTCAATCAGCTACTAAGGGCTGGCCTGCGAACGGATCGCCCGTTTGAACCACGCACAATTATTTAATAGCAAGAGCCCCATGGTAATAGATAGCAAACTTCCCAACATCACCATCATTGAAACAAGGCCCACGCCGTCTCTATAAAATCCAGCGTACGCAGCGAGCAAAACAAGAGTTGCTAGATTCTCGTTAAAGCCCTGCACGGCAATGGATAGTCCGGGTCTTAACTTGCGGTGCCCACGGTATTGCAACAGTGCATTCATGGGAACAACCACAGCACCTCCCAAAAATCCAACAAGCCACAACATCACTACAGCCCACTCGATGCTAACGGTAAGCGCCGCTAAGGCAACAACCACGCCAAGTAAAACACCCGAAAATAAAACAAGAACACTGCGCGATAACGTGATTCGTGCCGCAGACACCCACGCCCCGACAACAACACCAAGCGCAACCGTTGCCTGCAGATAAGCGGCGCCCGATAGACTAAAACCAAGAACAAGCTGCGCCCATTCAATGACCGCAAATTGCATAACAGCGCTTACCCCCCAAAAAATAGTCGTAACTGCAAGAGCTAGTCCACCAAACGGATCCACCCACAGCGACCTATTTGCCGCCATAAACGTTTTTAAATAACGGGCATTTACAAATGAATTCGCACAATTCAGGTTACGAAAGTGCGGCAGCCGGTGCATCACACCCGCATTAACCAGTCCCGCTGACAGATAAAGGATCAGAACGACGGTCAGCGCACCGAGATATCGGCTTTCTACAAGATAAGACTGCTGCCAACCAGGTCCTTTGAAAAGACCCCAAGCACTCCATAGGTCCACCAACCAGCTAGACACCAGCCAACCTCCAATGCCGACGCCCATCAGAACCGACAGCACGACTGTGACCTCTAGCCAGCCATTGGCGCGAACCAGCAACTTGGGCAAGACGGTCTCAGTGACCAATCCGTACTTTGCCGGCGCGTAAACAGATGCACCGAATCCAACAACAGCAAAGCATAGAAAAGGATGTAAGCCCAGCAGGAGAAATATCGCTCCAGCGAACTTGACGGCATTCATGAGGATCATAAGATCCCGTTTGATAAACGCGTCGGCAACATGTCCCACCCAAGGTGCCAATGCCACATAGGAAAACGTGAAGGTGAGCTTCAAAACTGGTGCCCACCAGGGCGGGTAGCCCTGCTCGGACAAGAAGGCAATACCGACAATCAACAATGCGCTGTCAGCGAGACCTGATAAAAACTGGGCTGCTATAAGCCAATAAAAGCCTTTAGGCATCATGATGGCAACGCACAGTCAAACAGTCCAATATGAATTAGCGTCGCATCACCACGTAACGCAAAATGCGTATAAATGACTGATCAAAGCCAGTATGGGTAGTATTGCGCAGCGCGACTCATACCGATAGACTCGCCTTTGATAAGTCAGACTCAGCAAATGTATTTAAGGGCGTCAGTGCGCTAATTCCGGTAGCCTGAGCCAACGAATTGCGTCGACCAATGCCTTGATACACCAGGCCAAGAGAGGCAGTTTCAGTGAGACTGAATATGTTGCGCCCGTCTAGGACGATGGGGCTAGCTAAGGCATGTTTGACCTGTGCTAAGTCGGCTTGCTTGAATTCATCCCATTCGGTCAAAACCAATAATGCATCCGCATTCGCCAGCGCACTCATCGCATCTAAAGCAAACGAAAACTGTGGGACGCGAGCAATCGACAGTCCTAAATCATCACTCAAGACACGCGCGGCCTCGTCCATTGCAACTGGATCGAACGCAGCTATTTTGGCACCGCGACGCAACAAGGCCTCAATCACAACACGACTAGGCGCCTCACGCATGTCGTTTGTGTTGGGCTTAAAAGCGAGTCCCCAAATAGCAAACTGGCGCCCACGCAAGTTCTCACCGAAGCGTTCGACGATTGCGTCCACTAAAATATTTTTTTGTGCATTGTTCACCTCCTCTACCGCCTCGACCACGCGCATTCGCAGGCCACGCGCATGCGCTGACTGTACCAAGGCCTTGGTATCTTTCGGGAAACAACTTCCGCCGTATCCCGCACCAGCTTGCAGGAAACTCTTACCGATTCTCTTATCGGACCCGATCCCCATACGTATGCAATCGATATCAGCCCCCACTTTCTCCGCGAGGGTCGCCATTTCGTTCATGAAGGAGATACGCGTTGCGAGCATCGCATTCGCCGCGTACTTAGTAAGTTCAGAACTAGCGCAATCCATCCAAATGATTTGCTTCGAAGAAGCTACTAGGGGCTGGTACACCTTCTCCATCAGCGCTTTTGTACGGGTGTAATGACCGTCATTGCTCAGTCCGATCACAACACGATCGGGCGACATAAAGTCTGCAATCGCATCGCCCTCACGCAAAAACTCAGGATTAGATGTAACAGAAAAAACCACCGACTCCGCGACATCGCGTTCTTGTAAAACTCGCTGTATTTCGGAATGTACCAACGCTGCAGATCCAACTGGAACGGTCGATTTATTAACTATGACTTTGAATGACTTCATAACGCGACCGATTTCGCCAGCTGCTGACAGCACGTAGCGCAAGTCGGCAGACCCATCCTCCATTGGTGGGGTTCCCACCGCAATAAAGATGACCTCAGCATGGTCGACAGCGCGACTCATCGCCGCAGTAAATTGAAGACGCCCCGCAGCAGCATTATTTGTAATCAGCAAGTCGAGACCGGGCTCATGTATCGGGACTGTCCCCGCCTGCAGCAATGTGATCCGCCCCATATCATTGTCAACAACCATCACGTCGTGACCAACTTCAGAGAGGCAAACAGCCGTTACCAAACCGACGTAACCCGCACCAATCACAGCAATCTTCATACAGCACTCCATTATTGAGAATGTGAATATTTTGTTTGTCAAATATGAAGGTACTGTGAAACTTTTATGGTGGTTTTGTGACGAACTACGGTTCTATCAATTTATTGCAGTTTTGACATCAATTTGTCATACACAGATTGGATCATGTAGTTTCGGCCACTACAACAGACCACCAATGCACTATCGTACGATCTTCATATCCGACCTGCACTTAGGAACACGTGGCTGCCAAGCTGAAGCTTTACTGGAATTTTTAAAAGACAACGAAAGTGATTACCTTTACCTGATCGGTGATATTTTCGATGGCTGGCAGCTGAGAAAAAAATGGTATTGGCCCCAGGCGCACAACGATATCGTTCAAAAGCTTTTGCGCAAGGCACGCAAAGGTTGCAAGGTTATTTTCATCCCTGGCAACCATGATGAATTCGCAAGGCCTTTCGTTGGTCACGCGTTCGGAGACATCGACGTACAACGCGAAGCTATACACGTAACCGCCAACGGAAAAAAAATGCTGGTCATTCATGGCGATGACTTTGATGGCATCATTCAGTGCGCCAAGTGGCTCGCTTATACGGGCGACACGCTATACACTTTTGCACTGGCCTTAAACCGTGTTCTCAATCGCTCACGTCGGCGCCTAGGGTTGTCCTACTGGTCGCTGTCAGCCTACTTGAAACTGAAAGTAAAACGTGCTGTCAGCTATATCGATAGCTTTGAGGTAGCGGTTGCACAAGCGGCCAGAGAGAGAGGCCTGGACGGTGTTGTTTGTGGCCATATTCACAACGCAGAGATGCGAGATATAGACGGCGTTTTGTATTGTAATGACGGCGATTGGGTAGAAAGCCTCACCGCGCTGGCAGAGGACAGCGAGGGAAATCTTCAAATTCTCAAGTGGGGCGAGCGTGCACTACCAAAGGCGCTTCCAACCGACACTTCAATGGAGGAGCGCTTGGTCCTAGACATGTTTAAATCTGCCAAGGAAATATAGCAACCGTTATTAAATTTTTATTGTTAGCTCATTTTTTTATCAACACAGCTATTTTGTCCTGTTCAAAAAACAGAATCGGTCGAGAATAAATTCTTGATGCGAACAACAGAAATTACCAAACCACTAACGCCAAAGCAGTCACGTATCAAAGCTCTTAGCGCTAACAATAGCGCGCAACTTACGCTGTTCAGATTGAACGCGAGCAACAGAAACGAAGCAAAGCGCTCAAGACATTGCAGGTGGCGTACTCATAACTCGCACAAGAGTATGTATGGATGGACAGTAACTGGCATTTATATGGCAAGTCTATGTGCGCTGCAAACTTGCTTAGATGTGCGATTTAGACCCAGAAAGCTACATGTCAAATACGCCGAGGCTTGAAGCCGGTTCTGTTGTAATAGTGACGTAAAGGCCCGCACTGCTGGAGCTATTACCCGTGATGGCAAAAAACACAAGCGAACGCCTCGAACCAAAGTTAAGCCCGGGAGACAGATGAAAAAATGGCAAGTTGAGACAGAAAACACATAAAAAAAGCCCGTGCGGCATTCGCATCGGGCTTCGCTCATGACGCTGCAAAGCAAACGCCAAACAAGCAACTTTACTTAGGAATAATAACGGAGTCGATGACGTGAATTACACCGTTGCTAGCCACAATGTCGGTCTTGATCACTTTGGCGTTGTCTACGCTAACACCACCCATTGTCGAGACGGTGATCTCTGAGCCCTGAACGGTTTTAACTTTGCCAGCCTTCACGTCGGCGGCCATCACTTTGCCAGCAACCACATGGTAGGTCAGCACAGCAGTGAGTTTCGCCTTGTCTTTCAACAATGCATCAAGGTCAGCCTTGGGGATTTTGGCAAAGGCTGCGTCCGTAGGTGCAAACACAGTGAATGGGCCCTTGCCCTTAAGAGTTGCGACCAAGTCAGCAGCAGTCAATGCCGCTGCCAAAGTATTGAAACTTCCGGCTTTAACAGCCGTATCCACGATGTCCATTTTCTTGTCATCCATTTTGCCGCCGCCATGGCTACCTGCGAATGCAGGCATGCCAATGAACATGAACGCGGAAATAAGCGCAGTAATCAGAGTTTTCATAGAGATACCTTGAAAGAGTGAGGTTAAAAAAAAAGCCAGGTGAATGATATGTGCAATCGACTTTAATAGCGTTGATAAAAATTTATAACACACACAGAATATGGATATTCATCAAACGTCTGAGTCGACGCACGCGCGCCCACTTCACAAATTTCTTGTGCAAATTGGTTTGGTCGCGCTTTTGGCGGTTTGGGCCAATCACTCTTTAGGTCAGGAACGTTTTGTACCCTCCCCGTTAGACATAGTTCTACCCACTTCGGTACACACCCGGGGCGGGAAACAAGATTCCTTACACACCTTGGATCAGGCATGGCGAGCACAGCCACAAGATCTCGATGCCGCGCTGGTCTATGCACGTGCGGTGTTTAACCTGGGACTATCAGAAGGTGATTTGCGCTGGTTTGGCTCGGCCAAAGCTGCCTTGTCGCCCTGGTGGCGAGCGTCCGACTTGCCAGCCGAGGCCTACTTTTTAAGGGGCCTGGTAAAGCAAGGGTTTCACGACTTTGATGAAGGCTTGCAGGACATTGACCACGCTATAAACTTGGAGCCCGACCGTCCAGAATTGTGGTCTTGGCGCTTTGCGCTTCACTTGCTGTTTGCAGATATGGCCTCTGCGCGGCAAGACACCGAGGAAATCGCTCGACGATTCGGTGAGGAAGAAGCAAATGTGTATCGCGCTGTGTTGCTTTACCGTACTGGTCAGCCATTACAAGCCGTGCAACTGTTGACTCAGATCGTCCAATCACCCAGCTACCAAGATGCGGGCTCGCAAGACTGGTTGGGGTTTCATCTCGGCGAAGCGCACCGCGTGGCGGGACAGCCGGATATGGCCATAACTGTTTGGCGTGAGCGCTTAAAGCTCAGCGCTCGCTCGCACTTGCTTAGATTGTCGCTAGCTGAGCTGCTCAACAAACAGGGCCGTTACCAACAGGCCAAAGCGACGGCCATTTTTCAAACCGATTTAAGTAACTTGAGTGACGCGCTGTTGATGCAGGCACTGCTAGCTAGCCGTGGCACCAAGAACGCGGATGAAGCACGATTGGCTGACTTGATGGATGCTCGCCTAAAGACGCAAGCGCTGCGGCGCGAGGCACTAATTGAGCGCCCAAAGCTCGTATATCAAATTTCTTACGGCAAAGACCTGCCCTCAGGCTTGGCTTTGTCGATAGAAAACTGGCGTTTGCAAAAAGAACCTCCCGATGCTTTGCTTTTTGTGCAGGTAGCGTTGGCGCTAGGGCAGCCCCACGCCGCCGAGCCAGTGGTTGTATGGATGGAGCAAACAGGCTATTTGGACCCAGAACTGAATGCAGCAGTTAAACGACTCAAGTCTCACCCAAGCTGGAAGGGATTGCGCTCATGAACGCGAACTGGCGAGCACTTTTCAAACTCAAGATCGGGCGTGGCCTGCTGACCCCGTGCTTGCTACTGGTAAGCGTGATGTTTGTAGGCGAGGTGTCGGCGCACTCCAGCAGCAACAGCTACCTCACACTCAGTTCAGCGAACGGGCAGCTGACGATGCGTGCAGACATTCACTTGCGCGATGTAGACCTGACCTTTAATTTGGATGAGAACCAAGATGGTCAAGTAACTTGGGGCGAGGCGATGCGCCGACGTGCCGAACTCCAAGCATGGCTAGCGCAAGGTATCGCCCTAAGTTCATCGGATGAAAACTGCGACTTGGGTGAGGCAGATTTGCAAGCAAGTCGACATGCCGATGGGCTTTATTTGAGCGCCATGTGGACATCGGTGTGCTCTGGTCTGGCGAATTCGCCAGACTGGGCGGAACAAGCCAACTTAAGGCTTCGTTACAGCCTCATGTTCGACCAAGATGATCTGCATCGAGGTCTTCTCAAGGTGGACTTTCCCAGCTACCAAAGCAGTGCCTTGTTAAGTCCAGATCGACCAAAAACCCAAATTAATGCAGCCAATAGCGGTCCGACCAGTATCTTTCTACGTTACGTCTTGGAAGGTGTTTGGCACATCTGGATTGGTATAGACCACATCGTCTTTTTACTTAGTCTGCTGGTGCTAGCGCCGCTGCAGTCTTCCCGCCAACGTGTCGTGCATTGGCATGCTGCCACGATTGCCCGTCCCGTCGTGTTGGACGTATTGGCAGTTGTCACGGCCTTCACAGTAGCGCACTCCATCACGCTAGGCTTGACCATCACTGGTTGGCTCACACCACCAGCTGACCTAGTGGAGCCAGCGATTGCCCTGTCTGTGGTGTTGGCGGCACTGAACAACTTACTGGGTTTCAGCGCCCTCAAACGCTGGCGGTTGGCATTTGTCTTTGGGTTGATTCACGGCTTTGGTTTTGCTAGCGTTCTGCTTGACCTAGGCCTACCGGCCAGCGCCCTTCTTGCTGCCTTAGGCGGCTTCAACATTGGCGTTGAACTCGGACAACTGGCGATCGTGGCAGTGTTTTTACCGTTGGCTTGGACACTTCGCCACACATGGATTTACCGCTGGGTAGTGGTAGTTGGCGGCTCCACAGCCGTTGTGCTGTTGGGTCTTTTTTGGACGCTAGAGCGTGTGGGTTGGTTGGGTTGAATAACGCCTAGGTTACCCACCGCCACAAAACCAATTCCGCTCAAACACTTCACACCGGCACAGTAAATTGACGGCCTGAGCGCGCCCATAACCTGGCTGTCGGTAAATTTAAATCGTTTGATAATAGAAATCCTCCCATATAAATTCCCACTTATCAGATGCGGGGTTTGTGAGGTAATTATGCTGCTTTAGCGTTTTTTAGTATTTGTTAGCGACCGTTTTTAACCCTAATTAGAAACTTTTAAATCCACCGTAGGCGATTTAGCGCGATCTACCTACAATCTACAAATGGAACATCACACACCGGTAAATTTGTCTGATCGCGTAGCGCGGGGCTTTACCAAAAGCTTGCGCTTCGTTGCAGACACCTTTTTTGCCAAACGCTATGGTCACCGCGCAGTAATTCTAGAGACCGTAGCGGCTGTGCCCGGCATGGTGGCGGGCATGTGGACACACCTCAAAAGCTTGCGGCAAATGCGTACCGGCTATGGACCCAAAATAAGAACGTTGCTGGGTGAGGCTGAAAACGAGCGCATGCACCTGATGACTTTTATTGAAATCTCAAAACCCAACACATTTGAAAGAACAGTGGTGTTGATCGCTCAAGCTATTTTTTGGCATGTGTACTTTGTAATTTACGTATTTTTCCCTCGCACCGCGCATCGCATCGTGGGTTACTTTGAAGAAGAGGCGGTGTACAGCTACACCGAATATTTACGTGAGATAGACGAGGGCCGAATCGATAACATTGCAGCTCCAAAAATTGCTATCGACTATTGGAAGTTGTCGGCAAACGCCACCTTGCGAGATGTGGTCATCGCGGTGCGCAAAGACGAGGAAGAGCACCGCGACGTCAACCACGGCTACGCCGACGAATACGACCGTGGCGTTTGGTGAAAGCACAACTCGCCTGGACCTGCAATCCAACGGCAACAGCTATCAATCCTTCTACTAGATATGAGCCAGCCTCTTCAATCACCGTCTTGCTCTGTGACTGAGTCTTGCCCTATTTCGTCGCGTAAAAAGGCCAACGCACTCAGCTCGTAGTCAAGCTTGAACTCAAAGCGACAGATTTGGTCAAGCAACTTTTGCGCTGACTCAATTGCAGCCTCTGCCGTGATATCCACGCGTTGATAGCGCCTACCCAGCTGAAAAAACTGCTCGGTGTACTCATTGGGCAAATATACCCAGACGGGTTTACCCTGCGACGTGTCAATTTGTTGGTAAAGAACTGGCTGCGGCTCTTCAGGTACAGACTGGCCTGCAGCGATTGCCGCCATTAAGACGTCTTGATAGAGCTCAGTTTTTTCAGCACCATCAATAAACGTTTTATCAACATGCGCTCGTATCAACATCGCCATGCGCGCACGTAAGCTGCGCTCGGTTCTGCCTTCACCTTTGAGGCCAACGACCTTTTTAAAGCCCTGCCTTGCTTGCTCTTTCAGCTCGGACGCAGATTTGTTTGTAGTAAAGAGTGCCATAACGGAGGAGTTTTTTTTACTTTTTTGACCAGAAGATCAAGCTAAGCAATGTGTGACCGCTGCGATTATCTATATATTCAATACACATACCAAGGCCGGGGGTTATTCACCAGCACATCAGCGCAGACGTGGTGGGCAAAGCCGATTTCGCCCGTACCCGCATAGCCTTTTCGCAGCATTTAGATGCTGACTGCTTCACGCATTGCGAACAGCATATTGCTGAAGTCACCGAGGTAGATTTCTGAGCAGTCGCTTGATGTGCCGACTGTCAGAGTGTTCGAAATCTGCGACGTTGCGATTTTCTTGACATTACCCAACATGGTTCAAGTTTGGTTGAGATTTAACAGCTTTCGACTCCTGCAACCTTAGATCTTGTTACCTAACACTCGCATTGATGCACGTCAGTTCAGAATATTTACTTTTTATGGTGCGTAACGCACTTGAATGGTGCGAAACGCACTTTGATGGTGCGCCCATGGGCCTTTAAAGGGCGGCGGCGGTAGAGTTGAAACAGATTGAATCACCGGACCAGTAATTGACTCGAAATAAAAACGCCTTAAGAGGTGTTTTACCCCGGATTAAATCGAAGTGACTATCGCTACCAAAGCACCATTATTTAAACCTGAAAATCGTAATTTATAAGACCAAATCGTCGGATGTCATCAACCCTTAATCGCAGATATCCTGCAAGTTCAACGCCTACACACGGTTCATTACCACTGCACTGCGACAGTTCTTTTCTGCACCAAATCGGCGATTGCGAATGCTTTGTTTGCCTGTCCAGTACCCAAGGTGTGGCATTGCGTAAGACAGCATCAACACATTGAGCAAGTACTTGAAGCGGGTGTGCCAATCGGCAGAGCCTGCCCAAGTATTCAAATATTGTGATTGAAAAAAGAGGCTCAGAGAGCAGCTAAAAGATAACCGCGACGGCGTAACACACAAATCATTTCTAAATAAAATTTAAATAGTCATTTATATATATATTTTTGCTATTTTTATAAATTAAGTGTTAAGGCCAGCCTGTTCAATGAGCTGATATGTACATCGCAATGATCTGTTTCTGATCTACCACATTGATTTTTAAAACGCAAATAAGTCATGAATCCTTCAGACCAGGGCACGAGATTTGCTATGCAAATCTATCTATAAAACTAGGGCTTTGGCTATGGCGCACGAAGACGAAGTATTTAAAAATTTTTTACTCGAAGTGGGCGAGCGCATTGCCGAATTCGAACAGGGTTTGAACGATCTTGAGAAGGCTTACAGCGTCAACGCAATTAATTTATTGTTTCGCGCTATACACACGATCAAGGGGGGAGCTGGTTTTTTTGGCTTAAACAAAATCTCAGAATTAACACATCTGTTGGAAGACTTGCTGATGAAGATCCGCGAGGGCGATGTAGTTTTCAATCCTGCCATGATGCCCACGTTATTTTCTGCTTGCGATGCCTTAAACGACATGCGTAACGATACGACCCATGGTCGCGATTTAGACATTGTAGACATTTGCGCCGCCCTACAAAGCTATAGCGACAACGGCCCTGCTCTAGCGCCATTGACGCACGTTGAAACCAAACCCGTACCAGAGCATAACAAACCGTCGGCAAAACAGCCTGAGGCGAACAAAACACTTCCAGAAGAGATCATCAAAGAAATGGATGTCATAGAAACAGCAGAGCCAAAAGACAAAAGTCCCATCCCACAAGCACAGACTCAAGCATTTGCAGGGGTCAAAGCAAATGCTCAAGGGGAAACCATTCGAGTTAAGTTGGATTTGTTGGACCGTCTGATGGAACTAACAGGTGAAATTGTGGTGGCACGCAATCAACTGCTACAGCAATTTTCCGAAAGCCACAACAAAATGGCACTTACGTCCATGGCTCACATGATTTCTGATTTGCAACAGGTGGTGTTGCAAACCAGAATGCAAGCGGTTGGTGGCACATTTACCAAGTTCAATAAAATTGTGCGTGATTTGTCCAAGCAACTGGACAAGCCGTTTCGCATCGTCATCAAAGGCGATGAGACAGAGTTGGATCGCAGCATCATCGAGTCCTTGTCAGATCCTCTGACACATTTGATTCGCAACTGTGCAGATCACGGCGTTGAACGACCAGAAGAGCGGCTGGCTTTAGGAAAAGATAGCGTGGCCACCATTTGGCTGGAAGCCAAAAATGAAGGCGGCCAAGTCATCATCACCGTAGAAGACAATGGCCGTGGCATTGATGCTGTCAAGGTCAAGCAAAAAGCGTTAGCCAGCAACTTAATATCGCAAACCCAAGCCGATGTGATGACGGTCAACGAAGCGGCTAATTTGATTTTTCATCCCGGTTTGTCAACGGCCGAGCAAGTCACCAGTTTGTCGGGACGCGGTGTCGGAATGGATGTAGTCAAGGCGACCATCGAAAAATTGGGCGGCACGATCGAACTTGAAACCCACCTGGGTTCAGGTACCAAAATCATCATTTACTTGCCTACTACGCTGACCATCATGTCGTCCCTGATTGTGCGGGTGGGCGAGGATCGCTTTGCGATTCCGCACTCTGATTTGCTTGAAGTCATCATGGTGCGCCCCGAGGACGAATTTCAAATTGAAAGCATACGCGGACAGGATGTGTACCGTTTGCGCGGGCAACTCATTCCGGTGCTGGACTTGAACATTATTGCTTCTGGCAATCACGACGTTGATCTAAAGCTATCAACCGCATCGGAAAAATTATTTTTGGTTTTAAAGTCGGGCAACACGCAGTTTGGATTTCGCATTGATTCGATTGATCACAGCGAAGAAATAGTGATCAAACCCCTGCCGCAAATTTTGAAGAAATTGTCCTTTTACGCTGGCAGCTCAATTTTGGGCGACAGCGATGTGGCGATGGTTCTCAGTGCCAATGGTATTTGCCAAAGTCAAAACTTGCACAAGCAAGACTTGAGCGATCGTTTTGGCAAACACAAGTCCATGACCAATATGCAGCTGATTGAATTGCAAGAAAAACAAGACCTGATGGTGTTCCAGTACTCAGCTGACGAGCAATTTGCCGTACCACTGTCATTAGTTTATAAGGTTGAAATTATTGATCGCCGTCAAATAGAAACCATCTCCAACAAGCACTTCATACATTTGGAAGGCAAAAATATTTTACTGATTTATCTGGATCAGTATTTGAATTTAAAGCCCTTGCCAGATGATTTGGAGCATCTTTATATTTTTACGACCAAGATTAAAAAATTCGAAGTTGGCATTGTCACTTCGTCGATCGAAGAGTCTATTCACACCCGGTTGGATTTGGACACACCTCCCATGAATGAAAGCATCATATTGGGCGTTACCAAAATTCACGAAAAACTGACCTTTCTGTTGGACCTTTTTAGTCTGGCAGAAAAAGTCAGTCCCGATATCTTCAAGACTAGGGCATTTACCGAAGCGCCACTCAAAAAACGCTTGCTAGTAGTGGACGATACACCCTTCTTTCGAGATTTAGAAAAGAAGTACTTTGAATCCATTGGTTTTGAAGTGAGCTTGGCTTTTAACGGCCAAGAGGCGCTGGATCTGCTTAAAGCCAAGCCTAGCGGCTTTGATCTGGTGGTGACTGACATTGTGATGCCCGTGATGGATGGATACGGTCTGTTGAAAAGCATACAGTCAAGTCCGAACTTGTCACATTTACCAGTAATTGCCTTGACTTCGTTTGCGCAAGAGGAAAGTCAAGAAAAAGCCAAAACAGCAGGTTTTTATGGCTACGCGCTCAAGACCAATAAAGAAACTATTTTGCAAGCTGTTAGCAGCTTCATCGAGGAATTCTGAAATGTTGTACTCCATTTTTCATTTGGGTCCTAACCTGATCGGTGTGCCTATTTACTCCATATTGGAAATCGTGCGCTCTAGTAAGTTCTACCCCATAAAGGGTGCTCCCTCGGTGATTGATGGCCTGATCAATTTACGCGGCAAAGTGGTTACCGTAATCAACACGGGAATTGCTTTTGACACCACCCAAGTTGCCATCAGCGAAGAGTCTTGCATCTATATTTTCAAGAACAATGCCGAACTGAAAGAACTTGCCGATCTTGAAATCGACGAGAACATGTCGCCCGACAACATTGGCCTGCATGTAGAGAAAATTGAAGGCGTGATCAACGTTGAAAAGGAAGAGTTACAACCTGTTCCCGCCAATATGGCACATCCTTTTTACCAACACGTGGTCCGCAGAGTGGATGATTTCATCATCATCCTCAAGCCCTCCAAAGCCATTATCTTGAACCAAACTGAGACGGTGAAACCATGAACCAATCGCAAGACATCATGTTCAATATTTACAACCCCGTAATCACCTACGAGCATCGAGCTGATTACGACATGATAGTGAGTCAATTGCAAGAAATTTTTCCAATTTGCAACCAAGGCAAATGCAAAGCCTTGGAGGTCACTGACGACCCGCAAAAGCAAAAACAAATTAATGATCTGATGGAGAAGGTGGAGTTCTTTTCTGACAGTTTGATTAACATCACGAAGGTGTTTTTTGACCAACTTTATCGCGCCAAAGAGACCTCCTCACAATCGATTTCAAAATCGATGGCGAAAATAAAAATCGACATGATTGAGCGCAGCTTGCTTGAGCGCACCTGCGACGTACGTTGGTGGGCGCTGGAAAAAGCCTTTTGGAAATGCATCACACTGTCCAACGCGGCACAGCCCACAGCAAGCAAAACAAGCTTGGCGCCCAGAGCCAAGTCAGGCCCAGATACCGACTATCAAAAAGCCATTGACATGGCGTGCTCGCGGCTAGAGGACATTCGCAGCTCATACACGCTATACCGTGATTTGGTAATCGTTAATTCCATGGGAATTGTGGTTGCCAATTCGAATTCTGAACGCAAGAGCCTGACCTTAGGCTTGGATGTGTCAGATGAGTTGTGGTTTCAAAAAGCATTAGAAACCAAGGACGGCACTGCCTACCATGTACAAGACATCGCGCGCTCAAAATTAGAAGATCAGCCGTCTTTAATTTACGCTACCGCAATTCGGACGGAGGGTGATGAATATGGTGATGCGATTGGTGTGATGGGGGTGTTGTTTGACTTTCAAGGCGAGTGTCAAATGGTATTGAATGACTATCTTCCCAAAGGCCCTAAGGGCGATATTTTAGACGGGTGGTTCTCTTTTTTTACAAACAGTCAAGGTCGGGTCATATGTTCAAGTGACCAACACTTTATACCGTTTGGTGCGACGCCAGAGTTGTCACGCAGCCATCGTTATTTGGTCAAACCTGGCGAATCACATGTGTCCACCAGCATTTTCTTTGGCAACCGATCCTTGTTGGTGTCGTACCATACATCGGGCTTTAACGAGTACGAGGGCTTGGGTTGGACCAGCCACTTGGTGCTGCCCATCACGGCTATTTTTGAACGTGGCAGCGATCACAAGGTTTTGGGCATTACACCCAAAGAGTTGATGAGTTCGAGTTTGATTCCTGCGCAAAATCGCCAAACCTATCAAGAGATTCAACGCAACAAGGCCGATATCCAACTCATCTCCATCAACGGCATTGTGCTGGCCACCGATTTGGGCAAAGCGGGCAAAAGCTTCATGCCCATTTTTGATCAAATCACCGAGACGGGCAGCTCGACCACAGGCAAGATGGAATTGCTTTTGTCCGAAATGTCCTCTGACATGTTGCAGCAAAACCTGCAAGCCTTGACCAATTTGAGCCAACAAGCCATTGAGTTGATTGACCGCAACCTGTTTGAACGCGCAGCCGATGTGCGTTGGTGGTCCACCGACCATGTCTTGTGGGAGAGCTTGCAAGGGACCGGCAAAAAAGACATGGAGGCCATCAATAAACGGTTGCAAATCATAAATGCCTCTTACACGATGTACCGTGACCTTGTTGTAGCCGATGCCAATGGACGCATTGTTGCCAACTCAAAAGTTGAAAACCGTGACAAGCTTGATGGCCAGAGCGTTTCTGACCAATTCTGGTTTCGCCAAGGCATGCAGATGTCTAAACTGGTGCAGTTTGCTGCACAGGACGTTTGCGACTCGGATCTTGAAAATGAAAATACCTCACTTATTTACTGCTCAGCCATTTTGGAAAACGGCCAACGCAGTGGCAAGCCGGTGGGCGTATTGGGCATTTTGTTTGACTGGGAAAACCAGGCTCAACCCATATTGGCAGGCTGTCTGCCGCTCATTAACAACGAACTGGTGCATGGCGGAGCCGCCTTCTATGTCAATCGCGATCGCGTGGTGATCGCCACCACCGATGAGCGGCATTTTCCAATCAACAAGGTGGTCAATATTCCACCAGAAAACGTCAACTTGAAGGATGGAGAAAGCGCCTCTGGCATCTTCAGCACCAATGATCGCAAATACATCATTGGCTCGTCGGGGAGTCATGGTTACCGCGAATACAAAGGCTTGGGTTGGACCGCACATGTCGTACGCGCAATTGACTGAACTTAGCACCAACCGCATTGCCAGTAAGATGTCGGCCATGCCGCATCGCGCCATGGTGGCATACGCCAACGTAGCGCTAGCAAATGACTTGAGTGAACATAGCAAACGCCATAGTGTTGGCTTGAGCCTGTGTCATGACGCCACAATCCTGGCCGATACCTTGGTCAAGGGCAAGTTCTCGGTGTTATTTTTGGAGTCCGATGTCTTAAAAAACGAACACAGCAGCTTGATTTCAGAGTTGCATAGCCACCGGTCCTTGGAGAGTCTTTTCATTGTGGTTTTTGGCAAAGAAGAAATCAGTCAAGACCGAGCGCGGGCTTTCATGGGGGCCAATGCCATGCTGTTTGGCGATTTTTCTGACGACAAGCTGGCTAAAGTGTTCAAGCGGGCTTTCGCGCTGCCCAAACAAATTTGGTTGTTAACCAGTAACCCCAAAAAAGATTTGGTTCTGGCTTTGCAGCAAATTGGCTATGAAGTGATTGTCACCAACACGTTCGACGTCAGCCCAGACGCACAAAAACACCTCACACCAGATTTGATCATTTGTGATCATAAATTAGAAGGCAGCCATGCCATTGATGTGCACCTTCGGGTAAGTGAGTCTGAAAATTTTAAAGGACTTCCTTTCATGGTGACCTTCAATGGTCGGGATGTGCTCGAGATTGAAAAGCTCATCAAGAGCAAGGTGTGTAACATCTTGCTTTCGCCATACGTCAGTCCGCAAAATTTGAAAAAGATCCAAGACATGTGTCCTTTAGCACCCAAGGGACGCAGGCTGCGTGCTCTGGTGGTGGACGACAGCCCCACAATACGCAGCCTAATTGTGGCCAAGTTCAAAGAGCTCGACTACCAGGTGGAAACCGCCATCAATGGATTTGAGGGCTACAAAGCCGTACAACGCTTCAAGCCCGACATCATCACTTCAGATTACGACATGCCGGTCTTGAATGGTTGGCAGTTTTGCAGCGAAGTGCGTGAACATGAGGCCTACAAAGACATCCCCATCATCATGATAACCACCCGTGCTACGGAACTTGATTTGAAAAAAGGCGAATTGCTGGGTGTATCGGCATATTTAACAAAGCCTTTTACAAGGCTGGAATTAAAAAATTCCATCGATACAGCTGTGTTGGCGGCGAAGGCAAAAAAAGAACAAGAGATCATCGCCAAGTTTGTGGCAGCGGACACCTTAAAAGCGGTCAACAACATGCTTGACGCCGTGGATGGCTATGAAAATGGTGAAGAAAAATTCATCACAATTTTGTTTTCTGATATTTGCGGCTTTTCGAGCAAGTGTGAACGCTTTTCAGCACGCAAAATTATTAAACTGCTCAACAGTTACTTTGATCTGATGGTGGACATCTTGACCGAGCACGGCGCCATCATCGACAAGTTCATTGGCGATGCCATCGTCGCGCGGTTTGACTCGGGCAACCAGTTGCTTGATGCGCAAAATGCGGTTACAGCCGCTTGGCGCATGCAAGAAAAATTATTGCAATTCAACCTAGATTCGTTTGAGGAAATTCAAATCCGAGTGGGCGTCAACAGCGGTGAGGTGATCTTGGGTAACTTAGGCAGTACTCGGCATCGCCTGGAATACGCCATGGTGGGCGACAACGTCAATATTGCCCAGCGTCTGGAAAGCGCTGCACCTAACGGCAAATGCATGATCTCTCAGGCCACCTACCTGCTAACCCAAAACAAAGTCTTGGTGGGTGAAAAAGCCGAAATCAAGGTCAAAGGCAAAGCTGAGCCTGTCATTGCCTATGTCATTGAAGGACTTTTGTGATGGCTTGTTGGTCAACCTCAGCGCTGAAGGCTCAGAAAAAAATTTATGTCTGAATTCTTTGTTGTGATTACCAAAAAACTTTTTCAATTTTTCACACTTCTTTGCCAAATGATGCCATGAGCACTAGCCAAATCGTTACAGCTTCCTTTTCCGTAAATATTGAGCATTTGCACGCTTTAGGTGTTCGAGATCCTTACTCTAAGCAAAGCTTGGAGCTCTACCATTCTGGCAAGTTAAATGCCAATGAGCGTTTGTACTTCACTTTATGGGGTTCTAGAGAACTGAAAACTTCCTTGATTCGTGCCAAAACCCGGTTCGCGCGTCAAGGGGAGCCCGTTAGCTCGGCCTACTTCGTAATTAAAGGGGCAGTGCTAGGTATCAAAGGGAACGAAATCTACCGTTTTGGCCCCGGAAGTGTGATTGGACTGGCAGAAGGTTTCGGGGGCTTGCCCTACAGCATGGACGCCATCTCGGTAGACGATGTGCAGGTTCGAGTCTTCCCGATTCACGTAATCTCAATGCTTATGAAAAGCATGCCGCCAGGTCTCAAGGGGATTCTCAAGTCCATTGTCATGCGCACATTGCAACTGACCTCACCACCGCCTTTATTGCAATGAGTTTTTACGAAATCAGGCTCAAAGAGGGCCAAGTTCTTTTCAAAGCCGGCGAACCTGCTGACAAGCTTTACTTCATTCAGTCGGGCAGCATTCAAATGTCCGACAAAAACACCGGAGCTGTTTTTGCGACTTTGCGCGAGAGTGACTCGTTCGGTGAACAGGCGATGCTGCAAGGCGGCATTAGGGGTGCCACAGCTATCGCTGGTAATGGTACGGTTTTGCTGGAGATCACGGCCGAGGGCCTTAGAGACTTGCTCAAAACGGCTTCGCCAATTTTGACTGCTGTCTTTGAAGCCATGATGCTCCAGCAAAATATGCAGAATGCTTTGCGTACGAAAGCTTGACATGGACGATACCCCTCACATGACGATGTCAACATTGCAGGACTTGAGTGCTTCGTTGCGAAATTTGCGCCGACCTTGGCCAAATCATTGGCCAGGCTTGCCCTTGGTATACGATCGTGCATGGCAAGAGCTGGGTTTGGTCAGTCCCCGTAAGGGTTCGTCTGCACGCAGGTTGCATGACTTTGGTCGGATGGTATCTGAGCTGGTCGAACAAGATGGCGTACGACGCTACACACTAGGCCGGGAGCCTGCTTATCACAACCGTTTGCACATTGCAGACACCATTGTCTGCATGACTTACTTGCTTAAGACCAGCGCTGCGCTGAACGTGCCAGGTGCACTCAAGCCGGCGACGATGGCGATGGCTTTGTGCATCATGGCAGGGCACGATTTTCTACACCCGGGGGGAACTAACACGCGGCCCGGCGAATTCGAAGCATGCGCCGTTCAAGATTTACAGCCCGTAATGACCGCTGCGGGTTTGACATTGGCAGAGCGTCAAACCTTGAAGCATTGCATCATGGCCACCGATCCCACACGGGTCAAGGGCATTCACTTGCAAGTGCGTACTCGTCCATATGATCTTCGGCAGATAGATTGTTTAACCGTTCTGGTGTTAGAAGCTGACATCATGGCCAGCACTTTGCCGCATACTGAGTCGAGCTTGACTCAGTCTTTGGCAATCGAATGGTCACCCCAACAACCCGAGGCGGCCGAAAAGTTGCTGTTACCAGGAAGCCGTTTGTTGTTTTTAGAGCATGCGGCCCTGTTTTCAAGTCCAGCTGCGATTCTCTTGGGTTTGAATGCCGTCAAACTTCGGCAGGTCAAGCGCATTAAATGTGAAATTAAAATACCAACTTGAGCAGATAGCAATTATTGACGCTGCGCTTTAATCACTTGCAAGCGTTCAATGTAAATAAATCGCCCTGCGTTTTGTGAAAACCCGCTAGATTAAGTCAGACCGACAAGATGGCCTGACAGGCCAATTGCCGATAGTACTTTTCTTAAGCTTCGGCAGAGGGAATGTTACCGATGAGCTCCAGCAGTCAATGGTGGTGGAGCCTAGATTACTGTTCGAACGCGGCCAGCTCCTGCGACTCCTTGGTCTTCCAAGGTGCCTGGCGGTGTATCAATTCGGTCTTGTATAGGCCGTTAATCTTTCCCCACCGGACCTACATCATCTTCCAAGAAACGCATCGAAAAATCCAAGGCCTTGGTGTCTTTAATCAGGCCTCCAACTGAAATGCAGTCCACACCGGTTTCAGCTAACCCCCTGAGATTTTCAAACTGCACACCACCGGAGAGTTCTAGGCTGGCTCTTCCCTGCGTCAAGGCGACAGCTCTGCGTACCATCTCCAGCGTCATGTTATCGAGCAAGACCATCGTCACCCCTGCCGTCAACGCTTCATCCAACTGAGTCAGGGTTTCAACTTCCACCTGGATAAATTCGGCCTTATCACAAAGCTGCTGCGCAGCCCTTGCAACACCATCGGGTAATGCAGTTGCAAACGCAGCTCGTGCTTCAAGCGGCTGTTGCCGAGCCGGCACGATTAGCTCATGAAGCTGAGCATGATATCTCTCCCGCAACGATGGTATGAGCGCTATGTTTAACAGCGCACATGGCTACTTGCAACCGACGCTGCTCAGTACTAGAAGATTGATAACTTAAACTCAATAGCGGTACTAAATTGCAGGGTCAAGCCTAAGGATTTGCAATCAAGAATGGGCAATTGTTAAATCCTTAGTGCGTTTAAAGAATCCAAAACATTTTAAGAATCCAAGAACCCAAACCTATTACCGAGGAATTCCACGGTTTTGCAATTCTTAGGGCGCTAGAAGTGTCAGGTTGGACTGACCTATCTAGATCCGAACTTTTACCCGAAACTGGTTCGAGCCCCATGCCAAGTGACTAAGTTTTCGCGTGCCAAGTGACAGCGCTGAGTGCAAAATGTACGAAAGTGCTGGAAAAATTGTAATTTGCAATTTTTGGTCAATTACACGAAATATTACACGTTTGCCGTTTTTGTCTATAACTCATTGATTTATATATACTTTTGACGAGCCTGGCTTTCTGTTAATCCGTAGGTCACTGGTTCGAGCCCAGTTCGAGGAGCCAAAAAACCCTTTAAAAACAACGACGTAAGTCGTTGTTTTTATTTTATGCTTTAATTACACGGTTATTACACGATTTGACCGTC
>Ga0222630_1000298_pt1 | contig 25970 bp, 26 predicted proteins | sample AntAcemetagenom3_FD_179842 | JGI IMG/M metagenome (GOLD analysis project Ga0222630, IMG submission 179842) | Saline water microbial communities from Ace Lake, Antarctica - #3 | ecosystem: Environmental > Aquatic > Non-marine Saline and Alkaline > Saline | place: Antarctica: Ace Lake | collected...
CTGTTAATTTTCGTGATGCCGACATTCTTAGTGTTATTGAAAGCGTTGCGGAGATCACCGGCAAATCTTTTGTTATAGACCCCAGAGTTAAAGGCAAAGTCACCATTATCGCTCCCGAGCCTCTAGATGCTTCTCTACTCTATCAGGCCGTACTTTCATCGCTTCAGGTGCAGGGTTTTCAGGCGCAGGAAGATGGTGCAGTGGTGCGAATAGTGCCCTTTAATCAGGCCTTTAGTTTTGCTGGTGGCCAGGGCGAAAACCAGCTGCAAACAGAAGTGTTGCGCATCAATCATGTGCAGGCGGCGACACTAGTACCCGTGTTAAAACCGCTGCTCAGCAATGGTGCGCGACTGTTGGCCTATGCCTCCAGCAACAGCCTCGTAGTCTCAGATATCCGCAGCAACGTGGTTCAATTGAAGCGTATTTTAAAACGACTCGATGATCCTGATACCACAGCCGTTGAGATCATCAATCTTGTACATATCTCTGCTGGAGAGGCGGTACATATTGCCAGCCAGCTCAAACAGTTACAAAAGCAGGAGCTTTCGCTAGTCGAAGACGGGCTCAATAATCGCGTTATAGTCAGTGGTCCCGGTATCGCGCGGAAATCGTTTATTGATCTCTTGAAGAGTTTGGATATCCCGGCGACTAAGCAATCTGGCGTCGCAGTTATTCCACTTGATTTCTCGCGTGCGGCAGGGCTGAAGCCCATTATTGATGGCATGCTCAGCTCGGATGTGTTTTTACGTCTAGCCGGAGAGTCTGCCGGTGGTAAGAAAAGTAAGGCCAGTTATAAAGTAGAAATTGATGAATTAAATAATGCGCTTATTATTGCGGCTCCCTCGGCAGTGATTCGGGAGGTTAGAACGGTAATAGCTGAGTTGGACGTCTCTCGACCACAGGTCTTAATTGAAGCGGTGATTGCTGAGCTTTCTGAATCGCAGGCAAAAACTCTCAGTACTCAACTTATTTATACTAGTCAGCAAAGAGGCGGTTATCTGACTAACTTTGATGGTGCGCTCGCCGGTTTGTTAGGCTTGGGTGCCAATGGTAGTATCGAACCTGCCGCGCTCACTTCGGCTCTGAGTGCTTTGCCACAGACGACCCTAGGCATCGCAGGGGATTTTGACCGGCAGACAGGGAAGGGCATGGGTATTCTGATTCAGGCATTAAAAACCGATGGTCGCACCAACATTCTCTCTACGCCCTCGGTGCTGACACTCGATAACGAAGAGGCAGAATTGTCTGTGGGTGAAGAGGTGCCATTTCAAACTGGCAGCTTCACTAGTGGCAATAGTAACAACAACAGCGGCAACCCCTTCACAACGATTAATCGTGAAGAGGTGGGCCTAAAACTTAAAGTCAAACCACAGATCAGCAAAGGGGGTGCCGTGCGACTTGAGATTGAACAGGAATCATCAAAAGTCAAAAGTGGCGCGCCCGGATTGCAGACTACGTCAAAAAGTAGCATGAGAACCAACGTCATGATTCAGGATGGTGAGCTATTGATTTTGGGTGGTCTGATTGAGGATAAAACGGATGGTTCCGCTTCCAAGGTACCTCTGCTAGGCGATATCCCGCTACTGGGTAGGCTGTTCAGATCCTCCAGTAAAATTGGTGAGCAAAGGGTATTAATGATGTTTATCCGACCTACCATTATCCGCACGCCAGAGGATGCCAAGAAGTTGTCGCAAAAGAAATTTGATCACCTGATTTATCGTGATCTCAAAGGCAAGATACGTGGGCCGCTGACGGAGAAATTAGAAGCGTTTAAAGATAATGCTGACAGCGATACTGACGAGTAGATCGCTTGAGCATCTACCTACAACATTTTGGTTTAAAGCGGGAGCCATTTTCAATTGTTCCAGATCCAGGATTTCTGTACCCCAGCAGTCAGCATCGTCAGGCTGTGGCCCATCTTAAATATGGCCTTGATCGGGAAGGAGGTTTTATCCTACTCACAGGTGAGGTGGGCACCGGAAAAACTACCTTAACACGTACCCTGCTGACACGCTTGCCCGCTCATATCCGGGTCGCCTACGTGCTTAATAGTAAACTCGAAGTGACCGATGTATTAGCCAGTATCTGTGATGAGCTGGCAATCGATTTGACCGATGTTCGCGGATTGTCCTTCTCGAAGATATGTATTGATGCACTCAATCAAGATTTACTCGCCAGCCATGCCGAGGGCCAGAAAACCCTAATTGTTATTGAAGAGGCGCAGAATCTCACGCCCGATGTATTGGAAATGCTGCGCCTGCTAAGCAATTTAGAAACCAACACGCAAAAGCTTTTGTATATATTGTTGGTAGGTCAGCCGGAGTTGCTCGACATTCTTGCCCTCGAGGATCTACGCCAATTAAATCAGCGCGTGGTTTCAAGATTTCATCTGTTACCGCTAGAAAAAAAAGACCTCGCTAACTACGTAAACCATCGCCTGCATAGGGCCGGAGGACAGCAGCCACTGTTCAATAGTGCCAGCATATCGATGTTGTTCAGAATGACCCAAGGCGTACCAAGACTGGTTAATTTAGTGTGTCAGCACTCACTGGTAGCCGCCTATTCTTTGGGCGCTAAGACAGTATCCCCAGGGTTGGTGAAAATTGCGGCCAAGGAGGTTATCGGTAGCGGGAAAATTATTAAAACAGACAGATGGCGATTTGCCGTGATGATCGCGTTACTCTTTGGCATCGGTGGTTTAATGATACATTTCCTTGATAGCCCTGATATTTCAAGGCCAACGACCAATACACCGGAGCCATTATTTGAGTTAGCAGAGAGGCTAGAAGTGGAGGCTCTCAACAACCCAAACCCGCTGGACTTAGTTGCCAATCCATTCACAGCATTATTTGAACGTTGGTCAATTGATATCGGCCAGCTCTATTCAGAGGACGTTTTTTTTGCGCAGGCGGCCCACCAGAAGCTGGGGGCCTTTAAAATGACCGCGGGTACCGTAGAGGCATTACGCAGAGTCGACCGCCCTGGTATTGTCTGGCTCAAAGAGGCGTCGTTACTCAGAGCCTATCTGCTGACGGGTATTAGTCAGAGTAAAGTCACGTTGACGGGTAGCCAGGGAATTAGCAGCTTAGATTTACTACTTTTTACTGAGCGCTGGACCGGTAACTTTTTGTATCTATGGCAGCCTCCTCAGGGATTTAAACCGTTAAAGATTGGTAGCAAGAACCCTCAACTGGTGAGTTGGTTGCAGGACCAGTTAGCCATTATCGACCAAACCGCTGAGCGATTGGTGACTGGAGGTCTTTACACCACAGCAATTGCCAATAAGGTTCGAGACTTCCAATCTGAGCAGTCGCTAAAACCCGATGCGATCGTCGGGCGAGAAACTATCATGAGACTCAATCAACTGACCAATGACTCAGTTCCTCGTCTCGATAAAGGTGACCAATAATGTCGTATATCCTTGATGCATTGCAAAAAGCAGAGCGTGAGCGTCTGAGGGAAAACCCCAAAGAATTGGACGATATTGTAAGCGCTAACTGGAATCCTTATACACCCGACACAGAATCGATGTCGGTTAAAACACTTGGGGCTGTGGCGATTTTTTTGCTGCTCTTGCTCGGGGTGGGTGGTTATTTAATCTTGGCAAAACCGATTTCCGACTCGGTTGAGCCATTGGCCGTGGTTCCCGAGCAGGCTCATCCATCGGCACTAGTAATCCCCACAACTATTCAAGAATTAAAAGTATCTCGGCCAATCTCGCTGCCAGTTATGGTCGTTTCCGGGCATATGTTTATTGCACAGGCCTCAGCATCGAATAGGCTATTCACCGGTCAGCGCACCCTCAAAGTAGGCGATCGAATAGACGAAAATTGGATACTTCTGACTATTGACCTAGATGGCTTTAGAATTCAAAACGGTGAACGCACCGAATATTTACCATACCGTTAGTTCAATGGGCGTCGACAATCGCCTCCGCATTCCGATCGAAGCGCTTAATTCGGCGATAGGGAAAGACGTCGACCACATAGCCGCTACGTATTTGATGCTGTAAATTAGTCCAAAAACTTACCTGATAGAGATCACTATGCATCTGTTCAAACATCTTGCGCGCCTTAATATTGCCGGAGAAAAACAAGCGAAATTCTTCAGGAAAAATATCATCTGGACCCACCGTATACCAGGGCCCGGATTGCATTTCTTCCTGTTCGTTTTTGGGCTCTGGTATTTTTCGAAAATTACAGTCGGTAAGAAATGCAATTTCGTCATAGTCATAGAATACTACACGGCCATGACGGGTCACCCCAAAATTCTTTAACGGCATATCGCCGGGGAAGATGTTGGCGGCAGCTAGCTGTTTTATACAGTTACCGTACTCCTCCATTGCGCTGTACATTTCCTCATCACTCGCACTTTGTAAATAAATATTAAGCGGTGTCATATATCGCTCAGTATAAAGGTGCTTAATAACCAGTTTGTCATTTCGTATTTCAATCTGTGATGCAGCAACCTTTAGTAATTCTTGTATTAGCTCGTCCGAAAATCGGTCTAAGGGAAAAATCAAATTATCGAATTCTTGAGTATCTGCCATTCGACCAATACGATCATGTCGTGATACCAGTCGATATTTCTCTCGCACAATTTGATGTGTAACCTCTTTGGGTGGAGCAAACTTATCCTTGATAATCTTAAAAACAATATTGTATGAGGGCAGCATAAATACCGTCATTACCATACCCTTAATGCCCGGAGCGACGATAAATTTATCCTCCGAGCTGTTAAGATGGCCCACTAATTGGCGAAAGAACTCTGTTTTTGCATGTTTGGGAAATCCCAGCGAATTATAAATTTCATAATCTAATTTTCGCGGCATTAGCTTTTTAAGAAAATGCGAATACTGATAGGGTAGCGGCGCATCGACCATAAAATGGTTGCGTGTAAAGCTAAACAGTACGCTGAGATCATCGGCGTTGAATATCGCCGTATCCACATATAGTTGGCCTTTTTCGGTATTTAGAAATACTAGAGCCAGCGGAAACTTGTTCTTGCCATCGACAACTCGGCCAACCATATAGGCCGCCTTACCTCGATAAAATGTTGACTCCAAAATATCAAACTTAATCGCATCTCGTGGGCCAGTGATTGTCGGAACTACCTCTTGATTAAACACATCCATTATGCAGTCAAGGTCTAAGTCAATATCTTGGCCAGGCAGAGAGAATTCAGACTCCTTAAGAATCCTTCTAAACGTATCACGGAATCCTTCGCCTTCATAACGGACAAAAATACTGTATTCGGCAGCTGGCGCCTCAATCAATTGGGAAGACAAAACGTAGATAATATCGTCGTCAATTTTGTCATGATCATGCAGGTCGCTGAAGACAGAGTTGAAAAAAGTCTCGGCAATTTCAAAATTGGGAAAGTTAAAGACTAGCTGCGTATAGGCGATCTTAGCTTCCCGCCACAGTTCGAGATCAGCAATATCCTTGTTAGTGACCATACCCAAATACTGAACCGTTTGTGCGACTTTTAATTTATACAGCTCAAGACGATCGACGTTAGCTTGCTGCACCCCATGCCAATCAGCTTTTTCAAATCGTGCTTTGGCGCTAAGTGTAGAATTTAGGTAGTCGGCAAAATAACTGCGAAAGCCATTGAGGATAGTTTTTGCCATCCGCCGTGCTGTCGAGTTATGAATCAGTGCTTGCATGGCTGTATCTTCTTTAACTTAGGAGTTTTTTGAGATTGTTTAACTGCTGTTGATTGTGTTCCCTGCTAGCCGGTACCGCAGAAAATTCTGGTAGGGCATCAGGCGCATCAATAGTCAGTTCTTCACCGCGCAGCACACGTTCGCAGTACTGCTGGTAGATTTCGCCAAAGGGAGTAAAGGCTTTTGATTCAATACTATTAGCCAAAAAATACCAGCCGCAGTCTCGGCCTGAAAGGTATACCGCAGGATGTGACCATTGCTGCTCGGCTTTTGGGCTGGGCTTATTACAGACTTCTTGGTACGCTTTACGCAGGGTTGGCAGCCCAGCTGGCATCCCAACTATTTTGCAGGCATTAAGCATTTTATGTAATGTGGGTAGATATTCGCTTTCAGCGATGATTTTCTCTGCAGCCTTGAGTAGAGTTCCCGCAGAGAAATCCCCCAGCTTGTTTAACCAAAGTTTTTTAGCCAGATTCTCAGATTTTGGATTGTCACCGAAGGCACTAAAATACTGATTGTGATAGTTCACACGAAATAGCGCAAAAATCTGATTGATAGCATCAATCAGCTGCGGACTAGCAGGGGCCGATTTAGGAGGCCCAGCTTCGGTCGGAGAGAGCGTCGATGATGTTGCGATCCCTGATACGACCTTTTGAATAAGATCCTTGCTGTTTGCCATCTGCTTCACTCTCTGACTGTGGTTGATTGTGTCTCGCCCACTGGCGTTTTACATACTGTAAAAACTTTGTACTCCAAGATGCATGGGGCGTCCCGTTTTCTTGCCAGTAGAGAACAAATTCAGGAATTCCCTGCTGCGCAAACTGACGATCTATGTTGGCCATTTGCAGTACGTCGTAGACAGATTCTTTTGGTTGCCACTGTGCGGGCATGGGCCGTGGCATTGCGTCCTGTTCCATTATGCCTGTGTAAAACTGCCATTGTCGGCGCACATGCTGAATAAATTTTGAATCCCAGGTATTGGATACATCACCACGGTCTCGCCAATAAAGAATAAACTCAGGTACGGCATCATCAATGAAATTGGGGTTAATGCGGCCCTTAGTAATTAATATATCGAGGGCGTCTTTTGAGGGCCGCCATTCACCCGTCAGTGATACTTCGAGGCTGCGGCGACGATTGGTTGACTCGGCCTGCTGCCACTGACGCCAAACTTCTTTGATATATTTTGATTCCCAGCTATGGCGAGGGACATTGCGCTCACGCCAATAGGCGACAAACTGCGGTATCTGTTGATCGGCAAATGCCTTTGTGACACCCAGTTGGGCTAGCTGGCGCAATGCGTCAGAACTGGGCAGCCAGCTGCCACCGATAGTTTTTGCAGCATGGGGGATCTGCGGTGCCGATGGAGGAGCCATTGACTTATTGAGGGTCTGAGGCTGTCTATAGGCCAACTCATTAAAGGCAAAGCGAAAGTCCAGCTGTTCTGAAAATGGACTGCCACCGATCAGTAAAAGACCTTTTTCATGGAGGCTAGCAGATAACCTGCGAATGTCGGCTTCATGCCAAAAAGGTAGCAGAGCCAAAAGCTTACTGGCGGAGACGGTAACCCAGTCAAAACCACTGCTCGGTATAGGGCTGCCGTGTGCCACACATTCCTGTAGCACCTGCAGGAATACGGTCTCTTCCAAGCCGATAGTCGCGGCTAGAGTCGGGGAAATAACAATCGGTTTTTCAGGTATCAAAGTCATCGGAATACTTTATCAGAAAGCTCAGTGATGAACGACATAATCATGGTGATTGGGGAATTTTACGTCGCCCAGCCGCCACTTACTGGAAACACCTGTCCGACAAAGCAGTCGGCGGCATCAGAGCACAGGTAGCCTGCAAACTGGGCATCCTCCTCCATGGAGACCAACCGGCCCAATGGCACTTCGCGTCGCAGTCTCTCTTGAAAACTCGATTTAGCCTTAGTCGCTTCTGGGAAGTAGGTGGGGTTGTCGACAAAGTTCTGGGCAATACCATTGAACTGAATACCCTGAGGTGCCAGCTCTACGCCTGCCGCCTGAACATAGGCTAACTGCGCACCGCGTGCGGCACTATAGGTAGATGCTCGCTTCATACCACGCAGTGCAGCAGCGCTGCCCATCAGCAAAATTTTGCCTGACTGCCGCGCCAGCATCTGCGGCAATAGGGCGCTGACGAGCCGCGGCATGGGGTCAACGAGAGCCTTAAACACGGCTGACCATTCCAAGTCTTCGACGTCCTGTACCCTCGTAAACGGCGCGGGAACAGCCAAATTAATCACCAGTACGTCTACATGGCCCGCGGACCTCACGATCTCAGCCGGTAGATTGGCATTGTCCAGTAGCTGATTGTTGGCAATTACGGTAGCCCCCAGAGTAGTGAATACTTTACATAAAGAGGGTCCCATAAAGGTCTCAGCTTGGGTAATCAATATACGTTTTCCGTCTAGGCTAGTGCTCATAAGGATGTATTCCCATTGTAACTCGCGGCTAAACTATCCAAAGCTGAGCCTGAGAGCCGGTTGACCGTCCAGTCATTCATAGGTTCAGCTCCAACAGATTGGTAGAAATCTTTGGCCGGTTGGTTCCAGTCCAGCACCCACCATTCAAGGCGTCCGCAGTTTCGTTTCAACGCCAGAGCGGCGAGATAGCTGAGCAGTTGCCTGCCAAATCCTTTGCCGCGCATTTCTGGCTGAATGTAGAGATCCTCAAGATACAGCCCCGGGCGCGCCAGAAACGTCGAATAATTATGAAAGAACAAAGCAAAGCCCACAGGTAGACCTTGATATTCAGCGATCACCACTTCCGCATGCCGCGTGTCGCCAAACAGAGACTGTTCTAAGGTCGACACCTCGGCGATTACCTCATGCAGCAGCTGTTCGTAGTCAGCGAGTTCCCGTATAAAGCGCAATACTAATGGGCAGTCGTCGATAATGGCCGGGCGGATATTAAGATAGGTATTATTGGCTGTCGGCATAGTTAGGGTGCTGTTGGAAATTGAGCCTGTATCTTAGCCTTGACTAGCTATTTTTAGCACTGTACATAACAACAGTAATGAGATTTAATAAAGGCAATGAAATAAGCCTTTTTGAGGAGAATCCGTTTGAGCAGTAAGACAAAGTCAGCTTATGTGTGCAATGACTGTGGGGCTGACTACCGAAAATGGCAGGGGCAGTGCACTGAGTGCAATGCTTGGAACTGTCTCTCTGAGGTGCGCCTGGGTGCGTCGATTGGCGGTAGCAAGGTGCTGCGCCCTGGGTTTGCTGGAGCTGTCGACAGCTCTATTAAAACTCTGGCTGAAATCGCCCTCGATGAAGTCCCGCGCATCAGTACTGGGACTGGCGAGTTAGATCTGGTGTTGGGTGGTGGGCTAGTTGCCGGCTCCTGTATCTTACTCGGCGGTGAACCAGGGGCAGGTAAAAGCACTCTGTTGTTGCAAACTATGTGCAAACTAGCGGAGCAGCATTCGGCGCTGTACGTGACGGGAGAGGAGTCGCCTCAACAGGTGGCCATGCGTGCTAATCGCCTAGGTTTACCGACTGATAAGCTCGAGATTATGGCCGAGACGTCGGTGGAAACTGTCTGCGCGATTGCTGAGCGTAAACGACCTAAAATTCTTGTGGTCGATTCTATTCAAGTGATGCATCTCGAAGATATAACCTCTGCGCCGGGCAGTGTTTCTCAGGTGCGAGAAAGTGCCGCGCTACTAGTACGCTTTGCTAAGCAGACGGGCACAGTACTCATTTTGGTGGGCCATGTAACCAAAGATGGTTCATTGGCGGGACCCAAGGTTCTCGAGCATATGATTGACTGTTCGTTAATGCTAGAGGGCTCCAGTGACAGTCAGTTTCGCACCTTGCGCAGCAACAAAAATCGCTTCGGTGCAGTTAATGAGTTGGGAGTGTTTGCCATGACTGATAAAGGTCTTAAGGAGGTACCCAATCCTTCGGCGATCTTTCTGCAGCGCGGTGAGGAGGTTTCGTCCGGTAGTGTCGTCATGGTTATCTGGGAGGGCACAAGACCCCTGCTAGTCGAGTTGCAGGCGTTGGTTGATGATAGTCATCTGGGTAATCCAAGGCGGGTGACCGTGGGTTTGGACCACAATCGACTGTCGATGCTATTGGCAGTACTGCACCGGCATGGAGGCATTGCTGTGGGCGATCAGGATGTTTTTGTCAATGTGGTTGGCGGTGTAAAGGTACTTGAAACCAGTGCAGATTTGGCCCTGATACTGTCAGTGATTTCGAGTTTTCGTGATGCTCCTCTGCCCCAAGATCTTGTGGTCTTTGGCGAAGTGGGTCTGGCGGGCGAGATCCGTCCGGTTGCCAATGGGCAGGAACGGCTGCGCGAGGCGGCTAAACATGGTTTCACGCGCGCTATTGTAGCAGCGGGCAATGCGCCAAAGCAGCCGATTAAAGGCATGACGGTGATACCCGTTCGCAGGGTGACTGAGGCCTTGGAGGCGCTTTGACATCAATGCTTGTCTAGGCCGTGGTTAAAATTGAAATTGCTTCCGGTTCCCGCAGCAGGGGCTGAATATAAGCCAGTGCTTTTTGGCGTTCGTCAGACTGATACCAGGCTTTCCAGTCTGCCAGGCTCTCCATCTGAATTAAGGTGTAGCGAATCTTGGTGTCGTTTAGGTCCTTAAACGATTTACTCGAAATAAAGCCTTTGGCTGGCACCGCAGCCTGAATAATTTTCCGTGAAAATTCCTCATAAGTACTCTCCATTTCTGACGCCAATACCCGTTTGATCAATACAGCCAGCATAGTGTTAACCCTGTCATGTCCCTAACTTTTTGAGTCGCAAGATTAACATGTCAATTGTGAATTTGTTAGTGATCCTGATTGACATCAAATCCGTGCAGGAGTAAATTCCCCCTCTTGCTTCGGCAATAGGTTCTCGCGTCTGGTTAATGTTGTTTCTAACTGGATAAGAGTGAAATGGGAAGTCGGTGCGCACAGCCTGAGTTATTGAATACTTGGACTGCTAGCCATCCCGACACTGCCCCCGCAACGGTAAATAAGAATGTTTGGCTGTTATACCACTGTGCGATTTTTGGCATGGGAAGGTAGCTAAATAGAGAGGCCCTAACAGGCAGCTCACTTATGAGTCCGGAGACCGGCCTATCGCTATGCAGACAAACCGCGGGGTGCGGTCTTGTGCTGATTGACAGTCTCTGTCGCTCTGCCTGTACGCCCCCGTTTATTTTACAAGTAATCACTCGGGTGTGAGTGTCAGAGACCAAAACATGATTAAATTTATTATTTCTGCGGCCATCGCGGCTCTTTTTTTTAGTGCAAGTAACCTTCTCGCTGACGATAATACGGAAAGTATTATTGTCACTGGGACAAGAACCCCTTCTTCTATCTCTGAAAGCCTTTCGGCGGTTACGCTTTTGCAGCGCGCCGACATCGAGCGCTATCAGGCATCAGATCTCTATGATCTAATGTCTCGTGTGCCCAGTGTTTCCTTTGTCAGGAATGGAGGGCGTGGGAGTTCTACCTCCATGTCTCTGCGAGGAAATCAGGGAGACCATACGCTATTCCTAACCGATGGAGTCAGAATTGGCAGCGCAACCACCGGCGGTGCCGCACTAGCTTCGATTAATTTAGCGACTGTGGAGCGTATTGAGATTATCCGTGGTCCGAAATCCAACCTCTATGGTGCCGATGCTATTGGCGGTGTGGTGAACATCATCTCGCGTAAAACATCTGCTCCTTCGGTATTTAATATCCAGAGCTCTTTTGGTCAAAATAGCACCACTGAAACGACTGCTATTGCCGGTTCAAATGGTGAGCGTTACAGCTTTACGGCCACTGTGAATGCACTGGATACCGCAGGCATCGATAATACCGAGTTTACGACCGGTGTTAATGGCGACAAAGACGCTTATCGTAAAAATTCCTTAGCAGTCAACTACCAGTATGAGTTGAATGATAAGGCGCGCTGGAAATTAGTCTATAACCACAATGAAACCGAATCAGAATATGATAATAATTGTTCTATGGGCAGTTGGCCGAACAGTTCTAGCGTCGATTGCAATATTTATACCGTAGGTCAGGTTGATGCGTTAACCACCGCCCTAGATTTAGAGTTTAGTGATCAATGGCACAGCAGTCTGCAGCTGGGTCGTACCAATGATAAGGCGAAAGAAGCGGCGGACAATGTAGATCTGAGTACCACCAACAACGGCGGTGAGTTCAATACTCAAAAAACTGAGGCAACTTGGGTTAATAATCTGTTCCTGAGCAGCGAAAATACGATAACTCTCGGATTGGACTACCTGCGGGATGAGGTAACCGGATCAACTGACTATGACGAGATAACAAGAGATAATACTGCCGTGTTTGGTCAGTATCAGACGACGTTTGGCGCTGTGGATACCATTGTGGGTGTGCGCAATGACGACAATGAACAGTTTGGTAAATTCACCACGGTGTCATTCCTCGCCGGTCTTGATTTGTCAGATAATGTACGCTTGGTGGGATCATTCAGCGAAGGCTTTAAAGCGCCTACCTTTAATGATCTTTACTACCCCGGCTTTGGTGACCCGACCTTTCAGCCAGAGGAGTCTAAAAATTATGAAGTTGGTCTAAATGCTGCCCTAGGTAATGTCTATGTGTCGGTAGCTGTATTCAATAATGAGTTGGAAAACCTGATCCAATATAACTCGGCAACATTCCAAACTGATCAGACCGCTGAAGTTGAAATTTCCGGTTTTGAATTCAGTGCGGATACTGAGATAGCCGGATGGACGTTAGCCGCGTCAGGTTCTATCATTGATCCTGAAAATAAAGGTAACGGTAAGACACTGCGTCGCCGCGCAGAGCAGTCGATGTCTTTTGATGCCGATTACGGGTTCGATAAGCTTACTCTAGGCTTCAGCTTACGCAGTGAGGGTCATCGCTATGATGATGCGGCAAACACCATAAAACTCGGCGGGTATACCAAGACTGCAGTCCGTGCTACTTATCGCGTTAACGATGAGTGGGCGGTGAAGGTCAAAATTGATAATCTTACCGATAAAGAATACGTCACTGCGTCTTCGTTTTCCTTGGGTAATTATCGTTCGGTGGGCAGAGAAGCAATGATTACGATTGCCTATACGCCTTCTTTGTAATCAAATAATTGGGCTCTTAACCTAGAGCCCATTTTTAAAGGACTGGATTTTATGAGCACAGACGAAAGTAAAGCAGACAGCCACAAGCGCAAGATGCAAAAGCAGAAAGAGAAAGTAGATGCCAATATAAAAGCGGCCGATGAAGAGCGGGGCGTGATGATTCTGCTGACCGGTGATGGTAAAGGAAAAAGCAGTTCAGCTTTTGGTATGGTTATGCGTGCACTTGGCTATGGTTATAAGGTAGGTGTTGTGCAGTTTATTAAAGGTGCAATACTGTCTGGCGAAGAGCTCTATGTGAGGGACAAGTGTCCAGAAATCGAGTTCTATCAGATGGGTACAGGCTTTACCTGGAATACGCAGGATCGTGATGGTGATATAGCCGCCGCAGAAAAGACCTGGGCCGTAGTCGAGCGCATGCTTAAAGATGACAGTATTCACCTAGTGGTGCTAGACGAAATCACCTATATGCTCAGTTACAAATATCTAAGCGAAGAAAAGATACTTGAGGCCCTGGCTAACCGTCCTAAAAATCAGAGCGTAGTGGTCACTGGTCGAGGCGGCGGATCCGCCATTCGGGACCTCGCTGATACCGTTTCTGAAATTAAAGATATTAAGCATGCTTATCGTGCCGGTGTTAAGGCGCGTAAGGGTGTCGACTACTAAGATGAAAAAATCGGCCTGCACGTTGATGGTACAGGGCACAACATCGGACGCAGGTAAAAGTGTCCTGGTGGCTGGTCTGTGCCGAGTGCTGGCCAATAGAGGTGTTCGGGTCGCGCCATTTAAGCCGCAGAATATGGCTTTAAATAGCGCAGTCACCGAGAACGGCGGTGAAATTGGCCGTGCTCAGGCGCTGCAGGCCCAAGCCTGCTTTCTTAATTCTCACACCGATATGAATCCTATCCTACTCAAGCCCTCAAGTGATACCGGTGCTCAGGTTATTGTGCATGGTCATGCAATTAGCCATATGGATGCCGTCAAATACCACGACTATAAAAAGATTGCTATGGATGCTGTGATGCAGTCCCATGGACGGCTGACCGATCAGTATCAGGTGGTTATAGTCGAGGGCGCGGGTAGTCCTGCCGAGATTAATCTACGTGCCAATGATATTGCCAATATGGGCTTTGCCGAAAAGGCCGATTGCCCAGTCATTATTATTGCGGACATCGATAAGGGCGGCGTATTTGCCCATCTAGTGGGCACCTTAGATTTACTGTCAAAAACAGAGCAAAAGCGGGTTATTGGCTTTGTAATCAATAAATTTCGCGGTGATATATCGCTTTTAGAGCCTGGGTTGGATTGGCTTGAAGAGCGCACTGGCAAGCCGGTGATCGGAGTGATTCCCTATCTGCCGGGCCTGCATTTGGATGCAGAAGATGCCATTGCCGCGGAGCAGATACTGGACACGAAGCTGCCCCAGCTTAGAGTGGTGGTGCCTGTATTCCCTCGTATCAGCAATCACACCGATTTTGATACCCTGCGTTTGCATCCTCAGGTCGACTTGAACTATGTGGGTCCCGACGGTGACAAGCCGGCAGCAGACCTTATTATTTTACCCGGCAGTAAAAACATCCGTCGCGATCTGCAGTGGTTGCGGGACAATGGCTGGGATGAGGCAATTAATCGTCACCTCCGTTACGGCGGTAAAATAATCGGCATCTGTGGTGGTTATCAGATGCTCGGCACGCAAGTCTCGGATCGCCATGGCGTGGAAGATACCCCTGGTGTCTCTAAGGGTCTTGGACTATTAGATATGACTACGGATCTTAAACAGCATAAGCAGCTGCGTCAGGTGCAGGGTACTCTGAGCCTTACTGGCGGTAATATCGAAGGTTACGAGATTCACTGTGGGGCCTCTTCGGGCAAGGCTTTAGACCGCCCAGTAGCAATATTGGATGATGGCCGCACTGACGGCGCTATCTCTTTAGATAATCAGGTGCTCGGCACCTATCTCCATGGACTCTTTGATCATCCGGATTCCTCTGGGGCACTTTTGGCTTGGGCGGGCTTAAAAACTAACCAGGTGGTTGATCAGCGAGAAATTCGTGAGACTCAGCTCAATCGTTTGGCGGCAGAGTTGGAAGAACGCCTAGACTGTGCGCTGCTGTTTCCTGATCACTGTGACCTTAAAAAAGCGGTTGGTGAATAATCCTATGACTAAACACTGGCAACTATTATTGGCTACCTGTTTAGCCATCTTAATGATCATCACTCGGAGCAATTATTTTGACTGGGCCACTGTGCTGCCAGGCGCTTCACTGGCGATTTTCTTTCTGGCGGGTTTTTATCTGCGGAGCTATCTCTCCTTTGCGGTTTTTGCTAGCCTCGCCTATGCCTGTGATTACTGGGTTTTGATTGTTGGCGGTGAGGGCTGTTTTACCTCCGCTTACGGGTTTATATTCGCCGGCTATTTTCTACTCTGGCGCAGCGCCAAATGGGCAGCTGAACGCTACGACCTAGCGCGATTACAAAATGGCATCAAACTCCTTGCCGTGGCGCTGCTATCGATCAGTGGCGCGTTTTTAATTTCCAATGGCAGTTTTTATGCGTTTTCCGGTAATTTCAGTGACCTTAGCCTGATCGATTACAGTGCCCGAGTGATGCGCTACTACTTTACCTATCTGACCGATCCATTGATTTACTTGGGCATTGTCGCTTTAGTCCATAGATTGGTTCAAAGATTACCCGCTACTAATGTGGAGACCAGCGAATGACCACTTTTGACAAGCTTAATTACACTGCTGAGGTTAAATTACCCGAGCGCATTGTCTGCATGACCGAAGAGACCACCGAGTGGCTCTACCTACTGGGTGAGGACTGGCGCATCGTCGGTATCTCCGGCTATACAGTGCGACCACCCCATGCACGCAAAGAAAAGCCCAAGGTGTCGGCCTTTACCTCAGCCAAGATTCATAAAATTCTCGAGCTGGAACCGGATCTGGTAATTGGCTTCTCTGATATGCAGGCCGAGATTGCCGCGGATCTGGTACGAGAAGGCGTCACTGTGCATATCTGTAATCAGCGCTCGGTCGCCGAGATCTTTTCTACCCTGTTAATGATTGGCTGTATGGTGGGGGCTGAACAGAAAGCCCGGGAATTATTAAGCCAGTATGAGGCCCGATTAAATGCCATACAGCAGACTGCAGCGGCATTGCCACGACGTCCCAAGGTCTATTTTGAGGAGTGGGGCGATCCGCTGATCAGCGGTATTCGCTGGGTCTCGGAGCTGATTGAAATTGCCGGTGGCGATGACAGTTTCGGTGAGTTATCAGTTCATGCGGATGCCAAAAGCCGCATTATTGGCGATCAGGATAGAGTGATTGCCAAAGCCCCAGATATTATTATCGGCTCCTGGTGTGGACGTAAATTTGCCACTGAAAAAGTCGTAGCGAGAACCGGCTGGGATGCAATTCCCGCGGTGATTCACAATCAGCTCTTCGAGGTGAAATCGGCGGATATTTTACAGCCGGGCCCCGCCTGTCTGACCGACGGTATAGATCATTTGGAAAAAATCATTCAGGGTTGGGCAGCTGTGCAGGCAGAGCCTCTAGCGATTCAGAAAGAAATAAAGAAAGCCTAATGACCACCAGCGTCCTAAATAATTACCTCGACCCTATTCACTCGCGGCGGTTATTGGATGGCGTTGTTCTGAGTAAAACGGCCGACTATATACATTTAGCTTTCGCCGACCCACGCCGTACTCTGAGCTCGGCAGTGTTTAATGGCGGTCTCTGCTGGGCCAGTCACTGGTTAAATTATAAGGTGCCACTGAACTGTCCTCTAGAAGTGGAAGAGCCCATGATCACCTTGGAAAATTACGCACGCAATAAAAACTGGCAGGGTGATACTGTCGGTATGATGACGGCGGCCTCCATGAACTCACTACGTATCCACAGTACTAAAGTTGAAGGGGAGCAGATTGTGGTACTTTCCACCACAGGTATTGCTAATGCTCTGCGCGCCGGAGATAGTGCCGACTATGGTTTGCACCAAGAGGTGGTCAGGGAAGTGGGTACTATTAATACTGCTATTATTACCAGCGCGACACTCTCCGATGCGGCCATGGTGGAAACGCATATGATCGCAACCGAAGCCAAGGCGGCCATATTTCAGCAGCTAGCTATACAAAGTACCGTATCCGAGAGCATAGCCACTGGTACTGGCACAGACTCGACTCTGGTAGTGAGCGGCCAGAGCGCAATGGCAGTTCGCTTTGCTGGCAAACATACCAAGTTTGCCGAGCAGGTGGCGCGTCTGACTATGGCGTCGATTGCCGATTCTCTAACCTCTATTGAGCGTGCTGCGTGAAAGTCTTAAATACCCGACTGATAACTCCGAGACTCTGCGGGCTGCTGTTGCTTATCGCACTGCCGTTGGTATCCCTGCTAGGACTGATGACCGGGCCGGTGTTTATTCCGCTGGCGGATATCCTCTCCATCACCCTGAGTGGCGACGGCGGCAATAGCCAAGAAACACTAATTATTGAAATTATTCGACTGCCAAGGGTGATTCTCTCACTACTAGTGGGCGCGCTGCTGGCCACCTGTGGTGCTCTGTTGCAGGGCCTGTTCCGCAATCCCTTGGCCGACCCGGCGTTAATCGGTGTCTCTGCCGGCGCCTCTGTGGGTGCCAGCGTAGTGATTGTGTTTGGCTCTATGTTCACGGCTGGTGGCCTATTGCTGGGTTTGTCGGCAATCTCGGTAGGCGCCTTTGCCGGCGCCATTATCACCTCGGTAATTATCTTTCGTCTGGCCACCGGGCCGCAAGGTACCTCGGTGGCGACCATGTTGCTGGCGGGTATTGCCATTAGTGCCCTAGCTGGTGCTGCTACTAATACCCTTAGCTATCTCGCTGACAACGATATGTTGCGCCGCATCAGCCTCTGGCAGATGGGTAACCTGCAGGGAGCTTCCTGGGATCGAGTCGGGCTCTGCGCCCTTACTGCGGCATTCTTAGCTTTATTGATTCCCCGTGAAGCCGGCGCCCTTAATGCCATGTTGTTGGGGGAGTCAGAAGCCCGTCATCTGGGAGTTAATGTGGAATGGCTCAAGCGTCGGCTGATTATTTACTCGGCATTGGGAGTGGCGATCTCGGTGGCCGTGGCCGGTGTGATTGCCTTTGTTGGCCTGATGGTTCCCCATGTCATACGTCTGTTAGTGGGTCCAGATCATCGCGCGCTACTCCCTTTGTCGGCGCTGGCTGGGGCTATTTTGTTAGTCGCGGCAGATGCCTTGGCGCGGGTGGTGATTGCCCCGGCTGAGCTGCCCGTGGGTGTGGTCACCGCGCTACTGGGTGCGCCGTTCTTCCTCTGGTTGTTGGTTGTGCAGAGGAGGCGAACCTAATGTTAAAAATTGACTCAGTGGGCCTGATAATTTCCGCGGTGCCCCTATTAAATAATATTTCTATCGACTGTCCGCGAGGCTCGGTGACTGCGCTAATGGGTCCCAATGGTGCCGGCAAAACTAGCCTGTTGAAAGTGATCTCTGGTGAGCATAAAGCCAGTCAGGGACGTGTAGAGGTTAATCGCCAGTCGCGAGAAGAATGGAAGCCGGCTGATATTGCTCAGTTTATGGCGGTGCTGCCTCAGAGTTCGACCTTAGAATTTGCCTTTACCTCTGAAGAAGTGGTGGCCCTGGGCCGAACACCTCATGCAACGGGCACAGTGCGGGATGCCGAGATTATTACTGGGGCTCTGGCCAAAGTCGACGCCAGCTATTTAGCTCAGCGCTCTTTTGTGCAGCTATCTGGCGGTGAAAAACAGCGTGTGCAGCTTGCTCGAGTGCTGGCACAGATCTGGGATCACTGTGAACCTGGAGGCGACGGCGAAAGCAATGCCCCGGCTGACGGCATACTGCTGCTCGATGAGCCATCTGCTGCATTTGATTTGGCGCACCAACTGATGTTGATCGACATAGTGCAGCAGATCTCGGCTCAAGGTGTGACTGTGGTGATGGTGATGCACGATTTAAATTTGGCGGCCAAATGTGCTGATCAGATGGTCTTTATGAACTGCGGGCACTGCACCGCAGTGGGAACAGTGACCGAGCTGCTGACTCCTGATCTGATCAAGAAAGTCTTTTCGGTGGATGTGGAAGTGATTACCCATCCGGTGCAGGGGACGCCGATGGTTGTGGTTTAAAGCGCTCAATACTATTCGTAGCATGAGGCTATTACATCGGGCTACCAACAATTAATCATTAAGGGATAGGATTTATATGGCTAATCAGTTGCAACTGATACTGGGTGGGGCGCGCTCTGGCAAAAGCCGGACGGCAGAGCAGTGTGTCGCCGATTCGGGCCTGAAGAAAATCTATCTGGCCACTGCCACCGCCGGTGACGGAGAGATGAGCACGCGGATTAAAAAGCATCAAGCAGACCGCGATGGCCATTGGCAGCTGCTGGAAGAGCCCTTGGATCTAGCGCAAATATTGTCTGAATATTCCCGCGCCGATAACTGCATTCTCGTGGATTGCTTGACTCTTTGGCTAAGTAATTGCTTACATCATAACTGTTGGCCCGAGCAGCAAAAGGCGCTGTTGGATACTCTCGTGCAGTTGCCCGGGGCGGTCATTTTTGTCACCAATGAAGTGGGTCAGGGCATTGTGCCCATGGGTGAGTTAACTCGGCAGTTTGTTGATGAAGCTGGTTTTTTACATCAGCGGTTAGCCGCTGTGTGCGATCGCGTTACCATGGTGATAGCGGGCTTGCCGCAAGAATTAAAAGGGCCGGTCTTATGAATAGCTGGTTGCGGAATCCCGCGGCGGCACTCTGTGCCCAGAGCCGAGCGTTAGCCTTTGAGCGGCAGCAACAGCTGACCAAACCGCCGGGATCTCTGGGTCGGCTAGAGCAGTTAGCCATCGATTTCGCGGGCTTCCAAAAAACCGCGGTCGCGCAACTCAAGCATCCGGTTATTCGTGTTTTTGCCGCTGACCATGGCGTTATGGCCGAGGGGGTGTCGGCGTTTCCTCAAGCGGTGACGACCCAGATGATTTATAATTTTGTCGCCGGTGGCGCGGCGATTACAGTATTAGCCAAGCAGCATAGCGCGGATTTTGGTGTGATCAATCTCGGTACTGTTGAGCCTTTGAGTGAAATGCCTAAGCTGGTTAATATTCAAATTGCGGCTGGCACTGAAAATTTCTGTCACACCGCAGCTATGACTCAGCAGCAGATGAAAATTGCCCTCGAGGCAGGCCGCGACAGTTGCTTAGATCAGCCTATAGATTTTTTTATCGGCGGTGAGATGGGCATAGGCAATACCACCTCGGCCGCGGCTATTTTTTGTGCGCTACTGGGTACAGATGTGGATGATATTGTTGGCCGTGGCACCGGTGTTGACGATGCCGGACTACAGCGTAAACGCCAAGCTGTGCAGCGCGGTTTAGACCTGCATGCTCGTGCTGAAACCAGTCCCGAAGAAATTTTGCGCTGCCTTGGGGGATTTGAAATCGCCTCTCTGGTGGGGGCTTATATAGGCCATGCGCAGCGTGGTGTGCCCAGTTTGATCGATGGTTATATCACGACCGCAGCGGCATTATTGGGCTGCAGAATTTGCCCTAGCCTGGCTGACTGGTTAGTGTTTTCTCACTGCTCGGCGGAAGACGCCCATGCGTTGGTGTTGAATGCAATGGATGCACAGCCACTGATTAATTTAGATATGCGTCTGGGTGAGGGCAGTGGTGCAGGTGTTGCGTTGTCACTGATTCAGTCGTCCCTGTTGCTCCATTCACAGATGGCAACCTTTGCCGAAGCCGGTGTTAGCGAAAGCTAAAAAAATATGACTAAAGCTACTACTCAAGCAGACTTCACTTGTATCGATTTTTTGCGTCATGGCGAGTGCGAGGGCGGCGAGATATTCCGTGGTAGCGGCAGCGATGTGGCACTCACGGATAAGGGTTGGCAGCAGATGCGCGACTCGGTGCAGGATATGTCTGGCTGGGATTCTATTATTACCTCGCCGCTGCAGCGCTGTCGGCGCTTTGCCACAGTGCAGTCCGAACGTCTGGCGATTCCCCTAGTAGAGAATGCCAACTGGCGTGAAATTCACTTTGGCGACTGGGAAGGGCGGCTGACGGCGGATATCTGGAAAGAGTCTCCGGATCTAGTGGCCAGCTACTTTAAAGACCCCAATCAGTCGACGCCCCATAATGGCGAACCCTTTGCCGAGGTCGCTGAGCGCCTTAAAGGCGCTTGGGAAAGTCTGTTAACTGCGCATCGCAATCAACATGTGTTAGTGGTTCAGCACGGCGGAACTATACGGATATTACTGGCTTTAATTCTCGGCATGCCTGCCACAGCGATGAATCAATTTGAAGTGCCCTTTGCCTGCCTCAGTCGCATAAAGGTCTTTCATCACAGTGATTATGCGGATTTCCCCATGATGGTGTCACACAATACAGGGAGCTGTAAAAAGTGAATTTTATTCGCCGAGAGTGGCGTGCTCTGGCCTGTGCTACGCAGTTTTTAACCCGCATTCCGCTGGCCACGTGGACGCTTTTTGACAATAAAGATTACGCGAATTCTCTTGCCTGGTATCCGGTCATTGGGCTGGTTTTGGGCGGCTTGGTTTGGCTCTCAGGTGTGGCTCTGGCAGGACTGTCATCGACTTCCCTGACCGCAGCACTGGTGCTGGCGGTTTGGGTGCTACTCACTGGCGCGCTACATCTGGATGGTGTCGCTGACTGCGCGGATGCCTGGGTCGGTGGCTTTGGCGATCGTGAGAAAACCTTTCAAATCCTTAAAGATCCGCGCTCGGGCCCCATCGCAGTAGTAGTGTTAGTCCTTGTTCTTTTAGTCAAGTGGGCGGCGTTGGAAGTGTTGCTGCGCTCCGAACACTGGTCGATTATCTGGTTGATTCCACTATTGGCTCGCGGTGCTATGCCGTATATTTTTTGGCGCCTCGACTATGCTAGTTCCAGCGGTCTGGGCTCAGCTCTGGTGGACCGGCTTTCACGCCAGCGCATATTGTTCAGCCTGCTGTTTGTGGCGGTGGCGCTAAGTTTTGCGGCGCCGTTGGAAATTTCCGTGCTGTTTGTGGTCGTTTCTCTGTTGATCTATTTCTGGTGGAGGCGGGCTAGTTACCAAAAGTTGGGGGGCTTTAACGGCGACTGTGCTGGCGCTCTAGTGGAGTTTCTTGAGTTGGGTCTTTTGCTCGGTTTGGCAACTTACACAGGTTCTAGCCTGTGACTGCTGTGGCGCTATTACTGGGTCTGCTGATCGACCATTTTATCGGAGAAGCCAAACGTTGGCATCCCTTAGTGGGCTTTGGCAATGCTGCCTCTAGATTAGAGAAAGTCGCCAACCCCACTAGTGACAACGAGGGAAAATTACGCGGCCTAATCTGCTGGGCGCTAATGGTTTTGATTCCGGTTATCGTGATGAGCCTAATTGTCTCGCAGCTTTCGGGTCTGGCGCTGTTAGTAGTTAACGCTCTGGTGGTTTTTTTTGTGGTGGGCCTAAGAAGTCTCGCGGAGCACGGACGCAATGTGTCACTACCTCTGTTGGCCGGTGATCTGCCAGCGGCGCGACAGCAAATTGCCATGATGGTCAGTCGCGATACCGCTAATCTGACTGAGCAGCAGGTGGCTTCGGCAACCTGTGAGTCGGTGCTGGAGAATGGTAGTGACGCCATTTTCGCTGCGCTGTTTTGGTTTTGTTTACTCGGCGCTCCAGGTGCAATTCTCTATCGCGGGGCTAATACATTGGATGCTATGTGGGGCTATAAGACTGATCGCTATCGTAGATTTGGTTGGGCCGCCGCACGAATTGATGATGTTTTAAACTGGCTGCCCGCATGCCTAACGGCGCTCAGTTACAGCCTGGTGGGTAATTTTTCCAGCGGCCTAAAATGCGCCCGACAGCAGGGTGGTTTAACCGATAGTCCTAACGCAGGTTATGTGATGGCTGCAGGTGCAGGTGCCTTAGGGGTTAGCATGGGCGGTGCGGCGATTTATCATGGGCAAAAATATCAGCGACCGGTTTTTGGTATAGGCCCAGCGGCCGAAGCGACCGACATTGAGCGCGCCATAGGGCTAGTGCAGCAAACTTCAGTGCTTTGGGTGGTGGTTGCCCTAGCGTTTTGGGTATTGCTATGACCGCCGCGCCCACACTCGCACCCGCGCCGCCAAAACTAGTCCATGGTGGTGCTCTGTATAGAGCCAGTAAAGAATTTGCCATAGCCCCTGAACATTGGATTGACCTGTCTACCGGTATTAGCCCAGTGGCTTGGCCAGTACCAGTGCCGCCAATAGAGGCTTGGCGCTCTCTGCCTGATGCAGAGGATGGCTTAGTCGCTCAAGCCGCCGATTATTATGGCTGTACCGCCAGTGAGATATTGCCTATTTCAGGCTCTCAGTTTGCTATAGAGCAGATTCCTCAGTTACTTAGTGCCGGTTCTGTCGCAGTACCGGTGTGGGGTTATGCCGAACACAGTTATCGTTGGCAGTTGGCCGGGCATCAGTTGTATTGGTACAGCACCTATCAAGAGCTGGCGGATTTAGTTGAGACTAATACAGTCAAAAATGCGGTAGTGATTAACCCGAACAATCCCAGCACTGAGCTATTTTCGTTACCAGAGTTGCAGCAAATTTTGGCTGCTCTGAGGACCAAGAATGGCAAGCTGCTGGTAGACGAGGCCTTTATAGATAGCGCTGACGAGCATTCCCTGTGCCGACTCTTGCAAGGCCAGCCCTGCCCAGATGGGCTAATTATTTTGCGCTCGGTGGGTAAGTTCTTTGGTCTTGCCGGCATTCGCTTGGGTTTTGTGATTGCCAATGAGGCGTTTATCCAGCGTCTTGAGCCTCAACTTTCACCCTGGGCGGTGAATCATATTGCTCGCTGGGTTGGGCGACATGCACTGGCCGATCGTGATTGGCATCGGCGTCAATGCCAGCGGCTGCTGCAGGATTCTATGGCTTGGCAAGGGCAGCTAAAAAGCCTATTTCCGGCTTTTGACTGGCAGCGTTCGGATTATTTTGTTACCGCCTTTGCCGATCGCCAGAGCTGCGAAAAGCTTTATCAGCAGCTCGCCCAATGCGCTTTGTTAGTGAGGTTATTATGGAGTGCCAGAGAGGGCTTGCAGAGTACCTCTGGAAATGGAAATGGAGATGGAGGTGGAGGTGGAGATGGCGCTGCGCTTCGTTTTGGCTTGCCTTCCCTGAGTCAGCAGCAGGTTGTTATGGAAAGAATTAAAACTCAACAATGGAGACCCCTATGAGACGCTTAAAATTAACCCTGCTGATCATTCTTAGTTTTGCTAGCGCTGGTTTGCGCGGTGAAGTGATGGTTAAAGATGATTTGGGTAACAGCGTACGCCTGGAGCGGCCAGCGACCAGAATCGTCAGCTTGGCTCCTCATCTTACCGAGATGGTGTTTGCCGCTGGTGCCGGTGACAAGCTTATTGGCGTTGTAAGTTACAGTGATTATCCTCCAGCGGCCTTAGATATTCCGATAATCGGGTCCTACAACAGCATTAATTATGAAGCCTTAGTCGCGCTGCAATCCGACCTAGTGCTCATTTGGAACTCGGGCAATGGTGAAGCGTTAGCTGAGCGTTTGGAATCATTGGGGTTAACTGTGTTTGTTAGTGAGCCAAAGCGTCTGCCAGATATTGCACGATCTATAAATAAGATTGGTATCCTCAGCGGTACAGTGGCGGCGGCCGAAAAGGCTGCTCAAAAATATTTAACGCGCTACCAGGCTCTAGTATCAAACAACGGTAACAAAGCGCCGGTAAATGTCTTTATTGAGGTCTGGCATGAGCCAATGATGACTGTAAATGGCACCCATATTATCTCCGATAGTATTGAGCTCTGTGGCGGCGTGAATATTTTTGCCGAGGCTTTGCCTCTGGTGCCGCGTATCAATGTGGAGTCTGTGGTGCGCGGTAACCCGGATGTGATTGTTGCCACTGGTATGGCCGATGAGCGTCCCGAATGGTTGGATGATTGGCTGATTTGGGACGATGTCAGTGCGGTTAAATCGAACAGTTTACACGCCATAAATCCGGGCTTGATCGGTCGTCATAGTCCACGTATATTGCAGGGCGTGACTCAGCTCTGTGACTACTTTGATAGGGCCCGAGAAATTCTAGCAATGAATCCTATCAAGCCTGTTGATGGTCTCTAAAGGAACCGTTTTGAATACAATAATTACTCAGCAAGAGCGCGATAGTTTTTATAAGATTTTATATGGACGCCGCGATGTGCGCAGTCAATTCCTACCTGACCTAATCGCCGAAGATGTTTTAGAGCGCATATTGCAGGCGGCCCATCATGCTCCCTCCGTGGGCTTTTCTCAGCCGTGGAATTTTATTTTGCTGCGGGATCAGCAAATCAAACAATCTATCCATGATCTGCATCAGCAAGCTAATGCAGAGGCTGCTGAGATGTTTGTCGATATGCGACAGCAGGATTATCGTCAGATTAAATTGGCCGGGATTTTGGATGCGCCTATCAATATCTGTATTACCTGTGATCGGGAGCGCGGAGGTTCGGTAGTGCTGGGAAAAACTCACCAGCCGGAGATGGACATCTACAGCACCGTCTGTGCGGTACAAAATTTGCAGCTGGCGGCTCGGGCAGAAAATATTGGTGTGGGTTGGGTATCGATTATGGATAAGCAGCAGTTAAAGATACTGCTGAATATACCGGAGAGAATTGAGGTGGTGGCCTACCTCTGTATTGGTCATGTATCACATTTCTACGACGAACCGGAGCTGCAGGTTAAAGGTTGGAAGGACAGAACAGATTTGGCGGAGCTGGTGTCTACGGATCAATGGGATCCAAAAAACTAGATTTAAAGAGTCTCACTTTCTATGGCGACTCCGAGAGCTCAGGTACCCCAGATAATCCGCATACCCCCGATAACTCCCGCTCCTCCCGTAACAAAAGCCTCAGACATAAAAAAGCCGCTAACAGTATTAGCGGCTTTAAGTGCCATTTTTTCACTCTGTTACGTCTAGTTACAGCAGTAGCGTTCTGTGTAGTGGCCAGTTTTACCTGACCATTCTGACGATTATAATCAGTGTCCTTGCATTCCTATTATAGGTCATAGCCTCTCTCGTTATGCTCTATGAGATCAAGACCGCTGGTTTCACTTTCTTCATCGATACGCAATACTAAAAGCTTATCGACCAGTTTCAAGAGAATAAAAGTAACTATGGCGGTGTAGGTGAACGTCGCGGCAATCCCTA
>Ga0222630_1000302_pt1 | contig 25918 bp, 22 predicted proteins | sample AntAcemetagenom3_FD_179842 | JGI IMG/M metagenome (GOLD analysis project Ga0222630, IMG submission 179842) | Saline water microbial communities from Ace Lake, Antarctica - #3 | ecosystem: Environmental > Aquatic > Non-marine Saline and Alkaline > Saline | place: Antarctica: Ace Lake | collected...
GGGTCGTTCGGGAGGTCGGCGAGGGCGCGGGCGGTTTCGTTGGACTCGATCATCGCGAGCACGGCAAGAACCTTTTCATCCGTTATGGGGAACTCCTCTTCCGGAGGTAGCTCGCCGTAATCGTAGTGCACGCCGTCGGTGTCCATTTTCTCCATCGCGCTGACCCGCGCCGGGTTGCGGCGTTTGACGAGCTCGTTGGTCAGACCGGCCAAACCGGGGTCGGCGCCGGGCGCGCGTTGTGGAGGCGACGTCTCCTTACCCGCCGACCGCCTTGACTGGTTTTGACCGGACGGCCGTCCCTTCGGGCGGCCCGGCCCGCGCTTTCCCGACGGGTCGTTCCTCGCGTCGCCGTCGGTTCCTCGCATTCGCAAACGCGACCCCGCCGGCATTTCGGTACCATCCGGATCGCCGTCGTCGTTCTCCAACGACGACCCCGCGTCCAGGGGCTCATCCGCGTCGCTCGCGGGCGTGCCGTCCGGTCGTTGCATCAACCGCACCTTGTGCGTCCCCCCGAAAATGTCAATAACCTCTACGTCGCCATCGTCGTACTGCACTTTGGACATCACCAGGTCCCCCTCGCCTTGCGTGTCCTCGATCACGCCGTGGAACCAGGCCTGGTCTTTCTGCCAGAACACGGTGACGCGGCTGCCCACGGCGAAGTCGTCTGCGGAGCGGGGTTTGACGCGCGAGCGCTTCGGGCGGCCGCGGGGTTTCGCAAGAGCAATTTGTGAAACAGCACCGCTCCCTCGGCCTCGTCCTCGGCCGCGGCCTCTTCCTCTTCCGCGGCCGCGACCGCCGCCTTGCCCGGGAGGTCTTCCTGGACCGCGCTTGGGCGGTGCAGCCGGGTCTTCAGCCTGAAGCGAAACAGGGTCGTCGGGGAACTCGTTTCCGTTGTCGTCGTCGTCGCCATCTTCCGCGTCCTCGTCGCCTTCTTCGTCATCCGCGTCGCCGTCGCCGGCGGCGGCGTCGCCCGCCGTCGCGTCAGCGTCGCCGTCCACGTCCATCGCGTTACCCGCCTCGGTTTCGGCCTCCGCGTCGTCCACTTTGTCGGCTACAACGTCAGCCTCCTTCCCCGTTTCGGCGCCGACTTCTGACGCAGGCGTCGCGTTCGTGGCTTCCGCGTCGCCGGCGGCTCGTGTCGGACCCGGTGTCGGTTGGTTGCTTTGCAAAAAATCCCCGAGCCCGTCCCCGCGGTCCTTCGCGTACTTCGCCAAGTGCTTGTTGAAGTTGGAAATGACCTCCATTGGTGGTAACGCACATCGCACCGCGTGTATCCCTAGCGCGTCCGCGAGTCGCGGCATTTGCAAAGTGCCGCCCACGCAGACGGTTTTGTAAAGCGCGAAGAGACTGAGCAAATTTGGCATCGCGCCGCCCACCGACGCAAGCGTCATCTCGTTGAACAGCAACGCCGCGCGGTCGCTGTCGCCGGTGGCGTGAAGGAAGTCGACCTGGAGTGAGGGGCGGTAGTAGTGTTATTTGGGTTAGTATTAGTATTACCAACCGGACCACGGTTTGAGTTTTGTGTGAGTGGATGGTACGCATGACAACAGAAAGAATGCGCGCGAGGCGATCGGACGATTGCACGTTTTCAAGCCTGATGGTTTTTAAAAACCCGGAGAAAAGAGCCTCCGACTGTTTGCCCGTGCCTCTGGAAAATAGGATCAGCCGCGGGTGACCGGGTGGTGTTCCCGGAACCCGTCCGCGTTCCACCCAACCCGGGTGTATCATAGATCAAAGAAAGACGTACCAGATCATCCAAAAACGCGTCCGCGGTGAGTTCCGAAAGGGGCGCGCGCGGCGCCGAGACGGTGGGCATCGGACGCGCTGATGCTATTAATTCCCACGCTGGCGCTTGCTGGTTGTTTTTAATTGCAACCCAGGGGGGCGGAAGACACGAAAAGTGCGGCGCGCGTGGGTACACGGACTCAAGAGGACGAAGCGCGGTGGTGCGTGTGTGTCGCGGGGGCGAGAGAGCTCTCTCGTGAGGGTACTTACGTCGGCCTTTGGGCCGTTAGCACTGACTGATGAGGTGGACGCGATCTGAGAAGAAAGTAGCAGCAGGGCTGGTATCGGACGACGCAAAAAAAAAACAGAATGAGAGAAGACTGGCAGTTCCCAGAGGACAAGCGTTTCGTTCCCACATCGAAGGGCGGTGGTGTCACCGCGCCGACACGCACGCGCGCTGCGCCAGTCCGCTGGTCTGTCCGTGTCGCACGAAGGGTTGCGTACCCCGGCGTGACGGTTTGGGACCCGTGCGTACCCACGCCTCGCCGGTGCGAACGGGGCGGGTCGGCACATTGCAAATTGATTTGTTTCGAGGGGGACGTTGTTGGTTGTTCGCGGAAAATGTCGGCATCGCAAGGCACCGACCCCCCCAGCTACCCCGCGCGCGTCGTAAGGCACCTCGCCGAGCGCAAGCACGCGGTGACGGCATGTGTTTCTGACGAGTCCGGGTATCAAGCCGAGCTGCACCGGGTGTTGCGACGGGTCACCAGCGACCCGGCTCGGGGGCTGGCCACGAAGATTTTAACGCTAAGGGCGGTGCTTGAGGCGGGTTTGTGCGACGCGGGTACCGCGGGTGAGTATAAAAATACATGTTTCGCACGCCGCGTGGCGCGGGATGGATCCAAGGACGACGTGTGTGTCGGGACAGCCACCTTACCACCTGGCGAACAGTGTTCAGTAACCGCGCAACCAGTCTCGGAAAAATCAATGTCGGACGTGTTCGAGGAGATGCGATGGCACAAACAGCCGGGCGCCGACCCGTGGGCGTTTTCGTTAGACGAAGACACGGCGGTTTTGAAGGAGCTGAGGTTTTTGACAAAGAAAAGCCGGGAGATGACCGCGAGGGCGGCTCGTGCCATGGAGGCGCAGGCGCAGCACTCGGATGATGTCTTTGGGCCTTTTTGTATTGGAAAACAGTCGTGGCGATCTTTCGGGAAACACGCGGAGCGCGTGGTGGAACTCGGTAAGGTTTCGGAGAAATACATACTCGAAACCGAAAAAGAAAAAGACGCGACGAAGGAAAGCTGTGGTAAACAACCTGACGAACACGTGTTACGCCGCGAAGAGTTGACACAGCACAAATCCACACCCCCTGTGTCGTCCTCGCGCGCCTCGCTTCTTTGCGCAAACGCCGCGGTCCGGGACGTTACGAACTTTGCGAAAGCGTTGGAGACGCGATACCCGTGGCCGAAACTGTTTGGCGCTACCGACAGAGACGGAGACGAGACATCGACGGAGGCCACCGAAATCGGATTTGAATTCGGAACCAGAGTTAACGACGCATCAAAAACACGAGCCATAGCCAGCTGGGACGACGACGACCCCGCGGACCCGGACAACGTAACCTTTGTGAGCGTGCACTGGAGCGATATCAGGATGAGGGGCACTGGTTTTGGAATGAGGGATACGAGGACGGATATGGACGTGAGGAACACGAAACGTAACGAAACAAATGAAACGACGAAACGTGACGACGAAAGCGAAAACGGCGAAGTCGTCGCCGGTGAAACCGCGCGAATCGAAACGGCGGGCGACCCGTCGCCGCCGGCGGCGCCGATTCCAACGCCGACGAAGCACGAAAAAGAAAAAGAAGCCCCGACTGAAGCCGAAGCGCCAAACGATGACGTACCTCTGTCTGAGCCAGTGGTTGACGAATCATCCCTCGTCGCGTCCCTGGTCAACGACTGCGTTGAAAACGTACTCGCGCGGGAAAAGGAAAAGCAACGCGAGCCTCCCGTAGACCCCGTCGCGTCGCTCGTCCACCGCGCGGTTGAAAATGTCATAGCCCTGAACGCGCTAACACCTCGCAAACCACGCTCGCGCGCGTTGCTCGTCGGGTGCAACTACTACAACCCGGTGTGCCGCGAGCTCACCCGGTTACGCGGCGCGCTGAACGACGTCGCGGCGGTCGCGGCCGCGTTGCAAAGCGTCGGGTTTGAGGACGATGACATAAAGATTTTGATCGACACGCCTCAGGAAGGCGGGTCATCTTTTTTCGGGCGTTCCTTGACCTCCCCGGTCTCGCCAGGAAAAGGAAAAGGGAACCAAAGCTGGCGTGACGGCTCGGGCTTACCTCCGCACTTTGCGAGTTTGTTGGGAATAACAAACACGCCGACGACGGAGAATATAAAAAAACAACTAAAGTGGCTCACCAACGAAGCCGTCGCCGGCGACGTGTTGCTTTTCCACTTCTCAGGTACGTGTTGCGCGTTTACTAAATCCAGGCACACGGTGGAGGCCCGATCACGGGTGACTGAATGCTCATACACGCGGTCTTACAAGACTGACACTTTTCGTTCACAATCTCAGGACACGCCACGCAAGTGCCTGACGAAACGGACGGTGAACTAGACGGTGCGTACGAATCACTCTGTTCCATTGACACGGACTGGGCCGGAAATTCCGGGATCACCGAGGTGGATTTGATTGCGTTGTCCAACCGGGTTACGGAAATTGGGGCGCGGCTGATGGTGACAATCGACGCGAAGCACTGCGGCGCTCTCGGCGGTTCCGTGGTGTACGTCGCGGACCACGCGTTCGTTCAATCGGCGCGCGCGCAGATCGCGAGTCGGCCTGGGCAGGTAAACAAATCACAGATTCACGACACCATGTTCGGCAGGTTCGTACCGCCGCCGACGGCGGCGGCGGCGCGAATAGAGGGGTTGGCGCGCGAGGCGAAGAAGAATCTTTTGAAGCAAAAGAACGGAGAAGACGCGAAAAATGATGACTCGAAGGCCGGTCCATTTCTTTCCGAGGCATCCAACACGGACTCCGGGGTGGTCGTGTTCACCGCGTGTCACGCAAAAAAAGGCGAGACGTGTAGAGAGACAAAATGCGCGGACGGAGGGATTCGAGGCGCGTTCAGCGACGCGTTTTGCGAGGTTTTGCGAGGGTCTTTTTCGGGGACAGAGAAACACGAAAAGAACGAAAACGGAATCGACCCGAGCGCTTTCGCGACTTTGATCGGCGACGCGATGCGGTCTGGTTTGGAGAAGGAATACAAAGTCGACGAGATCGGGGGACGGCAGCAAACACCAGTCGCGGTGGTGGCGCGTGGGGGGAAGACGGAGGTACGACTTTTCGTGTAGAGTTTCCATAATGTAGCGTAGCGTGTTGGCTTCTCAAACGTCTTCACAACAACGGTTTGTGCTCACGAAATCACGACGACGAATCCTCTGAGCCCGTTCAAACCGTCTGTCGCGTCGTCCGAGAGAATCAGTTCGAGACGCGCTTGGCTCGGGGGCGGTATGCGGCCGGACTCGGACCTCCCAGGAGGTGTTGAGACCTCTCAGGGGGGCGATACCGCGGACGATGCCGTGTCCATCGACCTCACCGTGCTGGACGCGAAGTCCGCGGGCGCGGTCGCCGACGCGGAGCGGAGGTTGCAAAAGCGGTTTTCAATCGGGGCACCCCCCGCCGTCGGCGAGCACCGCGAGCAAGGCGTGAGCGTGGACACGACGCCCGCGGCGAAACGATTGAGAGGTGATGGTACGACGGACACCGCGGTCGGTGTGCGTTCGTCGGGAGTGGAACGAACGCCCGTGGCGGGGGACTTACGGGGTGCCCGTTTCGAAGATTCCGCGAAAAGACTCATTCGAGTTAACTCGAATCTCGCGGCGACGCCGTCGTGTCAAACCAAACCGTTAACTTTCGAAGACGCGCGCACGCCCACCGCCGCGGAGTCGGCGAGAGCGCGCGCGCTGGCGAGAGCCGAAAGTAACACCTTAGTTACATCGCACGGCGAAACACGCGACGAAAAGACGCGCCTACTCCCGAAAGTAAACGACGACGCTTCGGAAAACGGAAACGAAGCCGTGGACGTCGCGGCGCGTCTATTGACAAAACTCGCCGCGAAACCGCAAGCCGTGGACGTGACTTGGCTTCCCGGTCGCGTGGGGAACACGTCGGACCCGGTGGGTGGTGGATTCAAGGTAAACCCGGCTGTTTTGTTGACGCTGAAAGAGGCTGGGATAGGCGAGCTGTACTCGCACCAGAAGCGGAGCGCGGCGGAAGTCTTGAAGAACGGCGGGTCCGTCGTCGTCGCCACGCCGACCGCGTCCGGGAAATCCCTGTGCTACCTCGTACCCCTGCTTACCCGGTTAAGTGAAAGGAAATCGTCACGAGCCGTGTTGTTGTTTCCCCTGAAAGCGCTCGCGAACGATCAGCTGTTGAAAGTGCAACAGGTACGGCTGGATGGTGGGGCTTTCGCAAACACGACGCCCGCCGCGCGGGCGGGCCCGCGTACGGATCCGCGTGTACTCGCGCCGCGCCGCGCAACAACCCTGACCTAAACCCTGACTCTTTTCGTGGACACACTCGCAGCTCACGAAAGCGGCGGGGCGCTTGGTGGAGAGCGGTTCGTTTGACGGCGACAAAAAGACGTTACACAGGCTGCGCGCCATTTCGAAAATCACCAGCGCGACCTGCGACGGCGATTCGTCCGACGCGCAGCGCGCGCGGATAAAAACCGAAAAGACGCAAATCGTTTTGACCAACCCGGATTCGTTGCACCACCGGATTTTACCCGGGTACCCTAAAAAGTGGACCCCGAGTTTTTGGCACAACTTGGAGTTCCTGGTGTTGGACGAAGCGCACGTCTTGCGAGGGGTTGGGGGGTCGCACGTTGGGAACGTGTTACGAAGAGTACTCAGGGTGTGCCGAGAGTGCGGCAACGAAAACTTGAAGTTCATCGCCACGAGCGCCACGATTGGCAACCCGGGCGAGCACGTGTTCAAACTGACCACCGTGGACCCGGTCGTGATCACGGAATCCGGCGCGCCGAGCGGCCCGAAAGGTACCTCCCCGCATTTCCCAAATCTTCCCGACTGTGTGACCATACAATACTGACACTTTTCTGGCAAAACTTAAAAGCCATGGTGCTGTGGCAGCCGCCCGCGCTGAAACAGAAAGGACACGGACACGACGCGAAAAACGCGGGTCCGAAACCGTCTGGCGTGGAAAAACGAAACTCGGGCGGTTCGTTCGATGACTCTTTCGACGATTCCTTGATGGACTCGGACTCGCGATTCCAAGAGTCGGACGGAACCGCGCCAATCGCGCGCAAGTCGGCGTACCGGGAAGCCGCCGAGGTCATCGCGACTTTGGTGCGAGCCGGGGTTTCGTGTTTGTGCTTTGTCACCGCGCGCGCGTTAACCGAAAGCGTGGTTCGGGACGTGAAGCACTTGCTCGTGAAAAGCGGAGACCAGGTACGGCCTTGGGCTTTTCCCAAATCCAAACACTGTTTGCCGGTTGTCCGCCCGTAGCTACGTACCTTCAGAAGGTAACACACATCACGAAAGATTGACACTTTTCTTTTACCTATCGCAAGGGTTTGGCGCTGCGCGTGGATTCGTACCGCGCCGGGTACGACCAAGCCGAGCGCCGGAACTTGGAGCACCGGCTTCAACACGGCGAGCTCACCGCGCTTGTCACCACGAGCGCGCTTGAGGCGGGAATCGACGTCGGGGTGCTGGACGCTACGGTGCACGTGGGGGTTCCGGACACCGCGTCGGGGATGTGGCAGCAAGCCGGTCGGGCGGGACGCAGAGGAGGCAGCAGCGTGGCGATCGTGGTGGCGTGCGAACGCCCGTTGGATTCGTATTTTCTGACACGGCCGAAGGAGCTGTGGGCCCGGGCCCCCGAAAACGCCACCTGCGACCCAACCAACACTGCGATTCTGGAACAGCACCTGCCGTGCGCGGCGTACGAGTCTAGTATCGACGTCGCGAAAGACGCGAGGGTGTTTGACGACCTGGTTTCGGCGAGACGCATGCGAGAGGGTGGCAACGTTGGAGGTGGTCACCAGAATCCCCAAAGTGTTTCTGTCGGTACCACAACCGATGTTGTTGCCGGTACCGCAACCGACGGCGCACCCAAACCAGCTGTGTTCCAAACCCCGTTCCTGCTCGCGCTGCGGCGCGGTCTTTCGGCGACGCGCAGGGAAGACGACGACAACAAGACTACCGATTCCAGTTGGAACGACGGCACGCCTCTTTTAACCATGAACAAGACCACAAAGCGCGTGGAGTGCCGGCAGTTCTTCCGGCCGCACATAGGTGTCTCCCTTCGGGGGGCGAAACGCGACGGCCCCGACTGGGTGGTGCTCGACGTGACAAACGGGAACTCGCTGCGACACGGCGCGGTGGAGATTGAGAAGGTCAACGCGCACGGCGCCGCGAAGCGGATCTACCCGGGGTGTTTGTTTTCCTGCCGAAGAGGGGTTTTCAAAATCCAAAAACTGATCGCTGAGGACCGCGTGGCGCTTTGCGTCCTGGTAACCGAAACGAGTCAAAACAAAACGCACACCACGTCGCCGCTGGTGCGGGTCACGGTGACCCCCCTTTCCCCCGACCCGAAGGTACGTGTTGCGCGTTTCACCAAATCCCGCCTCCACATTATATCTCTAACGCTGGTGACTGTTCATACCGATTACCCTGACTGTTGTCCATACATTGTCCAATACACGCGGTATACAACACTGACACTTTCTTTGTACAACCAAAGACGGGCGTGCCCCCGCGCCGATCGAAGCTCGTGGGGAACGCGCGCGTCGCCGTGAGTAGCGGCCGCGCGACGGTCACGGAACAAGTCCTGGGGTGCGCGCTGGAGTGCCGCTGGCGGAAACTGGTACGTGTTGTTTTTACCAAATCCGCCACACACTGTGGAGGCCCGATTACGGGTGACTGTTTGCGGAATACACGCGGTCCGAAAGACGTTAACCACTTTTCTTTCCCCATCACAGCTTCTGCACAAACACGCGTACGAAACCCCGCTGGCGTGTACGAAATACGCCACGGATGCCATGTGGTGGGAGTACCCCCTGGACGTGATTCACAAAATACCCCCCGACCGGTTGAAGGAATCCGCGGCTGGCGTTTTGAACTTGCTCAGTGAGTATTTCCCATTTACATTACCACATTCCGCCGACTGATCAGCCCGATTACTACGACTGTTTACTCATACACATTACGAGAGACTGACACTTTCTTGTTTATCGTGCCAGTCTCGTTAGTCCCGAGCGCGGCGGCGTGTGACGCGCGCGATATCGGCGGGTGCGTTTTCTGGAAAAGAGAGGCCGGCGTGGACGCGGAAACTGCTGCCGGGGATGGAAACGAGGGCCTGTTGAACCCAGTGCCGAACGACGGTTGCCACGAAATAACCGTCGGTTTGTGTTTGTTCGACGCCACCCCCGACGGCGTCGGGCTGGTCACCGCCGCGTTTGACAAACTGGGTGAGGTTTGGGAAAAAGCCCTGACGTTAGTTCGAACGTGCGCGTGCGAAAAAGGGTGTCCCGGCTGCGTAAACGCGGGGGGAAGACAGCACCAGGAGACGGACAAGAAGTACGCGCGAATCGCCCTGGAGGGGATCACGGGGGCGTGGATGACTTAGTGGCGGATAAACCGGCCACCCTGTGGAGGTGAGACGACGAAAAACGAGGTTGTTTTTGTTTTGAAAACAAATTTGTGAAAAACGTGACTCAGCTGTCATACAGTCTGGGATACTGCGATCCTCGCCTCGCGCTGTGACACTGCGTTTACGCTGTGTACCGGTACACACGTATCAGTGTCAGCATCACGCCTTATCGTTCAACTTGAACCGACGTGATGTCGTTCGAATGTCGTTCCGACATCACTTCGGCCGCCGCCATGGCCACCGCGGCGCGTTCGTTTTTCGAGTCGCACGAAGCGGATGGGGACGGGCGCATCGGGGTGGATGAGCTCACCGGCGTGTTGTCCGACTTGGGGCTGAAACAGCGCGGTGAAACCGACGTGGACTTCAAGGCGTTGGTCATTTCCGCGATGCGAGAACACGACACGAGCTTGGACGGGACGCTTTCGTTCGGCGAGTTCGCGTCCATGTACTCGTGCATCAAGGGCGTTGCGCTTCCGGACGACCGGCTGGAGGTTCCGGCGGCCGGCCCCACGATGGGTGGTGGCGATCATTTACCAAAGAAGAGCTTCACAAAGGGCGTACCCAGCCGAGACCCAAACACGGGAGGCATCACGACGTCGCCCGATATGGACTTTTCCTTCGACCCCGGTAAGTATTTGTATTTTCCATCACCACATTCCGCCTCCACGTTTGCGCATACGAGACTGACACTTTCGGTTATTGGTATCAGGGCCCGTGCTCGGCAAAGGCGGGTTCGCCGTGGTGAAGAAAGCGACGCACAAAAGAACCAGGGTTGAGTACGCGGTGAAGATCATCAACGTCACGTCGCAGCCGCTTGGCGATGACGCCATGACGCTGGAGGAAATCGCCGAGGAGGTGCGTTTGACGATGAGTTTTTCGAACGTGGTCAACGCGAACGTGGTCAAGGTTTTCGATTTCTACGTCAGCCCCGGAAATGTGTACGTCGTGATGGAGCTGTTGACCGGGGGTAGCTTGCTTGATGCGCTCACGACCGAGGGGTGCTTCAGCGAACGGAAAGCCGCGGCGGTGCTGCACAAACTTTTCACCGGCCTAGAGTTGATTCACGGCGACGCGATGGCGCACCGCGATTTGAAGCTGGAGAATTTGGTCTTCGCCAGTAAGAGTTTTGAAAAGAATCCGGTGAATCCCAGGCACCAAAAAAAGGTAGTCGACCTGGAGACCCTGCGCATCGCCGATTTCGGCCTCGCCAGGAAGTTCGTTTCCGCGCGACACAGGCTCACCGCTCGATGCGGCACGCCCCAGTACGTCGGTACGTGTTGCGCGTTTCCCAAATTATAGACGACTTGTTTGTCCGTACAACACTGACATTTTGTTTTATTGGTATCACAGCCCCCGAGATCGTGAACGGCGAACCGTACACGCCCGCGGTTGATATGTGGGCGTGCGGGGTTATTCTGTACGCCACGGTTTTAGGCGAGCTCCCTTTCGATCACCGGGACCAAGCCTCCAGCTTCAGGTTAATAAAAGCGGGAGCGTTCCACTCTCCATCGAAACGCGTGTCCCCCGAGCTCGACGATTTGTTACGCAAACTGCTGCAGGTTGACAAGGTGAAACGGTTCACCGCGGCGGAGGCGCTTGAGCACCCTTTTTTTTGTAAAAACGACGCCGGTGGTCCCTCCGATTCCTTTTCCTTCAAAAAAAACAGTCTCGCGAGTTTCAACGCGTCGTTGGCGAAACACGGCCACTCGCCTGGGGCGAGGGTGGTGCGGGCCGCGGCGAAGCTCGGGGACGAATTACCCACGTTGAGGATTAAGAAGGGCGAATTCCTTATCCGAAAAGGAAACGTGTGTGATGAGATTTACCTGATTAAAAAAGGAACGGTCGCGGTGGAGGTGGTGGTGAACGGCGAAACCGTGGTGGTCGCTACCAGGGGCGTGGACGAGTTCGTGGGGGAAATGGGCGCGGACATCGGGGGCGAAACCGCGAAGATCGTCGAGGACTCTGAAGTTGAGACAGTTTTTACATCCGCGGATTTATTGCAAGGTACGGTTTGGGCGAATGTCTCTCCAGGCGCGCGAACCTCGGAAATTAACGCGTCGTTTGACGGCGTTACGAACTTCAAAAGCCACAAGAACCACAACTCGCCGACGGCGTGGGTGAGCGGGAAACAGAAAATAAACAAGGTTACGTTGTCGCAACCGCACACGGATTCGAGAAAGGAACCCTCGCGGCGTGAAAGAAACCTTCGCGTCGCGGACGTGCGCGCGTTACAAGACGTCACCGTCGCGGTGATGAACGCGTCGCAAATGCGGTGGCTGCTGGAGCACGACTACGGCGCGGACAGCGAGCTTACGAGCGCGGTGACGGCGAGACGCGCCGAGTTGGAACGCGCGACGAGCCAGGAAATCGAACCCCTGGGTAAGGAGGAGGACAGCAAAACCCGCGTGTCCTTCTCGGAGCACCGTAACCGGGCGTACAGCCCATACTAATATGTGAGGTATTCTGGATGTCAACCAGTGCGGAACGATTTACGCTATTTTTAGCGCAAGGCGACAGTTTCGGGGACCACGGCACCCGCTTGATAGCTTAAATCGGTCCACCCTGGTTGAAACACAGAATGTCGCAGTAGTAGATCTTAACAGTAGTAGCCCTCCGTAAAAGTATGGACTTTGATACAGAGGTAGTACGGTTACTGTGTAAGATCTATCCATCCGTAATACAAAAGGTACGTCGTATGGTTTATTATGAAGGTTTCCGAGTCAGTCGCGCTTCGTGGTTTTGTGCGACCGGTATGAAGTTACGCTTTCACGCTTTGTCCTCCGCCTTTGGAAGTTTATCCTTCCGCCCTTTCGCCATGTCCAGTTTTCCCTTCGCCAAACCGCGCGTCACCCGTGCGATTCCTTTGAGCACTACTTCCGTCAGTATCCCTAGCCAATCCTTCACCGTGTCGACCACGGCGAACACAACCGCGAGCGCGGACATGCGAGCCGCGGTTCCGATGAGCACGGCGATTAGAAAAAACCCCCGCGGTCCGTATTCCACCAGCTTTTTCAAGTGCGAACCGAAAATCACCTTGAGCGCCCGGCGCTTTGTTTTGTCCTCTCGTTGGCGAATCGCTTTCGCGGAGCGGGACTCGGGCCACTCGTTTCGCGTCTTGTCAGAGCTTGAGGAACGAGACGCCGACGATGAAGTCCGCGATCCATCCGAGTGTGACCCCGCACGCTTCGCCTCCAGCGCCGCTGTGCGTACAGTCCACACGTCACGCAACACTGCGGTCATGGTGGCGACCCCCACTCCTCGCAACGGGCGCGCCCCGTCGCTCGCCAAGTACCGCGCCACGTCCACCGAGTTCGCGTCGCTCGCCACTCGGCGCAACGCCGCGCCGTCACTGGAACCCATCAACCGGCCAACCACGTCACGCGAACGCTTCGCAATCAACTGCTTACCAGCGTCCTTGTCTGTGACAACACCGGAGTCAGTATTTGTGACGGAATCTGTTGAGGAAGAACTCGCCGCCGATGCCGCGCTCGCCGCGGTCTCGAACACTTCGTTCAGCAAACTCTCCCCACTCAGCGCCGCCGCGGTGAGCGCGTCCGGCAAGGGTTCACCGAGGGAATATTGGTTGCGGTCGTTCATCGATCCATGTGCAGAGACTTCTGCACTATTTAGACCCGACTGATCAGTGATGAACTCGAAAGGAACGCCGCCGTCCACGAAATCGACGCCGCCCGATTCGAGTATTCCGGCGTTTGATTCCACCGGTTCGTTTTTAGTGGCGAGCACGCGAGTCGCATCCGCGGATGGATTCTCTGATTGATTCCCCAGACGAGTGTCATCTCCGTTCCCCATCAGCGCCTCGATCCGGTCCCACCGCACGCTGTTATCACCCGGGCAAAGAAATGCATCCCGCATCGCGGTTTTCCCAACCGCCGTCGCCGGCGCCATCGCTCTGCGAATCGCGTATGGCAGCGATGCGGCGTCTTTTATTGTAAAATAAAAGTGTCAGTCTTGTATGGGCAAACAGTGTAGGGATTTGGGAAATGCATTACAGTACGTACAGATGTTGAACTCGGGGTCCGCTTTTGCGTTTCACAGAAAAGTGTCAGTATTGTATGGTCAAACAGGGAGGCAGGATTTGGGAAATACAATACGTACCTTTCTGCGCAATGCCTTCCAGTGTCAGAAAAGTCCTGACTAAAAGAACGATGTACGGAGGCGTGAGGAACTTGTACTTGCCGGACATACCGGCCAGCCCGGTGGCGAGGGCGCCGAACCGGGTACGGCCTCCCGTTTCTGTGGTTAAGCACTGCTCAATCGCTGATGCCATCTCTTCGGCGCTGCACGGCTGTTCCACCTTTTTGCGTTTCAGTTTTTTTTTCTTCGATGCTTTTTGCGAAGTCCCGTCCTCGTCGACCTTTGAGGATGTTTTCTTTGAGGAATCGCCGTTTCTCGACGTCCCTTCTTCATCTTTTTTTGTTCCGTCGCCACTGCTCGACGTCTCGTCATCGCCCACGACCTCGCCTTCGTGGTCCACGAATACTTTTCGGTAGAACGACTCGGGCGGGCACATCCCGACGTCGCGAAACACGTACGTCAACCCGAGCCAGTCGCCCGCGATCATACACTGGATGCCTTTCGCGAAACCCTCCATGACGAACTCGTCCACGGTGGCGACTAACCCGAAATCCAGAAACACCAACTCACCGGTTCCTTCCTCAAGCAAAATGTTCCCCTCGTGCGGATCCGCATGCACGAACCCGGTGTACGTGAGCTGCGCCACGCACGCTTCCACCGCCATCTGGCACGATACAAAAGAAAGGGTCAGTCGGTCGTAATGTTCGTAACTTGTATTCCGCAAACATTGCGTTTGTGATATATTTGTAAGAGAGGTCAGTACTGGTAAGAGTTACCAGTAGTGCACTTCCTTTTAATGAGTGGACGTCAAAGAGGGGCTGTAATCAGGGAGGCGGAACGTGGTGATTGGGAAAGGCCCTTACCTGCGCCATCCGCAGGCGCGTGGGCTGGTCCGCGATTTCGCTGATGTGCCGGCCCTCGATCCACTCCGTGGTCAACACTTTCGCGGTCCCTTCCTTCCCCGTGAATTCAGGGTACCAAAACGGCGCCCGCACGAAACCGAGCCAGTCGTGTTTCTTATTGAAAAGGTCCATGTTCCTCGCTTCGTTTACGTAATCCAGCTCCTTGAAAACCCCCACGCCGACTTCGTCCGCGATGTCGCCCAAGTTGGCTTTGCTTCGCCACGCTTTTTTAAGCGCTGACAGACACAGGCTCCACACGGTCCAGTCAAGCGCGACTTGCCGCAAAACGTTGGGCCGCTGGACCTTCACCGCGACGAAGAAACCGTCCCAGGTTCGGGCTTTGTACACCTTGCGATAGGTAAAACAAAGTGTCAGTCCATTTGTTGGGCGTGTATTGGACGTGTATTGGACGATGTGTGGACATCAGTCAGGGTAATCGGTATGTTTATTGGACGATGTATGGACAACAGTCACCGGCCATCGGTTCGAACAGTCACAGGCGCGTTAGAGGTAAAACGGGCGGTGTGTCGGATTTGGGAAAGGACCAAGGCCGTACCTGCCCGAGCGACGCGGCGGCGATCGGGGTGTCAGTCATGAACTGGAAAAGAGGTTTCGTTGTTGGATCCGCGCAGAACTGCGTGGATACGTGCCCGTGGGCTAGGGGTCCGTCAAACCCCAAATCCTCCGCGATCGTGGCCCACGCAATTTCGTCTGGGAACGGCTTGTTCGCGTTTTGCAGCAGTTTCAGCGCATCCGCGGCTTCGTCGCCGATCAAGTCGCTTCGCTGCGAAAGGGTTTGCCCGATCTTCACAAACACCGGACCTAGGTTGGACAACGCGTCGCGCAGCGCCACGCCCCGGGTTCGATCCTGGAGGTTTGGGATGTTTTCCTCGGACCTCCACAGGCGTAACAAGGTCACGCCGACGCGCAGCACGGTGGCAAGCCGGTGCGCGACTTGCCCCGGTCTCCTTTTGAAAAACGCTCGCAGCTTTTCTTTACTGAACGCGCCGCGAAGCGAATCGTACGGGTCGAGTTTGGTTCGTTTCTTTTGTTTTGTTTTGTTAGACGCGTCGGCGCTCTTTGAAGTACTCGCTGCAGTACTCGCACTACTTGTATCCGCAGCCCTCTTACCCCGCAAACCCCCGGTCGCAACCTTCCTCGATTGTAACAAATGCAACAACGATTTACCCTTGTTTTTCCACTGCGCTTTCTTCAGTTCCCCGCTCCGGTCCAGCGTTTGCGTTTGCAGTAAAAGCGCCTCGTCCGGAAAACGCGGCGCCCGCAAACCGCGCGCTCTCCTCAAAAAGTCGCGCACGCGCTCGCGCTTGCGTTTTCGGTGTGGCGTGAGGGTAGTGCTTGAGGTAGACGTGGTTCCGTGCTTGCTAAAATGCGTATCCGTTGTGTGCGCGTGGAACGACACGGCCGGCCGGTCGTCCGCGCTTTCGTGAACCTCAAGTTTGTCCGCGCTTTTTTCCGCGGTGTCGTCGTCGTAGTCGTCGTCATCGTCATTTTGCAAATCACCAGCCTCAATCGCTAAGCGTTCGCTGAGCACCTGTGCGGCGTACAACGCGCGTTCCGCGTTGTCCAGTTTCGACGAAGAGCTCGTCTCGGAGTGGGTGCCGTCCGGAACGGAATCGCGATGGAATGCGTTCACCACGCCCGAGGCCCGTCCGGGTGTCGCCTCGCGCGACCGGCCCCATCGTTGGGGAATCGCTTGTCGACGCCCGTCGGTTCTTCCTCGATTCTTTCTCGACGACGACGACGCGACGACCACAACGTGTCGTGTGGCGTCCACAAACCTCGGCGCGTGTCTTGCCGTCGTAACGGGCGCCTCCCACACCGATGTCCACATCCGGGGTCCGCAACCGCGACGCGCCGCGGAGTGGACGTCACCGAAGCGGGTGTTCTTGGATAACGGCAGGAGTGACGAGGAAATGAAAGTTGGATTCGAAAAACGAATCATCAGATTCCAAAAAACGTTTCTTCAAAAAAACACAAGAGACCGGAGCGAGAGAGCTCACCAGGGAGGGAATGCTGTTTGACTCTCCGTGACCAAGGAGGAGGAAAGCGAGGCTCGTACGTGGTGACTCTGTGTTCAACACCCTGCCACACACAGAAGCTGTACGAATAATAACCCAAGACCTTTCAGTAAAAGTACGCACTGACAAAATCAAACAAACTCTCCCCGGTCACGCCGCGCACGCGCACCGTCCGTCCGCGCATCCCGACCAGCCTTGACCGTTACCCTGACTCGGCGAGGGCCCTGGCGAGTCCGCGAAGGGCGATGCGTCCTGTGATATGTCGTCCGTGTCGTCGTCTTCCTCCTTTTCTTCTTTTTCTTTTTCTTTTTCGTCGTCGCCTCCAAAGCACAGCTCCGGAACCTTACGATAGGTAAAAGAAAGTGTCAGTCTGTATGGGAACACGCAGAGGCGGGATTTGGGAAAGATGAGCCCAACACGTACCTCCTCGAACCCGCGGTTGCCGTACTCCAAACACAGGTTTTGGTACCACGTATCGCGCATCACGGAGCGCAGACACGGGTTTATCGTGTCCACAAGATTGCTGCCTTTCTTGGTCATCGCAAGCGTGGTGCCGTTGAGTTGGTAATCAAGCAACCCGGTGTGGATCCAGGCGTACTTCGTACCCAAACCGTCGTACAGGCTAGGGTCGCACCCGGAGTGCGTACAGTCTTTCCGGTCGCTGACGATGGACTGGTACACGAAAAGCACGTCGGCGTCGCCGTCCAAGAGCTTTCGCATCGCCGCTGTTGTTGTGAACGAAAAGTGGTTAACGTCTTTTGTGATGTGGCCTGAGTAAACAGTCGGGCGTAATCGGGCCGAACAGCGTTGGAATTATTTGGGAAAGCCCTGAGGCCGTACCGTCGGGGCCCCCGAACGGGTCGTTCGCGGTGAGCACGATGAAGCCGTCCTGCGGGGAGGCGTTGTATCGTTTTTTTGTACAAGGGTTTGTGGATTCGCCCAGCGACGACCCGTCCGTGGCCCAGCCGCCCACAACGGCGACAATCTTGGAGTTTTGCCAGAAAAGTGTCAGTCATATATGGGCAAACAGTCGGAGGGATTTGGGAAATGCAATTACGTACCTTGTCGCTCAAATCGGAAGACGGAGTCACGACCGGCGCGCCCGTGTCCGGGTCCAGTCGCGTTAAAATGCCCGCCGGTCGCGGTTTGCTTACCGCGTCGCTGAAGGCGACGCCTAGTCTTCTGCGCGCGGTGTCGCTATACGCTAAACACCCGTCGACATGGCCCGCGCTGAGCCCGGGACCGGGGTACCCGCCGCTGGTCCAGCAGTCCTGGGTGTCCGAAAGCACGAACTCGCATCGCAGGGAACAAACCGCGCACGCCGCTGACGCGAGGTCCACGGTGAAGCCGGACGGTTTGCCCGCTTGAAGAAGCGCACCGCCGCCGTCCTTGTCGGCTCGCGTGGTGGTGTACTCTGGTAGGGTGAAAAAACGTGTCAGTCGTCTAGGAGTGGTAAGACTGTCTTTATACCGCCGTACTCCATACGCCGCAGTAAACAGTCCGGAAGAAGGGATACGGTTTTTAAACAGTCCACGTACCGTGCGGCTCGTAGTTGCCCGTGATCGCCCAGAGGATGGTTCGGTCCGAGTTCCAGGTTTTTTGCGCGGCGGCGGAAAGCTTCGGGTCGGGAGGCGGCAGCACTGTGTTGCCCGCGGGGACGGTTTGGATGGCGGCTTGCGCGGACACCGCTTTGGCTGGACTTTTGGTTTTTCGGCCACCAGCGCTGGCACTACGTATGCTGACCAACACCACCGCGACGCGCAGGACGGTGCCGAGAAACCATGAGGCGAGGGGAGCTTTGCGTGGGCGCCGAGGGCGATCGTGGTGGGTGGTTGTCATCGCGGGTAGGGCGAAGAAGGCGACGGCGAGAACGCGAGCTTGGCTGTGCAGTCCGACACCGCCGTCCGAGGGTAAAACGTGGGAACAGAAAATCTTGAAAGAATCTTCTCCTGGGACAAGCCGAAACCAAAAGACGAGACTCGTCGTGTGGCTTCCGCCTTCGTGGCGACGCACGCACAGAACGACGAGCGTTCCGTGGACGTCCGCGTTTCGCAAGCATCCCGCGCAGCCGTTCGCGTAGCACTCGAGATGTTCGCCGCGATGCGACGCTCGGTGGTCATCGCCCTTGTTCTTTTCTGGTGCGCGCCTGAGTTGCTTGGTTCCAGCAACAACCTCGTTTCCGCGCAAAGACCTGCGGCGGGACGCGGCGGTGGTGCAGGCGGCGCCGCGGGCGGTCAAAGCGGCTCGGTAGGTTCGAGCAGGAGTGCGTATTCCGGAGGCGGCGCGAGCGCTTCACGCGGCGCGAGCGCCACTCGCGGCGCCTCGCAAACACAGGGTGGCTACCAAACCCAGGGTGGCTACGCCGGCCGAACAGGTGGCGTGGGATACGGCGGTGTTCGCACGCAAACCCCAGCCGTCGCGTCTCAACGAGGTGGTCCCCGCACAGCATTGCCTTCCACGACGCAACGCCCTGTTGTGTCCCTACGAGGTGGTCCTCGCACGGTGCCTTCCGCGACGCAACGTTCAAGTTCGGCACGACGTTCGGTGACTCCAGTCGCCGCACTGGCGCGAGACGCACCGCGAACGGCGCCCGCGGTAGCCGCCTCGAGAACCGCCAACGCGGGCTCCGCTGCTACTAACTCCGCCGTACCTTCTGCACGAGGCGGTCCAAGAACCACCGTCGGGGACGGGTCCACGGGGACGGGGAGAGTCACGGGGAGAGACGTCTCGGGAACGACCCCTAACGACCCCACCACCCTTCCCAACGAACGCGAATCCACCGTCCGCAATCCGAGCACGATCGTCAACAAGGCGCTCGGGGACACCAACGCGCGGCTCGATGGCATGCAAACCAGCGTGGATGACGCGCTTAGAGACCGGGATTTACAAAACGACTACGGGGGCGGCGGGTTCGGTGTGGGCGTTGGCGTTGGGTACGGCGCGGGGTACTACGACGGAGGAGGGTACTATGATGGGTTTGGAGGTCAGGGGTTAGGATACGGCGGGGGTATAAACGCCTGGTCCACGTTTCCCGACCCTTGTTGCATGTCCGGCATCGCCTCCGCGTCCGCGTACTGCGGTCTCGGCGGCATCGGCGGTTTCGGTGTGGGCACGCAGATGCCTTGTTGCGTCGGGGGCGGTGAGTTTGTATTTCACCAAATCCCTCCGACTATTTGCCCATATAATGTACATTACTGACATTTCTTTTTTTACAATTACAGGGTCCTACCTGTGCGACGCCGCGTTCATCGAAAAGCAAGCCGTGGTGGACCGCGAATACCCGGAGCCTTGCTGTTCCAGCGGGGTCGCGATTCGCGGGCAGTTCTGCGGGTCGCAGTACGAGCAAAGTGGGTCGTTCCCATGCTGCGCGAACGGCGAGTACGTCTGCGCGCCGAATTCGGGCGCGGAGGTACGTATTGGGGCTTTCCCAAATCCAAACACTGTTTACCCGTACAAGACTGACACTTTTCGTTCACAATCACAGGTGAAGAACGCGAGGGCATTGGAAACGCAAGACGCGCAACCGGCGCCGGTGGAAGCGGTGAGGCCGCACGGAAAACCCGACCCTCCTCCCGACGGACGTCTACGTGTCAACATCACGTCCGCGTTGCTTGACGGTACGTGGGTTGCCCGTGCTGAGGATGATCTGAACGGTGACTCTGGCGACGACGACGACGACGTCTGTGTTTTGAGCGTTTGCATGGACGACGTCTCGGGAACAATCAACGCGACCCCGAACTCTACTAACGCGACTGTCACGAAACGTGAGTCACGTAAAAGGTGTCGCGTGGAACTTGTATCGGGCAAGAGGGTCACGCCTACCTCGAACGCGATAGCGCTAGCGTTCGAGAACATAGACACGGGCGAGGTGCGCGTGCGCACCGGGTACGTGCGCCTGCTCACGACAAACGCGAGTGGCGAGAAGACCGACGCGACCGAAAACGAAAACGCCGTATCCATCGCCATCGCGTGGGAACCGGATTCGTCGGACACGGACGGGTTAGAAGCCGAGGAAGGGGCGTACGCGCCGGTGTGGGTGAAAATGTAGATCATGTCCGACTTTGTGTACCCGGTGACTTTGAAAGAGCGGAAGAGAGCCGAGCAGCCGAGGGAAGAAGGAAAGGAAATGATAATTGTAATCTCCGCATTTTCTTTTTCAACTTTTTCCTTTCGGCACAATAAAAACCGCGCTTCCATTGTTGGCACCCTTCAAAACTCCCCGCGCGCAGCTCACACCACCATGTCCCCTACCCCCCCGCTTCCCGAAGAGTGCGTGAAACACCCTGGCTATGGGTACTGCTTCCAACAGTGCATTTGCACCTGCTACGACGTCGTCCCATCCACTGACCCGGAAAAGGACGACGACGAAGTCTTACACGAAACGTGCGTGTGCGGTCATCGAACGCACGACATCGACGCCAACGTCTGTCCGACCAGTGGGTGCGGGACTTGCACTATGGAATCGTGTGCACCTTGCGGCGGACTCGCGCCTAAATGGTGCTTCGACATACACTTCGGAACGTGCAGCGCCAACTGCGCTATCCTCTCACCAGAACAGATGGGTCCGATGTCGCCCTCAGGAATTGGAGAGTGCCCGATTTGTTTCGAGACCAAACCGCTGCACAAGCTCGAGGTTTGCGGCCACGAGTTTTGCGCTCCGTGCCGCGGGGAGTGCACCGACGTGTACCGCCACCCGTGGGCGGACAATCGGTGCAGCCTTTGCAGGCAAGAGAACGTGTGCGGCGAGGAACGTGCATGGGGGCTGGGAAGGGCGTGAAACTTCGCGAGCGTTTTTTAGCGACAGTTTTGAAATTAATAAAAAACTCGGCTGGAAGTGATTTTCTTCGAGGTAGTAGATCTTAGCAGACGGCCAAGCGCAGGTCGCGTGCGGTTGTCCTCGCGGTATCGTCTGCGGATGAAGCGCGGTAAGCCCGCGGAGAGCACGCCGAAGAAAGCGGCGAGGCCCATCACTTCGTTTTTCTTCAAGCAACCGTCACCGTCCGCGAACCGAACCACCGCGGAACCAGAAGTCGTTGTTGTTGATGACGACGACGCAACCACGACGACCCCCGGTGCGAAACGTCGACGCGCGGGCGATACCGAAACGACGACTTGCGTGACCCAGAAACCAGACACTCCGAGTGTTGCTGAACATGATGTTACCCTCGTTGGCGACGTCGGTCCCCGCCGGGACCGGGACCCCGCTGCTTCCGCCGAGGCACTGAAACACATCCGCCCATCGCTCCCCGACCTGCACGATCGGTTCCTCGCGAAACTGGCGTTGGACCATCTGCGCGACGACGGCACGGACGAAGAGGGAAACGCTTCAAGGGGAACGGGCCCGGGCCCCGGCGAGGCTGGCAGTGGTTCGAGGGATGCCGGTGGCGATACGCGGGGTGGTGCGGTGACTCCTGGCGATGGTGATACTCCGGAGGGAGATACGACGACGTATACGACGACTCGAGGGTCCACCCGACCCGGCGCCAAGTCTCGGAGTGACCAATCTGATGCCGGCGGGTCCAAAAAACTCACGCCCCTGGAGGAGCAAGTGAAGCAGCACAAAAAGGACCACCCCGGAGTGTTGCTTTTAATCGAAGTCGGGTACAAGTTCCACTTTTACGGCCAGGACGCGAGGATTGCGAGCAAAGTGCTGAACATATTCGCCTACCAAAGCCGAGCCTTTTTAACCGCGTCCGTGCCCGTGCAGCGCCTGCACGTGTACGTGCGCCGGCTCGTGGACGCCGGGCACAAAGTGGGGGTGATTCGGCAAACCGAAACCGCGGCGCTGAAAGCGGCTGGGGAGAGCGACACCGGTAGCAAATCCGGCTTGTTCCAACGCAAACTAGTGGGGCTGTACACCAAAAGCACGTTGGAAGGTACGGCCTTTCCCGACCCAAATCCCTCCGACTGTTTACCGCCCCTCTGTGACTGTTTGAAGGCACTACCGGTAACATTTACCAGTACTACCGCAACTGCTACATACGTCACAAGTGCACTGTCTGCCCATACAGTACACCCATACTCAAGACTCAAGACTGACACTTCCTTTTATTCATCGGAAGCGGGCGTCGCTGTTACCGAAAACGGCGGCACCAACGACCAAGGCGAATCGTTCGGGGCCGGCGCCGACGCGGGACCTCGCAACTCGTACCTACTCGTGGTGTGCGAGGCAGAGGTGGTGGGGGAAGGTGGTGATACCGTATGGAGTGATCCTTCCACGACGCAAGTCCCCGGTTCAATCCCTGGCCAGGGCGGGCGGGGACAAAAACCGCGCGTGCGAATCGGCGTCGCCGCGGTGGACTGCGGAACGGGCGACGTCGCGCACTGCGACTTCATCGAAACCACGGACCAGCGGCACGGCTTGGAATCGCGGTTGCTTTCCATCGCGCCCGCGGAGGTTTTGCTAGTCGAGCCGGTGTCAAGCGCCACGAAACGGTTGATACACGCGATGTTCGGGGACGGGGGCGGCGGCGGGGTTCGGGTGGAGGTGATTGACGAGACCTCGGGGTACAAAAAGGGGGGCGCGCTTGAAGCGGTTACTAAAACGGTGCGGGAAGCGTCTCTTGAGAAACCATCACCTACCGGCGAAAAGGAGGATACTCAACGGATTGAACCCGGTACCTCGGGCGGTACCTCGGAGCACCACGGTTCCTCGCAAGCCCTACCTCCGCAAGAAGCCCTACTCAGTACCCTGCAACGCCTACCCCCCCAAACCCTAAGAGCCACCGCGGTTGCGTTCGACTGGCTCAGCCAGTTCGGCCTGGCGGGCGTAGCGACGCTGCTCGGCACGCGGTCGTTCCGGCCGATGTCCCTGGCCTCTGGGGAAATGCGCCTCTCTCCGAACGTGATTCGGCAACTGGAGCTGTTGAGAAGCAGCGACGACACGTACAAGGGATCGCTGTTGTGGCTGCTGAGCGCGAACGCGGTGACGGCGCAGGGCGGACGGGCGCTTCGGCGGTGGGTGGTGGGTCCGCTCACCGACACAAACGAGATTCGGGCCCGGCTCTGTGCCGTCGCGGAGCTCCGGGACGCCGCTGAGCCGGCGATGGGCGGTGCGCTACAGGACTTGGGGGAGGCGCTTACGTCGTGCTATTCCCCGAAAACAGGATGGGACGCCGAGCGGGTGCGTTTGTGTTTCACCAAATCCCGCCGACTGTTTACCCATACAAGACTGACACTTTTTTTTTACAAGCACAGTACCTCGCGCGCGTTTTCCACGGAACCGCCACGCCCGCCGAGCTTGTCAACGCGCTTTGCGCGGTTAAAAGTTTCGCGAACTCGATTCACGGCATGGCGGCTGGGTCTGGCACGAAAAGCAAAAACAACACATCATCTCAACAAACCGAATCCACCAACGTTGACCGCCTCGCCACGTCGCCCATGCTCGTACATCTTCTGTGCGAAGCGAGCGACCCGGCCGTGGTGCACCTGTGCGAAACCTTGCTCGCGGCGGTGGACTTGGAGTGCGTCCAGCACGGCAAAGCGACCCCCGCCACGGCGTTGCGGCCCGATCCGGTGCAGTTTCCCGAGCTTGAAGTAACAAGATCGGGGGTGGAGGTCGCGGTTCGGGCGATGGACGACTTGCTGCCCGTGCTGCGTGAGCAACTCGTTAGCGGAAGCGACGGTGGAGGAGCTGGCACTTCTGAGGGAACAAAAGGCAAAGGAACGAAAGGCAAAGGCGTCGTTTTGGGCACGGGAACTAAAAAGCACCTCCTTCCCGCCACCCTGGTCTACGTCACCGTCGCGCTCGTGGAGTTCCTAATAGAGCTCTCCGACTCGTTCCAAAACGTCCCGCACGACTGGGTCCGCGTGAGCACGAACAAAAGCAAAAAGGTTATCCGGTACCACCCCCCCGCGGTGGTGGAGAAAGCGCGCGCGCTGGAGCGCGCGCGCGAAAGGCATGTCACGAAGTGCGCGGCGGCGTGGGTCTCCTTCCTGAAGGTACAATGCGCTGGTAACTTCCTTGCGTTGCGCGCCGCGGTGAGGGCCGCGGCTGGGCTGGACGCGCTGTGTTCGCTCGCCAGTCTCGGCAGGCAGGACGGGTACTGCGCTCCCGAGTTCGTGCACGGCGACGACGAAGGAGGGTTAAACGAATCCTCAAAGGAATTTGGCAAAGGAGGGTTAAATGAATCCTCAAAGGAAGTGAGCAAAGACGCCAGCCACGATTCACCCTCAACCAACGCATCGTTGCTCGAGATCACGCAAGGCAGGCACCCGATTCTGGACGCGACGCTTGTAGGCGGCCAAAGGGTGGTGCCGAACTCGTTGCGGTTGGGCGGTGGTACGTATTTCCCATTTACCACATTCCGCCTCCCTGATTGCCCATACAAGACTGACACTTTTTTTTACAATCTCAGGCGAAAACCAAAAAAAGGCGCTCTGCATCACCGGCCCGAACATGGGCGGCAAATCCGTGTTTGTCCGGCAAACCGCGCTGCTCGTTTTGATGGCGCAGATCGGCTCTTTTGTTCCCGCGGTCGCCATGCGGCTCACCGCATTCAACGGCGTGCACACCAGGATGGGCGCCAGCGACAACCTCGCCACAGGGTCCTCGACGTTTCTGGAGGAGATGGCGGAGTGCGCTGGGATTCTCGCCGCGGTCAAAACCGAGGCGAAGGTACGTATTTCCCAACCCAGATCCCGCCGACTGTTTGCCCATACAAGACTGACACTTTCTTTTATTTATCTCAGTCCCTCGTCGTCCTGGACGAACTCGGCAGAGGCACGTCGACGCACGACGGCGTCGCCGTGGCGTACGCAACGCTGGAGCACCTGCTGAGTGCTCAAAACAAAAACGCCCTGACCCTGTTCGTCACGCACTACCCGAACGTCGCAAGGGACGTCACCGCGAATCACCCCACGAAGTGCGGCGCCGCGTTCACGGCGTACGCGGAGAAAAAGAAAGCGGTACGAAAAAACTCGAAAGGAAAAGACGGGGGGGAGGGCGCTGAAAAGGACGCTCCCGAGGACTCTGAAAAGGACTCTGAAAAAAACTCGCCCGTGGTCGAGATCGACTTCCTGTACCACATCACCCCCGGGGTGGCGCACCGAAGCTTCGGGTTGAACGTGGCGCGCATGGCGGGCGTGCCGGCGAGCGTTTTGGGGGCGGCGGCGAAAAAGGCGAGCGAGCTGGAGCGGTTGACGGCGACGCGCGCGGCGAGGTTGGAAATCGCGTCGGGGGGGAACGTCTCTTGGGAAGTCGCGGCGGATACCACCGGGAAGGTGATGAGCCGGGTGGTGACCGCGCTTAAGGACGCGAGGGATGTGCATGACCTGGGGGCGATTCAGACCGAAGTGCGCGCATGGTACGGCACGTGAAGGGCACGAGTCGTGGGATGCGCGCTGGCGGTACAATAGCTTTTCTGGAGAATAGGACGACGTTTTTGTGTGAGCACGAGATTTTCGTGTTTCGACGAGTAACCGAGTACGGCTGTAAACGCGGAGGGGCTTTGTTTGTTGCGATTT
>Ga0222630_1000303_pt1 | contig 25868 bp, 39 predicted proteins | sample AntAcemetagenom3_FD_179842 | JGI IMG/M metagenome (GOLD analysis project Ga0222630, IMG submission 179842) | Saline water microbial communities from Ace Lake, Antarctica - #3 | ecosystem: Environmental > Aquatic > Non-marine Saline and Alkaline > Saline | place: Antarctica: Ace Lake | collected...
GGATTGTTAGCGAAGGTAATGCAGTAGTTAATAGCCAAATGAGCAGCGGTTATGTATTGCCTGCAACAGTCCTAGTACCACATGAAGAATACAAAGTACCTGTTAGGCAATGGCATCAATTAACAAATCCATTTGAAGTTCCTGTTAAAGTTGTTGAAATACAATACGGCGATCAGTGCGTTGAAGAGGATATTGAACGACAATGAAAGATTGGATTTTTCTCAGTAAAGATGGTAAAGACGAATACGTTGAAAAGTTAGCAAGATCTTGCGGCGGCAAGATTATATCTACTGACGACTTTGTTTATGAAAATTCAGACAGTCCTATTGTACTAAGAGGTATCTTAAAACATAAAATTATGAAACGCTGCTGGGATGACGGCAGAGATTTTTATTATATAGATACTGGATATTTTGGCAACGAAGCTAATTCGTCGAACCCACATGGTTGGAAACACTGGCATCGTATTGTTAAAAATAATATACAACACGGTGAGATAATTCAACGACCAGCGGATAGATGGAGTATTTTTAACAAGACATTTACTCCTTGGAAAACAGACGGCAGAAAAATTCTAGTTGCTAAGCCTGACGACAAACCTTGTAAATTTTATGGAATTGATTTAGAACAGTGGACTAACAATACTGTAGACACTATTAAACGATATACAGATCGTCCAGTGTTAGTAAGAGATCGTGCAGCAAAACGTATTGATAGAACAGTTAGCGATACATTAAAAAATGCATTAGCTGATGATGTATTTGCTCTAGTAACTTTTAACTCAGTTGCAGCAACGGAAGCAATTATGCAGGGTATTCCGGCATTTACATTAGCTCCTGCAAATGCTGCAAGCCCTGTAGCTTGCCAAGATCTTTCTAAAATTGAAACGCCATACTATCCAGAATATGATAAATTAATTAAGTGGGCAAGTCACTTAGCTTATGGGCAATTCCATAATGGTGAATTAGAAAACGGCAATGCATTGCGTATGCTTCGAGAAATTTAAAGGAAGAAAATGAAGGTTTTTATTGGATGGGATTCAAGAGAAAGTATAGCATACGAAGTGTGTAAACATAGTATTACTAAACGGAATTCTGCTGTTACTGTAATACCGTTAAAGCAGAAAGAACTGATAGAGAAAAAATTATATACCAGAAATTTTGATAACCTAAGTTCGACTGAATTTACATTTACCCGCTTCCTTGTTCCTCATATGATGGAATACAAAGGTTGGGCAATATTCTGTGACAGCGATATTATTTTTCAGGTTGATGTTGAGGAAATTTTTAAACAGGCAAACGACGACTATGCAGTTATGGTAGTTAAACACGACTACACGCCGTTAGCCGGAGAAAAAATGGACGGAAAAACACAGCACCCGTATCCTAGAAAAAATTGGAGTTCAGTAATTTTGTGGAATTGCGGGCATCCTGCTAATGCAAAAATGACCGCTGCTGCTGTTAATAACATGTCAAATACTGGAGAATATTTTCACAGATTCAGATGGTTAAACGATAGCCAAATTGGTTCGTTATCACACGAATACAATTGGCTAGTAGGATGGTACAAGACTCCTAAAGACGGGTATCCAAAAGTTATACATTATACAGAAGGCGGTCCTTGGTTTCCGAATTGCACGCATGTAGAATTCGGAGCAGTATGGGAGCAGGAGAAAGCAAGCTATATTGAATCAATAATTGTACAGCCAGCACCTAAGCCATTTGATAATATCCCCGACAACATCCGATCAGTGTTTAATCATATTTTAAAATATAGAGTTGATCCTGCTAATGAAATATACGGAACTACAATTGATCAGGTAATTAACGAAATTAAAATGTTAGATAGTAAGAATGCCGTAGCAGTAGATGGCGGCAGAGATGTTAGTGACGGCAAAGGACTAGGATGGGATCCATACATGGAATCATTTATATTAGGCTGTGGTGGCCAAATAACAACTTATGATAAAGTAGAACAGTTAATGTCTCCGGTAATATTTAGAGGAATCACTAAGCACAAATATATGAAAGCATGTGCTGCCGCAGGCAGAGATTATTTCTATATTGATACTGGATACTTTGGTAATGTACGTAAAAAATTCTATCATAGAATTACTAAAAATGCCATGCAAAACATTGGTCCAATTATCGAAAGACCGTTTGATCGATTAGACCAAGTTGGCTGGCGCAAGAAAAAGTTTAGACCTGGTAGCAATATTCTAGTGTGCCCTCCTAGTGCCAAGGCTATGAATGCATTTGGATTAAATTTAGACAAATGGATGGAAGAAATTATTTCTACAATTAAACAACATACTGACCGACCAATTGTTATTAGGCAGAAAGTTAGTAGAAGAGAAAGATCGTCAACAGATACTATGGAAATGGCATTAGCTGACAATGTACATTGTCTAGTTACATATAATAGTATCGCAGCATCAGAAGCACTACTTTTGGGCAAGCCTGCATTTACGCTTGGACCTAATGCTGCGCACCAATTGTGTTTAGATGATCTTTCTCAAATAGAAAATCCATATATTCCTAGTTTGGACGAATTAGCATTATGGGCTGCTCATCTTGCCTACTGCCAGTTTAGCGAAACAGATATGCGTAACGGCACTGCATGGAGAATCCTTAACGAAGATCCTGCAACACAAACAGTATATTATCCAGCCAAATGATAAATGACGTTGTAGTATATCTTAGTTCATTGCATAAGCAAGAACCTGGCAGAAAAGTAGATGCATTAACTGCATTTGCCGAAGGCGCTCGAAAAGCCGGTGCTCGCGTTCATATAGAAACACACTATGTATATCGTCCTGCAAAATTAGCGGTAATATTAGGCTGGACTGCTCCGGTTCAATCTACTTCAAATATCAGGCTTAGGGCAGTAGTTATAGACTCTCAGAAAAAAGCAGGCAATCACACAATGGCAATCGATGCTAATTGTTTTAAATTTAACGATGTCAAAAATAAGTATTTGAGATATAGTCTCAACGGAGTATTTTACGATACTAGCGAGTACGCGAATAAGAGTTCGGATTCTAGCCAATGGGAAAATGTAAGCCGTGATTTAGGCCTAAAAATAGCAAACTGGAAAAACTCCGGAGACTATATTTTATTCTTAGTACAACGTGACGGCGGATGGAGTATGAAAGGAATCGATCCGGTTACGTGGTCTAGAAATAAAATTCAAGAAGTACGCAAATACACAGACCTGCCGATAGTGCTTAGGCCCCATCCTGGAAAAGTTGCAGACTTGTCGTCGCTAGTTTGTCCTGGAGTTTCTATTAGTAATAGTAAGACTATTTCGTTATTGAAAGATTTAAAACATGCCAAGGCTGCACTCGTGTTCAATAGTAGTAGTGGTGTTGCTAGTATCTTAGCAGGAGTTCCTCTTTGGATAGATGATAGTAGTAGTGTATGTTGGCCAGTGGCTAATAACACATTATCTTCATTCAATAATCCTGAGTTATTTGATCGAACACAATGGATACACGATCTAGCAGCATGTCATTGGTCAGACAATGAGAGTAGACAAGGATTAATTTATAAAAAATTCTTGCCATACTTAACTTAATTAATACATTTAAGTATCCAGTCCTTGCTAAATTGATCAACGACTCGGTAACCCCAATTTTCTAAAATCTTAATAGCCGGTGTTTCGTTTATATCATTTTGATATTCATGTTTTTGCTGTTCAATTACTAAAATTGGTTTATTTTTCTTTATAGTTTCTATAGCCCCGGCAAGAATTTCACCTTCAAACCCCTCAACATCAATTTTTATCATGTCAACGTTTAACAAACCAAAGCTATCGAGAGTTTTCAACGGAATTGTTCCTTTGCCTATTGATTGTTGATTGATATGTGAATGCCCAGTATTTCCTTGAACAATATTCATCTCAACAACACTTTCTGTCCGCCCTAGAGCTATTTGGTGCATAGTATAGTTATTACTAGTAACGTTCTTTTTAAAACATTCAATAAACTCTACTACAGGCTCAAATGCAATAACATGTTCAAATGATCTAACCAGGTCGCACGACCATAATCCAACATTCGCTCCGATATCTAAACATATTCTTTTTTGATTGCACATAGCGATAGCTGCATCTCTTGCCCGATATTGATATCTAGCAACACCGTCTTTTACCATACTTTTATTAAGCATTTTCGGAAAATGACTATCGTAATCCGGAAACCAAAACCCATGTGATTGTTTCATTTCCAATACTCCTCTGTTCTTTTAACTTTTAAATCGCTTAATTGGCTGCGCCCAACTGTCTTTCGAGCGCCTTTTAAATGATCTAAATAGGCGCCCCATTCACTGTTGATTAACGGATGTCCTTCACCTGCTATTAAATGACTACTCCAATCTAAGTTGTTTAATTTTTTAAATTTCGTTCTAGCAGCATCAAATACAAAACTATCATGCCATTCATCCAATGTAAAAATACCGGATTCTGCATCGTCATACATGCGCTGAAATTCTTGTAAGAATGATTGCACTAATGGTGATCTAAGGTTCATCGAGTATAACCCACACTCAGTATATTTTCCTTTACGGCCAAGGAAGCACAAGTCTTTATCGACAGGAATTAACTGCTCTAAACGCTCTTTAGTAATAGGACTATGGCAAATTGTGTCAGCATCCATCCATACTAACACATCTGCATCTGAATACTTTGCACAATCAAAAATAGCATATACTTTATGGGCAAATCGTACAGCATCCCACTTGAACCCTTTACCTGAATCTTTACGTTTACTACGAATAGGATCAGCGCTAACATCTCCATTTGCTTTAGGAACGTTCTTCCATTTTTCTTTAAATGCTGTCAACCCTTTAACGTCGTCTAAACTAGTTAATGTGATATGTCCATGATTTCTGATAATCGGGTCGCATTTTTCAGGATAGATATGAAGGATAACTTCGTCTGGCCAATTTTCACAGAAGGTATTAATCATCTTTTGTGCATATGTCTTTAACCCTTTTTCGTGAAAGGTTGTTACTACTGCTATTTTCATGGTTGAAATTTCCATACGTGATATACACTATGTTGATCGACACAGCGATAATGATTTTTATATAATGTTTGAGACTTATCTCTACCAATAGGATCATTTCCCTCTATTAAAATTAAAGGGCGCCATTGATGCCATAACGGTAAAGTTTGTTCTAGGCTAGGCAAGTATTCTAAATCTACAAGAATTGCAGTTACATTTATAGCATTCAATATTGAGATTATCGATTCTTTAGGAACTAAGTTCTTGGCCTTGATGCTAGCAGGCTTATTAGAGAATATAAAAACAGTTTCAAATACATCCAACAAATCAGTTAATCGTTCGAACCCATTGCCGATGACTACTGCATTTTGTGGATGCTTAGATAACTTAGATAATCTTTTTTTAAACTGGTCCATAGGAATCATTAAATACTGCTATATTTATAGGATCTTATGCGCTTCAGATTATATCGCGAACACGGTGCCCTAAACAGTCAACCTATCTTTGATGCGTTTGAGGCTGGCTTGAAATTACTTGGACATGAAAGTGTAAAAACCGGAGATGCCATTCCGGTAATTTGGTCAGTATTGTGGGCCGGCCGAATGGCTGCTAATCAAAAAATTTATGATGAAAGTCGATCCGCCGGAACTCCTATAATTATACTTGAGGTGGGCAGTCTTGTAAGAGGTACTACTTGGAAAGTTAGTGTTAATCATATTAATGGACTTGGAATATTTGGTAATGATATTAATTTAGATACTGATCGTCCAACTAAGTTAGGAATTAAGTTAAACCCAATACAAGAAAAAAGACGGGGAGATATTTTAATTGCTACCCAACATTCGCACAGCCTTCAGTGGGCCGGAATGCCATCTATGAAGCAATGGACTGAAGATACTATTGAAAAAATTCGACAATATTCTAAAAAAAGAATTGTGGTTAGATATCATCCTAGATCTCCTTTTCCATTAAAAATTAGAAATATTTTTATAGAAACTCCAAAAAGAATAATTGGGTCGTACGACGATTTTGATATTTTTTATGGGTATCATTGCGTTATAAATTATAACAGCGGTCCTGCAGTTCAAGCAGCAATAAATGGTATACCAGTTATTTGTGACCATTCAAGTTTAGCAGGTCCGTTATCTGGTACAATTGAAAACATCAACAACATTGTACTACCAGATAGAGAAGACTGGTTCTTAAGGCTTTGTCACACAGAATGGACTATTGGTGAAATTACTAAAGGTATACCATTAACAAGATTGTTGGGTAAGATTAGTTGACATCTGTGTTGGGCGGTGCTATAATAGTTAAATGCTATCATCACCTCGCTATATCGAAGACATTTTTTCTGATTTTTATCACGCCTCTATTTTTGACATAGACATCCAGCATCAAGATCAAAGTGCTAGCCAAAGTTTCTATGCGTCTATCTTAGACAGTAAACCGTTGACTCAGAATCAAGCAAACTTCTTGCTAAAGATACTGGACAAGTATAAAGTAGTAATGGCACGGCACGGCCTTGATTATCAAGACGATATCAAAACACCAAAGTGGAAAAGTCCTTTTAGGATTATTGATCTAACCAAAAGCATTTGGGTTGAGCAAGATGAGCACACGGTCCCTGTGGTTTGTATGAAATTTCCTTACCAGATCAAAGCTGCATTTGAATCTGAATTTAGAGATTTAGTTAATGGCACTTGGGATCACGAAAGGAAGATGCGCCGTGTGTCAATTTATAAATGTAACTTAATCCAACTGCATGACTTTTCTGTAAAACACAATTTTGAAATTGACGATACCTTGCTAATAGCACTAGGTGAAGTTGAAGAAATTTGGGCTGCTCCTGAAGAGATTTCACCAGCATCTGCCTTAATTGCAGATTGGGTAACCTTACTAAACTCTAGTAATGAAACTAATTTATGGTGGAACGAACACTGCACAGGAAACTACTCAAAAGATCTAATGTTGGCAAAGAGTATGGGCTATTGCTACGAGGGCATGCCGTTTAGCACTGTTGAGAAGATTGCAGCATCGCAGTCTAATGCGTTTTGGATTAAAACTAATAAAGAGCTACTGGACCTGCACCATCGAGTAGGCGGCAAGATGTGCATTGTGCTGGATCGTGTAAGTGATACTATTAATTGGTTAACAAAATTTGCAGAAGATATTGATCGGTCGGATATTAATCGCAACAAAGTTAGAGTTTGTTTCAGAGCAGAAAAAGGAGCAAAGACTGACATAAATGAGTGGATTAAAGATAATGGTTTCGGCGGCAAGGTTGAAGATGGTGACATTTTAATCTTTGAACAAAAGCCGGCAAAGTGGTTGTTTAAAGAACAAGATTCTGTTACACTATTAGTTACAAATAACATTTATCCGCCTACAAGCATAATAGCAAAGGATTGGTTCAATACTCATCCTTGCGTAATTTTCCTAGGCGATATTAAGCCATCAGAACAAAAAGGACAACCAATTGTCGAGCTGTAAACTTACAATCAGAGACGAAGTAAACATTAAGGTAGACGGACTTAGCGTAGAGACACGACGTAAGATTGTCAACAAATTAAAATTTGAGCTGCCATATGCACGACATATGCCGTCATATAAATTAGGAAGATGGGATGGAACTAAAACCTATTTCAGTATTGGTGGCACTGGTTATCTTGCACATTTGGATGTTATACTACCTATTATAGAAGAAGCCGGATACGAAATTGAAGTAGAAGATCTACGTGAACATCATGAACTAAAATTTCCACAGATTGATGGGAACTATTGGGCCGATCGAGGTAAGACTTGGCCTAAAGGACATATAGCAGCAGGACAACCAGTTGTACTTCGAGACTATCAATTTGATGTAGTTAATAAGTTCTGCGAGAATCCGCAAGCATTGCAAGAAGTTGCAACTGGCGCAGGCAAGACGCTTACCACAGCAACATTAAGTCATTTGTGCGAGCCATATGGTCGAACTATGGTTATTGTTCCTAACAAAAGTCTCGTTGTGCAGACTGAAGAAGATTATAAGAACTTAGGTCTAGACGTTGGAGTGTACTTCGGCGATAGAAAAGAACTAGGAAGAATGCATACTATATGTACATGGCAAAGTCTAAATGTGCTTGATAAGAAAAGCTACGATACCGCAGTATTGAGCCTAGCTGAATTTATTGAAGGTGCAGTCGCAATCATCGTAGACGAATGCTTTGACGGAGATGCGTTAGTATTAACCCCATCCGGGTATGTAGCTATCAAGCATATAGGCATTGGCGATACGGTTATTAACTATTCCGAGAAAACTAAACAGTTTAAAATTGATACAGTTGTAAACTCGCATGTAAATCTGACAAATACTAATAGCGAAAAAATGTATGAGCTTGAATTTGATAACGGATCAAAAATACAAGTTACTGGTAATCATAAATTTCTTACTAATTTAGGATGGTGTCGTGCAGACGAATTATCAGATCATCACGAAATTGTAAATAAAACATAAATACATATAACTAACGCAGAGATGTTTATGAAAATTACATACAAAGAATGGATTAACAGATTAAATCATGCATTGATAACGGCTGAACAGTACACTCGGGTTGTGGAATACGGAAAACAAACATTAACTTTATCAACGGGCGACGTACTAACTGATAGTAATTTTACACGTTTTAAAAAACGAGTATTAAGTACAAATACCGATAAATGGGTAACTTCAATTGATCAATTGTTAAATGGCAGCGTTTCTGAAAAAGATATCAAATCATACCTTAGCGCAATAGGCGGATTTGCTTGCCAACGTATCCATGGTGAGAAATTAAAAAAGAACTTGAATACAGGTGTTCCATGGAGCAAAGGACTTAAAGGAAGTTATCCATATTCTTCTCCGTGCTCTGATGCTACAAAACGAAAAATTAGTGAAAAAAATCAAGGGGAACGGAACGGAATGTATGGCACCGTTATGTCAGCTGAAAAAAAACAAGAAAAATCTCAGTTGATGCATGCTATGATATTAGCAGGAACATTTACTCCAAATTCTAATAATAGAAATACTCATTGGGATGCGGAATATAATGGTAAAAAATATAGATCAAGCTGGGAGGCGTTGTATCAATATATTAATCCTGTTGCAGAATACGAAAAATTTAGAATTGAATATATGTTAGACGGGAAAAATAAAATTTATATTGTAGATTTTATTGATAATGTTAATAAATTAGTAATTGAAGTCAAACCGCGTGAGCTATGCGTGGGAGACAAATTTAATGCAAAAATAAATGCACTAACTGGTTGGGCAACTACAAACAATTATGCTATACTGATAGTAGATAAAGAGTGGTTTCGGTCACGTCCTATCAATATAGATTACAGCAAATTTGATATTAAGACCTCTAAAAAAATTAAGAAAATTTATGAAATTAAAAATTAGAACAGAAATCAGCAAGCCTAATAAAGTTTATAATCTGCATGTAGAAAATGATCATAATTATGTTGTTGCAGGTGCAGTAGTATCCAATTGCCACCAAGCTAAAGCAGAAGTTCTAACAAAACTACTAACTGTTAACTTTAAAAATTGTGCTATTCGTTGGGGATTGACCGGTACAGTACCTAAGGAAGCATTTGAGTTTCAAGGCATCCTTGCAGCTATTGGTCCAGTTATTAATCGAGTATCTGCACACGACTTACAAGAAAAAGGTGTGTTAGCACAACTAAACATTAATGTATTACAGACTAACGAAGTAGAAGTGTTTAGAAGTTTCTCAGACGAATATACCTTCTTAGTTACGGACGATAGTCGATTGACCTGGATGGCAAATAAAATTAAAGAGCTGTCGTTGACTGGCAATACTCTAGTATTAATCAATCGTATCGATACTGGTAAGCAACTAATTGAAAGAATACCAGAAGCCGTCTTTGTCAGCGGCGGTATGAAATTAGATGATAGGAAAGAATCATATGATGAAATTAAAACAAGTACTAATAAGATTATTGTGGCGACTTATGGTGTGGCCGCTGTGGGCATTAATATTCCTAGGATTTTTAATCTGGTTCTTTTGGAACCCGGAAAGAGCTTTGTTAGGGTTATCCAGTCTATTGGACGCGGTATTAGGAAAGCGGAAGACAAAGACCATGTAGAAATTTGGGATATTACATCAGCTTGCAAATACAGCAAGAGACATTTGACAGAAAGAAAAAAGTTTTATAAGGATGCACAGTATCCTTTTACAATTACCAAGGTAACTAGATGAGAATTTTAACACTAAACAATAGGTCATTTGACCTTAACGACTTACCAGATGAGGTAGATGAAGATACTAGATTTTCAGTATTAGATAATTCTAATCCTAACGATCCTGACTTCTTTTTCATGCCACTGATCTTTTTAGAATCTTTTAATAGTCCGGCTATTTTGTTAAATATTGGCGGACACGAAATTCAAATGCCTTTAGATTGGTGCATGGTAGTTGGCGATAAAGAATGTGGGCTTGATCCAGAAGTATTGCCATTGACTAGCATTAACGAACGTGGATTTGATGCATTGTGTTTTAATCCGATAAACGGATTTAGAGCAGAGTTTATGCCGATTGAGATTGTAAATATATACCAAGACGTAAAATGGTATTTCCCTAAAATGAAAAACGGACACTTGCTTACTGTTCCATTGCATGACGGTCCAAGCCCTCCTTGTGTTTATTTTGTTAAAGAAATATCAAGGCAAAGTGAAATTGTACAACTAGATAAGGTGATTTAATGCCTCAATCATGTATGGTTGATCACCGGAGAATATCTAGCGAAGTAAAAACATCACTGCTTCCTAGACGGTGTTATCTCAGTGGAAAGAAATTATGGCTTAAACGGTGTCGAGTAATATATACAATACTAACTGGCCCTGGCGATGCGATATATGAAACGTATTGGTGTGACCCGGCAGAATTTTTATTATATGAATTAAGGAGAACAAATTAGTTGTCCTCATTGTAATAAAAAAGGAGGTAAACCGTCTATGACTAGATGGCATTTTAATAGTTGTAAGGAGAAAAAATAATGGGAATTCGCGCTGGTAAAGTATGGGGGGCCACTGAACTCCTTGAAGCAAACGGTGTATTAGAATTTCACCGTATTGAAGCGGCGTCGGGCGGCGTATGCTCAAAGCATCGACACAAATACAAATGGAATGGCTTCTTTGTAGAGTCAGGTGAAATGATTATTCGAGTGTGGAAGAACAACTACGATCTAATTGACGAAACAGTATTAACTGCCGGCCAATATACCAAAGTTGCACCGGGGGAGTATCATCAATTTGAAGCTGTCACTGATTGCATTGCCTTTGAATTATATTGGGCAGAGTTTGATCATGCCGATATCGAGCGCGAAACAGTAGGACATGCAAAAAATGGGAAGTCTTAAACCTGGAGCAACATATATCTACGAGCGTAATGGTGAGGAAATATATGCTCGCGAGCTCGGCGAAACAGATCGTACATTAGTTGGATACAAATACGAAATGGGAAGAACTCCTGATCCTCGAACAAGTGACGGACGCCCGCTAATTGATCACATACGAGAAGATAAACTTTGGGGCAGCATTCGGAGAGAAGCAAAGACAAATACAGCTTTACAAGCAGCATTAGACCATGCTATACTAATATATCACTTGAGTAAAGACGATGGGCAAAAATAAACACGTAGATCTTTTTAATGACATAATTCCTGCTGTTGATCTCGGTATCAAAGAATTGTGGGACGCTGCTACTGATGAAGGCAAAAAAGAAATTAAAGGCGACTTCTTCAATCTTACTAGATTTATCAGCAGTGTTGAGAGCAATAACAGAGAGCTACAAGAACATTTTGTATTGACTGTCAATGAATTCTACAATAAGAATTGGAATGACATCCAGAAGCATCCTAAGTTAGTATGGCAGACTTTATGTTCGTGTAGTCATGAAAGCAAGAAGAAACAGTTCCACGAATGGATTCCGTTAAAGAAGCAGAAGAATAAAAAAGTAGCGTTCTTAGCGGAACTGTTTCCCGATATGAAAATGTCGGACGTTGAAACTATGTCTATAATTACAACCGATAAAGAAGTAAAAGCATACTGTGAGAAACTTGGTTGGGATAAGAAAGAAATCAATGCAATTAAATTTTAAGTGCGAACATTGTGAAAAACTATTTGCTAAAGAAAAGACTTTAGTAGTTCACATCTGCGAACAAAAACGTAGGCATTTAAGCAAGGGCGAGAAACATGTTCAGATGGGGTTGTTAACATTCCAACGTTTCTACGAGCTTACACAAAAAGCAAAACAGGCAAAGACATTTGATGAATTTGCATCAAGTAGTTTCTATACAGCCTTTGTAAAGTTTGGCAGCTTCACTGTTAATACTGCTCCTATCTATCCAGAACGGTTTGTTGACTTTGTTATCAAGAGCGGAGTTAAACTGGATCACTGGTGTAGAGACGAATTGTATGACAAATATATTAGCGAGCTTATTAAGATTGAGCCAGCCGATGGTGCAATTCAGCGTACTATAAAAACTATGATGGATTGGGCTGATGATAATAAATCACAGTGGGAGCATTACTTTGCCTATGTCAATTTAAATAGAGCTACACATGATATCAAAGAAGGACTAGTCAGTCCTTGGATTATATTAAATACCAAAGCTGGTAAAGAGATGCTGAAAGGCATGAATGATGAGCAACTGGCAATTGTAGGGCCAGTTATCGATCCGCAGTTTTGGATGAGACGTTTTAAATCTCTACCAGCAGATACAGAATTAGTTAAAGACGTTATCAAGGAGGCGAAGATATTATAATGGCAAAACGACCTGAAGAAGAAATTAAAGAAATAGAGTTAGCTGAAAACGAAACTTTTATTTCGGATGACGACATTGATGTTGAAGTTGTAGTAACTGAAGATACTAACGAAGTTTTTGTAAAGTTTTCTGGCTTTGCTGACAGCGAGGATGCTGAGGAATACGCACAGTTCCTAGCAGAAACATTACCTTTACTTTTATTCGAAACAACAAGAATACAATGAATAATAGAATAACAACACTATAGTAAATTAAATGTCTGAGAAAAATACAACAGCAACGCTTAGAAGTTTTACAAACATAGGAGTTTTAGAATCAACACTTCCGGACGATCTTTTCCAGTTTCTAAAAACTTCTATAGATAGTTTAACTGAAGACTCTGAAACTTACAATCTAAGACTGTCAGGCCACATCCGAGAAGAATATTCATTAGATCATATTAATGACACAATGTCTAGTTACATAATTGCATTAGCTAATGCTTGGCATGCTGCACATCCTGGATACATTGATAAATTTGAGGAAGTAACTAAAAACAATAATTATGAATTACAACTCGATAGACTGTGGGTTAACAAACAGAAAAAATATGAATTTAATCCGTTACACACTCATCCATCTGTATTAAGTTTTGTTATCTGGGTTAAAATTCCTTATAAGTTAGAAGACGAGATGCAGTACTTTCCTGCTATGTCGGGCAACGCTACTGATAGAGGATCAGTATTCACTTCTCAGTTTTGCTTTGTTTATCTAGATTCGTTAGGCAAGATTACCAAAATGCCAGTTCCGGTCGATAGTAATTATGAAGGAACTATTATGATGTTTCCTTCTAGTTTGAATCATATTGTTTATCCGTTCTATACATCAGATGAATATAGAATAAGTGTTTCTGGAAATATTAAAATAAATGTGTTAGGATGAGAATTAAAAATGCCAGATATCGATATTGACTTTTTAGATAGAGAACACGCATTAACATTGTTTAAGCACGTTGGTGCTAGTCGTGTTGACAATAACAAACTAGTTAAACATAACACCGGTGTTTACATGCACGAAGTTCCAGTTGACGCAATTACTGGACTGTGCAGTGTTCCTTATAATGAAGCAGATAAAGAAGGATACTTTAAAATTGACTTTCTTAATGTTGGCATTTACAAAGGGGTAAGAGATGAAACTCATCTTGTAGAATTAATGAACACCGAACCACTATGGGACTTACTAGAGCAGGACGATTTCAGTAATCTGCTGTTTCATGTAAACGGTCATGGTTCTATTCTGAGATCAATGAAGCCAACTAGTATAGAACAATTAGCGGCAATTTTGGCAATGATCCGGCCTGCGAAACGTTATCTAATTGGAAAAGATTGGACTACGGTAATGAACGAGGTATGGACAAAGCCAGCGGGCGATGAATACTTCTTTAAGAAGTCCCATGCCACTGCATATGCTGTTGCTATTGTGGTGCAGATGAATCTAATCTGTGAAGGAATTAGTTACGGATTTAGTTAAGTAAGTTTTCTGACTAGAGTAATTGATTTACGTTTGATACGTTTTACAATAATATTGTTTAGGCTTGTGCATGGGCCAAACATAACTTTTACATCCTTAGTTGAAAAGTTTTTAATAATATATCGGAATCCTGCAATTTCTCTTAACAGAAAAATATTAATAGGAATTTGACGATTTGACTCCCACCACCATGCTTCGCCTAGCTCTAAAAATTGAGTCCGCTCTTCTTCCGTCTTAATAGAAGTATAAATGTACATACTGGTAACTTGTGCATCTTGATTAATAATAATACCCACGTACTCTTGATTGACGTGGTTAATGACACTAATAAATGGGAAGTTTTCTTGTAAGTTTTCTGTTATTCTCATTGCTAAATATTATAAAGGGTCCGCTAGTGTATGCAACTTAATTCAGTTTATTTATATTCAAATAAGATAGATGTCTTTACAAATGCACTAGCCTCATGGAAAACAGAGAGGTATCGTCAAGTGTATAATCGCAATCTAAAAATATTTCGTAGTGTTGACAATCGTATTGATTTACAGGTGCGCAACAGCGACGAAAAGTCTGCAAACATAACTGGGTCAACATTGGTATTTAACCTAGTTACTAGAGACACCAAAGATTTAATATTAGCTAAGGACTGTATAGTAGTTGATGCTGCCAAAGGTAAAGTTTATGTTGTTATTACTGAAGCAGAAACATTATCACTTGAATCTGGATTCTACAACTTTACTATTACACAAGAAGTTAGAGAAACTGTAGACTCTACAGATTATTACGTAACCGCCCGAACTCCTATGTATATCGATAGCCAGTATGGAGTTATTGCTACTCTAGAAGTTAGTGGTGATGTGTTTGGGGATATTGCAGAGACTTTAAAAATTAATAAGTTTGCTCGTATCAATCCAGCGACCACTGGTAACACTGAGCCTGTTTATATTACCTCGAGCATCATCGATACTAAAAACTACGATACTGCATCTAGTCTACATACGTTACAATTCTATGCATCAGCAGATTACGTAGGCACAGCTATTGTACAGGGCAGCTTAGCCGAAGGCGGTACACCAAACGATCTATTATGGACAGACATTGGAGTTGCATTTGATCCTACTACAGACAAGTACAAGAACATTGTAGGAAAATGGAGTTTTCTAAGAGTTCGGCACTATCCAACTGCCGGAACACTTGACAAGATATTATATAGATAGTATACTAGTGCTATGACACTAGTTGTAGACTTATTCAGAACACTAATTCCTACAAGAGCAAAATCTAGCCCAAGTGGCTGGACTAGCTTTAATGCCCCCTGTTGTGGGCATCGCGGTCATGCCGCAGACACTCGAAAACGTGGCGGACTACGCTTTGAAAGCGGAGTTAACTTCAACTGCTTCAATTGCAAGTATACTGCTAATTGGAAGCCAGGTCGTCCAATATCGGATAAATTTAAATCTCTTTGCAAATGGTTAGGTGCGCCAGATGATCTAATTAATCAAATGATATTCGAAGCCCTAAAAGCAGAAGCACCTACATACGTACACGTTGATTCGCCAAAGAAAGTTGAGTTTACTCCAAAGCCGTTGCCGGAAGGCAGCTTGCTTTTATCAGAATGGATACAGGTTAACGATCTCGAAGTAGAAGAAAAGATAGTTCCAGTTATTGACTATTTGTTAGGTAGAGGACTTGATCCGTTAGATAAAAACTTCTATTGGACGCCTGAGCCTGGATTTAACAACAGAGTTATTATCCCTTTTAGGTATAAGGGTGCTATTGTTGGAAATACTGCTCGTAAAGTTACACACGGTAGGCCCAAGTATGTGTCCGATCAACATCCACATTTTGTATTCAATCTAGACGCACAGAAAGAAGAACATAAGTATGTGTTCGTTCTCGAAGGACCGTTTGATGCACTTAGTGTAGGTGGAGTAGGTGTACTTACAAATGACATTGCTGAACAGCAAAGAATATTAATTAATGGCCTAGGACAAGAAGTCATTGTAATTCCAGACCAAGACAAAGCAGGACTTGTTCTAATTACTCGTGCTATCGAATACGGTTGGAGTGTTGCATTTCCTAATTGGGAAGATGACATTAAAGATAGTGCCGACGCGGTACTACGTTATGGCAAACTGTTTGTGATTGTTGATGCAATCAAGACCGCACAGAGAGGTGAGATTAAAATCACCATGGCAAGAAATAAACTAGAAGCAAAATTAAAAAGGTTAGAAAATGTTGAAGAAAATAATTGATTTCATCTTATCCCCATACCGAAAGATTAAAGAAGAGAGAGCTTTTAAAAAGCGTCTTGAAGAACTACGTAAACGTGATCCATTTATCTACAAATGATTACCTGGGGAATAAACGCTCTTAATCACGGATCTAGCATTGCGGTATTTGACAATGACGAATATAAAATTAGTGCAGTGTCACACCGTGATACCTTGCCTTCTGAGATAATTCGAAGAGCATTAGATCAAGGCGCACCAGATCACATCTTTTGGTATGAGCAGCCGTGGCTTAAAAAAGCTAGGCAGGTGTATGCAGGACAATGGCGGCGAGCGTTAGATATGACTGTGCTGCCTAGAAGATACCTAAATGAAAATAGATTGCAGTATGCCAAACTCTCGTATACGCAGCATCATGCTAGCCATGCGGCTGCAGGCTACTATACTAGTCCTTTTAATCATTGTGCTATTGTAGTTCTTGATGCTATTGGTGAGTTTGAATGTGCTACGATTTGGGAAGGTCGTGACGGTGAGATGAAGAAAATTTGGAGTCGTAGCTATCCGCATAGCCTAGGCTTGTTCTATTCTGCCTTTACAGCATTGCTAGGAATGACTCCTATCAGGGATGAATACTTACTGCAACAAATGGCAGCAAAGGGTCATCCCGATCGTTATCGCCATCTTGTTCACACATACATGAGCGGGTTATTAACAGCTGGCAAGAACATGCACAAAGGTATAGTTGATTGGCCACACGACACTTTGGTATTATCAGATCAGTACGATGTTGCAGCCGCAGTACAAGCAGTATTTGAAGAACAGATTGCATCAGTGATGTATAAGGCTAAAAAGTTAACTGGAGCAGATAGCCTAGTATACATGGGCGGCTGTGCTATGAATAGTACCGCTAACATAAAAGTAGTTGAGCCTAAATTCAAATACATTTGGTCATTGCCTAGTCCGGGAGATCCGTCTAGCGCTATGGGAGCGGTATTGTATCACACAAAACAACGTGTAGATTATAACTGGGGAACGGTAAAACATATTAAAATTAGTGTTTAAAAATACCAGTCTTAATTGCCATGATAGATAAGAACAAATATAACTATGCCTTACTTCACGTATTTTTAGCAAAAACTGCAAAAATGCATAAAAAAACATCAATAGAATCAACAACTTATAACGTCAATTTTTGCAATAAGACTCTTAAATTAAATTGCAATCTATTTAAAAACTGTGTATAATAACATATATGATAAAAAACTACGATCACGATGTACAAAAACTGTACTTAGAAATGATGATGGCAGATGCAGAAGTATTTGTACGCTGTCAGGGTATCTTTGATCACACTCTGTTTGATCGCAAGCTACAAGATGCTGCAGAGTTTATGAATGAATATGCCAAAAATTATAATGTATTGCCAGACTTTGATATGGTTAATGCAACATGCAGGACTGAGCTCAAGTGTCCAACAGAGATAAAAGAAGGTCACTTAGAATGGTTGCTAGATGAATTTGAAAGTTTCACTCGACATAAAGCACTCGAACGTGCTATTATTGCATCAGCTGATTTACTTGAGAAACATAACTACGGTGAGGTAGAAGCCCTGATTAAGGAAGCGGTACAGATCGGACTAGCCCGTGATATGGGTACAGATTACTTTGCTGATCCAAGAGCTCGACTGATGAGTTTGAAAGACAAAAACGGACAGGTGAGTACAGGTTGGCCAGGTATGGATCGTCGGCTGTTTGGTGGTTTCAACAGGGGCGAACTGAATATTTTTGCAGGAGGGTCTGGCGCAGGTAAGAGTTTGTTCCTGGCTAATCTAGGTGTAAACTTTGCACTTGCAGGACTGAACGTTGTTTATATAACATTAGAACTTTCAGAAGCACTTGTGTCAATGCGTATTGACAGTATGGTAACAGGTGTTAGCACTAGAGAGATCTTTAAGAATCTTGATGACATCGAAATGAAAGTCAAGATGATTGGCCGCAAGTCTGGTATGTTGCAGGTCAAGTATATGCCCAGTGGCAAGACTGTAAATGATATCCGGGCGTATCTAAAAGAATATGAAATTAAGTGTGGTAAGAAAGTAGACGTACTGTTGCTAGACTACATGGACTTGTTGATGCCTATTGGTAAGAAGATTTCAGCAGAGAACTTGTTTGTTAAGGACAAGTATGTATCGGAAGAACTGCGCAACTTGGCAATGGAAAAACAATGTGTGTTCGTAACTGCGGCACAGTTGAACCGAGGTGCGGTTGAAGAAGTCGAATTTGATCACAGTCATATCTCAGGTGGACTTAGTAAGATTCAAACAGCCGACAACGTAATTGGTATCTTTACATCGAGAGCAATGCGTGAGCGTGGTCGCTATCAGTTACAGTTGATGAAGACACGTAGTTCAAGTGGCGTGGGCATGAAAATTGATCTAGAGTTTAATATTGAAACACTACGCATCAGTGACTTGCCAGAAGATGAGCAAGAATCAAATGGTGCAACCAGTCGTGGTACAAGTAGCCTAATTGACAGCATTAAGCGTAAGACCGAAGTACATCGTGAAGAGCCCGATGAAGGAATGCCAGTAGGCAAAGTACGTGCCACTGTAGAAAGTTCAAAGTTACGTGATATTCTAAACAATATGAGTAGTGAAGAATGAATGTAAGAAAGCGCATTACCCTAGCAGAATGGTACAGCAACAAAGATACTATCGAAGTAGACTGGCCCAAGATACATCAAATGGTAGGGCAGGATCATGTAGAGTGGTTGCTAAAGCAGTCGCACGATAAATGTCAATTGGTAATAGATAAAACCTGTGAAAACTTTGCCCTAGTAGCAGAATTCTATGATGAGCGGCACCTTATGCAGTACCACTTAATGTGGGCTAAATAAGTGTCTGCGCTAGAACGCAATAGGTACGGAGTTTAACATGTGGTTAAGAGAATTTGCAGAAAACTACTTTGTCAGCGTTAACAAAGAACTAAATCCAAAGGTCTGGGAAGAGGATCAGCTTCGGCCCGAAGTTAAACAGAAGCTAGAAAATATTGCCCGCGTGTTCATTGAGTTTGTGGCTGTTGATCTAGATGTAGTAGACCTAACATTAACTGGCTCTAACGCTAATTATATGTGGACCAAGTACAGCGATCTAGATCTACACGTTATTATAAATGGCACAATAGATGCTGCTACTCGTGAACTATTCATGGCTAAGAAAGCATTATGGGCTGAGCACCACGACATTACTATTCGCGGACTGCCTGTAGAATGCTACATCCAAGGCGAAAAAGAAGCACATCATTCTAGTGGCGTGTACAGTATCATGAACAGCAAATGGCTAATGGTTCCTCGCAAGCTGAAACCAAAAGTTGATGACTCGGCTGTGGAAAACAAACTGAATGCTATGGTACATGACGTCACTGCTGCCGTGACCGGGGGCAACCGTAAAAAGCTAGAGCAGGTCAAAGAGCGTATTACCACAATGCGCAAGAGTGGGCTAGAACGTGCAGGCGAGTGGAGCATAGAAAACCTAGTGTTCAAGGCACTGCGCAACATGGGCATCATTGATCAGCTTTCAGAGAAGATTCGTGAACTAGAAGATCAAGAACTCAGCTTGTAATCTTAACTTATCTAATTCTGTACCCGATATATAAATACGCATATTACAGCACACAGGGCACACCATGTTACACATAATAAACACGTTGGAAGATCAATTCGCAGCATTGATCAAGGACGATCCAGTACGTCCAGAAATCCCGCTGGAGAGTAGGGTTAATAGTAACAGTCAAATCTTTGTGTTAAAAGATGATAATAATCGTCCGTTAGCAGTTACCTGTGTAAAGTTTCTCAGTGATATTCCCAGCAGTGTAGAAGCATTGGCAGACACAGTGATTAATACTAATACCGCAGTGTTCTATACTATTTGGAGTTATGCGGCTGGTGCGGGTAAAAGACTAATTCAGGAAGCGCAAGCTGAAATTCGTCGTGAGCATCCTGAAGTTGAGAACTATGTGACACTAAGTCCCAAGACTGAAATGGCTCGCAGATTCCATCATAAAAACGGTGCTGAAACATTCCGTGAAAATGAAGACTCGGTAAACTACCGCTACAAGTAATTAGCTGCTGCGTCGAACTGAGGGAGTGTATGTTTCTAAAAATCCTGTCCACTGAACGCCGGTACGTGCAGTCATTTTCGCAGCCAATTGGTCTGCTACTTGCTGTGCAATTGCACGTTGAGCCAGAGTAAATCTAGAGCCATCTAGCTCCTGATTCTTTACAGTTTGTCCTGTAGCTGACCGAGCTTTGACTATTAAGTATTGTTGTTCCATGCAGTTATTTATCCGGCAGTCTGAATTGATACGTTAGGAATTGTGAAAGTGCTGCGTGTATACCTGTTCAGCAAAGTTACTGTGATGCAGTACACTTGGATGGTGGTCAGATCCTGCTGTGGGTATGTTAGGATCATGGATCACACGGCAGCTGACATGATCCACTGCCATCTTATGCCATTCTGTTGGATTAGGTATAGTGTATGGCGTTTTCAATGAAACGTCAAGCTGTTGTCTAGCTGTTTCAAGTTGCTCTAGATATGATTCAGGTTCTACACTTAGATGTATAACGTCTGCACCAGTTGCTCTAAGAAAGCCATCAGTCATAGCCTGTAAGACTAGACTGTTGTAGTAGCGGTCGTATACGCCCATAGGATCAAATGTATATCTTGAAGAATTATGTATATAGGTGTAGATGCGATCGTCGATATCGTGGGTACTTGCTGGCGAAAGACTTAGACCAAACAACTTGTTAAATCCCGGTAACACCTTGGTGCGCCAAAAGGAAGTATCAACAAGGTGGGTCAGTGGTACTGAGGTTCTAGCTGGCCACTGCAAGCTGACTCGGCTCATATATGTCCACATCACCACAACTTGATCTCCGGGCTGTATGCGGTCTGCTGCCACAGCACACTGCCGGGCAATCTGCTGGAAACAGGCTCCGCGACGTGCATGGTTTTCCACTGCGATCCCTAGTTTATCAGCAAGCAGTGCGGGCCACGCATACGCACTGGGTTTGAGTATATGCTCGTCGGACCAATGCGACTCCCTGCCCAGTGTGGCTAGTTCTGCTGTAGTTAATGGTGGTCGTACCACATCCGGAAGTGCATGTCCCTGGGTTATAGAACAGCCAAATGTGTGTAGTTTTTTCATCAGTAAAGAATCCTTGTGTGTAATCTAATTTTATTATATGGTCGAGAATATAAGCAGGTCAATTTTTATTCTACCTTGACAATGTTTAATTCTTTAGTGCTGTCACCAATTGATCCTGTGGGCATGGTATTAAAGGCAATGGAGTACCGAAAATCATTATCGTTGTGTTCCACATGATGCAGCAGTTTGGAAGGGAATAGCAGCAGGTAGCCCGGCTTTATGGGCAATTTAAGCACCTGCCAAGTATGCTGATTTTTTGCATCCCACTGTACCACTGGCCTAAGTGTGAATAGATCTTCTGTTTGGAGAGGATTGTGGAAATTCAAAGGAGCTCCGTCCGTTAGATAAAATACTCCACTCACATAACTATTGGGATGCTGATGAACCCGTATTGGCTCATCACGCCCCAGGGTATTACCCCACGAGCTTGTTACAGCCACTTGATCCACTAGATGTCCCTGCAAACTGACATATGCTTTTGATAACTGCTGGCATTCTAGTTTAACCTCACGGAATACCGGAGCATCAAGTAATCGTTGCGTCACAGTCACAGCGCCATTGCCAGCGGGCTGTTCAATAGTTTTGTCCAGTGTGTTCACGTACTTCAAAGCTGCTGCAATATCTAAACTTTGAAGTTGTGCTACTCCTACCCAGGCACCGAAAATCGGTATCATCTGCATTGCGATTCCTCTAATTAAAACACTGTGTGCTGTGAATATTTATAGTGTGTTCCCAGCACCAGGTTAAACTCTGGCCGGCACCCGCAGATCCAAGGCTGCGAAGCAGCAGCGAAGCGCAAAAATTTTTAAGCAAATTTTCTCATCAATATAGCAGTATATTATGCAATTCCAACACAGCCTGATTAATTTTAATAATACCGTAAATACTGTACAAAGGGATTAACATGAAACCACAACAGGTACTGCGAACCGCACTGATTGATACTTATAGACAACACGGCTGGGAAATACCCAACAGCGTGATTGACTATGAATCTGAACTGTTTAGTCTATATATAGATAAACCTGACTTTGAACCTAAGCCCAGCTATGCAGAACAGTATATGACTATGAACACAGTGAGCGAAGCTAGAAGGTTGGCCGATTGCTGTTTCTTCACTCGATCAGTATTTCCCGATCTTAAACAGCATAGAGGTATATCCAGTAGCTACTTTGTGGATATGGGACAGGGCTGCTATGACCGTGTGTACAAAGAAACTGGCTATGCAGTAATGTTACTGATGCGTGATCACTTTGAGTTTCTAGCAGAGTGCGCTTACACTGCTATACGCATGAACGGTGAGTTTAGATCGATGTGGGAAGACTGAAAAAGGGTTAGGCACAGTGAAAAAAATACAGCGCAGTTTTTTTAAAAGTGGGAATTCAATCCGGTAGCTGTTACACAGCGCCTCTCAGTATGCTCATGGTGATCTCTTGATCTGCTATGCGAAATACGTTATAACACTCTCTTCTAATGGCAGCTTGCGCGGGCTTGGGTCTACGACCACCTGCCGTGCTGGAAAGTGGCTGTAACTGTACGTTATTACTGTTAGCATATAGTTGCAGTATTCGAGCCAGGATGATTCTATTGTGTTCAGTGACGATACAGTGATCTCCCACTGTTAGAGCAACGCCGGCGATATCTTTGTGAGTTAGTGTGTACATGTGTGCTTATACTAGAATGCAGTAGAAAAAGGCTGCAGGGTGTGAAAAAATAGAACAGCAAAAAATTGGGGTGGAGTACTTATGCTTTCGGGGTGGTGATCTGCTACCATACTGTTGTGTATACGCTACAGTACAGTGTGTATACCCCGACCACCACCATGACCCCACCGACCACCTCAACACCTCGGACTCTGATGGGGCAGGCATTTCGACAGGTGACCACAACACAGTTTGGTAGCCGCGTGATCCCAGTTAGGCAACTGATCGATCAACTGTGCGCTGCCTTTAGGATCCCAAGGTGCCACACGCGGGTCTACTACTGCACAGCCTGTAGCTAGTACTGTGCTAGCTGCTAGCAGCGTGGCTAATAGCAGCCTGCGCACTGTGTAAGTAATCATCTAGTCCCTCCTCTAGTTCTGTTGAGTCAAGTGTAACTATCTGCATAAGGCTTAGACAGTCCTGCCGATCTCTATATGGTAGAGTCAGCACAAACTCTGTGACCTTGGTCATGCTGGGCAGTGCCCACATCACTTGCATAAGAGCTTTCTGCTTGTGGGTCAAGCCCTCTATAGTTAGGCTCATAGTACATCCTTAACTACTAACTGTTCTAGTACTAGTGCAATAGCCATCACAGTTAAGAACAGCCATAAGGGCCAAGTAGAGTAAAAAGCTTCTAGTAACATGTCAATTCCGTTGTGTCTGTATGTGTTAATTATACTGTCTTTTGGATCACATGTCAACCAATTTTCGGATCCGTTGTGCGATATCTGCAGGGGTGTCACTGGGTACTGTCAGTATGAATCCGCCGTAGTCTACGAAATCGGCACTCTTGAACTCTAGGTCAATGCCCATGTTTCTAAACACTTGATTCACGCTCTTCAGTGTTTCATTGACCGCTACCAAGGCTAGATCGTAGTCGACATCTTCCACTTCTGTGAACTGGCTGAGGATTGAGTCTAGGCTCATCTCACCTTCATTCATGACCAGTAGTTTGTCCATGGCCCGGTTAAGGGTTTCGTTCTGGTAGTCTTCTAGGTAATCGCCTAAGGCATTTGTGTTTATCTCAGCTAGTGCATTCTTTTCTTTACGCATCATTTAGTTCTCCTAGTGTGTTGCTAAGTGTATATTATAGCACAGTTTGGACGACCTGTCAATCTGTCACTTGCCTGAGATTATGCGTTCAACCATTGCTTGCCAAGTGTTTACAGGCACCTCGGAAAGTGAACCCGGGACAGTTGCATGTTTGTGCGTCCGGGTCGACTGTGTATTCTTTGCCATTGCTGCCTTTGACTGTGATTGCATTTGATTCTTTCTTTGTGTGTTTGAATGGGTTTGGTTTAACTGCTTCGAACTTGCGTCCGCTCTTGCTAAACCCTTTGATTGGGTTCTTAAAGTAGAAAGGCTCGGTGTCGCCCTTCTTGATATAGCTGACTAGATTGTTACCATCCAGTAGATATATGTGTGCGGGGAACAGACCCCCAGTGATCTCACGTACTGCTTCCATTAGCCCAGCATCTCGATCAGTTCTTTAACCTGCATGGTTCGCTCCTAGTGTGTTGCTGTTTAAGTATTAATTATAACACTCTCTGTCCAAACTGTCAACCCCAAGCTGGCAATAACCCTGTCAACCGATGGGTTATTCAACCCAGAAGTCCACTACATTGCCATCCTCACGGACCTTAGTGACTACAATGAAGTCATCGAGTTGACCCTTGGCATACAGGCGAGCATCATCTAGATCGTCAAAGGATTCAACATCAGCACCGCGGCCCGTGCCCACGGCATCATATAGTAATACAGAATATTCCATCTTATTGTACCTTGCCAATGATTTCTTGAGTACGCTGGGCGAGATACGCTGTACGCTGATGAATGTCTGCGGCATCCGCTAGTAGTTGTTGTGCGTTCTGGCGGGTATTGGCTTGTTTGATCAAAGCCTGTACATCAGCACTGAGTTGACGAGGAGTCAATTTACCGCTAGCCGGCCGTTGAGGAGTCATTTTGTCTATCATCTTCTGCTCCTGTTTGTTGCTGTCTATGTGTCTATTATAGCAGAGCCTGCTCAATCAGTCAATCAAAAAAGGTTCTACAATCAGCGCAGCCAACAAGATAGCCAAAAAGATCCACAGTTCCATTGTCGAGTATAGAGCGTTGATTACTTGATCCATTTTGAACTCCTAGTGTGCGTGTGTATGTGTTGATTATAGCAGTGATTGGGCAAACTGTCAACCCCAAGCTCGCAATAACCCTGCAGCTCCTATGGTTAATGCTACACCATTAACTATCATCTGCGGCCGGTTGTGCACACGCAGATTCCACGTCAAGTAGCAGGCACCTCCACCTAAGCCTGCCACAATGTTCCAAGGATGTTGCTCCGGAAAAAAGCTCATCAGCACGTACATTGTTACTAGGAATACAGTGCCTGTCCATTGCAGTGTATTGTTTA
>Ga0222630_1000306_pt1 | contig 25774 bp, 44 predicted proteins | sample AntAcemetagenom3_FD_179842 | JGI IMG/M metagenome (GOLD analysis project Ga0222630, IMG submission 179842) | Saline water microbial communities from Ace Lake, Antarctica - #3 | ecosystem: Environmental > Aquatic > Non-marine Saline and Alkaline > Saline | place: Antarctica: Ace Lake | collected...
GCTTGCCGTCACCCAACTGTTTCAACAACGACATTGATGCGGTAAACATCTCTACGTATAGCTTAACCATATCAGCCTCACCCTTCATGAAGCGAATAGCCTCAATCAAAGCCCCGTTAAGCAACGCGGAGTCGAACTCCTCACCAAGCCACGTCGTCCCTGCAGTCACAATAGACTCAGGGTAGTAGCTGTAGTGTAGCTCCACCTCATACGCCGAATCGGGCGTGGGGCCTAAGATGATGGTGTCATCGTCAAAGTAAGCGTAGTGCTTAGGAAAGCCCGTAGACGTTGGGTTGGGGTAGGCGGCGCGGATGAAGTTCACATCCTTATTTAGCAAGTATTCATAGTTGCCACTGCCGTCCACAACTGCCAAAGAGAACGTGTACAAGAAGTCTGATGGGGTGCTCAAATACTTGTTAGCCGTAGTTAAGTTACCCGTTGAGTTCTTACGCAACGCCGGTATTTGTACAGCGTTGTATATCGTCTGCTCACACTGCTGCGTGAACATGGCGAGTTGATCCTCGGTAAACGTATTCTCCGTAATATCTTGGATATTGGCTTTCAACTCGTCATACGTCATACTAAACTCCGCTTACGCCATCGGGCCCCGTGCCATCAGCCCTCTAATAGCAGCGCCTGTACCGCGGATTTTAATACCCGAAGTTTTAACGCCGGGATACGGGTTACTGTGGATGTTTGCAATGGACGTGTTAATGCTCTTCATGTGCTTAACGGGGTCGCCCTCTACTATCGTCGCAGATTGAGGTGCCTTTTTAGGCTGGTTGTATGTTGCCATGTCTAGCTCCTTAGCTAATTGTTACCGTAACTATACCAGTATTACCCAGAGCGACCAAGTCGTTTGGCGTTAACACATCGTCAAAAATGCGAGCCCCACCAACTGGGTTCCACCCCCACTGAATGCCGCGGGAGCTGTAGTCTCCCCCCGTAAACGCCCTCGACTTATCGGTCCGGGGGTTGCGCAGCGCTTGCGGGTCTTCTACAGGATACATACCCTGCATGTTCTGTGGGTGGTCGCCGTCCCAACAGGTTGGGCATACCATCACGTTTGTTTTTCGCGTGCGGACAATAAGCTCTTTAAGCGCCTTTAGCTTATACTGCTGCCCACACCGGTCACATTCCGATATGGCATGCTTGCCGGATGTGAACTTGCTGCTCATACTTACCCAACAGACATATAGCGTGGTACAAAGCGAATAGAAGACTTATCCCGGTCTTCTGTGGCTGCCAAATCCCAAGCCTCATCGTACTGTTGCTTTAACACCATCAGGCGGTCCATGCCGCCGGGCACCTTCATAGCGAGCATAAACGCCAAACCCGCAACCATGCAGTTCAGGAAGCGAAAGGGTACATCCATCGTGTTAACCCCACCGCCAGCGTCTTGAATACGGCGCAAGCGCCAGTACACTAAGGTATAGGTCTGAGTGCCATCAGGAACGGGCCACACGTTGATATTAGGGGTAGGGGCTACTCTATCTATGTAGACCTGAATTGGGCGCCCTGTGACCAGCTTGTTGGGGATTGACGCATATGTCGAAACGCTAATGCGTGAGCAGCTCAGGTCAGCCTGTGTATTACCTGTACCCGTACGTAGAACGTGCTCAATCAGGTCCACAGTATCCGCAGGTAAGTCGTATTGCCCCGTCCCCGCAACGAGTGGGATTTCGCCCGACTCTATGGTCCACATATTAATGCCGCGGTTTGCCCACTCAGTAAACATCAAGTTTAACGAGCGACGTGCGGTCTTTAGGTCATAACCACTGCGCATCTCGGAACCGGCGCGCTCGAACGCCTCCTCCACCAACTCGGTGAGGTCTAAGTTAAACGACGTGATTCCGGAGGTTGTCATTATTTAGTTCTCGCTGTTTTAGCCGCTATTTTCTTAGGCTGGGCTACAAACTGTTTGCCCTTTGCCGTACCTTCCCGCTTAGCACGGGTTGTAGCTGCGTATTCTTTACTGCTCAAGCTCTCACGAGCCTTCTTAGGTAGATACCGTTCACCTGTCGCTTTGGGGCCCTCTGTAGAGTTCTTGCCTGACTTTGTGCCCCAGTCTTCCTTGCCCCACTTGGACAGCTTGTTGGTGCTGGACTTGGCTCCAGAATACTCGCCGCCGCGCTCTTTGTACAGCTTGGTTGCCAACTGCATGGCGCGAGCGGAGTGCTTACCCCCCATCTTTGCCTTGGCATCAGTCTTAGCGCGCTCCCATTTAGCGGGAGACTTTTTGACGGCGGTATCTGCCATTACATTTTAGCCATTGTTTTTATGGCAATGATCTCGGCATCTAATTCACGAATACGCCTGTCTCGCTCGTCCAGCTTGCGCATGAGAGACGCGTTCATATCAGCCCACTCAACCAAGTCACTGACTCGTTCTTTGTGGTCCTGCAGCATCATGTTGTACAAGCGCTCGGAGGCTTCGATATGGCGGTCGATCGGATTCACTTCTTAAAGCTTTTTAACATCTGGGCAAAACGAGCCCGCTGCTTTGCCTTGCCAGTTAACTTGGAAGCGGCGTCCAGCTTCTTAGCGGCGGTACTATCACCCTTCTTGGCGGCGGCTTTTACAAACGCGCCTTTTTTCATGGCTACAGCTTTCATCGCATTGTTCCTTTAGTCTTGCCTTTAACGGCGCACCCATCACCACGAACTGATCCACCTTTAGCCATTTTTGAAAATAGTTTAAACCCGCCCTTCTCTTCGCGCCTTTCGCTCATCCGAGCTTTCGTGGCTTCCATGCTGTCGCTGATAGATTTCCTGCGGTCGGACGCGAGCTTATTCTTGGCGTCCTTGGCGATTGCGGTCTCCTCACGCGCGAGAGCGTCCGCTTTATCCATTGCAATTTTGGCGGAGGGCTGCTGCACCTGCCCGGGGTTTGTCTCAGGGCCGCTGGTTGGGCGTTTTACAGCATCTCTAGCTCGGGCGATGTCGCTATCCGTTACAGGTTTAAACGTCACCCCCTTTGCTGCCGCGGGTTTAACCATAGCGTCCGCTTTTTTAGGAGTGTCTTTACGAGCAGTAAGGCCGCGTTCTTTGTTCAAGAAATCGCGCAAAGACATGCCAGACTTATCCAGCTCTTCTTTGGTAACGACTGGGTTACCGTTCCTGTCGAGCTTGCGCCCTTTGGGGTTCATCGTTTTCATTCGGGCGTCGGACTCCGCCGTTTTTTTTGCAGCGAAATCGCCTAATACGTCTTTTTTATCTGTTGCCATTTTTATGCTCCTTAGCGCATTGCGCCTTTAGTTTTACCGCGTTGGGCACATCCATCACCACGAACTGAACCACCAGAGGCCATGCTTTTGTGCATGCGCTTCTCATGCCCTTTGACAGCCTTAGCCGCCACTTTTTTCATCATCGGCGCGTCTTTTTTCATGTCGTCGTGGGCGCTGTTCTTCATCATCTTGCCATCGGGCATACGGTGCATACCTTTAACGTTACCGCCTTTTTTCATACCGACAGAGCCGTCATCGGGGTCCGAGGGCATGTCTATTTGACCGGGGCGCAGTGGAGGCAGCTTTGTGCGTGAGGGTTTCTTCTTTGGCTTCTTAGGTTTTGCAGAGCCGCCATCAATGTCTTGTGGGGCCTTCATACCGTCGCGGTCTTGGAAGATGCCCCCGTCTTTGTACTTCATCATAATGTTTCCTTTTTACGGAAGAGTTTTTGAACGGTCTCGGTTTCCCAGATGCGAATAAGCGTCCACACAATGGTAAAACAGGCGGCCACGGCGGGTAAGAAATCCACAAGTGTTCCTAACACAGTAAAAACAGACGCGAAATCCACCACGGTTTTGGTTGAGTCGGATAGGTTCATGTTAGCAATTCCAAGCCTTAAGGCTCTTGTTTATACGACTGTTCGGGTCTTTGGCGGTCTTGGCACTCGTCAGCTTCGACTTCATGCCCGACATTCTGGCGCAGAAGGACTTTCGCCGTGCTGCGTCCTTGTCCGTCTTTGGTTTTGGCGCTGGGGCTTTTAACCCGGGTTTTCCCGGGTTGGCCTTGTTGTAAGAGGCTCGCCCTTTGGCGTTCAGGCCGCCCTTCTCGCTCTTGCCTTCCTTGCGAGTCCATGCCGCTGCTTTAGCCATGGAACACCGCAGCGGTAGCGTTGGACACTGTTGCGTGAATGTCGATGTAGCACAGCACACCTTCGCCCGGGATAATCACGGGGAACGTCGAATCGCCAGCAAGTGTTGGAATGGTCATAAGGACCGTGCCACTTGCACCACCATCACGAATAACCAGCGAGCCTGCTAATACACCGGGCATTACTAGCAGCCCTTTTAAGCGTGTACGTGCTGCGTACACTGTGCCCGTTGCGGCTACCGGGACACTTTTAACATCGGTTTGCATACCCATAATTAGCTCCTTAAAACAATAAAACCCCGTTGCCGGGGTGAGCTAATTAACTAAGAGCCGCGCCAACAGCGGTAACCCAAGCAGCACCCGTGCTGATAACAATACAGAACTCGTCGTCGCCTGCGCCATTATCAGAAACGATGTAAGCCGTGCCTGCGGCTACGCTAGCAAAAGCTGGCAAATTGGCAGTAGTAACGACGGGGATTTGGAAGCCGTTGTCCGAACGGACTGGGCCTGAGAATGTGGTTTGAGCCATGATATTTTCCTTACATGCAAGTGAGGCGTATCTGTCTGCATGTCGTCAGCCGGGGACTGTCAGATACACCGGATAACCCCGGAATGAGTCCAATATATCACCTAACGTCGCGCAACGCAACTAGAATACCGCCATGCCTATTAAAGACCCTGATAAACGCAAACGAAAGCAGCGCGAGTACTCCGCTCGGTACTATGCCAACAACAAAGAGCTTTCAATAGCGCGTACTACGGCGCAACATCGAAGGGAAAAAGCTGAGTGGGCTAGCTACAGGGCTTCACTGTCGTGCGCAATCTGTGGGTTTAGTCATCCCGCAGTTATTGACTTCCACCACGTAGACCCCAATACCAAAACAGCCAGCGTGCATGTGCTTGTAGGGAACAGACGGTACGCCGCAGCTCGTGAAGAGATCAAGAAGTGTGTGCCCCTATGCGCTAACTGCCACCGCGTACACCACCATGACGAACATCACACAAAGAAAAAGGGCCCCCGAAGGAGCCCTTAATCAACTAGGGTAAACCCTAATTAGCTACCTGACGAACCCCACATGCCCAAGGGATCAGACCAGCCGAAGCTGTAACGCTCGCGGGCCTTGTAACGTACGTTACCAGTATCAAAGTCACCATCCATAGACGTTGCCATCGGAGTACGCACGAAGTGCTTCAAACCGTTAGGAACATCGGTGCAGATAAACCAAGCATTGGTATCCGTCAAGAAGTGATTCACAGTAGAACCGCCGGGTATTGAGCCCATGTTCTTCAATGCGTTGATGTCGTTATCGGCAGTGCCGACGCGCATTTCGGTCTTTAACAGACGATCTGCAACAAACATCAAGGCAGGTGGAATCACCAACTTAACAGGCTTAGCAGCGATCAACAGACCACGCTCGTCAGTCCAAGCAGCGATCTGAATAACGGCGGCTTCCAAAGAAGTCTCGTTCAAATCGACGCCAACTGCGGGGGCGTTGGAGTTAATGCCACCGCCAACGGTGGGGTGCGCTGTTGAGAACAGAGCTACGCCGTCACCACCCAAGTATGAGCCGCTGAAACCGTTGTTCAGGGTAGCCGCTGCTTTAACTTGTTTGGTGTAAGACATGGCACGTGCCAAAGACTTGGTGTAGCGAGCAGACAGGCTGTCGTACAAGTTGTCTTCAACAGCTTCTTCAGTGATGGAGAAGCCCAGTGCGATTGTCTCGTGGCTGTAACGAGTAGACCATGCCTCTTGCGCATTGTCGTAGGAGATAGCAGCGCCTTCAGCCTTGACTGGGGCGGCACTAAAGCCTGACAACTTGGTCTCTTCTTCAAATGAGCGCTCTGAAGATTCAGTTTCGTAAATCTCTTTGTGCTCTTCGCCGTAGCGAGCGTATTCCATGCCGAACAATGCGTTCAAACCCGGTAACAACTCTTTAAGTAGTTGTGCGCGTGAAATTGCCATTTTTTAGTACTCCTTACAGGCCAACAGCGTTTGTGGAGCTGCTGTAACCGGGGTTGAATTTGACCAACACGTCTGGGAATGCGTCACCAATAGGTGAAACAGCAGCCACAATACGGAAGGCAGCGGTAGTAGTTACAGTCGTTGACTCAGCAGCGCTAGTAGAGTTACCCGTACGAGTAGAACCCGTAGAGCCGCTCTGAGCCGCAGCGAAGAACGTGTTTGCACCGATGTCAGATTGGTCGATTACGCCGTCCATCTGAACTTGGAACAATACGTTTGCATCATCCACAACAAAAGCCTTGATCTCACCACCGTTAGCTGTACCAGCGGGGTAGTACTGAGCATTGATGATTTGACCTTGTGCGTTAACGTACTCACAGCCAACGAACACACCCAAAGAACCAGTTAGCGTGGTGCCTGTAGGAAGAGCGTTAGTAGTGCCGTCAGCGCCAGTGGCGGTTGACAGTGCGATGTAACCATCAACACCAACGTGTACTACTTGACCGTAGAAGAGGTTTGTGGCCTCACCAGCGGGATCAATCAAGTACTGTGAAGTTGCGCCAGCATAAGCCATGCCGTCGGCGCGCTTTACGGGTTTTAGACCGTATGGAGAAGCGGTAGTTGCCATTTAAGGACTCCTAAAATTAAGAACCAGAACCAAAAGAAACCTTTGTTTTGCGCTCTGAGAACAGAGGCATACGCGGGTCGTTGTCTCGCATAAAACTGTTATCTACTGAATCCATTTGAGCCTGATTTTGGCGAGCGTAGTGAGCGCTTCGTTGCTTCATGAACTCCTCGGGGATACGGCACAATAACAATCCGCCAATTTCGACGCCGCCAGCAAAGCGGCTATCGGTTGACGCGTGCATCATAAGCTCGGGATATTCTTCTGCCTTGCAGGGTTCGTATCCTTCGCGAAGCTTTGAAGAAATATTGCTTGGATCGGCGACACCAAGCGTACTCAGTCGAACATACCTATGAGCCCAACCCGGACGGTGGTCTGGATGGGGTAGCGTCTCTGGGGCACGCCAAGCCTCTGGACGCGCAAACTGGGTTCGCGTATCGAGGTCACGGGGGGTACGGTCTTGCGACGAGTCGCGTGTTTTTGTATCAGCCATATTTAAGCTCCATTCTTCAATTTAGCAACCTGTTTCGCATAGAGTTCGATCGGCACACCTAAGCGGCGGGCTACATCTACCTCAGACTTTTTCAAGCGTATGCGGTTCGGTGGGGTGCTACGAGTTGCCGGGGCAACCACTGCAGCGGGTTTTTGTGCACGGCGCGGAGTTTCCTCTTCTGCCGGGTCAGAACTTTGGGGAGGCGTTCTAGTAACCTCTTCGCTCCCGAATTGCTCGGGGAATTTTTGACGCATCGTTTTATCGATAGCGTCGTAGTATTCGTCAGTGGATGGGTCGACACCTTGCTCTTCTACTAACTCAGCGTGCAACCCGAGGGCGAATGCTGTCATAGATCGGTTCTTCCCAAACCATTCGTTGTCATTTTGCCACTCCTCTGAACGGCTGTCAACAACTGGCTGCGGCGGAGCCGAAACTGGCATCTGACGCTCTTGGACCTCTATAGGCCGCATATTGGTAGCGCGGTCAAAGTTCATCAGCGCACGAGAGATTTCTTCCTGTGCAGTAACGGCTTGATCGGCGTCGCCCGCCTCAAAGGCATCGCGGTATTTCTTACGTGCTACCTGAAGCGCAGACTCTGCTGCTTCTTTGGACTGACTAATATAGGCTTGACTGCCGGTAGCGAGTTGCTCTTGGAGACGTTTATTCTCCGCGAACATCTGCTTGCCGAAATCCTCTGCGGCCTGACGCTCACGGAACGCTGTTTCTTTTGCACGGCGTTCGTCGTGGTACCCACGCGTAAACTTCTTTAAGCGCTTCTGTACCTTCTCGTCGTACTCAGACAGTTCGTCGTCTGTAACCTCTGCAGGTGGGGCAGCGACTACGCGACCGCGGTCGGCTTTGGGGGTATCATCCTCGATCTCGATTTCAAGCTCATCATCCTCAAGAGCTTCTACTTTCTTGGATTCCTCGTCGGGGAAGACGTATTCGTCATCAGTTCTGTTTGGCATATATTAATCCTTACGATGCACGCGCAATACCACGCGGGTCTTCAACTACAGCCTCAACCGCGTCATCATTGATGATGCGGAACTCTTGGCCGTGAATCTTCAAGCGGGTGCCTGAATTAGGTCGAACAATGACAAAGTCACCTTCTTTACAGCTTGGGCCGCTTGGAAAACGCTTCTCGTCCTTGTAGGCATCAGGGCCGAGCTTCACAACAAACAAAGTAGGTGTCAGAACCTCTTCGTGGTGCCTAGAAGAGTCAGCTTTAATAATGCCACTCTCGTATGAGTCTTCTGCCTCGGGGACAACACACAATATGCGGAATCCTTTAGGGTCGGGTAGCTGTTTTGCTTTTTGCTCAGCCGTCTTATCCAGAATTTTAGATAAGTCGATTGCAGAGGCGTCAAACTCAGTCGTCATTAGATTGCTCCAGTTTTTGCACAAGGTCTCTCACTATGGATTCTGCGGTAGCTAAACCTCGGATCACTCCGCAGACATGCTGGTACTCAGCATGATCTTTAGGACGCCCGGAGAGTATAAAAACTTGGTGAGACGCCGATGACTCGCGTATCTCAGTCAGTAGGTATTCTGTTATTTTCCGGGGGTCCATGTATTACTCCTTGTTACGTGTTTGCATTGCCATCTGATCTTTAGTCTTGGCAACATCTACTCCGATGCGGGCGCCATCGACCTGCTCTTTAGCGCGTAGCTTCTCTTTGTCCGACTGGATACGCGCCCCTATCTGTGCGCCAGCTATACGTTCTTGTGAGGCGATACGCTCGCGCTCCAGCTCTAACCTGTCCGCGGCTTCTGAGGCGTCAATCAACACCTTCTTCTCACGCATCTTCAATTCTTGCTGCTTGATCTGTAATTCTTGCTGCTGCATCTGAATGACGGGGTCTTGCTGCTGTTGTTGAGCTTGCTCGGTTGCGGCTTCGGCTTGGTCCCGCTGTAGGAGACGGAGTGACGCTTTGGCTGCAAACTGGGCAACTTGTGACGCGGTAGCCTCGTCCATGTTCTCGTTTTCTTCTTTGGTAGGCATTGGCAGGCCGAGTTCGGTCTCTACCTGTCTACGGTATTCAAAGGCAACGTGCTCGTTGACGTGCGCCAACAGAGAAGCCTGAATCTGCTGCGCCATTGGGCTCTGCCCAACAATCTTCATGATCTTCGGGTCCTGCATGGCCGCCATGTGTACCGCGATGTGCGCCTCGTGGTTCTGCTGGATAAACGCTTTGACCGGCTTGCCCATCAGAATGTTCTGGTTCTCCTGCACGGGGTCAACCGGCTTCAGGTCATCTTCCAACGGTACGAGCTTAGAGGCGTTCTTCACCCCCAACACCTCAATCATCTGACGGTGTAGTAGTGGCAGGTCGTACAACTGCGGAGCCTGCTGGGCCAACTGGATCACTGCTTGGTACTGGACAACCTTCTGGGCCATGGTCGCGGCGTTAGGGTCGCTAACAGGCAGGACCTCAGTCATGTCATAGTCACTCTGCTTGGCCATACGGCTGCCTTCAACCGGCTCGTATGTGTACTCGTCAGGAGTGTAGTCGCGAATAATAACCTTGAGCAGCTTGAACTCTTGGCGCATCGCGTAGTGCAAGCGAGCCTGCACAGCGGACATCACCTTGAGCGTACGCTCCAACAGCGCGAGAGTCGTACCAACGGGGGCTGAGCCCGACATATCGCTGATCTTCAAGTCACCTGCGGAGGCGAACGCACGACCTTCTTGCACGATGTTCTGGAACAGCGCAAATAGAACTTGGCTTGGCTCTTTGTACGGCAGGGGAAGGATGTTGTCGCGGATAGAGCCGCTGGACACGTCCACGTCCCGAAATTCGCCCGGAGAGATTGGAGTATCGTCACCTTTAATACGCATGCCACGCGACTTCAGACCGCCGGGCAGGTTAGATAGCGTGCCAGCGTCCACCAACTGACGAATAATCATCGTCGCAGACTTAGCGTACCCCCCAATCAGGTGAATCAAGCCGTAGCCGTAGAAACCAAACCCGGGAATATATTGGTAGTGTACGAAGTGCTGGCGCTTTATGTGGAGCGAGTCTGCTTCATACCAGTTACGGCGGATGGCGAGAATCTCGCCCGATGACTTATCAATAGTCACCACGTACGGCAGAGCAACGCCGGTAGGCTTGCCTTTCTCATCCAAATCCTCAAACCCTTCTAGGTCCAAGTGTACGTGCATCTCTAGTAAACGATAGCGACTGTCGTTTGTTGCGGTCATTCCGCTTTCGGCGGCCTTCTTTTTCTCGATGTCGTCCAACTCACCGCTCGGCTCGCCCAGTTCGATGTCCCGGTAGAAACCCCTCTGCTGTAGCAAAGTCATTTCGTTAGTGGTCTTGCGCATCACGTGGGTTACACGGTCAGCGGACTCAATGCTCGACGCGCCATAGGGAACAACAATGTCCTCAGCGGGAATAAACATAGCTACTTGGCGGCCCTTGCTTGGGTCGTAGTACACCTTCTTGAACGCGGACCCGGCAATAGGCAAGTTCCACAACAGCTTCTCGTGCTCTGGGCGGTACTCCTGCATCTCGCTGGTCAACTGGTAGTTCATGTCGTCGCGTACACGCAACGCGGCTTCTTGTGTCTTCGGGTCGTCTTTACCGATGATCTGGGTCTTGACGGGGCCCGCGGCTGGGAACGTCTCCATGATCGACTCACTTTGGAACCGCACCACAGACTCAGTCAGCATTGGGTGGAACACGCCACACGCATCGATCCATGGCTCAGTGCGCTCTTCGTACTTCAGGCCCAACAGCTTTAAACCCTCAACGTAGGTCTCCGCCCAGTCACTACGGTCAGTAATGTCCTTGTCGAAATCAGCTATCAGGTCACTGGCCAGCTCTTGCAGGACAGACTCGTCCATATACTCCGCAAGGTTAGCGTCAAAATCTTCCGCCGTCTCTTCTTCAGGAGGCAGGTCATCAGGCTCTCCGATCTCGATCTCGATCTCTACCTCAATCTCAGGGTCTATAACCGCGATTGCCGCGGGAGTCAGTGCTTTATCAATAGCCATGGTGTATTCCTTCTATCTAGATTGCGTAAAACCGCGATTTGCGGTACGAGCCAAATACTTCATTATCCTCGTGGTCGCTACTTAAGCGCAACAGGCCGCCTTTACGAATCCGCATCAGTGCCAGAGTCATAGTATCTACCTCATCGTCATGCTCGCCAGCAGGGAACGCCAGTATTTCTTCAACTGTTTTCGCCGCCCATGCTGTTTCAGGAAACCATACGTGTCCACTAGCGAACATATCAGCCACTGCGTTAAGGCGTGCAATTTTGTCTTGGCCTTTACCCGGACTGAAATCCTGAACAAAAATACCCGAACGGCGCATCTCGTCAATAAGCGGTTGACCGCTCGCCTTGGCCTCGACAATAACACTGTCTGGCTGCCACTCGTCGTATTGCTCGTGCGCCATGACTTTAAGTTCCGGAAACTCATACTTCCCCTTTACACTGTTAAGTAGGATAACGTTCTGGGTTCCATCCCCCTCATGCGTAAATACCCCCCACGTGTGACACACCGAATAGTCGGAGCGCTGCTTAGTAGTGAGGGCCGTATCAAATGACTGCACCGTGAACTCGACTGGCGGGGGCTCCTCTTTCTCCCACCACCTAATCCACTCACGTTTAATAATCGCTGCTTTACTGGCTGTTGGGTTCTGCTGGTATTGCGCGTACCACTGCCACGTAATATGATGCATTGAAGCCCGCGTCTGCTGGAGGCTCTCTAACGTCCATTGCTCGGGCCAAAGTGACTTTTCGTTCTCTGTGTTCTCGTTCAAAATCGCCGGAAACTCAAACGGCTCGTAGACATCACCACCGTCATTCATAGCGGAATCTTTGAGCAGCCGCCCAATTAAATCCCGCATGTGCCATCGGGTGTGCAGCACACATATCTTGCCGTCGGGCATCAGACGCGTACGTAGACCCGCACTGAACCAGTCGTACAGCGTATCTAGCGAGTTCGTATTCCCGGACTTAATGTCCTGCTCGGACAGCGGATCATCCGCAATTATTAAGTGTGCGCCGCGACCGGCAAGAGCACCACCGACACCAATAGCAAAATATTCTCCACCAGCAGTGGTGTTCCACTGTGCAGCCGCTTTAGCGTCGCTTGCGATACGTGTGTTAGGAAAGATTTCAGCATATTCGGGGCTCTGGATTAAGTTACGAACCTTACGGGCCATCACGACGGCCAAATCTGCCGTGTGCGAAGCCACAATTACCTTGTGATCTGGGTGTTTGCCCAAGTACCACGCGGGGTAGTATATGGAAATCATCTGCGATTTACCAAAACGAGGGGCCATAGACACAGCAATACGGTCTTTTATGCCCTCTTGCACGTCCATTAGTAGGTGGCCAAGACGTTTTAGGTGAACCCCGAACTTGTAGGTGCGGTCTACACGCGCAATAAACGCCAAAAAGTCCATCTGAGCCGCTGCATTTAGCTTGCGGGTCTCTAATTCTTCCAAAAGCGACAATAAATCAGCCTGCTGCTCAGGAGGCAGCCCCGCAATTAGCTTCTCGATCTGTTGTGCGTCGAAATCCATTATGTCGGGTTCACGTCGTCAATAGAGATGTCGTCGATCTTAATACGGCTAGACGGTGTGGGTTCCGCATTGATAACCCGTGTCAGGCGTTCGCGCAGCAACTGCTCCAACTCTTCAGTCGGACGATGGCGCATTGTGATCTCGGTCTTGTCGGTAAACAACCCAACGTCGGAGATTTTGCCCAGTAACTCTAGGGAGCGCATCCGAATCTTGGGGTCTGCGTTGTCGGATTCAACAAGCAGCTTATTAGTAACATATGTGCGGAGCTGTGCAGCGCTCTTAACAACCGTCTTGTCGTACTCACTCAGGAGTCCCTGCAGATATACTACTACTTGGGGGGACGCAAGGTCCTTATCCGACGCCAACTGGGCCCCGACGAAAATCTCGCGGGCCGTGTCCTTGTCTGCTTCCGTTATCGTGCTCGGGTCAGGTAGCCCGCCCGAAGCTTCTAGTGCTCCCATTGCCGCAGCCAGCCGGTCTTCGAGGTCCTCAAAGGTGGGCGCAAAATCAGCAAGTGGAATATTAGTGTCTATAACAGCAGTGTACATGGCGAAAGTTTGGCAACCAAGTTGAACAAATTATATATTATTTTTTTCGGGGTACTCGTTATTTTTATATGCCGGGGGGTCTTTCTGAGAAAAGGACCCCAATAAATCGTGGCAGGAAGCGAAGGGGGTGGGGGGTATAATAGCGAACATCGCAAGCAACTCTAAAATTTTGCTGCTGGAGTATCCAACACTCAGAACATAGTGACATAGGGGGACCCATTTGCAAAAAGCGGGGGTGGGTACGGGGTGGGGTCGGCGGGCGCGCAAAAAAACGTTTAACTGTTAAACGTTATCAACTCTGAAAACGTGCGGTTTGTGGTATTATATGTGTATGGATCAATTCTGATTCATACAAACCAAACGATTTATATCCTGACAATGTTTATAAAAAGTGCGGTTTGTGGTATTATATGTATATGGATCAATCCCGATTCATACAAACTTAAGAGAATCATTATCATGTCAATGTTCACAAAAACAGTAATTGCAAGCACTATTAAATCAATGGGCGAGGCTTTGAAAATAGACGGTCAAGCGAACGACGTTCGCAACATGGCGATCCAGAAGCTAGTTGACGTCATGACAATCAAGCGTGGCACAATGGCCACCAAAGATTTCCTCAAGGGTAACGCGATAACGAACCCCGCTCGCGCCGCGGTTAAACAACTGTTTGACACGTTGGTCGAAAAGGGTTTGTTGTCAACTCAGACGGGTAAGATTTACGCGACCAATTTTTGGATCGCGTTCTCAACTGACGTGCCGTTTTCGCCCGCACTCTCAAATCAAAAAAGCAAAACTAAAAAGGGTGCTCAAACTGAAAAGAAAACCCCTGAGAAAAAAACCCCAAGCGTGACAATTGTTGTCAGTATTCAAACTGTAGTCGACAAACTAACAGCGGCGCATAGTGATATTGAGACGCTTATAAAGGCTGGTGACACCACATTGACGATCAAAGCCCAAACAGTTTGGGCCCTTATAAAAGAATTAAATAAATAATTCGCGCCAGCCACTCAGCCCCGCCATCCGGCGGGGTTTTTTTTCGCCCAAATTTTTTGGGTGATAGTAGTCCGGGGTTGCGGGGCGAGGGTGAGGGAGGGTGAGGGAGGGTGAGGGAGGGTGAGCGCGGCAAAGATTTAATCGTTAAATGTTTAGATAATAATAATAGCGCGGCAAAGATTTAATCGTTAAATGTTTAGATAATAATAATAGCGGTTTGGCTAAAACTATCATCCACGGCTAGTATATCAACTTTAGAAAACATTAGTTTTGGAGAAGTAGTTTAAAAAAAGTTAGTTTTGGAGAACTGTTTTGGGCTGTTTTAGACCTAAAACGGTATTAGTATTATAAGAATTTGTAACAATGTAACAAAACTGGCCCATTTGTAACAAAACTGCTGTTACAAACTTTTTGAAAACGAAAGTACGCAAGTTGAAATTCAGCAGGGGCGAAGCCAAAGAGAATAAGTAACACTTATATAGAAAAAAAAAAAAAAAAGTAGTAGTGTAACAGTGTAACAAGAATTTGGAGATTAAGCGTCGCTAGAAATTTAACGATTAAATGTTTGCAGATTCGATTTCAAATAATCTTGCCTCCTTACGTGCTTTCCTTTTAGCGCAGATTTGGCTGTTACACTGTTACACGCGTAATAACGGACGTATACTACAAGCCACAACCTAATACAGGCCTCGATGTCACCCCCCCCACTTTTCGTACACCAGTTTTGTTACAAATCGCCAATTTTTGTTACATCGTTACAGATACTAATAATAGTGATATACTTAGACCTCAACCTAACCTCTGGAAACTATCATGCCCATTATTGAATTTGAAATCCCTGACGACTTCGCCGACCGCCTCTCTGAGACTGCAAACGGTGACCTTAGCAACGCGGCGCGTTCCGGCTTGAAATGGGTCGTCGCCATCGCAGGCTCAGGCTCCTATAAACAGTTTGCAGACTTGTGCGACGCAGAGGGCATGGGCAAGGCGGCCATGTTCGACAAAGTTATGGCGTCGTTTCTGACACCTGCCGGAGAACTGCGACCTCTCGACCGCGCCACGGATGCACAACGGACTACATACAACCGACTGAGCGCCACCGCCAAGGCCACGCGTAGAGAGCGCGACAAAACTATCATACAGATGGCGACCGAGGGAATCACCCGTGCAATCATCGCCGAGTCCGTGGGGCTGTCCACTATACGAGTGAACCAGATTGTGGCCGACCATAGGGCGCTTGACACACAGGTATAATAGGAGTATAATAGATATATCGAGTGGGAAATCAGCTCGATGGGAAACATTTAATCGTTAAACCTTTTGGAGAACCCTCATGACTACCTGCCCAACCTCGCAACCCATGGACACGTTTACTGTCCGCCCATTCAACCTGCAAACCCTGCTCGTCTGGGAAAGGCACAAACCAAAACACCTACGTTCGTACCAAGTGTTTTGGACGTTCAACATCCACGGCGCGAGCGCGTCCGATACGTTTCTACCTATCGGAGATACACCAACAATTTTTGGAGAAAAGCAATGACACTCAACACAGATGATTTAATACTTATTCGCACCCTGCTCGAAATAACGGCTGTTGACCTCGAGTACTACATCCAAGACACCGACTACACAAAGTACGCAGAGAAAGCCGAAGCCGTGGCTCGTGCCGACAGGGACTACCTCAGCGACATCCGCGCAGTCCAGACCAAAGTAAACATTTAACCGTTAAACCTTTTTGGAGAATCATTATGAACTCACGTCAAATGCTGCGGGCCGACCCGCTACCCACTGGGTTTTGGTGGGTCAACAAAGCCAAGTTAGGCGCAAAACCTAGATGGGCTAAAGAGCACCAACACACTGTGGCATGTACTGGCTGTGGTGCGCTCAACAACTCGACGAAGCCGCATACGTTCTGCGGCGGATGCTATTTATGTGGCCGACCACATTGGAGATGACATGAAAAAATACACAGCCACACTTGTAGTTACATACAAGCAAAACGTAGAAGTAGAGGTAGCCGACGACTACACCCCTGAGCAGTTACTGGCGCAAATAGTGGACAAGTTCGACCAGTTCGGCTCGCAGGTAACAACCACCATCGAAGATGTAGAGGAGACGACATGAAAACATCAGAGTTAACCGGAGCTGCCCTCGACTGGGCGGTGGCGAAGTGTGAGGGTATTGAGTTCAGGAAGGACGACGTGCGGTTTCGGGGTGCATACGCCAGAAAGTACTCAACCGACTGGGCGCAAGCTGGGCCAATCATCGAGAGGGAGAGTATGGGTCTGTGGTGGGCTACGCATTATGTAGATGAAGGTGTCGAGTATGGCAACCATTGGTACGCAGAAGATAAGAACGGTGACGAGGTACGCACAGGCCCCACACCATTAGTAGCAGCCATGCGCTGTTACGTTGCAAGCAAACTCGGCGACACCGTCGAGATACCAGAGGAGCTGACATGAACAACTCAGAGATATACTACGTCAAGGGCGACGACTCGGACACCCACGGTCAGCCTGTATTGTTTGGAACGCGGGAACTTGCCGAGCAGTATTCCAAATTGGTAAACCCTGACGACCAACCCGCACAGTATAAGAAACGAGTGGCTGAGCGCACAGTGTACGGCCGAACATCGAACAGTAAGGGGGCTTGACACACAGGTATAATAGGAGTATAATAGATATATCGAGTGGGAGAGCAGACCCCGATACTCCCCGCAGTGGGGAAACATTTAACCGTTAAACCTTTTGGAGAATCATCATGAACATGTACAGCAAACTTTCGACGCACCTTGAGCGTCATCAATATAAGCGGGGTCAATACAAAGGCGACGCCCCTGCCGACAAAGCCCGTCGGAGCAAGAACCACTTCCGAGTCACCAAGCAGGCGGACACTATGGGGGTGATGTTTCACCAGACGCAGATTATTACTGCGTACCCAGACGGCCAAGTAAGGCTGACCGCTGGGGGGTACGAAGACCACATGACAACACGCAAGGCGCTCCGTGAGATGGGGTTCGTCATGTACACCAAGAACAACAACGGCTACAAGAACACGATGGTGCGAATGTGTGGCCCATCAGCATGGGGCCCTGTGTACGTATACTACGCAGGCATGGTGTTCAACGAGGTGGGGGTCTTAGTGGGCGAGCCAGTCGCTGAGCGCAAGTACGTAGCAGACAGGGACGCACGGAAAGAGTTCAAGGCCTCAGCCAAAGACTTTTTGGAGATGTTACCCATACTGTTGGCGACGAGCGCTCAGCGTAGCGCAGATGCCGTGGCGAGTACGAGCTACTACGAGAGTAGACGCGGCTACCGTTATGCACGTGCTAATACCCAGATGACGTTGTCGACGCGGGACGTGGAGAAGTACCCCGAGTTAGTAGATGCGTGGCGCGCCACCTTGATTTTGTACGAGGCCCCGACTATCACCCCTGCGCGGGTGTGGTCAGCGATATACAACAGGTGCACCCGCCGCATGCGAGACGAAGTAAACATTTAACCATTAAACCTTTTGGAGAATCATCATGAACGTAACACTAGCCCAAGCCGCAAACGCTATCCGCACACTAGGTGCATCGAACACCATCCTGCTCAGGGGGCAACCCGGAATTGGTAAGTCAACCATATTCAACCAACTCAAGCGCGAGATGCCCGACTACCACGCCTGCTACATTGATGTGGCCAACCTTGACCTCGGTGACCTCGGCATGCCCGTTGTAGACCGCGAACGAATGATTACAGAGTTCGCCCCGTCGTCTCGGTTCGGTCTGGCACGTGACCAGAAGAAGCCTGTATTGTTGATGCTCGACGAGTTGGGCAAGCCCAGCAGTAAGGGTATCCTGAACATGTTGTTGCCTGTGATTCTCGAGCGTAGGCTCGGCGATGTATGTCTACCCACTGGCTCGATTGTGTTCGCGACGACCAACCTCGACACCGATGGTGTGGGGGACATGATTCCGGCTATTGCCTACAACCGTATGACTGTGGTGACCGTTGCGAACCCACTAGCGGACGAGTGGATAAACAACTGGGCTATGAAGAACAACATACACCCCGCGGTCATGGCGTTTGTACATGAGTACCCACAAGTGTTTGAGTGCTACGCGGACAACCCGCAGGATAAGAACCCATACAACTTCAACCCGATGACGGGTAACACCAAGACGTTTGTGTCTCACCGTTCGATGGCCAAGGCGTCCAACATAGTGGTGGCGCGTGAGGAGTTGGGCGAGGCGTTCCTGCCGTTGTTGGCTGGGACTATTGGAGAGTCGGCGGCGCGTGACCTTGAGGCTATGGTCAATCTGTCTGAGGCGTTGCCTAGTCGCAAGTTGGTGGCCAAAGACCCAGAGGGTACAAAACTACCCCAAGGTACAGCGGCTCGGTTCTTGATGGCGTTCAGCTTGTCGGCCAGCGTGACTACGGAGACTATCGACGCGTATCTTACATACATGGAGCGTGTAGGTGGCGAGTCGTTCGAGGCGTATTCGTTGTTCGTCATGTCGCTGGCGTCTAATGACCAGAAGGTCGGCATGGCGTGTCGTAACCAGAAATTCACCAAGGCGTGCGCGTCATTGGGCAAGTACTTCTAAGGAGCAGAGTTATGTTGATTATTGAATACACATCCAACGGGCGCAACATCGTCAAGTTTCGTAAGGACTGGACACCCGCGCGTATCAGTCGGGCATACGTCCCGCCCTTGCGTACATACCAATTCGACCGTGATGAACTGCGAGTCCAGAAAGCCATGCTTAACAAGGTAGAAAAATAATGTTTGTAAGACGCCTAAAACAAGCCAAAGAGACCGCGCCCTTCATTCGGTCTGCGAGTGTCACGGTTGATATGTCCTATATCTCGCCACGTGTACGTACACTGGCTAAAAAGATTGTGCTCTCACGTAAGTTCTACAGATACGCACGGTCACAGTCAGGTATCTTGGCGTACGCTGTGTATACGACGTTCGCCCCAGAGGGTACGCCCGCAATTACGTGCGGGAACTACATGGATAACCCGCAGATGACACCGAACTGGCTCGCCCGATTCGATGAGCTTGTACGTACAGAGGAGACGCTAAGCCGTATGAAACACAACGCCTACAGACATAGTACTAACTCAGTGGAGGAGTGCGTCGAGCGGGCGCGGGGACATTTGGAGCAGAACGGGTTTATGCCGTACGTGATGGAGGAGTTGCGTCCGCAACATGCCGCGTTGCAGGAGGAGGCACTATCACTAGGCGCAGAGCGTGACGCCGAAATCACGGCAATGCTGTATGAGCCGCTTGACAGCAAGCACCTTGTATTTACTGTAAACATTTAATCGTTAAATCTTTTTTTGGAGAATCATTATGTTGAGTGCAAAAGACCGAGTGCGTAAAGCACACCTAGCAATCATGCAACACCCAGAGTTCTGTCGGTTCAGTGGTGTGTTGGCGTGTGGCAACGTTACATTCACAGAGGACTTGCCCACAGCGGCGACTGATGGGTGGAACGTGTTCTACAACCCTGAGTTCGTTAACACCACGTTGTGCGATGACGCTACCCTGCGGTTCGTTATCCTGCATGAAGGCATGCACAAGGCGTACCGTCACAACAAGATGTGGCGCCGTCTGTTCACGGAGAACGCCAAGCTGGCTAACATAGCGGCTGACTACTTTGTCAACACCGAGCTACATAACGCTGACAGCACAGGCTTTATCAAGATGCCGTCTATCGGTGTCCCGCCGAGCGAGAAGTATTCAGGCTGGTCTGTGGCACAGATTTACGAAGACCTCAAGCAGTCAGGTGAGGAGCCGCCAGACGGTTTCGACGAGCACAAGTGGGGCGAGGGACATGACCCTGTTGACGAAGAAGTGCAAGCCGAGCAAGGCAAAGAGATTGACCGCGCATTGCGTCAAGGTGAGATTCTAGCCAAGAAGATTGGCAAGGGGGCCGCGGGTCGTGATGGTATGTTCGGTGACTTGTTGCACCCCAAGGTGGACTGGCGCGTAGTGTTACGTGACTTCATTAGTGAGACGTGCCGTGGACGTGACGAGACTACATGGCAACGACCCAACCGCAGGTTCTTGGCAGACGACATACTCATGCCCTCATGTATCTCGACCACTATGGAGGAGTTGGTCATCGGGTTTGATACGTCAGGCTCATGCTTTGGGGGTGCGGAGATGACACGGTTTGTGTCTGAGATTACCCGTATCGTTGAGGATGTTGCGCCGAGCAAAGTGCATGTAGTCTACTGGGACACTGAGGTGGCAGGGCATCAGACGTTTGACGACGGGCAGTTCGCAGTGCAGAACCTTCAGCCCAAGGGTGGTGGGGGCACGGACGGGTCGGTGTTGTTCACGTACTTACAGCAGAAGGGCATCAAGCCGCAAGCCATCGTGCAGTTTACTGATGGATACATTAACAACTGGGGGTCGACTGATGTGCCTACGTTGTGGGCAATCACAAGCGGTATAAAAGCGCCGTTCGGTACAACTATTCAAGTGGAGGTGTGACATGGGATATAGAAGCGATGTAGCCGCAGTAATCTATTCAAATGGGAATGGTGATGTGAATGATAAGTACGTGGCGCTCAAAATGTTTATGGGTACGAGGTTCCAAGCGTTGTCCGACCAGTGGGGTGAGGAGTTCAGTTGGAACGACCCATTTAAGAGACTAGAGTTCCGATGCGAGGGTATAAAGTGGTATGACATTTTTCCTGAAGTTACCGCGTTTGAGGCTATGTTGGAGTCGTTGAGCGAGATGGGATACGACCACGAGTTTTTGCGAATCGGGGAAGAATCTGACGACGTCGAGTGTCGGGGTTCTGGTAACGATTATGTGTTGCGGGTACACCGCGCAATTGAATGGGACTAATGACATGAACATACTACAACTTAAAGAACAACACCCCGAGCAGTTCGAGACGGAGCACATGCGGTACTTGGAGCACGGGCTTGACTATGACTGGTGGGAGCACATCTACGACAACTTCCGCGAGGACTGCGCCGCCACGTATGACTTGCAGGTGGCGGAGATTAAGTTCTCAGGGTTTGACGCGCAGGGGGATGGCGCGGCGTTCGAGGGCTGTATGCCACTGAGCAAGTACATGTCTGTAAATAACCTTGATGTAAAGTACCCCGCGTTGTACATACACGCTAAAGAACTCAAGCTGGAGATTCAGCCCGTGATGAGCCGTCGAAGCTGTTACATAAAAGGTGTTGATACCGATGACTGGGACGTGCAGTCATGGCCGAGTGGGGTGTTCGCTTTGCTTGATGCGGATGTATGGGATGAGATGGTAAGCGCCGACCTCCGTGATGGGAACTTTGAGGAGGAGACGACCAAGTTTCTCCGCGGTCTGGCAGATGACTTATACAAGCAGTTGGATAGAGAGCATGAATACCTGAGCAGTGAAGAAGCCTTCATTGAGTCAGCCGAGTGTAATGAAATTAACTATGAGGTATCAGTATGAGAGCAGTAATAAAGATAGCAGACCACAACGTGATTCTCGACATGAGGCAGCTTGACGCGGTGATGACTATCATGCGCCAAGCGGAGTGCCTTGAAGAAGAACACATGGGTAAAGGCAAAGGTACGCATGGGTATGAGATGTCGTACATGAATAAGATAACCCCCCCAGTGACAGGCTTACTACGTTGCGACATGATTAACGACGAAACGTACGAGGCAATAAAAGCACTAACCGCAATCCGCAACGCAAACATTTAATCGTTAAACCTTTGGAGAATCATTATGAATACAACAAACCCAATCGCAGGTGTCGCACGTTCGGCCATGTTGGTCGACCTAAACATCAAGGTATACTCAGGCCGCAAGAAGGACACCTACACACAAGAGCGTGTGGTGGTAGACAGCCACGCCGCATCAAAGCGTGCTTCCTCGGTGTACAAGAATCTATTTGCAGATTGTGTCGAGCTAGACGCTATCACTAAGTTCCAAGCCAAGGCACGCGCCGAGCACTACCGATTGACAATACCGTGGAGTGATAACGGCTCACGCCTCCTGCCGACTAAAGCCCTGATGGAGTACAAGAAAACGATGAACGTATACCAGAATGATTTTTATCAGTTGGTAATGACATACCTCGATAAATATGACACACTGGTGGCGAAAGCAGCGTTTCAACTAGGTACACTATTCGATAGAGATGAGTACCCACAGCGCGATGTAGTCGGGCACAAGTTTGCGTTCTTTACTTCGTTCATGCCTCTACCTACGAGTGGTGACTTCCGATTGGATGTTGAGACCGAGGTACAGCGCGAACTTATTGAACAATACGAGATTGCTGCGACAGCGCGTGTGCAAGAGGCAACGAAAGATTTGTGGGATAGACTACACGCGTCCCTGACCCGACTCAGTGACCGATTGGTGGTCGATGAAGATGGCAAGAAGCGCAAGTTTCACGACACGATGGTCACTGGAGCGTTAGACCTGTGTGAATTACTCTCTACGCTAAACGTAGCCCAAGACCCTACGCTGGAGAAGGCGCGGCGTCAGTTGGAGGATACGTTGCAAGGTGTAGAGCCCGATGAGTTACGTAAACATGAAGGACACCGTATGGAGATTAAGCAGAAAGTAGATAGCATTCTTGAGGCATTTGACTGGGGACTTAATGACTAAACCTGCGTACGAAATACGGTACACAGAAAGTGCGGGGCTATTCACGGTACAACTGTGGCACAACGAGAGGGGCGCTACAAGCGTCCAACGCTCACGACTGCTACACACGAGGCCGGAGTGGCTTAGTACTATTATTAACACCGCACGTATAGGGAACCGCCTACGTATAGTGGGCTTACCGCCACCGGAATTTATCTGTTGGTTCACAACGGATGAAGACTATAACTTGATTAACTTTTTGGAGTTCGACGAATGACTATTACCAGTGATGTGTATACCTTGTTGATACACGATGTACCCGTACCCCCACTTGACCGTGCGCTGGAGATGTATCTTATCCAGCCAAGTGGAGGCAACCTTTCACCCCTGTTGTACGCCGTCGTCGAGCATGCAATATCTCATGGGATTGATGTACACGCAGCGTGGGATGACTACGCTCGTGACTTGCCCAAAGACCCCGCGCAACTTGAAATGTTTTAATTGTTAAATCTTTAGGAGAAAAACCATGACTAGACCACTAACCAAACAAACCCGTGCAATCATACGAGCTCTCAATTCGGGCAAGCCCTCATCTCAAATTGCCAAAGACTTAGGCATCCCTGCGTACACCGTGCACAACGCCAAGCACCGCCATAGTAGTTTACTAATGCCAGTGAAGAAAAAGCCTGCCGCCAAGTGGGCTACAGCCGCAGTCGTTACATCTGACACTTCAATAATGAATACCAAGGCGCTTGGAGACTTGGCGTTTCAACAAACTCAGTATGGGTTAGGCCGCCCGTTGCCTAAGCAGTTATCTCTTTGGGCGCGCATCAAGGCTGTGTTTACGGGGGACTACTCATGACTAAAAAACTAACCCCAGTTGTAGAAGCCCCAACAACCAGCAAGATGGCTGGAATCTATAACGAACCCCCCAAGCCAGCCGTGAGGCCGGGCGCGGATAACCACCTGAAGTATCCAAGTAGGATGGGGCAGTCCCTGCTCTACAAGGACGGCAGAGAGGAGAAGTTGAAATGACTAAGCCTGTAGTACCCAACGCATTTAATACTCCGGGCCTGTTCAAGATAGACATGTTGCCGTTCAAGAAAAGCACGTCCGGCACAGTAGGCGGCAAAATAAGGTCGGCCAACACAAACGGCAACGCGCCCCCCATGATTAACTCAAAGAACGCCGAGAGGTACACGAAAGTCAAATGAAAAAACGTAGTAAGTACCGACCAAAGCCCGTGATTATTAACCCAATGGGATACGTCATGGAGAGTATGACCCCCGTCGCCCTGCATGATTCGTTTATGGTTGACTTGAGGTTGGTTAACCACATGGCGATGGCGGCACTTGCTCAAGGCACTGCTACAAAGGCGGACGTCAATGCCCTGATTAACGCGCTGAATGTGATGGAGTCCTTGTGGCGACTCGGGTTTGGCGAAGAGTACCGTGGGGTTGTTGATGCGGGATTGCGGGCGTTGCGTTCGGTGGGTGCTAGAGGTGTAGAGGCTAACAAGTTTGTACCAGTAGCCGCTGAGATGGACGCGCTCAACACGGCCATGGAACTGCACGACGCCCAGCTTGAGGTCATCACAGTCCGAGACATGGAACGAGCCGTCAAGCTTGTGCATGACGAGATTAAATATAAACGTGCCACACCAATTGTGGTTGAGGAGAAAGCATGACTAAGGTTTGTACAAAATGCAACGAGACAAAACCACTGACCGCGTTTAGTAAGAAGCGATGGGTAAATAAAGACGGTACAACGCGAGAACGCCTACGTGCTCAGTGCAACCAATGTCGGCACGCGACCGATAAACCATTAACCCCTGAGCAACGCGCAAAACATAACGCAAAGGCCGCGCAGTTAAGGTCAGATCGTCTAGCAAAGATGACCCCCGCAGAACGGACTAAGCTCAAACAAAAACAAAACGCAGGGACGAAGGCGTGGAGAACCAATAACCCAGATAACGTGTTCAAGATGAAGCAACGGTACCGAGTTAAGCACGCCGCGCAGATTGCGGCCAAGAAAGCCACCTATGCGGCGACGCCACACGGGAGAGCCTTAGATAGCGCTCGCTACCATAAGTACTATGCAAATAGGTCGGGGGAAATACTAGCGCGAGCAAAGTTGCAGCGCGATAACTTGGGAGATTCGTATGTCAAGTCGTTGATATTTAGGCACAAGTCATCAACCTATTTGATTCCTGTATCGCTTGTCGAGGCACGCCGCTTATACACGCAAATTAAACGTGAACTGAAGGAAAAACTAGCATGAAAAACATAACTGAACTAACCACGCAACTAGCTGAACTATTCGCCGACCTTAAGACTGGGGTAGTGGATGTGAAGGTCGCATCAGAAATGAACAACACGGCGGGGAAAATTATAAACGCTCAAAAAGTTTTGCTTGAGTACGCGGCGTTGACCAAAACAACACCCGACGTCCCGTTCTTAAAGTAGGCCCACTAAGGAGTAACATATGACACAAGAAGAACTAATGGCCGACAGCACGCAGTACTGCTGTTACTGCGGGTGCGAGAAGGCACGGTTTCAATGCTGCGGCGAGAACCACTTTCAAACATTTGCCGAGATGTCCGCTGAGGAGCGACAAGAGTTTTTAGACGACGAGGAGTAAGACATGACACCTTTAATCAGGGAAATGGTCAGCCTTGTAGTTGATGCTGGCCTTGACCCAACTCAAACGCATTGGTTTGATTTGACGGGCGTGATTAAAACCCCCCACGTTGCCGCAGACCCCAAGCGGTATTTATTGCATCCAGCACCGTACAAAAAAGTAATGTTGTGTGCCCACACAGCGCACGGAGACTTTTTGTTGTTGATAATTACAGAGCCTGCCGCGACCATAGTAACGGGTTGGATACTAAAGACGACGGGGTATAAATCCCTCGGGTC
>Ga0222630_1000312_pt1 | contig 25375 bp, 30 predicted proteins | sample AntAcemetagenom3_FD_179842 | JGI IMG/M metagenome (GOLD analysis project Ga0222630, IMG submission 179842) | Saline water microbial communities from Ace Lake, Antarctica - #3 | ecosystem: Environmental > Aquatic > Non-marine Saline and Alkaline > Saline | place: Antarctica: Ace Lake | collected...
GGTTCGCCCGTCCTGAAACGTCCGCGCTTTTGGAGTTGCTCGCGCTCCGGGACGCCGAGCTTCTCGAGCTTCGGGATTTGCTTGACCGGTCCCGGTTTCAAAACGACGTGCTTGAAGCGGAGCTCGAGGCGACCCGTGAAAGAGCCGCGGAAGCAGCGGCGTTCGCCTCCGCCGCGGCGGGCGCCGAGGCGGCGGCGGTGGATTTGGCGACGGCGCGGACGGCGCTTACGGTGAAAACGGCCGAGCTGAAAAAACTACAGGGGGTGTTGAAGGGAAAGTTACTGGCCAGAGTGCTGGCGGAGGTTGGGGAAACAAAAAATCGAATCGGGGTGCTTGACGAGACCGACGAAAACGCGGGGGGAGGGGGTACGGAGTCCTTTGATTGAAAGTAAGAAAATAGCGCGGGTGTCCCAAACGCGTCGCGCGCTTGTTCCTCGTCAAGCATGGCAAAACTTTTCTGAAATCTAAATTTCATTTTATCTCAAGCAACGCCATCAGAGGGCCGCCGCGCCCGCGGGTGCGATGGCCACCACGCCCTCGGTTTCCTCCACGACCCCGTGTGTTGTTAGGGCGTCGGCGTTGATTGCAACCGTGTGTCAAGTAACTCACAACTTGTTCAAGTCCCTGGGTCCCCCGAACCACCACAAACGAAAAACATTCGCGCTCGACCTGTGCGCGCTTCTTGATTTCTCAAACCAAACCACCCCACACGACGTCGCGTGTTTGCGCCCCGCCGTGATGATAGACTACGCGCCTGGGATGACCTCTGGCGGGGCGTGTTTGATCTTAAACCACCTGAGTGGCGTGTTATGCGAACCCGACTGGTTTGGTTTGAACCACCTGGAGGTGTTCGAGGTACACGGCGTGGTGCTCGTCGCGAACGTTTTCAGATTGTGTGAAGTGCTTTCAAGTTTTCACTTTAACGAGGACGACGAAAAAGCCCGCGCCCCGAGGTTCATCGACGTCCTGCCCAACTCAGTTACCCCGCTTAGTGAAGAAAAGGTGTGGCACGCGATGGCGCACTTGTCACGGGAAATAAAAGCCGGACTCAATCATGTCAATGAGATCACAAAAAGTCGAGACTACGGGAAATGCCCGCGAGCGCCGTTCGACCTCGTCGCGGCGCTCGGCGTCGGCGCCGAATTCGTGCCGCCGCCGACTTTGGTCGGCGTGTGTTTGGGGTACCCGAGGGTCTACGCGTGGTTTCATGTTGATGATGCGATTGAAGAAGCACAAAGGGCGCTGTCCACCACTGATCTGGAACTGTTCGAAGTATACGCCACGTGCGACGCCACGGCCGACGCCAACGCGACGTCCAACACGGACAACCAGTCTGCAAAACAAGTCGCGACGAAACACCGGGTGTGCGGGTTCACGACGCCGCGTCGTTCCGAGTTCGGCGAGTTGTCGAAAACGCAAACGGACGAGTCGTTGACTCGTCCTGATGATATCCAGACGTGGTTCCACGCCTTGCAGAAAAACGCGGTCCGCTGGGGACAGGTTTGGCGAGATCTAACGCTCGTCGCGACGCGGCGCGACGCGGGACCGGTTGCGCTGTGAGGCGGGTTTGTATTTTTAGGCGTTTAGGTAATAGAAACGTGAAACGGGTATTGGAGGTATGACGGTATTAGAAACCTGAAACAGGTAGTAGGTGTTACAAACGTGAAACAGGTAGTAGCAGTGTTAGAAACTGCCTTCCGAGCGCGTCGCGCGCTTCAAAGCCGCGTTCGCGTCGGCGCCCGACTCCCCCGCGGCGTTTACGAAAACGGCGTCGTCGTCGCGATCGCCGTTGGTGAACGCCGCCGCGAACGCGGCTTCCAGCGCGTTCGCGCCGCCGTTGGAACCAGAGGACGCTGCTGCTGCGACGACGCCGGACGGCGTTCCGGTGTTACTCGGCGGCAGTTTCGGTGGCAGGCCGGGCACGTCCCTCGCATCCACTGCACCGTTACCCGGGTAGTTAGTCATTGAAAAAGAAAAAGCATCCGGCGGCGGCGCGCACGCCGGGTACGTCGCGCCGTTCTGTCCGACCGCGGTCATGCGCGTCGCCGCCGCGTCTCGCGTGTACGCGCACTTGGACGGCGTCGTGGTGACTTGGGAGGTCTGGCCTTGCGTGGCACCGCCGCCGATTTGCGCACTCGTGAAGCACTGCACGCACTCCACGTCGTTACCAGGTGGCTGGTCGAACCACGCGTGCTTTCCCGCGTTGTTTCTGAAAACCGCGGTGCTGCTCATGGCGGCAACCCCCGTGCCGGTCGCGCCCCCCGGGTCGAACCGCGCCGTGGCGTCGTGTACGCACACCGCGCCTCCTCTCGGCGCCGCGTTCTTTTCGAAAAGCGTGTACCTGAAGCTCACCGCCGCTCCTGTCGTGACCGCCACCGCGCCGCCGCCGCAGGTCAAAGCCCGTCGTCTTTGGTCGGGGTACTCGGTTACGCTGAGATTGTAAAAGTAAATGTCAGTCTCGCATGGGCAATCAGTCGGGGGAATGTGGTTATTGGGAAATACTTACCTGTTTCCAACGAACCGCGCGACGTCAACCGTAGCGGTGGTCCCGACCCCGCCAAGAAAAACCGCCCCGCCCCCGTCCCAGTAATCGTCCGTCACCGTGTTGTTCGTGAACATCGTGGCGGCTTGCGATGGGTAAAACAAAGTGTCAGTCTTGTGTTGGCAAACGGTCCTTGGATTTGGGAAATGCAAACGTACTTATGTCTATCGTGGCGCCGCCCGTCGCGAACACCGCGCCGCCTTCTTTTTCGCCGACGTTCCCGACGAACTTACCTGATTGTAAAAGATAAAGTGTCAGTCTTGTATGGGCAAACAGGGAGGCGGGATTTGGAGTTGGGAAAGGCCCTTACTCCGCGCCACGAACAACGAACCGCCGTCCACGAAAACAGCGCCGCCCTCGCCCACGTCGCTGACGTACGCGTTGCCAAAATCCGCGGACGCGCTTCCCCAGGCTTGCGGTGGGTAAAACAAAGTGTCAGTCTTTCGTAATATTCGTAACTTGTATGAGCTAACAGTCTACTTGTGATGTACGTAGTAAACAGTAAATAGTCACAGAGGGGCTTGAAACAGTCGGCGGGATTTGGTCGGCGGCATGTGGGTTGGGAAAGGCCCGTACCTTCGTTTCCGGTGAACTCGCAGTCCACAAATTCCGCGGCGGCTTGGGTGTCCAGCACCGCAACGGCGCCGCCTTTGCCGTTCCAAGGAGGACTTCTTGTTTGCTGTCCCGTGGTGCTTTGAAAATAACCGTCGCCGCCACCGCCCGTGACCAGGCTGGGATTGGGAAAGAAAAGTGGTTAACGTCTTGTATTGGGCGCGTATTGGACGATGGCCTGGTCAACAGTCACCGTAATCGGTCTGAACAGTCACCAGCGTTAGAGGTAAAACAGCGTGTGTCGGATTTGGGAAACGCGCGAGACGTACTTTTGGGAAAAGAAAACGCCAACCGCGACGAGTGACGCGGAGGGTTGTTTGTTCGAGTTTTGGTCGGGTGGGTTTCCGTTTACGCCGGTGGTTGCCATTGGTCCATTCACCAACACATCCATCCGTTCAGCACGCAGGTCAGTCACCACCTTCGCGGCTTCGTCCGCGTCCGCCCAGGAAACAAGGCGGTTCACATCTTCCGAAGTCGTCGGTTTATCTTGGCAATTTTGCTCTGTGTTTTCGTTTTGCCCAGACTCGCGTTTGCCTCGCACCACCACCGCGCCCCCCGCGCCGTCCTTGGCGTTGCACCCGCCTTTCAGCTCCAGGTTCGTCAGTGTCAGGTGACCGCCTGGGCGCACGTCGAACAGCGGGCCGGTCCCGCCGACGCACGTCGTGCATTTTTGGCGACACGTGTTCAGGTCTTTGCGCACCAACCGGCCTCCACCGAACACCGCACACCTCGCTCTTCCGTCCCCGCACGCGCCTCGCACCGTGAGCGGTTTCGAAACCACCAAAGGAAACTGGCACTGGTCATCATCCGCTGCGCTGAGGTTGCGGTACAGGGTGACGTGCGACACCCCCGCTTGCACCGCGGCTCGAAGCTGCGCGCACGACGCGACGAAACACGACCCGCCTTGGTCGCCCGAGGACACACACGTGAACGACGAAGGCACCGCGGACGGGGGGGTGGGTTGCGACGCCACGAAAGCAGGGACGACGCAGCACAGGCAAAGCAGCACGCACGCACGCGAAGTGAGTGGAAACACACGCATGTGTCGTAGCACGACGAAGTGGGTGCGTGAAGTTGTGGTAAGGACGATGTGCGGACGACGGTGGGACAACAGAGGTACGCCGAAAAACAAGCGCGAACGCCCGAGAAGACACGAGGTTTTTTTTGTTTGGCCAAGAAACTGGAGAAAAGTTTTCAATAATTTCGTTGGTGTTTTACACGGCGAGCGCTGCAGCGCGCCATCCTACTTCTCCTCGTCCAGCACCGATTTCTTGCCCAGCCACCCCGCGACGATCGGGGTTAGGGCTACGGTTGGTGGAAACCTTACGGGTGACAGCGCTTTGTGCGCCGCGTACGCTAGCGCGAAGGTTCCGAACTTCTCCGAAGTGGACGTCACCGTTAGGCCGATTTTGTCCAGCCAAAAAGGAACGTCCACGCCCGCGCTTATCAGGGCGTACATCAGCGATATGGAAACGATGGATAGTCCGATGCTGGTGACTAAATACGCACTGCCGTATTTCTTCAGCAAGTTCTTCGCCGAGGTCATTTTGGTCACGCCGTTCCCTGATGTAGGGTCGCCATCACCAGAGTTAGTGTTTCCCCGGAACACGTTCCAAAGACCGGCTTCGAGGCCCCACTTTTCCGTCACTTGCTCGAGGCTCGTTTTTTCCTGGCCAGCATCTTCCTTCGTGGGCGGCTTGGCCAGGGGAACCAGCCGCCCCGCCCTTTCGCCACTCGTGGGCTCCGTGGGGTGGCTGAACCGTCGCCACCGCCGGTCGTCGCGGTGTGGGCCGTACAGCCCGGAAGAACGTCTTCGTGGTGACGCGAACGCGCCTTCCCGCGGCACGCGGTCCACGGCGTGGAACCCGCGTCTGCCCGTCATTCTTCGTGAACTCGGGGCGGGGGTTCGCGACGCGACCCGGCCGGTGCCGTCGTTGGCGCGAGACGCGATCGAAGGGGTGATACGCGCGTGTGTCAACGAGGACGTCACGAGGGACGCCATCGCGAAAGCGCGCGGGGAGCAGCGCGCGACGACGACTGCTCGGCAACCTTCGATGCCCGCAAAAAGTGCTTCTTTGGCGCATTTCTAATATCTCTTGGACCAATCAAAGCAGGTTTTGCTGAATTTGATCGAGTATTCATGGGCTTGATCGTAAGGACGCTTTGAAACCGTATGTGCTCGAAACTGCTTTCCAACCGTTTGACTGGGGCGGTTCACCGAGATATTTCGTTTTTTCTCGACTTTTGCCTCCGCCGCCCACCAAGGTTTTAGGTTTCATCTGTACCCCACCGCACCATTCGACGGAGGCTCGTGCGACGGCGGTTCACGGCTCGCGTCGGCGACGCACCTGCGCGCGCGACATCTACTGAACACGAACAGCGTTCTCGGATCGCGGGTCACTTGTTCAGCGCGTTTGGGTCTGGACGAGATCGCGTGGTCGTGACGCGCGTTCGGGTTGACAAAACGTTGCGCGCAATGTCGAGCGGTGCGCTTTTCGCGACGTCAGCCACGTCGGTGCACCGAGGCCCCTCGGTGTTGGCGGCCGGGCGAAGCACCGCCGGTGTGGCTCGCAACGTGCGGTTCACCACGAGTGGCGCGACGCGCCGTTCCGTGTGCGCGCCTCGAGGCTCACTCGCGCGCGCGCCCACGCGCGCGCGTCCCTCGGCGGCGGCGGCTGCCGCCCCCTCGGCGAACCGTCGCGTCCGCCGCGTTCCTGACCTAGGCGCGCACCGTCTCCGGCTCGCAGGCACGCGCCGGGTGGTGCTCGCCGCCGCCGCGGGTAGGGAGGATAGCTTCGACGACGAAATCGACGACGACGAGCTCGCGGCGTTGGAAGCGTTGGACGCGGAGGGCTGGGGCGATGATGAGGATGACGATGAGGACGCCATGGCGGTCGCCGCCGCCGGTAGGGAGGATAGCTTCGACGACGAAATCGACGACGACGAGCTCGCGGCGTTGGAAGCGTTGGACGCGGAGGGCTGGGGCGATGATGAGGATGACGATGAGGACGCCATGGCGGTCGCCGCCGCCGTCGCGGCGCGCGCGGTCGGGTCCGTGGACGACGACGGCGACGATGTTGACGTGTTAGGTGAAGGTGATGACGAAGGCGACGACGAAGACGGCGTCGCGCTTCTACGAGAGCTGTTCGAGTACGGAGGCGTGGATGTCTCGGAGTGGTTCAACCTCGGCGAGGACGAGGACATCGAAGTCAGCGGTATCGCGAACGACAGTAGGGCGGTGTTGGGCGGTGACGTGTTCGTTTGTTGTGTCGGTACGGAGGTTGACGGGCACGACTACGCTTTGGCCGCGGTCGCCGCGGGCGCGGTAGCGGTGGTGTGCTCAAGGCGCATTGAATCTTTGTCCGAAGACACGCCGCAGGTAATAGTGGGCGACGCCACCACGGCGCTGCCGCGTTTGGCCGCCGCGTTTTACGGAAACCCGAGCGCCAGTTTAACCACGGTGGGTGTGACTGGTACGAACGGCAAAACAACCACCACGCACTTAGTAAGGGCTATTCTAAACGCCAACGACCTGAAGTGCGGGCTAATCGGTACGACCGGGTATCTTCTAGGCGACGTGAAGCTCACCCCGCACGGCGGGGTTTGGTAAGTATTCCCACCCACCACATTCCACTAACTGATTGCCCATACACGACTGACATTTATTTTATTTCAATCAGGGAACCCGAAGAGCCCGACCCGAGTCAAAAAAAAGACTGCACCACCCCCGGGTGGCTAGCCCCGTACAAAGGCAAGTACGAGGTACCAAACACCACCCCCGATGCGCTGCAGTGCCAGCAGCTCATGGCTGGTATGCTGGACAACGGCGCGAACGCGGTGGCAATGGAGGTTTCGTCGCACGCCCTGGCGCAAGGCCGAGTGGACTGCGTGGATTTCGACGTCGCGGTGTTCACGAACCTGACCACGGACCACCTGGACTTTCACGGCGACATGGCTACGTACCGGGAGGCGAAAGCGTTACTTTTCAAGCAACTCACCGATCCGGAACGGCAACGCGCGGTGATCAACTTGGACCCGAGTCACGTGGAGGCGGAGAAGAAAAAAACGAGCACGAAAAAAAAGGATGTGGAATCGGATGAGGACGATTCCGATGCACCCAACGAACCCGAACCCGAACCTACAGAACCCACAGCAGCCTTCGACGAGTCCGCGTTTTTCATCGCCGCCGCGGGTAGCGGCGACCGCGTGCCCATCATCACCTACGCCACGCACGTAAGGGCCTTTCCCACCCACCACATTCCGCCTCCCTGATTGCCCATACAAGACGTTAACCACTTTTTATTTTACACGCAGGTGTCAAAGTCCCTAGAGGCGGATGTGTTCGTGGAGAAAGCGGAGCTTTCGCTTTTTGAAACCGTCGTCACCGTGCGCACGCCCGCCGGACGCTTCGACGCCGCGTGCGGTTTGGTGGGCGAGGTGAACGTGACGAACATCGCGGCCGCGGTCGCGGTGGGCGTTGCACTGGAGATCCCCTTGGACGTGATCGCGGCGGGCGTGGAGGCGATGGAACCGGTACCGGGGCGCATGGAGCTTTTGGACGAAGGTACGCCGCGTTGTGTTTCCCAAATCAGGCGGCACGGTTGGATGCCACGTATGGAGTGCAGTTACGCGCCCGTCTCACTACTGCAAGAAGCGCAACAGCGTACACGACTGTTCGGCCCGATTACGATGACTGTTTACTCACGCCAAGTCACGGGACGCGAGACTGACACTTTGTTCCACTCGTCGCAGGCCAGCCGTTTCCCGTGATCGTGGACTACGCGCACACGCCCGACGCCCTTCGCCGGGCGATTTCGTCCGTTCGCAAAACCGGGGTATCGAACGTGATTGTTGTTTTCGGGTGCGGGGGCGATCGCGATGTTGGCAAGCGCCATGAAATGGGCGCGGTGGCGGATGAGCTTTCCGATATCGTGTTCGTCACGAACGACAACCCGCGCACGGAGGACCCGTACAAAATCCTGGACGACGTCGTCGCCGGGTTCAGGGACCGCGTGTACAACCTGCCACAAATCAAAGACGAAGCGATGTTCCCGTTTTTGAAAGACATGTACCTGATTCACCCCAACGCGAGGTTCGAAACCATGAAGCTGCAGAACATGTGCCGCCGGTACGTCATGGTGGACCGGTGGTTCGCGATTCGCGGCGCCATCGCGATGGCGACGGAGCACGACGCCGTGCTGATTTGCGGCAAAGGCCACGAGGACTACGTGGTGGTGGGGAACCGGAAACACTGGTTCGACGACCGAGTTGAAGCGAGAGACGCTTTACGGAAAATCGTGGGCGTACAGGAAAGCGGGATGGACACCACGAACCTGCCGTGGGGACGCGTCGGCGCCACGTCGGGGAACGGGAACGTGCTGGACGCGTAGGGGTGGGGGTTTTAGTAAAAAAGGTTTTTGTCGCAATACCACCGGTAACTCTTCCGGTAACTCTTCCGGTAACTCTTCCGGTGACTCTTCCGGTGACTCTTCCGGTAACTCTTCCGGTAACTCTTTTGGTAACTCATCCCAGTATCGTCATGTCCTTTTGTTTTACCCTTTACTACTAGTACTACCTGTATCACCTAAGTACTACCTGTATCACCTAGTACCACTCGTATCACCTTATCACCCACCTACTCGTTACTAGCGCTCGTTTACCTCATCCCGGTATCTCCGCGTTCTGTTGTTTTACCTTTTACTACGGTACGGTACTCCTCGTACGCCTCGTTACCGCACCACCGTCACGCCCGGTCGCATCATCGCGAGGCCTTTGAGCATGGCGTCCGTCACCGCGGTCATGTGCGAGTTCCCTGCGATTCGGAGCTCAGTCAACGCCGGCGCGGACCCAGTGGCGAGAACGGAGACTAACTGCTGCGCCTCCGCGTCCCGCAAACCGCAAAACGAAAGATCGAGCGTTTTCGGCGCGTCGCTTGATTTGCAAAGCGACAGCGCCGGGAGGAACTCTTTGAGAAAATGGATCGGGCGGAGTTCCTGTCGGGCCAGGGTCACGGAGGGCGCGCCGCCAATCTCGCCGTGACAAGAAATCAAATCGCAAAGCGCGGAATCGAGGGTTTTGGGGCGGAGCATCGCGAGCGTGGTGGCGGGCAAGTCGCAATCGCGAGTCAACCGCAGGTTCGCGGCGGCGGCGGCGATTTCGTGTGCGTCGCCCAAAATAGCACCGGGACCTCCACCCGAATCCCACGACCCATCCACGTCCACGTCGTCAACGAAACCTCCCTCCGCGCGCACGATGCAGTCCCCGACGACCGTCGCGAATTGTTTGGTTATCCGAGCCACGCCTCCTGCGTTGACCATCGCTTCGCGCGCCTGGTCGTCCAGGGACTTGCCATCCGCGAAAACCATCGGCTGGTGGTCCGGGTCTTGGTTTTGAGCGAGGTTCTCGTTTTTGTCCTCGCGGACAGAAGTATCCCCTCCCGCTTTCTTCGCGTCCGCCTCCATTTCCAGTCGCTGTTTCTCCTGTGGCGTGTCCCGCTTCGTATCGCGCTCGCGCTCCACCTCCGATTTCTCAGAGCCCACCAGCAGCTCGGGAACCGACACGGCGACCGTCCCGTTTGCCCCCAACGCCGCGCTGGCGATCTTGACCCGGCCGTTCACCGACCCCAACACCGTTTCCGACCCCGGCAAACGCACCACGGCTTGCCACTCCACGGAAACACCCACGTCGCACCGAATCGCGATGACGTCGCTTTGGTCGCTGGAGAGCTCTTTTGACTCATCTTTTTCATATTTTTTTGTGTTTGCGTCCACCACCCCCACCACGCCGTGCGGCCACAGGGACACGACCCTAACCACCACCGTGTCGGTGGCCACCAGGGGCGCCCTACGCCCGCCCAGGCTTTTCACAAGACGATTCCGGTACCAGTCGAACAGATCCACCGTCAGCGCGGGTGCGGTATCGGGCTCGTCGTGGAGCTCCACGCCCGCGCTGGACGACGACTCGGTCAAACGCGAATCCGTCGCGCGGCAGGTTTCCGCCCCGCCATCCGGGTAGTACCCCAAACCGTCGTCGCCGCGTTTAAAGCAATACCCAGCCCTCGCGCCCGCGAAGGTATCGGCGGGGACGAACGCGGCGGCCAAAAGCGCCGTCCCCGCCTCCGCCATCGAGGAGTGGTGTGCGCCGAGATCTGCGTGAAGCGTTTCTGGCACTGCCGAGAGCAGATATTTTTCAACCCGACCCCTTTTCGACCCAAACTGACCGGCTCCCGTTGGATTTGATCCGGTCCCTCGCACACCTCACCGCACTCCGTTCCGGCGGTCGCCATGGCGAGCCGTGTGACGTCCCTTTCCGGGATCGCGAGACGCGCGGTGCACCGCGTGTGCCCCGGCGCGGTCGTTTTCACCCGGCCGTACGCCGCGAACGTCGCGACCGTGTCCGAGGAGGATTCGTTCCTGCGATGGACAACCCCCGAGCCGCAGCAGTTCACGCATCAAGCCATCCTGGCGTCGCCGATGACGAAGGTGCGACGGGAGCAACGCGCGCATACGCACGAGCACGCGGTGATACCCTACCACACCGCGAAAACCCACGAGACCACCCGCGAATCAACCCATATGGGGTGAACACGAAGGGGGACCGCGATCGAGACACCTGATCAAACCCTTTGGGAGGGGGGAAATCGTAATTAACACAAACTCGCCACTAACTAACCACTGGACAACTAACCAAAATCCCAAAAAATCTCCAAATCCATCAGGTCACCACCCTGGCGAACGGCATGCGCGTCGCGACTGAACACAGTTCTCACGCGGAAACCGCTACCGTGGGCGTGTGGATCGACGCCGGTTCGCGTTACGAAACCCAAAAGAACAACGGCACCGCGCATTTCCTGGAGCACATGGCGTTCAAAGGCACCGCGAAGCGAACCACGTCGGGTTTAGAGGAGGAGATCGAAAACATGGGCGGCCATCTCAACGCGTACACGTCGCGGGAACAAACCACGTACTACGCCAAGGTGTTTAAGAAAGACATCCCCCAGGCGGTGGATATTCTTTCTGATATTCTTCAAAACAGCGCGCTCAGTGCGCAGCACGTGGAACGCGAACGCGGGGTTATTTTAAGGGAGATGGAAGAAGTCGAGAAGGAAGTCGAAGAGGTGCTTTTCGACCACCTGCACGCCACCGCGTTTCAGCACACCGGCCTCGGGCGGACCATTCTGGGAAGCGCGGAGAACGTCCGGTCCATCACCAGGGATGACCTGGCGACGTACATCAACGAACACTACACCGCCTCACGGATGGTGCTCGTTGGGACGGGCGCGGTGGAGCACGACGCGCTTGTGAAGTTAGCGGAAACCGCGTTCGCCAAGCTGCCCACCGGCGGCGCAACCGTCGAGTCCCTAGTCAAATCCGACCCCGCGCACTTCACGGGGAGCGAAGTACGGATCAGGGACGATGACATGACCACCGCGTCGTTCTGTGTCGCCTTCAAAGGCGCGGAGTGGAACTCACCGGACGCGGTGCCGCTTATGGTGATGCAAGCCATGCTGGGGAGCTGGGACAAGGCCGCGCCCGGGGCGGCGCACGCCGGGTCGCCGCTGGCGCAGGCGCTGCACGCGAACGACCTGGCGAACTCGTTCATGGCGTTCAACACCAACTACGCGGACTCAGGGTTGTTCGGGGTGCACGTCAGCAGTGACAACAAAGAGCACCTGGACGACGCCGCGTTTTGCGTGATGCAGGCGCTTCGGGGGTTGATTTACGATCCCACGTTGGAAGACGTACGTGTTGTATTTCCCAAATCCAACGACTGTTTGATGACCTGTTTACCACTACAATACGTGCACCCCCGAGTACAAGACTGTTTACGCACTGTATATATAAATCGCCCAACACAAGACTCTCCGACTGACCCTTTTCTTTTCCAATCGCAGGTGACTCGAGCGAAGCAGCAGCTGAAGAGTTCTTTGTTGTTGCACTACGAAAGCAGCACCAGCGCCGCGTCGGAAGAGATCGGGCGGCAGCTCCTTACCTACGGCCGAAGGATCCCGCGAGCCGAGCTCTTCGCCAGGTACGTATTGGGCCCTTACCAAATCCTGACACACTGTTTGCCCATACAAGACTGACGCTTTCTTTTCTTTATCGCAAGGATCGACGCCGTGTCCCCCGAAACGGTGAAATCTGTGGCGTGGAAATACATCCGCGATGAGTGCCCCGCCATCGCCGCGATCGGGCCGGTGCAGTTCCTGCCTGATTACATGTGGTTCCGACAATCAACTTATGACAATTTTTACTAAGTTTGGGTGAAGTAAGGGGGGGAGGTAGGGGGAGTGGCCGGGCGGTCGTCAGACCAGATGAAATATACGAGTGAAAGCATCGATCGAAGCCAGCAGTCGCCTTCCCTCTTTCTTTTTTTCCGACACACTTTTTTCCGATGCGACCCCGCCGTATCGTTTCTTTTCTCGGACGTGACGTTTCAAAACACATCCACACGCGCACTTCGCCCCGCGCACCTCTCCCGACTTCGGTTTCCCAACCTCGGTTTTGTGTGTTCACTCCACCCACGCGTTTCGTGACCCGACACGACACCTCGCACACACCGGTCGCGGTCGCCTGGTACTCCGCCACTCGCCGTGCGCGTCTCTCGTATCCTTCCGACATGACAAAAAAAGTCGTAGTTGACGCGACGGCCGCGTCTCCCATCGTCCCCGCCCGGGGCACGACATGCGCGCGATGCGGTCCCGTGTCCGCCGCGGCTCCGCGACGCTCGAGTCGTCACATTCCCGTGTCCGACCTGACACGGCCTGACACGTGCGACGCGTGTCGCCGCCTTCGCGAAACCCGCGGCCGCGGCACCACGCGCAAAACACAAGACGCGACGTGCTCGGGTCTTGGGGACGTTTCGGCTTCAAAGGCGAAACGGCGACGCGGTGGGGTCGGGTCCATTGAAAAGGCTTGCAAGGTGGACGCCATCGTTTGTGAAGATGCGTGCGAGACCGAGCAGGCGGACAACACGTGGAGGGAATCGTACGACGACGCGGTGGTACCGGTGGTGCCAGGCCGGTGGCATAAGTTCACGGACGAAGTCGTGGAGGGCTTTGAAGGGTCTTCGTACCCGAACCGGGTTTTTTTTCACCTCGTCAACGAAGACGCGTCGCGAAGAGTCCAGGCGATTTGCGGGGTGCTTCGTGATGATCAAACGTCCCCGGGTGTGAAATACATCGAGTACACGGTAAGCGCGGCGTTGGTGGACATCGCGAGGGATAAAATGGGAAGGCCGTTCCAGCAGGTACGTCGTCTTGAGCCTTTCCCAAATCCGGCCGACTGCGTGCCATACAATGCTGACACACTTTTCGTTTACAACGCAGCCGCCGACGTTCCGAGACGTGACCGAGGTGCGCGCGTGGCTGGAGAAGGTGGTCCAGAGAAGTACGTGAGTTTATCCAACTCTGTGACTGTTTGCTCATACAAGTTACGAACATTAGAGCGAAGTGAGAGGGCGCGCGGAGGGGGCAGACGAGAAAGATCAAGAAAGATCAAGATGATGCGAGTGATGCGAGGTGGTAGTTGGATTGAAGAGCAGGCCAAAAAAACCTTAAATTAGATTCAGCCTCTTCACGCCGTTCCACACTAGATACGCATACGGAACTTTTGCATATTTTTATCAAAGACTAATTGCGCATACATCATACGTACACTGGCAACAAGGAAGCGTTGATGAAACTTGTAATTTGACAACAGGACCGGGCGCGAGGGTACGGGTCGTGAGCTTAATAATATTTTTCATAAACCACCAATCACTTCAGCGTCGTTGGCAGTTTCTAATTTCCTTCGTCACGTAACAATCACTTCAGCGTGGTCGGCGTGTTTCTGATTTCCTTCATCACGAGCTTCATCAGCAGCAGACCGGCGACAAGATCCGCGGCGTAGAGCATGAAAAACACGTTGTTCCAGTCATTGGTGTGCGACGAGATGTACCCGGTGAGCATGGGGCCTATGGCGGCGCCGATGGAGCCGGTGCCGTCGATGATCGCGGTGACCGTGGCCAGCGCCCGGGCGTTTCCTTTCAGGGATTCGTGCGTCCCAAGGTCCGCCGAAACCGCGGTGGTGATCAGCGCGTACGGCCCGTTCACCTGATTGTTAACGAAAAGTGTCAGTCGTTTGTGGGCAAGCGGTGGGTGTCGGATTTGGGAAAGATGAGCGCAATACGTACCAACACCCCAGCCAGCATCATCAACAACACGTTTGCGGTCATCGATGAGCTCCCGTACTCCCGGTAGCAGTACAACACCGGAATCGACAGGTACACGAAACCCGCCGACGTCATGGAGCGCGCGTTGAATTTGTCGCTGATGTACCCGGCGAGAATACCTTTTTGTTTTTGGGGGGGGGAGTGGTGGGGTATTTGTTAGTCACAGGAAAGGTAACCGAGGTGGTTAGTACGTGGTGATGTGGTCGTGTACGTCGTCGGTTCGAGGCGAGCGGGTCGTGCTGCTTCTGACGGAGGTAGTCGCCGTCTGCTACGCGCGAGCAGTCAGACGACTCAAAAAACTCAAAAACAAACGCACCTCCCGCGACGCCCCCTATGTCGAACAGCGTGGATAGCCGTCCCGCTTGCGCTGGGGTTAGGTAAACCCCCCCGATCTCCGTTCTTTCTATGTAGAACGGCAGCCAGTACAGAAACGTGTACGCCACGAGTTTGGTGAAGAAAAGACACAGGGAGAAGGTTACGACTCCGGGAATTTTCAAAGCTGCTTTGAAACCGGCGGCTGGTGGTTTTTTGGCAAAGGTTTTCGGGGAGTGCGGGTACTTTTGCGTTTTGGAGGTGGCGCTTCCGATGCTCCCCACGTCCCCGCCGACGTTGCCGTCACGTCCTTCGGGTTCCAAAACACCAAGCTCGCCTCCCGAGTTTCCAGAAGAGCTCGAAACAAGCGTCTCGTGTTGTTCCCCTCCGTGCGGCGACGGCAGCCCGGCGTCTTCCGGCGCGACGACCAGGAAGTTGTGCACCAGCCACCCGCACGCTATGGTTAACACCCCGTTCACGACGAACGCGTTGCCCCACCCGTCCCCTCCCCGTTTGAGCATCGCGGCCGACACCAGCGAACCAAGAATGTTACCCACGCTGGTGTGCGCGTTCCACACGCCCTGTTGTTGTAAAAGAAAGTGTCAGTCTTGTATGCGCAAACAGGGAGGCGGGATTTGGGAAACGCCCAAGACATACCATGATCAACCCGCGCTTGCTCTTTCCGAACCAGTTCCCCATCACGCTCACCACGCTGGGCCACCCCGTGGATTGAAAAACCCCCGCGCAGACCTGCACGAAGACGTAGTAGTAAAGGTTGTGTATGTTCCAATACTGACCTAGCCCGAAGAGGCACACGAACACACCGCTGCCCACCATGCCGTAGGTCAGGAATACGCGTAGATCCATGCTGTCCCCTATGTGTCCTGAGAAAAACATACCAACCGAGTACGCGGCGAGAAACGCGACGTCGGTTTGCCCTAACAGGTGGTTGCCATCAGGGCCGTCGAACGGGGCCCACCCGGGTGCGCCGTTCGCCCGTTGTTCAGCCGTGGGGTTCAAAACGGACTTCACAATGGAAGGGGGCTTCCTTGACGCGTGGTACATCATATAACTCAAAAAAGTCACCGCCAACACGCTGAACCGGTACTGATGCGCGGTCAGGTGTTTGCCCCTGCTCGTGACCAGGCGATTCATCCCAGAGGGAAGCCGAGTGCGGTCCATGGCGACCGAATGGGGAGAAGGCGCGCACCCGGAACCCGGTCACCCAAACACCGCGACGCTCGCGCCACGCGCGCGATGCGGCGAGGAGTGAAGAACGGGTGCGATCGAAGTTCAAGTGTGGCTTACAGTCAAGTCAGACAGTTCCCTGGCTCGAAAAAGGGCGACCTTTTCGTTCCGCTATCCAAATCGCCCGCATCACCGCCGCCTTTGCAGTTTGCACCGCACCCGCCGTCCGACTCCCCCCCGGCATCCAGTAATGGCCTCCGCCGTCCTCGCCTCTTCTGTCGCCGTCCGCGGGACGCCACTCGCGCCAACCGCGGCGGGAAAGCGCACGCCCGTTCGCGCCGCCCGCGGCAGAGCCGTCGTCACCAGGGCGGGCGAAATCGCAGGCCTCACCGAGTGCGGCAAGTTCCAGGAGCTGTGCAAGGCTGAGATCCCGGGAAAGATCCCACGGTGCGTGGTGTTTTTCGCGTGTATGGCTAAGGTGGTCCAAGGCGTACAGTGCCTTGACACCACCGAAACCGCGGCGGCTGCGAAACCGAACGGGCAACAGCACGAAGGACGAACACACCGACCTGGAACGTGAACATTCACTTTTTCGAGATGCTTTTTTTTGCAACGCAAATCGCGGTCAAACCCCGCGCTAACCGCGGTCAATCACCGCGCTAACCTTTCCTTTCTTCTTCCCACTTCCCTCGCATGAAACACATTCGCAGCCACGACTTCCTGAAGCAGATGTACCGCTACATGGAGATTTCGTACGGCGACAACGGCCTGGCGCAGTACGGCAAGCGCATGCAGGTTGATTTGTTAAGTAACGGCAAGGATGGGGATGACGAGTTGACGAACGGAATGCTGGTCACGCTTTTCGGGAACAAAGACGGCGAGGAGGTTGAGATCTGCGAGCTTCTTTGCGAGATGGATTTGGAGCTCGTGCCTATTTACGATACCCTGATGCCCAACTCGGAGGGCGAGCTCGTCAAGACGAACAGGAGCGGGAAGGATGAGTTCGTAAACGGGCGGTACTTCGTGATCAAACGACCGGTACCCGTCGACGAAACCGCTAACCCCGCCCTGAAACAGATGATCAAGGACATGACCTTAGCAATCAACAAGTACTACGCCTTCGGGAGCTGCTTTTCGGACGATAACTAGGCGGTGATGGTCGCGGTTAACACGGGAGAGTTAGTTTTGAGAGGGGGGTGTTCTTTCGGTGAGATTTAGATTTGTTTTTCTCCAGAGATCGTCGTTTATTTCATTTCATCGCGCGTTGTAATCGTGTTCGCAACTTACTCTATGCCTTTCGATAACGTCGTGTCCTTGTAAAATACCCTCGTTATACCCGCTCTACACGATACCTTTCATGCGTTTCACCTGGTCCACCAGCGCTTTGAACGAAAACGGTTCGCTCTGCGCTAACTCGGCTAAGATTTTTCGATCCACAACCACGTTGTCCTGTTTCAGCCCGTGCATGAACTCGCCGTACCGCACCCCGTGCTCCCTGGTCGCCGCGTTTATTTGCTGGATCCACAACTCACGGAACTCCCGTTTCTTCGCCTTCCGGTCACGGTACTGGTACTGGAGCGCCTTCTCCACCCGGTTCCGAGCCGCCCTGATCGTGTTCTTCGCGCGGCCCCTGAACCCCTTGGCGAGCTTGAAGATCTTCTCCGCGCGCATCGTGCGTGGGAATCGAGATGGATGTGGTGTGGTGTCGCCCCGGTTCCCCCTCCGCTTCGTGAGTTACTAACCACTAGTTCGTCGCCTCGCGAAACACCACTACTTCGTCGCCTCGCAGAACCAAAAAGCGCAACCCCAACAAGTCACGCAACCCACGCGCGTCGCGGTCTGGACCACCGCCACCTTGTGAATGATTCTGTTTCGCGGGCGCTTCGCCGATTTCCAAGGAGGGAAGCGTCTCGGGCCGGTATCAAAGAAATGGGCCTTTCTGGGTCGAAATACCCATACGATTACCCAAAAGCGATTTCCGAGAGCAGACCCTAACCCATGCGTTCGCTTCAACGCGCGTCCGCCCCACCGTGCGGTCTTTTCTACACGCACGGGAACGTCGGGTAAAGGGATACAACATGGGTACGTGCTTGTTGCAATGCGGGCGCACACCCACGCCTCCGCGCGCGTCTCGACCGACTCGCGCGACGCGCCTCTCCGGCCCCATCGCCGTTCCGGCTTTGATTTTCGTAGCCCAGCCATCACACACGTGCTGACCCGTTTTTCCCGATCCCCGCCGTCCGCGCACCCCAGGTATCTCTCGCGACTCTCTCCACAAGCGCCGCAACACCGGTGGCAAGCAGAAGCCGTGGCGCAAGAAGCGCAAGTACGTACCACAACTAGACTCGGAATCTGCGCGCGCGTCTCGTACCCTCTACGCTCCGTCGTCCGCGAATGACGACGTAGGGTTTCGCGGTAGTTTCCGAATGGCGCACCGACGGCCCGCGCGCCGGATTTCCGCGGACCCGCGGCCGCGCGCCCTCCGCGATGCTACGGTCTGTGTGTTTCAGTAACGATAACCCCGCATGCTAACCTTTCCCACCCTGTTTCTTTTGTTAACCAGGTACGAGCTCGGTCGCCAGCCCGCGAACACCAAGCTCGCCGCGAGCCACAGCAAAGACACCAAGGACAAGGATGGGAAGCTTCAAAAAGTGACCACCGGTGATGTGCGCATGGTGCGCTGCCGCGGCGGGAACATGAAGTTCAGGGCGCTTCGCTTGGATCATGGTAACTTCAGTTGGGGTTCCGAAAACGTCACGCGGAAGACGCGTATCATGGATGTGATGTACAACGCCTCGAACAACGAGCTGGTGCGCACGAAGACGCTGGTGAAGAGCGCGGTTGTGCAGATTGACGCCGCGCCGTTCCGGGCGTGGTACCAACAGCACTACGGCAAGAAAGTTGGCATCAAGGTGAAGAACGGCGAGAAGGTGGAGTCCGAGGACATCGACGAGAAGCGCAGTAACGCGCTGAAGAAGAAGCTCAAGGACCGCAACAACAAGCACGCCGTGGCGGAGCCCATCGACGAACAGTTCATTACCGGGCGCCTCTTCGCGCTCGTCACGTCGCGCCCCGGCCAGTGCGGACGGTGCGACGGGTACGTCCTGGAGGGCAAGGAACTCGACTTCTACATCAAGAAGATGCAGAAGAAGAAGACCAAGGTCACCGCGGAGAACTAAACGACGTCTTTTTGTGGTTACTCAGGGTGTGGGTGTGGTCGAGGGTAGCTCGATCGTTGTGAAGAAGATTTGATTCGCAAAAAAACTACTCCCGCTTCGTTAAAATTAATGTGACCCTTTCGTCGGCTCACAGCGAGGCGCGCTGCTCCCTGCGATGTCCTCGCGGGTGCTCCCGCGCGCGCGCGCGAGTGCCCCTGTACCTCCGACTCCCTCGACGCGCGACTTGCGCCTTTTGCGCACGCACGCTCGCCGCGTCGCCGTCGCAAGGCGTGCTTCCCGCGTGATGTCAGCTTGTGCGGCGTCGTTGTCCCCACACCAGGTGCCCACCACCACCACGCACGACGTGGTTGTTGTGGGCAACGGCCCGATCGGCAGCGCGGTTGCGCGGCACGTCGCCGCGGCAGGCGCGTCCGTGTGCGTGATCGACGGCCGTGACTCGCTTACGAGCGCGTGGAATGACGAGGGCCGAATCGTCCGGCCGTTGGACGCGGAGGGCCGGTCTTGTTGGCAAAGTTGGAACCTTGAATCATTGGAAGGGTTCCCGGCGTTGCAGGCGGAATCGGGGGTGGAATTCTTCACGAAGTGCGGCAGTTTGGCGTGCGGCACGGAGGCGTGGGTGGCGAACCCAGCGAAACGGCTAACGGAAGCGGGCGTGGACTTCACGTGGCACGAAAACGGAACCGCGGTTGAAAAACGCTTCCCGTACCTTTCAGTGCCGCAAACGCACGTCGCCGTGTCAGACGCCGCGGGTGGGTTCGTGAACCCGAAACGAATGATCCAAGCGCAGAATATTGTGATGATGATGACGGCCGCGGGTAACGAGATGACTCGTGTTGGTGACGATGAGACTAGACGCGATAACTCGGATGAAGGTAACGATGATACTAGACGCGGTAACTCTAATGGCCCGTTCGAAAAAGAAAACGCGTTTGCCAACAAAAACCTCGTCGTCCTTGAGTCCGCCGTCGCGGTGCGCGCGGCGAACGGCGAGTCGCCTTTTGTGGAAACCGCCGAAGGCGGCGCGCGCGTCGCAAAACTGGTGGTGCTGGCGGGGGGGGCGTACATCAAGGCGCTGGCGAAGGTTTCGGGGCTAACGGCAACTACAAAAAGTGGTAGTAACAATCAACAAGTCTCACTTGACGCCAGTGTTGGTGTTGCGTCCATTCGTTTGTCCAGGCGAACGGTTTTGCTCGCGGAGGTCACGTCAAACGAAGCCACGTCCACTTTGAAACACATGCCCACGGTGAAGTACCAGTGGGCGCCGAGTGAAAATTCCGGTTGCGACGACCAATCGAACAGCTCAGCGACGACGCCTGCACAAACGTCGACCTCGACGCACGGCGCGAACGAGCAAATGTCCGTGTACGTCCTGCCCCCGATTCGGTACCCCGGTCCGGACCCGCCACAGGGCTGGTACGTTAAGATCGGGGGCGGCGCGAACGACTTTTTTGACGACGATACGGACGAAAACAACACGGTTGAGGCGTTACGCGAATGGATGGCGGGCTCCGGCGACGACGCCGTGGCGGACAGACTGCACGAGGTTTTGGTGTCGTTGATGCCACGCACGAACTTCCTCACCCTGGTCACCAAGCCTTGTGTCACCACGTGCACTGCAGACGGCGAGCTGCAGATTGAAAAACTCGGCCCGGACGGCGCGGTGGTGGCGGTGAGCGGGTGCCAGGGGAAAGCGGCGGGGCCGGCGGATGCCATCGGGCGGGCGGTGGCGCGACAAGTCGTGGAGACACTGAAGGTACAGGCAGGGAGGGGAGGGTGATACGAGTTGGTACTAGACTACTAGAGGGGAGGGTGATACTAGTTGGTACTAGACTACTAGTTGTAGAAGATGACCGTTAAGAATAAACAAATATTTTGTTCTAAATGTATGATGCTCTCTCTTTCTTATTCGCCGCTCGGTCGCGCCGTTGCCTGAGGACACTCTCACGCCGCGGGCGCGGGCGCTGGCGTCGGCTCCACGGGCGCCGGCACGGGCACGGCCACGGGTTCCGGCACCAGCCACGGCTTCACCCTCTCCGCCCTCATCACCACGCTCGCGCGGTCCATCACGGTGTAGCAATTGGACGCGAGCTGCGGTTTCAACATCGCCTCCGCGGCGGCTTTGGATTGCGCCGGGATGTCGTCCGCGTCCAGGAAATCGTACGGGGGCTGCAACGCGCTGTCCGCGACCATTTTCCACGCGCACCCGTCGGGGGGGTTGGGTAACACCACCTTCGCGGGGAGGTGGTACGCGTTGAAGGCGACGTAAATCTGTTCGCTGTTCCCCAGCCCGATCTCGCTTCCTGGGTCGTGCGACTGCACCGTGAACGCCACGAACCTGTTCTCCTCCTCCCACGACGGCTGGTTCGGTTCCACGCCGTGCCACTTGATGTTGTTTTCGTTCGGGAAGTCGTTCAACCGCAGCGCGGGTTGCTTCGCCTTGAACTGCCGCATGAGCCGGCAAAAGCGACTCAAGCCCGTGTTTTTAACCGGGTCCTTCGCGCTGTCCCAGTCCACCCAGTTTAAAAAGTTGTCGTGGCAGTACGTGTTGTTGTTCCCGCCTTTAGTGGCGCCGTACTCGTCCCCCTGTGAGTGTGGAAAGAATTTGTCAGTCCCGTGTTGGGCGTGTATTGTGGACGATGGCCTGGTCAACAGTCACCGGCCATCGGTCCGAACAGTCACCAGCGTTAGAGGTAAGACAGTGTGTGTCGGATTTGGGAAACGCCAAAGGCCGTACCTGGTACACCATGGGCGTGCCTTGCGACACGAAAAGCGCGGCGAAGAAGTTCCTCATTTGTCGGTCGCGCAAAACTTTCGCAACCGGCGTGGCGTTCACGCCATCCTCGTGCGGCCCGAGCCCGCAGTTCCACGACTGGTTGTTCTCCTCGCCGTCCGCGTTGTTCTCGCCGTTCGCGTCGTTGTGCTTGAGATTTGTACAAGAAAAGTGTCAGTCTCGTGACCGACCTGGAAAACAAGTCGTCTATGATTCAGGAAACGCGCGGGGCCGTACCTTTTCGTTGTACGAGACTAAATCCCGCAACGTAAACCCGTCGTGCGCGGTGATGAAGTTGATCGAGTGGTACGGCTTCCTTCCTGAGTCTTTGTAAAGAGACGGGGAGCCGCAAATGCATTCTGCGAACAAACCCGCGTACCCGTCGAAACCGCGAATGAAATTCCGCGCGTCGTCCCGGAACCGCCCGTTCCACTCCGCCCACTTTCCGTAATGGGGGAAGCTCCCTACTTGGTACAACCCGCCCGCGTCCCAGGCTTCCGCGATGAGCTTCACGTCCCCAAGCACCGGGTCGTTGCTGATCATTGCGACGACGGGGGGGTCGCCCAGGGCGTCGCCCACCGAGATTTCGTTGTTGTTCTCCCCCGTGGTGGGCCACCCCTCGCCCGACAGCTGGTCCCAGTTACTCTGCGCCCGTGTCATGATGCTCGCCAGGTCGAACCTGAATCCGTCGATGTGGTACTCCGTGACCCAGTGCTTCAAGCAATCCACGATCATCTGCCGCACAACAGGGTGGTTGCAGTTCACCGTGTTGCCGCACCCGCTGTAGTTGTAGAACTGCCCTTCCGGGGCGACCATGTAGTAGGTGCGGTTGTCAAAGCCTCGCAGGGAGAGGGATAACCCGCGCTCGTTTCCCTCCGCGGTGTGGTTAAACACCACGTCTAGAATAACCTCGATGCCGTTCCGGTGGCACTCGCGTACCATGGTTTTCAGTTCCCGGTTCGCCGCGCGGCCGCAGTCCTCCCCAGCGCTTTGCGCGAACAGCTGTTTCGGGGAGAAAAAGTTAACCGTGCTGTACCCCCAGAAGTTGAACCGCTTTTCCCCCGTCACCGGGTTGTCGCTGTAGTACTCCAACTCGTTGAACTCGGCGATGGGCATTAACTCCAGGGCGTTGAAACCCATCCTTTTGAGGTACGGCAGCTTGTCGATGAGGGCTTTGTACGTACCGCCGTTCGGCTCGGCCGCGGTCAAACCCCTGACGTGCGTTTCGTACACGCACAGATCACCCTTGCGATGAGTAAAAGAAAGTGTCAGTATTGTATTGGGCGTGTATTGGACGATGCATGGACAAACAGTCAGGGTAATCGGTCTGAACAGTCACCAGCTGAGAGATAAAACAGTCGTTGGATTTGCTAAACGCAACACGTACCATCTTGTACCCGGGCGACGTCACGCCTTCCCAGTCGAAAACGTCCTGATTGAAATAAAATAAATGTCAGTCGTGTATGGGCAATCAGTCGGCGGAATGTGGTTATTGGGAAATACTTACCGTCCGCGACGGCACCGCCCCCGCGTATTGCGGCCAGCACTCCTCGCCGATTTTCGCGGTTAATGAGGGGACGCCGTACTTTGTCCTGTCGCCCGACACCGTGGTCGTGGCGTACGGATCAAGAAGCACCAGGTCTTTGTCGAACATCTGGCCTTTGTGCTGGTTTTTCGGGCCGTCCACGCGGTAGCCGTACAGGAGTTGGTCGGAACACTTTGGTAAATGCGCGTGCCACACGTTCCCGGTGCGGTTGGCTTCTGGATCCAGGGGGATTTCGTGCGTTGGGGGCTTGCCGTTTCGCAAATCCTCGGGGGTGAACAAACACAGCACCACGGCGTGCGCCTCCGGTGCAGCGTACACCGCGAAATTAACGCCGTCCGCGGTGAGTGACGCGCCCAGGGGCAACGCGGCGCCTACCGTAGGCAGGTCGAACAAACCGGGCACGGCGCCTGCTGTTATGTTCAAAGGAACTGTTGTTGGAGTTGGGGGCAGCCTGGGCGCAACCTCTGGGACAGACGCGACTGTTGCGGCGGTCGGCGCCGCGCCGGCGGTCGGCGCCGCGCCGGCTGCGGCGCCCGCCATCTGCGCCTGCACGGCGGCTTCGGCCGCCGCGACCTGCGCCTGCGCCGCCGCGACTTGCGCCTGCGCAGCCGCAGCCTCCACCGCCAAAGCGGTGGCGTGGTCGTGCGCCTGGCGCGCCGCGTCCGCGGCGCCGGGCATGTCCATTCCTGGGGGCGTCGCGGGTCCGGGCGCCGACGCCATGGAGGGCGGCGTGTGCTCGGGCTCAGCCACCGAGCGCGTCACGGCTTTGGAGCGGCTCTTGTACGACAGCGCCTTGCGTCGCTGTGGTTGTCGAGGGTTTCACGGGGGTTGGCGCGATAGGAAAAGGAAAGAGGGTCAGCGACGTGCGCTCGCGCGGCGCGGTGGGGGGATGTCGGGGTGTACGTTGTTGGTTTTGACCGTGTCGCGCGGTGACGGGGATTGACGGAACCGATTCAATCGGCACCGGGGTGGGTACAAGGCGCGTCCCCGTGGTCGGTTCGGACGAAAAGCAAACGTACCGGAGTGATCCGCGCTATGGTTGCGTGTGGGGTCCCCTTGGCGCCCTCGCGCGCGCGCGCGACGCACGGGGCGGTCACGCGCACCGTCTGGCCATGCGCCAGCATGATGCGATCCTGTGCAAAAGCGGGTTCGACACAAACGCGAGTTTGGCCTGGGACCGGCCTCCGATGTGGGTTCTCGGCGAGAAAGGACGGGATCCGCGGACCGGACGCTGTGGGAGGTACGCGAGCGTGCGTGCGACGAAGGTCGTCGAGGGGCGTGCGTCGACTGGCGGCGCGCGTGTTCTGTTGGTGCACCTGCAATGCGCCAATTCTTTAGGTCATCCGCAAAAGCGCGAAAAAGTACCTCGCTTGCGCGTGGATAAGTTCGTGTTTTCCCAAAGGGCCCGAGAATCGTGAGTGGGCACCCTGAAGCCATGAACGTTTCTCTGAACCGCGAAAACCGCGTTCGGGTGGGCAACCTCGGGATTTACTCATAAATTTGACTCTGGACTTGCTTTCGACCGAAAGAAGTGATGGTTTCCATTCCATTTTCCCTGCAGTCATCAATCTTTCTTTTCGCAAAGTGCGGCGCACCCGCGGCGCAAAGGACGCGCCCACGCAGGCACCTCGTTTCCCCCATACCCCGCCCCAGCAAAAGACGTCTGAACGAGCGGCAGGCGTCCGCCTCAACTGGAATGATGTTAAGGGGCCATCATCAAGCCAAGGCGCGTGGTATTTCTACCCCGATCCTTGGCGGATTTCCGGCTCAACCTGCCACTGCTTAAATCTTCTTCCGCCATGAGGAGCTTGTCAATGTTTGAAGAACACTGATAAGGGTGTACGAACTGAAGCAATAATCCTGTTAAAGTACAGTCGTACCTAGTTTGTGGGCGGAGTGCGTTTATATTCCTTGCAAATGGGATCGAAAACGGAACTTATGGGTCCGATTTGTTTTCGTGTTCGTTGGAGTGCCGTCTGAGGCGTCGTGAATTCGTCGGCGGCGTCCAACCCGCG
>Ga0222630_1000314_pt1 | contig 25305 bp, 22 predicted proteins | sample AntAcemetagenom3_FD_179842 | JGI IMG/M metagenome (GOLD analysis project Ga0222630, IMG submission 179842) | Saline water microbial communities from Ace Lake, Antarctica - #3 | ecosystem: Environmental > Aquatic > Non-marine Saline and Alkaline > Saline | place: Antarctica: Ace Lake | collected...
CTGCATCCGCCTTACACACCGAAGGTGATGGAGCTGATTAAGACAACCATGAAGATGGTGTCCTGACACTGGATGACAGGCGTTCTCAGGGCTGTTTACTCAGGACGCTCAGGGCTGTTTACTCAGGACGCTCAGGGCTGTTTATTAAGATCGCTCAGGGCTGTTTATTAAGACCGCTCAGGGCTGTTTATTAAGACCGCTCAGGGCTGTTTATTAAGATCGCTCAGGGCTGTTTATTAAGACCGCTCAGGGCTGTTTATTAAGACCGCTCAGGGCTGTTTAATAGCGACCAGGGAGCAAAAGTTAAAACATTGAAACCAGGGGCTTGCGGACTGAAATCCGCAAGCCCTTAGTCGTTCTATATGGGTGCCGAGCGTTTCTGGCACTAGTACATTGTCAAGCGAATCTCTCTTTTGGCTAATTTCCAAATCGCTATAACCCTGGGCACGCTTGAAGTCATGGTGCAGTTCACTGAGCAGAGTGTTAAGCGACGCAGGTTCAAAGCATAATTTCTCCGAAATAATCAAACAGCCACCCGGGTTCAGGCCTCGATAGATTTTTTGCAGCAGCGCGGCGCGCTTTGCGAGAGGCACAAATTGCAATGTAAAATTCATTACCACCAGCGAGGCATTGTTAATCTCGATATCACAGATATCGGCATTGATTAACTGAGTCTCGGAGGTCGCGCGGTCTGAGTCCAAAATAGTCTTGCACTTATCGAGCATGGCGTCGGAGTTATCTGCCGCGATAATTAATGCTTCTCGCCCTTCGATATTGTCTCGTATCGCCAGAGTCGAGGCACCCAGCGAGCAACCAAGGTCATAGCAGTTGCTGTTGGGCTGCACAAAACGCGCTGCCAGTTCGCCAGTGTGGGCAATAATAGTTTCATAGCCGGGTACGGAGCGGCTAATCATATCCGGGAATACATCCACCACTGCTTGGTCAAACACAAATCCGCGAACCGTCCCCAAGGGGTTGGCAAATAGATTGTCGCGATGAGAGATGAGCTTACTCATATCAGAGGCTAATGATCTCGAGCCCTGTCCCAGCGGCGAGATCCGCATTGGTAATCACCGCAGTTTGCGCACGGTCGGCCGTTAAATAGTTAGCGGCGACACGTTTGACATCGGCTTCAGTCACTGCGAGCACCTGATTTCTAAATTGTATGGTGCAGGCTTTACCGCGGCCGTTTAATTCAGAATGGAATGCCTGAATCGCTTCCCCTGCCGGTGAACCGGGCTTGTCGAGACTACCTATGACCCCAAGGATCGCTTCTTCAATTTTGTCGTAGCCCAGCGAATTTCCAGCAACCCACTCGATTGAATTGTCAAAGTCCTGCAAGGTGCCAGCAATTCGGGGGTCGCGGTATGAGAAAAACCGGAATGTACCAGACTGGTTGTCTTGCGACGCACCGCCCCCATAGGCGCCACCCTGTTCACGCACAGCGCGATGTAAGAAGCCATTGCGCAGCACGCCACCGAGGATCGTTAATGCCGCTGAATCTCCATGGCCTGTGGGTACGGTGGGGTAGGCTTTGGCACAGAAGCTTACTTGGGTGTTAGTTGTCCAGCAATGATTAACGGCGGACAGACTAGGACTATAACGGATAATATGACTGTTTTGAGTGGTAGCGGTGTGTGGGAAGCTATTTTGCATGACTTCGGTAAAACCGTCTAATCGCTCGCCTTCTGCCACCAATAAATATTGGCGTGGCTGTCGCAATACCAACTGATGAATAGCCTCTAACCTTGCAGATAGAGATTCTAGTCCTTCCTGGGTATTCAGGCTTTGATCCAGAGACTTAATGCCCGCTAGCCCATCCATACCACCCCAGCGCTGACTCAAATAGGCGCTGGCAGATAGACCGCTAGCAGCAGCCGTCATAGCAAGAGAATGACCGCTACCCGTAATAGACGACTCTCGGTAGGTGCGTATCTGCGACACCAGTTCACGCAGTCTGGGCAATTCGTCAAAACGGGCTTGCTGCAGAGACTCCTGCATAAGTTCACTCATCGCCTGTTGATTGCGCGCCAGACCTTTACTGGTGAAATTAATCGTGCCATGGAGTTTATCCAAGCTGTCTTTGTCTGAGCGCACCGAGGCGGAGGCTGAATAGGTGCCAACAATACTCGAGTGCCAAAGTTGCGTCTGCTGATAATCTCTTGTGCCGACACCCATCTCAGTGACACAGGTACTATACAGTGGTAGTAAATCCATTTGCGCTTCGGTCAATTCTGGCATCGGCATGATAATCTGCTGGTAGGCAATCCCATTGGTGCCGGCGCTATAGCAGGTCAACGGTATCGCCTTTTTCGTAACTGCATATTTTTCGGCATAGGAGATATCTGAGGGCACGTCTTCAATGCCAACCTTAGGCAGAATATCTAAGTTCTCGTCCATTTCTTGGCGTTCTTTTAGGGCAGCGGCACTTTCCACGATCGCCTGCTTTTCAATGTCGCTAAGACCCGCTTTGATGCTTGCCAAGCTGTCCTTTTCGGCCTGCTCTTTTTGTCGTGCCAATTCAGTATCGGGTTTCATGACTAGGCGAATGCGATGCTGATTGTTGAGCAATAGATCTTTGACCAGAGACTTGATGAACTCAGGATCCTGTATCTGCTGTTGCAGCTTTTCTAGCACTGGATCTAGATTGAGCAAGGCAATGGGATCGCCGCGATGGGTGGCGCTAGTCAAACTGGTAAGAATAAGGTTGAGGCCATAGGGGTAACCACCGCCTGACACCTCGCGCTGAGACAACTCAAGCTGATGTAAACTGGCGGCGACCTGCTCCAAGGGTAGGCCTTTGTCGGCCACCTCACGCAGAACATCCAAAATCATCGCTTCTACCGCATCGGCCTGTTCTGGATTGGAGCCTTCAATACCGCAGGCAAAGGCCAGCTCTTTTTGAGAATCTTCAAGTCCGCACAGGGGCGATGGTGAGGTGCCGAGGTCAGTGGTTTCCAATGCTTTTTGCAAAGGTGAACCGCTGTTGTCAAGCAAAACGCTGGCCAGCAGTCGAGCCTGCATAGTGGCTTCGAGGTCAGTGGACTCGCCTAGCAGCCACGACACAACAATATGGGTGTTATTATCGGTGGTTCCCTGCTCGTCATTATCGCAGGCGTAGCTCTCTTCAAAGTACTGTGGCTGGCTGTAGCGCTGTTCGTCAGTGACGGCAATATGGCAGTCGAGTTTGTCAAACCGACTCAGGGCCTCGTCCTCGAAACGTGCCTGATGCTCCTCTGCGGGAATGTCGCCAAAGGTGACAAAAATAGCGTTGCTCGGATGGTAATGGGTTTTGTAAAATGCTTTAAACTGCTCATAGCTGAGGTCGGGAATATCGGCAGGCTCACCACCACTGTTGTAGTGATAGGTGCTGGTTGGGTACAGGTGCTTGCTCAGAGTCTGCCAAAGCGTTGAGTTGATCGAACTCATGGCACCTTTCATTTCATTGTATACGACGCCTTTATAGGTCAGCTCAGAGTTGACATCAGTGGCGTCAGAAAACTCTAAGCGATGGCCCTCTTGGGCAAAATCTAATGGATCCAGACGGGCAAAAAAGACGGAGTCCAGATAAACCTCTAGAAGATTGTTAAAGTCTTTTTTGTTCTGGCTGGCAAACGGGTAGGCTGTCCAGTCAGAACTGGTAAAGGCATTCATAAAGGTGTTCAGTGAGCGCCGAATCATCATGAAGAAAGGGTCACGCACTGGGTATTTTTCACTGCCGCAGAGGGCGGTATGCTCTAGAATGTGAGCAACGCCGGTGGAGTCCATTGGTACCGTTCGCAACGCCACCAAAAATACATTTTCCTTGTTATCCGCGGCCATATGAATATGTTGGGCGCCAGTGACGCGGTGACGATATTCCTGGTAACGCACTTTTAAAGAGGGAATGTCTTGCTCGCGCATCAGTTCAAAGGCGGGATGGGTGCTGTTGCTCATAGGAAGTTGCTGCTCTGTGGGTGCGTGTAAAAAGACTCGCGCATTCTACTCCAAGTAAGGGCCTGTGGAAACGCTACCGTTAGCGTATTAACGTGACCGCCTCTGTCGGTACTCAATCGGTGTAGTTCCCTCCCAGCGTTTAAATGCTCGATAAAAAGTACTGGGCTCTGAAAATCCCGTCAAATAGACAATTTCAGTTATTGCCTCATCAGTTTGTGATAGCAGCCGCTTTGCCAATCGGTGCCGGTATTCATTGAGTAGACGCTGAAAACTCGTACCGGCAATATCGAGCTGATGACGCAGATGTCTTGGGGTGACGCCGATGCGTTGCGCTACATTTGCCAAAGTGGTTTCGCCACTTTCCAACAGTGCACCCAGTTGGCCGCGCACCTCATTGATCAGGTCTTGCTGTAAAAGAATGGCTAAACGCTGGTCTGCCACCTGGATGTGCAAATTCAACAGTTCGGGTTCGGCGTAAAGTGATTTGTAGCCTAGTATGCTACTAGGGAAAAATAGCTGAAACGAGGAGGCATTAAATTCCACTGGGCATTGAAAAATACGCTGATACTCGGCTAAGTTTGTATTGGGCGCATGATTAAACACCACAAGGTCTGGCTTAAAAGTACCGTTAGTGACTGCTTGAAAGACCTTGATAAGTCCTAATACCATAGCTTCTGCGAGATGAGAGGTGGCGTACTGGTGCTCTGAGAAATAGCTGGTAAGGCAGGGGCTGGGCGTTTCGGTAACCTGGCCATGCAGGGCATCGCTGATCAGGCGCTGGTAGCTCACAACTCTGCGCAGGCCATCGCCAAAGGTCTGGCTGCTTAAGAAAAGATATTCTAGTATTTGTCCCTTATAAATCGGCATTTGCTCACCCAGGTGCAAGCCAATGCAGGGGTCGCCTGAGAGTTCTACTGCCGCATTCCAAAACCTTGGCTGGGCAGAGAACTGAGTGCGCAAATTTTCCCGAGCTAACTCTGCGGGATCCAGTCCCGACCGGCGTAACACCTCATCTGCATCGACCCCAAGTGCCAGTAAGCCGGTATGGGCTAGGCGAACTAATGTGCCTGAATCAGTTAGACCTGTCATACTATTAGCTCTAGAAATGGACAGCCATAATACACCATTGGCCGAAATGACAAACGTTGTTTTTTTTCATGCCAATGATTAATCAGGAGAATGCAACCATTATGCGAATTATGAATAAATCCACGCATACCCAGACGCCACCCACGGCAATCAGCGCGCCCATGATCATGCGCGAGTTACCCAGCATGCCGAGCCTGCTTGGACAGGCCGTCTTTAAATCGGGATCCTACAGTCTAGGTGACTCGCTGCCTGGACTAAGCGCACAGGTAAATGATCTAGTTATTAAGCCTGAGCATCTGGCGGCTTACAAAAAGGTCTGCGAGTTTGATGCCGAGGGCAATGTGCCTGCCACTTATCTTCATATGCTTGCGTTTCCGCTGGTTTTAAAAATATTGATTCAGCAAGATTTCCCTTTACGGGCCATGGGTCAGGTACATCTGCGTAACGAAATCTCAGTACTTGCAGCCTTTGACATTAAACAACCCATTAATATGTCTGCTGGGGTTGGCGGATCTGTATTGACTAGTCGAGGACTTGAGTGGGATATCGATCTGGTTGCGACGGTTGATAACCAGACGGTATGGACGAGTAAATCGACCTTTTTACACCGTTGTAAAACTGCGGTTGCCAGGGGTCGCATCAAAGCCATCGCCGGTAAAGGCGAACCCCACAACTGGTCAGTTCCAGCGGATATCGGCCGTCGCTATGCGCGTGTTTCTGGTGACTACAACCCTATTCACCTAGCCGATATGACGGCTAAATTATTTGGCTTTAAGCGTGCCATTGCTCACGGTATGTGGAGTAAGGCTCGTTGCCTTGCCGCCCTGGAGCACCAGTTGCCTGAGGACGGTTATTCGGTTGCTGTTAATTTTAATCGACCATTATTTCTGCCTGCTCAAGCATTATTTTTTACCCATGAGCTTAAGGGAAAGCAGCAGTTTTCGCTCTTTAACCAACGGGGTGACCAATCGCATCTCGATGGACTAATTTTTTAGGGTTTATCCATGCCGAATTATAAAGTGCCAGTTAGCGACTATCTATTTTTGTTTAATGATGTAGTCGATATGCAGCCGAAATTTCAACAGGTCGAGGGTGGTGAGGAAGCTACCCCAGATATGGTGGAGGCTATCTTTACGGAAGCTGCCAAGTTTTGCGAAAATGAGCTAGTGCCAATTTACCAAAGTGGTGATGAGGGCTGTCAGTGGGCCGATGGCGTGGTCACTACACCAAAGGGCTTTAAAGAGGCTTACACCAAGTATATTGAGGCAGGATGGACGGGTTTAACCGGCAGCGTAGAGATGGGTGGCCAGGGCCTGCCGTCTTCGATTGGAGTCGCCATAAATGAAATGATGACAACGGCTAATTGGGCTTGGGCCATGTATCCCGGTCTGAGTGAGGGGGCTATGGCGACTCTCGAAACCAGTGGCACCGATCAGCAGAAGAAGGATTATCTACCTAAACTTATTAGCGGTGTTTGGAGTGGCACTATGTGTCTAACTGAGCCTCACTGCGGCACGGATCTTGGTTTGATGAAAACTAAGGCTGTACCCAAGGATGATGGTAGCTTTGCGATAGACGGGACCAAGATTTTTATCAGTGCCGGTGAGCATGACCTGACTGAAAATATTGTGCACATCGTTTTGGCAAAATTGCCAGATGCCCCGAAGGGTACAAAGGGTCTCTCGCTGTTCATTATCCCCAAGTTTCTGGTTGCCGAGGATGGTTCTGCTGGGGATCGTAATGGCGTACGTTGCGGTTCCATCGAACATAAAATGGGTATCCACGGTAACGGAACCGCAGTCCTTAACTTTGACAATGCCACGGGCTTTTTAATCGGCGAAGCGCACAATGGTCTCAATGCGATGTTTACCTATATGAATGTCGCGCGGATTGGTACTGCTAGTCAGGGTGCTGCAGCTGCTGAGCGCTCCTATCAGGGAGCTTCTGAATATGCCCGCGATCGCTTGGCCATGCGTTCTATCTCTGGCGTCAAGAACCCCGACGGGCCGGCCGATCCGATTATTGAGCATCCAGATGTGCGGCGCATGCTGTTGACCCAGCGGGTGATCGCTGAAGGCGGTCGTGCCATGGTGACCTATGCCAGTCAATTTGCCGATGTTTACCGTGGTGGTAAAACACCTGAGGCGAGAAATGCGGCGGAAGCGCGGCTAGGTTTCTGCACACCTATTTTGAAAGGCTTTATTACTGAATTAGGGGTGGAAGCGGCTAATCATGGTGTGCAGGTTTTTGGCGGCCACGGTTATATTCAGGAATGGGGTATGGAACAAATTCTTCGCGATAGTCGGATTGCGACACTGTACGAGGGGACTACCGGCATTCAGGCATTAGATTTGATAGGTCGAAAAGTATTAGCTGATAAATTCAAGCAGCTGAATATGTTTACTGGAGATATGTTTAGGTTCGCGGGTCGGTTTTTGCCTTGGAAGGAGGAAGGTAAAAATAAGGTTATGCGCAAGCAGGCTTGGGCAGTGGCCAAATTGGCGGTCAAATGGCGCCTCCTATCCTTCAGAGTAGCCATGCGTGCCAAGCGAAATGCGGATAATGCGGGTGCTGCGTCGGTCGACTTCCTGATGTTCTCAGGATATGCCTTTATGGCGTTTATGTGGGCCCAGATGAGTGCGGTGGCGACTAATAAATTACTGGCTGGTGAGGGCGATAAAGAGTTTCTCGAGTCTAAGTTACATACCGCTGAGTTTTTCTTTCAGCGTATTCTGCCTAGGGCTGATGTTCATGCCAAGACGATGGGCGCCAGTGTCGAAAGCCTGATGGCCATGCCAACGAGTTATTTCGACGCCACCTAGTTACGTTTTACCCTTTAAGCTAGCGGCTTTTTTAGCGCTAGTTTTTTTAATGGGCGCTGCATAGACAGAATTCGCGTGTATTGATACAGTCTCGCGCTAAAAGATCTTTGACGGGAAAAAGTATGGAATTTGCAGACGTCGTGCGCGGGCGACATTCAAGCCGTGGCTTTTTAACTAAAGAGGCGGATCAGGAAACATTAAAGGATATTTTTGAATTAGCCAGTTGGGCGCCCTCAAATTGCAATGTGCAGCCCTGGCATGTGCATGTTGTTTCAGGTGAAGCCTGCAACCGTATGCGTGAGAAAATGAAAGCGGCCGCCTTGGTAAGTACTGTAGGCAACCCCGATTTCCCTTGGCAGGGCAAGTTTACCGGTGATTATAAGGCACGCCAGATTTGCTCTGCACTAGGGCTTTGGGAGCATCAGGGTGTTACCCGTGATAATCCTGAGAAGCGCGCCTGGTCATGGATGCGTAATTTTGAGTTTTTTGATGCGCCCCATGTAGCTTTTATTTTTGTTACTGACCAGTTCCCCGAGCAGGCGCGGCTGATCGGAGATGTCGGCATGTATGCCCAGACATTGATGCTAGCGATAGAAAATGCGGGAATGGGGTCATGCCCGCAGACATCTGTTAGCTGTTTCCCTGATCTGGTTAGGGAAGAGTTGGGGGTGGAGAGTCATTTTAAATTGCTGATGGGTCTGTCGTTTGGCTATGTCGATATCGCAGACAGTGCCAATAACCTACGCACTGAACGTGATGCTCTAGATAAAACAACCCAGTTTCACTCAACGTAATTCTATAGGCTTACACCAAGCTGCTTTGTCCTGCAGCTTCCTGCTAAGCTAATACCTGTGCCAGCCCGACAAAGCTGGTGCCCAGTAAGACCCATCCTAGAATATGATAGAACTGGTGGTTATCTCGCTCGAGTAAGCCGTTGTGAAAATGAAGGCCAATAAAATGGCCAATACCGGCAAAGGGTAGTAACCAGAGTGCTGCCATGAGTTGAATATCTATCTGTGCAATCACAAACGCAATAAGTTTAATTGTGACCAGAACACACCAGAGCGCAAATAAAGTATTACGGAATTCATGAGGCTTAATATGTCGCAGGGCCACAGCAATCACCAAGGGGCCACCCATCAAAGAAGTACCGCTGATATAACCGGCGACCACAAGAAATATCGTATCAAGCGCGCGACTGTTGCTCTGCATCGGCTTATCAAGGATGTAGGTCAATGAGTAACCGGCAATGAGGACAAAGATGATGATATTCATTAAGTCGGTGGGGAGTACCAGTAAGCCTATTACACCAGCAAGTTTAGGGATAATCATAATGAGCAGGGCATAGCGCACAAAAGCCCAGTTGACGGTACTCTGATTAGTGTTGGCACCCCTCCGCCTAAACTCTCCTTGAATGACGGTCAGTCCGGCAAAAAACAGTAAGTGGATAGAGGCAATGGGCAAAAAAACTAATGGATCATTGTGAATAAGTAGCAGGAAGGGCAGTATGAAGAGCGCGCCACCGAAACCCAGACCAGAGCGGACAAAGCCACTCCAAATAAAGATTACGGCAATCAGAGCATATTCGTACCCAGCCAGTTCAGGCATGGCCGCAGCCACCGTCACCATGGACATGGCCATGGGATATTTCTTCGTCTCGCGCTTTGCGTATCTCTAAAATAGTCACTTCAAAGTGCAGGTTTTTACCCGCCAGAGGATGGTTCATGTCGACATCGACATTAAATTTACCGACCTTGATAATAGAGCCGGGTTTAACCCCATTGTCAGTGTTCACGCGGACATGTTTGCCTACGGTTAATTTACCTTCGTGCTTGAGGTATTTACTGGGGATGCGTTGAGTATTGTTGATATTGCGCAGCCCGTAGCCCTGTGCAGGCATCACGGAAAAAGTAAGACTGTCGCCCACTGCGGCATTGGCTATGGCGGTTTCAAAGCCGTCGATCATCTGGCGGCGGCCATGCAAGTAAACCATGGGCTTATCGTCGTCGTAAGTGCTATCAATGAGTTCGTTATGATCATCTCTAAGGTTATAGTGAACGCTGACAACATGATTGGCGGAAACGTGCATTTTTGGCTCCAGTATTTAGCCCGCCATCTTAACGCAAATAGTCCCATAATAGTCATGCATGAGACAGCTTTACAGCAGTTATAGGAACCCTAATGTCATCTACAGACGATGATCTAGAACAGCAATTCAGCGCTTTATTCGGTGACGACGTGCAGCCATTGCGTGGTAAAGGTACCAGTCATATTGCCAAGCCGGCTGAAGTAACGCCTGGGGTGTTAGCGCGGCGCAAGGCGGCTGAGGAGGAAAACGATCCTGAGAGTAACTTCCTCGATGCCGTAAGCAGTATTGCCCCTGTTGATCCCTACGAATTTCTCGAGTTCGTGCGCCCTGGCGTTCAGCATGGGGTATATCGAAATCTCCGCATGGGAAAATACGAAATACACTCGCAGCTTGATCTACATCGTCATACCGTCGAGCAGGCGCGAATTGCACTGTTTCAGTTCGTTGACGAATGCCAAAAACATGGGGTGCGCTGCGCCTTGGTTACCCACGGCAAGGGCGTGGGGCTCGCGCAACCGGCACGGCTTAAAAGCTGCGTTAATCATTGGCTGCGGCAGTTTGACCAGGTGCTGGCATTTCATACTGCGCAGAAACAGCATGGTGGCACTGGCTCGACCTATGTCTTGATTAAAAAGAACAGCGCAGCCAGGCAGAAGACTACAGAAACTCTAGACCAGGCTCGGCGACTGAAGCGCTGAAGGTTTTTGCACGCTATGATCGGTTTGGTATATCTGGTCGTATACTAGCGGATAAAACATCGAGAACAGGTGTTCATGAACCTAGTAATAAACTTTTCAATATTCCATCTTGGATGGCTGGCCTGCGTGGCGGGTGCCGCAAATGGGCTGGCAGTCGAGGGCTCTAGCGCCGCATTATTGCTTATTGGACTGCACCTGTATCGAACCCCACTTTGGCGCACCGAGCTTCATCTGATTTTAGCGGTAGCACTGGTCGGTCTGATTTGGGAGACGGCGTTCCTGTCCCAGCACTGGGTGCTCTATGCGGGTCAGACGGAGACATTAGGCATCACACCCTTTTGGATGCTGATAGTTTGGGCACTATTTGCAACCACTATTAATGCCTCCATGGCCTGGATGAAGGGACGTCGGTTGGTTTCTATGGTCATGGGAGCCGTCTTTGGCCCCATGGCTTTTGTCGCAGGAGAGCAGCTCGGTGCGGTAGTGTTTATTGAAAGGCAAAGTGGCCTGTTGGCGCTGGCGTTTGGCTGGGCGATTTTGATGCCGCTGGTTATGTGGGTTGCGGAATGGATCAATAATTACAATGGCCCCTTGGTGATTACGTCTGATGCTTGAGTCTCGAGTGAGTTATGTGTCCAACCGTCATCATGGTGAGAGACAGCCATGCGCCTGATGCTGCTGTTGTGTCTGTTTTACGCTGCGTCGATGCAGGCTTTTGGCGAGGTGGAAAAGCGCTGGGATTTTAAAGTTCTGCTAAATGGACGAGAGGTGGGTAGCCACAGTTTTGTGGTTAGCGAGGAGGGGGGCAGGCGGTCTGTAGCGTCGTCTATGAGCCTAGATTTCAGAGTGTTGCTGGTTAAACATGTCAGCTACCAGCATAAGGCTAATGAGGTCTGGCTGGACGGCTGCCTGACCGAGGTCAGTAGTCAAACCGAACGCAGTGGCAAGTCATCTTGGGTGCGCGCTGCACTGGTCGATACAGAGCTGTCAGTGACCACTAAGGCCGGAATTGAAGTGTTCCCCGGCTGTGTACGGAGCTTCGCCTACTGGGACCCAGAATGGTTGCGAGGAGAAAATCTGTTAAATGTTGAGACGGGTAAAAACCTAGCGGTCAATATTAGTCGGAGCCAGTCGACGACCGACAATATTACTCATATAACGATTGCTACGCCCACAGCTGATATTCATCTGCAGTACGATGCAGCGGGCGATTGGCTTTCATTACAGACCAAGTTGCCTATTGCGGGCGAGCTTAGCTATCAGCGATATTAATCAGGAGGGCCGACGGCCATGAGTCATTTCAAATCAATTATTATTGCTGTGGCATCCATGGTCTCGGGGTGCAGTAGCCAGCAGCCGATGACGACGGTTGAATACGTTGACGTTGAAAGGTTTATGGGCGACTGGTATGTCATCGCCAATATTCCAACATATTTTGAGAAAGATGCCTACAATCCGCTCGAGTCTTATCGTCTTGATACAGACGGGTCGATCGCGACAACCTTCAGCTTCAATGCGGGTTCTTTCGAAGGTGAAAAAAAGGTTTATCGGCCGCGAGCCTTCATTACCGATTCCACTACTAACGCTGTATGGGGAATGCAGTTCATCTGGCCAATTAAAGCAGACTACCGTATCGCTTATCTAGATGAAGATTATCAGACCACGGTCATAGGCCGGAATAATCTTGATTATGTTTGGATCATGTCACGCAGTCCACAGATGTCCGAGCAACGTTATGCGGAGCTAACGCGCTTTGTTGGTGCTTTAGGCTATGACCCGGCATTGTTAATTAAAGCGCAACACCAGCCTGCGACTTCCCCATGAAACCAAAGGAATAAACTGCACAGTATGCGTATAGCGATTGTTGGTACCGGCATTGCAGGCAATGTAGCCTCCTACTACCTGAATAGGCAGCATGATATTACTGTATTTGAGGCTAACGATTATATCGGTGGCCATACCCAGACTCATAATATCAGCCGCAACGGAAACCATTATCAAGTCGATACTGGCTTTATTGTCTTTAATCACAAGACTTACCCCCATTTTATCGAGTTACTGGCCGACTTAGGTGTGGAAGAACAGCTCTCCGAGATGAGCTTTGGTGTCAAGTGTGAAAAGACTGGCCTAGAATATATGGGCTCAACACTCAACAGTCTATTTGCCCAACGGGCTAACTTATTCCGCCCATCTTTTTGGAAAATGATTACTGAAATACTGCGTTTTAACAAAGAGAGTCGGTTGTTGGTTGTCGAGGATATCGATGATATTACCCTCGGTGAGTATTTACAGCGGGGCGGCTACAGCCAGAAATTTATTGACTACTATCTGATACCGATGGCGGCCGCAGTATGGTCGGCAGATCTTCAGATCATGTACCAGTTTCCAGCCCGCTATCTGATTCGGTTCTTTCAGAATCATGGATTACTCAGTGTCAACAATCGCCCTAATTGGTATGTGATTAAGGGAGGCTCAAAGACCTATGCCGAAGCTTTGACCTCATCTTTTAGTGACAAAATACGCCTGTCCGCCCCCGTGCAAAAGATTCGCCGTTCAGATAGTGGAGTCTTTGTGATGAGCCAATTTGGCGAAGAAAAGTTCGATGCAGTATTTATTGCCAGTCATAGCGACCAGGCGTTGGCGATGCTCTCGGATCCGACAGAAACCGAGCGGCAGGTGTTGGGAGCTATTAAATATCAGGATAACGAAGTGCTGTTGCATACGGATGAGTCCGTGTTACCCACACGCAAGCGTGCCTGGGCAGCTTGGAATTATCACCTGCTCGCGAGTGACCAGAGTCGAGTGTCGGTTACGTACAATATGAATATCTTGCAGGGTTTTGACTGTTCGGAACAATTTTGCGTAACGCTCAATAACAGCGCAGCGATTGATCCGACTAAGGTGTTAAAACGCCTCCATTACCAGCATCCGGTGTACACACCAGAGTCGGTTGCCGCCCAGGCGCGGCAGGTCGAGATTAATACGGGCCGCACATTTTATTGCGGTGCCTACTGGCGTTATGGCTTTCATGAGGACGGGGTGGTGAGTGCGCTTGACGCCCTGTCACATTTTGAGCAGAGCCAATTGTGAGTCTGAACTGATGACAGATATACACAGTAGGATTTACAGTGGAAGCCTAAGCCATTGCCGTCACATACCCGTGGTTAATCGATTCCGTTATGATCTTTTTATGCTCTACCTTAATCTCGATGAGGTGGATGAAGTATTTTCCAAATACTGGCTTTGGTCCAGTAAGGGGATTAACTTTGCCTGGTTTCGACGGGCAGACCATAGCGGCGACGTGGAGCAGCCACTAGTCGAGACCATTCGCGATATGGTTGGTGACGAGACTGGAAACCGCCCCAGAGGGCCCGTCTTTCTGCTAACGAATCTGCGCTATCTGTTTTACAAGTCTAACCCAGTGAGTTTCTATTATTGCTTTGAAGGCGATGGTAAAACGCTGCAGGCTATTGTTGCAGAGGTGACTAATACGCCTTGGGGCGAGCGCTACTGTTATGTTTTGGGAGAGAAACAACGAGCTGAGAATACGACGCAACACAGCATGCATTATCGTACCGATAAGCAGTTTACAGTCTCACCCTTTATGCCTATGGATATGCATTACGAATTCTATTTTTCACTGCCAGCTAAAACACTTGGCGTTCAAATGGAAAGTTATCGTCAGGGAGTGAAGGTGTTTGAAGTCGACTTGGCGCTAGTCGGTGATCCAATTAACTCGTCGTCATTGTCAAGACAACTAATTCGGCTGCCATTGATGACGGCCAAAATTACAGCAGCAATTTATTGGCAGGCGTTGAGGCTTTTTTTGAAGCGCGTTCCGTTTTTAGGTCATGGTGGTAAAGGTTAGCCACAGAAAAATAAGAGAGTTTTCTATTGAGTACAGATATTTCGGATGCAATAAACGTCATTAAACCAAGAAAGATTGATACCTACGCTCGTGCTAGTGTAATGGCCAGATTTGAGAAGATCAGTTATGGGACAATTCGGATTGTCGACAGTACTGGAGAGACCGTCTTTGGCCGGCCCGATAGCGGTGATGACCTACAGGTGGAAATTCGAGTCATTGACCAGTGTTTTTATTCCGATCTCGCCTTTGGTGGAACTGTGGCTGCAGGTGAATCCTATATGCAGGGTTGCTGGCTGTGCAGCGATCTAACAATGCTAACCCGCATTATGGTGCGAAACCGTCATGTCCTAGAGGCAGTGGACAGCCGTATGATGGACTTTAAGGCGCCTCTACTGCGCCTTGGTCACTGGTTAAATCGCAATACTCAGATAGGTAGTAGGCGTAATATCGAAGCCCATTACGACCTGGGGAATGAGATGTTTGAGCTATTTCTCGACCCGACTATGATGTATTCGAGTGCCTATTATCCTAAGCCAACATCGACTCTTGACGAGGCTGCAGTGGCTAAACTCAAGCGTATCTGTGACAAGTTGCAACTGTGCAGTGAGGATCATGTGATTGAAATCGGTACTGGCTGGGGTGGTTTTGCAATCTATGCCGCCGCTAATTATGGCTGTAAGGTAACGACCACAACTATATCCAAAGAACAGCATGCTATGGCCGTCAGCCGAGTCGCCGCTGCTGGTTTAGAGGACAGGGTGACACTGTTAATGGAAGACTACCGAGACCTTAGCGGCGAGTACGACAAGCTCGTCTCTATCGAGATGATTGAAGCGGTAGGGTATCAGTATCTGGATGCCTATTTTGCTAAGTGCAGCTCGTTATTGAAGCCTGAGGGCATTATGTTGATCCAGGCAATAACCATTGCAGATCAACAATACGATAGTGCGATCAATTCGGTTGATTTCATTCAGCGCTATATCTTCCCTGGCGGGTTTATCCCCTCAGTGTCGGCAATCACCGAGTCAGTTAAGGCGTCATCGGATATGCGCCTTTTTAATCTTGAGGATATTGGGCCTCATTACGCGACAACGCTGCAGCATTGGCGAGAACGATTTTTTGATAACATTGAACAAATTAAGGCATTGGGATATTCAGAGCAGTTCATTCGTATGTGGGAGTTCTATCTCTGTTACAGCGAGGGAGGTTTTTTAGAACGTGTTCTGGGTGACGTGCACCTGGTGTTTGTAAAGCCTGCCAACCGTGTGGATTGGCGCCTTATGGATAGGTAATCATCTCTGTAAAATCAGAATTTTTTAAATTGTCTGGTTTATTTATTGATGTGATTTGGTTAACCTTACCAAACATTGCGCTATCGACCGTCGGCGCACCGTTCCGGCTATTGGAGTTATCAACAATTTGAACTCGATTACCCCAAAGTATGCAGGCCAATCACCCTTGCTAGTGAAAGATCAACAATTTGTCTGGCACCCCTATTCTTCCCTGTCTGCGCCGATTCCGGCTTATGAGGTGGTATATGCAGAGGGCGTTAACCTGCATCTTGCCGACGGAACCCAGCTGATTGATGGCATGGCCTCATGGTGGTGTGCGATTCATGGTTACAACCATCCAGCGCTTAATGCTGCAGCCAAGGCCCAGATCGATAAGTTCAGCCATGTCATGTTTGGCGGTATCACCCATGCTCCTGCGGTCGATCTCTGTGAAACCTTGGTCAACATAACACCGTTGGGGTTGGATAAAGTATTTCTATCTGATTCGGGTTCTGTGGCGGTTGAAGTAGCCATAAAAATGGCATTTCAGTATTGGATATCTGTGGCTAAACCCCATAAAAATAAACTCCTGAGCCTGCGCAATGGCTACCATGGCGACACCTTTGCCGCAATGTCTGTGTGCGACCCAGTGAACGGCATGCACCATATATTTGACCAGGTCTTAGCCAAGCATTATTTTGCGCCGGCCCCTGAGATTGGCGTGGGCGAACCATGGGATGGAAGTGATATCGCCCAGTTCAGTGCAATAATAGCGGCCAAAAAAGATGAACTAGCCGCGGTCATTTTGGAGCCTATTGTTCAGGGTGCCGGGGGAATGCGCTTTTACTCTGCGGAGTATTTACAGCGCGTAAGACAACTCTGTGATGAGCACGATGTGCTGTTAATCGCCGATGAAATTGCTACGGGTTTTGGTCGTACGGGTAAGTTATTTGCCTGTGAATGGGCCGGTATTGCCCCTGATATTATGTGTCTAGGTAAGGCTATTACGGGCGGCTATATGACGCTGGCGGCAACCCTTTGCAGTGAAGAGGTCAGCCGTGGCATCAGCGAAGGTGAGGCCGGCTGTTTTATGCATGGCCCCACATTCATGGGCAATCCCTTGGCCTGTGCAGTGGCCAATGCGAGTCTTGAGCTACTGTTAAGCAGTGACTGGGAGGCAAATATAAAGCGTATAGAGGCGGCGCTCAGTAATGAGTTGTTGCGCTTTGGTGGCATTGAGGCAGTCGCTCAAACAAGAGTACTTGGTGCTATTGGCGTTATCGAAATGAAAGTCGCTGTGAATCTGGCTGAGATTCAAAAGCAGTTTGTGGCCGAGGGCATTTGGGTGCGCCCGTTTGGCAAATTGGTCTATGTCATGCCGCCTTATATTATAACGGATGAGGAACTCAGCAGGCTGATGCAGGGTATTTTCAATGTGCTCTGGACGGCCTGATCAAGCAATCTGAGGACAGACTTCAATCTCCGTCACTACTGGATCTGAAAATCTCCGTTGGTGAAAGCGGTAAGGTGCAATTATACTGGCGGTTTTTAACCAGCCGAGTTGTTCGATGTCCATTCGTAAAAATCAGCTAGAAGCCAACAAGTTACAAAAGAGGCTGCGGCGTAACGTTGGTCAGGCTGTCGCCGACTACAATATGATCGAAGCAGGTGACCGTATTATGGTTTGCCTGTCTGGCGGCAAAGATTCTTACGCCATGTTAGATATCTTAATGAACCTGCAAAAGAATGCGCCTATCGACTTTGAGTTGATAGCGGTTAATCTCGATCAAAAACAACCGGGCTTTCCTGAGGCTGTTTTGCCGGCCTATTTAGATGGTTTGGATATTGAATACCATATCCTTGAGAAAGATACCTATAGCATCGTTACTAGCAAGATCCCAGAAGGAAAGACCTATTGCAGTCTCTGTTCGCGCCTGCGTCGAGGCACCCTGTATGGTTTTGCTGAACAGATTGGTGCGACGAAAGTGGCCTTAGGTCATCACCGAGACGATATTGTTGAAACGTTGTTTCTAAATATGTTCTTCCAAGGCAAACTCAAAGCTATGCCGCCGAAACTTCTTTCTGATGATAAGAAAAATATTTTGATTCGGCCGCTGGCGTACTGCCGCGAGACTGATCTAATCGCACTGGCCGAACTTAAACAGTTTCCTATTATTCCCTGTAATCTCTGTGGTTCCCAAGATGGCTTGCAGCGCAATGTGGTGAAGTCGATGCTGGTCGGTTGGGAGCGAGAGTTTCCGGGTCGCATTGACAGCATATTTGGGGCTATTAAAAATGTATCTCCATCTCAACTAGCTGATACTCAGCTGTTCGATTTTTCCGGACTGCAGTTAGATCGGCGAATAGAGAGTGAGCCTGCTACGCTTGAGGTAGAAACACATATCCGAGCGCTTAATCTTTCCTAATAAAACTAAGAGGCCAATATGCCCCAGCTGTCTGCGTCTACCGTTATTGCTTTTATTGTCTATGTGGTTATTGTTTTAGCCATTGGTGTTTATGCCTATGTGCGTACAAAAAATGCGTCAGACTATTTTTTAGGAGGCAGAAATCTTTCACCCGCTGTGGCCGCCATCAGTGCCGGGGCATCGGATATGAGCGGTTGGGTTCTTTTGGGACTGCCCGGTTATGCCTATTTGGCAGGTCTTGAAGCGTTCTGGATTACTCTGGGTTTAACCATCGGTGTCGCGGCTAACTGGATGCTAATGGCGAAGCGGTTGCGTATTTATTCGGTGATACTGGACGATGCGGTGACGGTGCCGGCCTATCTGCAACGTCGTTTTGCGGATACAAAACCCTGGTTAAAGATGATCTCTGCCCTGGCGATATTATTGTTCTTTTTGTTCTATGTGGGCTCGGGGCTAATTGCTGGGGGCAAGCTCTTTAATGCGGTATTTGGTCTCGACTATACAGTTGCGGTTTTTTCTGGCGTAGTGCTGATTCTGTTCTACACATTATTTGGCGGATTTTTGGCCGTGTCTTGGACGGATGTTTTTCAAGGCCTGCTAATGTTAGCGGCTCTGATTGCAGTGCCTGTCCTTGTGATAGCAAATGCAGGGGGGCTTGGGGGGTTTGCTGATCAGGTTGCAACGGTCAATCCTGAACTACTCAATATTTTTACCAATGCCAAAGGTCAGTCTCTGAGTATCTTGGAGATTGTCAGCCTGTTGGGTTGGGGTCTGGGTTACTTCGGTCTGCCCCATGTTCTGGCGCGCTTTAAGGCTATCCGATCGGCGGATGAGGTGGGTATCGCCACTGCGATTGGAGTGAGCTGGTCCTTTGTTGGCTATCTAATGGCAATTCTGGTCGGGCTGTGTGGTACGGTTTATCTTGCTGATCCACTGCTGGACTCGGAACGTGTATTTATCGAGTTGACCGGTTTGATTTTTCACCCAGTGATTGCCGGAGTGCTGCTGGCGGCGATTCTGGCGGCCATTATGAGCACTGTGGATTCTCAATTGCTAGTTTGCTCCGCCACCTTAGCGGAAGACCTTTATCCGATGCTTGTGAAGCAGTCATTAACCGCAGAAAAGCGCCTACAAATTGGTCGTATAGCCGTTGTTGCGCTAGCGCTGTTAGCCACGGTTTTGGCGATGAAGCCAGACAGCAAAGTGCTGGATGTGGTTTCCTATGCCTGGGCTGGGTTGGGCGCCTCTCTGGGCCCGGCAATTTTGCTTAGCCTATACTGGCGAGGCATGTCTGCCGCAGGCGCACTGGCGGGTATATTGGTCGGTGGTGGCACGGTAATTATTTGGGAGGCGCTGGGCAGTTCTGGGTATAGCAGCGATATTTTCGACCTATTCTCTCTGGTGCCGGGTTTTATCTTCGCCTTGATAGCCATATTTTTGGTGACGCGGTTGGGTGGTGAAACCGAGAATCCTGAGGTGCTCGAACAGTTTGATAGGATGCGCAATACTCTCTAGGCTGCCTAGACTGGCTACCGGTAAGAAGTACTTAGCGTGCAGGGAGCGTTTTTCTAGGGTCTTTAGCGCTGTCAGTGCTTAAGGGAGCGGCTTGATTATTTGGTGGCCATGGTCGTGCTGAGTCTAGGTAGTCTTTTAGCGTACTCTACATTTTTTCCATCACGTCAATCCCTAACAGATCTAAACCCTGAGCCAGTGTAGCGGCAGTCAGCGCACAAAGTTGCAAGCGACTATGCTGGGTTTTTTCAGGGACGCCTGCTTTGACTACAGGACAGTGTTCGTAAAACGACATATACACGCTGGCTAGTTCATAGAGGTAGGCGCAGAGGGTGTGCGGATAGCAGTCTGCGGCAATCTGATCAATCACCTCATCAAACTGCAGTAGCTTTAAGGCAAGCGTTTTTTCTTCTGCAGCAACAATCTCTATCGGCGCTGAAAACGCCTCTGGGTCAATATTGGCCTTACGAAAGATACTACGGATTCTGGTGTAGGCATATTGCAGGTACGGCGCGGTATTGCCGTCAAAGGACATCATTGCGTCCCAGTCGAAAACATAATCATTGGTTCGAGTGATACTTAGATCGGCATATTTAATGGCGCCAATGCCTATTTTACGTGCCACCGCTTTTATTTCAGTTTCATCCAGCTCGGTATTTTTTTCACGCATCAGTCGCTCAGCGCGCTCGATGGCCTCCACCAGAAAGTCTGCCAGTTTGACGGTGCCGCCCGTGCGAGTTTTAAAGGGACGACCATCTGGGCCCATCATGGTGCCGAAGGGATGATGTTCCAGACTGACGGTTGGCGGTACAAATTGTGCCTTACGACCCGTGGCAAAGACCTGCTTCATGTGCAGAGATTGACGAGCATCAATAAAGTACAGGATGCGGTCGGCCTTTAGCGTATTGACTCGGTGACGCAGTGCGGCTAAATCGCTGGTAGCATAAAGAAATCCCCCGCCAGATTTTTGCACGATCATCGGTGATGGGTTACCGTTTTTATCCGCTAGCTCTGCCAAGAAGACTACCTTGGCGCCATTAGATTCTACCGCCAAACCCTGATCAACGAGGTCTTTGACCACGGTGTCGAGATCATCATTGTAGGCACTTTCCGCTTTGACATGCTCTTCGGATAGTCCCACATTAAGTTCCTGATAAATCTCGAGGCTATGCGCCACCGAGACGGTAATAAATTTTTGCCATAGATCCCGACAGTGCTGATCGCCAGATTGTAATTTCACTACATAGTCTCGCGCGCGATCGGCAAACTCTGGATCGGCGTCAAAGTGTTTTTTCGACTGCTGATAGAACACTTCTAAATCATTCAGCGCCAATGCTGCTTGCTCGCCTTCGCCAAGGTGTTCCTCGAGTTCCGCAATCAACATACCAAACTGAGTACCCCAGTCGCCCATATGATTCTGACGAATAACTTCGTGGCCCTGATATTCAAGCACCCGCGCCAAGGTATCGCCGATAATAGTGGTGCGCAGATGTCCGACATGCATTTCTTTGGCGAGGTTTGGGGAGGAGTAATCAACCACCACAGTCTGACGGCTACTCGTCGGACCAGCTTTTTTTTCAGCGAGACTGGCGGCTAAAAACGCATTGCTGAGACCGATGTTGATAAAACCAGGGCCAGCTATTTCTAGGGTCTGTGCGATACCGTCAAGATCGAGATTGTCGAGAATTTTTTGCGCCAGTTCACGCGGAGGCATTGCCAGCCGCTTGGCTGCGGCCATGGCGCCATTGGCCTGATAGTCACCAATCTGCGCTTTACCACCCAAGGCTAAAGTCGGAGAGCATTCACTGGGAATTCCGGCAGCCTGCATGGCGGCTAAAAATCGCTGATTGAGAAGCTCTTTAATGCGCATTGTTATATTTTCCTCGAATTGGCAAGTTGTCAGTCTGGATTGTAGGTTTCCCGTTGCCGAAAGCAAAGTCTAACTTGCAAATATCCCGCTTATTGTTATAGTTTTGCCCTCCGGGCTACTGAGATCCTCTCACGCTGCCCTCATTCGATGTATGCGGGCGCTTAATGGACTCAATGATTATCACTCAGGGCTTGGACTTAATGCTCTACGGCATGGGCACTGTATTCACTTTTTTGACTCTGCTGGTCGGCGTGACTCTAACGATGTCATCGCTGGTCAATAGACTTTTATCTGAAGACATGAACGTGATTTCTGCGTCGGTGCAGGTGCCCTCAGTGCCCGAGACTATTGAACCGCGTATAGTCAATGCCATACAGGCGGCTCTGGACAAACATCGCTCGTAATTAAAACGATTTATTCATTTAACTGGACTCTACCAATACGGACATGACCATGCCTTCTAAGCCTAACGCGCTCGGTATAACTGAAGTTGTTCTTCGCGATGCTCACCAATCCCTTTTTGCGACCCGCATGCGTATCGACGATATGCTGCCGATTGCTGAGAAACTCGATCAGATTGGTTATTGGTCAATGGAATCCTGGGGTGGTGCGACCTTTGATGCCTGTATTCGCTTTTTAGGTGAGGACCCCTGGGACCGCATTCGAGAAATTAAAAAGGTGATGCCGAATACGCCTCAGCAGATGTTATTCCGAGGCCAGAATATTCTCGGCTACCGTCATTATGCCGACGATGTGGTCGAAAAGTTCGTTGAGCGCGCGGCTGTGAATGGTATTGATGTGTTTCGTGTGTTTGACGCGATGAACGACATGCGTAATTTAGAGACAGCGCTTCGTGCCGTAAAGCAGGTTGGCAAACATGCACAGGGCACCATTTCCTACACGGTGAGCCCAGTGCACACCACCGCCTTGTGGGTTGATCAGGCGCGACAGATCGAGGATGCGGGTGCCGATTCAATCTGTATCAAAGATATGGCAGGGCTGTTAACCCCCTATGTCGGCTTTGATTTGGTGACAAAACTCAAAAAAGCGGTAAACATTCCTATCCAGTTGCACGCCCATGCGACGACAGGCTTGTCGACTAGCACTATTATGAAATGTGTTGAAGCCGGTATTGATAATGTGGACACGGCAATTTCGTCAATGTCGATGACCTATGGTCATTCTGCTACCGAGTCAGTGGTGTCCATTTTTCAGGGTACCGAACATGACACGGGCTTGAACATTGAAAAGCTCGAGGAGATTGCCGCCTACTTTAGAGAGGTGCGTAAGAAGTACGTTGAATTTGAAGGTTCCATGCGTGGGGTTGATTCGCGCATCTTGGTGGCTCAGGTGCCTGGTGGCATGCTCACCAATATGGAAGGCCAGTTGCGCCAGCAGGGTGCCGAAGACCGGCTTGATGAGGTGTTATCTGAAATACCCCGTGTGCGTGAGGATCTGGGTTATATTCCATTGGTAACGCCAACTTCGCAAATTGTAGGCACCCAGGCGGTGCTAAATATCCTTACCGGCGAGCGTTACAAGTCGATTTCAAAAGAAACGGCGGGTGTCTTGCGAGGCGAATACGGCGCAACACCGGCACCTATGAATGCGCAGCTGCAGGCGCGAGTGTTGGATGAGGGCGAAGAAGTGATCACCTGCCGTCCGGCGGATAACATTAAACCTGAACTGGAGACCCTGACGTCAGAACTTGCTGAGCTGTGCGCAACACACAAGTTTGAGTTGACTGCCGGAGAGGGGCAGGTTGACGATGTCTTGACCTATGCGCTCTTTCCGCAGGTCGGGTTGAAGTTTTTGCAGAACAGGAATAATCCCGAGGTCTTTGAGCCTGTGCCGACTGGCAAGCCAGCAGTGCAGACCAACAAGGCGGGTGACGAAATTTATACGGTTGAGGTCGAGGGTAAATCTTATACCGTCAGCGTTGCCAATGGTGGCGAGATTAATGGCATAGCGCCTGTTGGTGAGGCCGTTATTGCGGCTAGTGCGGTTGTAGCAACCGGAGGCGATCCAGTGACGGCGCCACTGGCTGGGACTGTTATCAAAGTATTGGTTCAACCGGGACAAGCAGTGACAAAGGGCGAGGCGATTATTATCCTAGAAGCGATGAAGATGGAGACCTCTATCAGCGCGCCATCCACAGGCAATATTGTTGAGGTGCGTATTCAGGCCGGCGATAACTGTGCGGTGGGTGATGTTTTAGTCACCCTGGCTTAAGGAGTCGCTGACGATGGATAATTTGATCAGTTTATGGGCCAGTTCTGGCCTGGCGCAGATGCAGGCGGGCCAGCTTGTTATGATGATAGTGGGTTTGGTGCTGCTGTATTTGGCTATTACCAAAGGCTTTGAGCCGCTGCTTTTAGTCCCCATAGGTTTTGGTACTCTGCTAGCAAACATTCCTGGCGCGGGTTTTGATGTAGCACCTGTCTATGACGCCATGGGCCATATGGAAAGCCCCGGTGGGCTGCTCTATTACATCTATCATGTCGGTATTGAAACCGGTCTGTTCCCGCTCGTTATCTTCATGGGCGTTGGCGCAATGACCGATTTTGGTCCGCTGTTAGCCAACCCCAAAACGCTACTTTTAGGTGCGGCGGCCCAGGTGGGTATTTTTACCACGGTCCTGGGTGCGGTGGGCCTCAGTCATTTTGGAATCCTCGACTTTAGTATCCGTGAGGCTGCATCAATAGGTATTATTGGTGGTGCCGATGGACCCACGGCAATCTTTGTCACCAGTAAGCTGGCGCCAGATCTACTCGGTGCTATTGCAGTGGCAGCCTATTCTTATATGGCTCTTGTGCCGATCATTCAGCCGCCGATTATGCGAGCGCTGACGACACCGGCTGAGCGTCAAATCAAAATGGTGCAGTTACGCTATGTGACTAAAGCGGAGCGTGTTGTGTTTCCACTGACGCTACTCGTGTTGGTCGCTATGTTGTTACCCGATGCTGCACCGTTACTGGGTATGTTTTGTTTTGGTAATTTGATGCGCGAATGTGGCGTAGTCAATCGGCTAAGTGACACCACGCAAAACGCGTTGATTAATATTGTCACTATCTTTTTAGGTTTGGGGGTGGGCTCCAAAATGAGCGCGGAGAAATTCCTCAACCCTGAAACGATGGGCATTTTAGCCTTAGGCGCTGTTGCCTTTTGTATAGGTACCGCCTCCGGTGTGTTGATGGCAAAGGTGATGAATGTCTTTGCCAAGCACAAGGTTAATCCCTTAATCGGTGCTGCCGGTGTCTCAGCTGTGCCAATGGCTGCGCGCGTGGCTAATAAAGTGGGTCTTGAATCGGATCCGCAAAACTTCTTGTTGATGCATGCCATGGGCCCCAATGTTGCGGGTGTCATCGGCTCCGCAGTCGCCGCTGGCGTGATGATCAATCTTGTTGGGGGTATGTAAGCCGATGGGTCCAGTAGAAAAAATTATTGTGGATAAGCTTGTCGGTGAGTTTAATGCAGAAGTTCTGCAGGTGACTAATGAGAGTTATATGCACTCGGTACCGGCAGGATCTGAAAGCCACTTTAAAGTAGTACTAGTTACCGATCAGTTTGTCGGTAAGCGGCCGGTACAGCGTCATCAGTCTATCTATGCGCTGCTGGCCGCTGAGCTCCAAGACTCTATTCATGCGCTAGCATTACACACATTCACTATCAGTGAATGGGCGGAAAAAAATGGCACTGCACCGCAATCTCCAGATTGTCTCGG
>Ga0222630_1000323_pt1 | contig 24995 bp, 23 predicted proteins | sample AntAcemetagenom3_FD_179842 | JGI IMG/M metagenome (GOLD analysis project Ga0222630, IMG submission 179842) | Saline water microbial communities from Ace Lake, Antarctica - #3 | ecosystem: Environmental > Aquatic > Non-marine Saline and Alkaline > Saline | place: Antarctica: Ace Lake | collected...
ATCCCTGACCAGGCGCTCTTCTTCTGTTAACTGTTGATCCAGTAAAAATGGATCTTCCCAATTCATGGGGGGCCATGCTGATGTCATTATTTGCTCCTAAAGAATTTAGCAATGCAATAGCTTTGGATGCTATTAAGATACGGCACTGCGGTAGATTTAGCTTTCAGTAAGTATAGTGTGGAATGCCTCATTGGTATCGTCTGCCATGGCAGCGGTACGCAGATTGGCGATATATTCGGCAGAAATACATTCGTTAGCACTGGCATTTTGGCAAATCAAAGATACCTGTTTAGAGGTGCGTTCACGAGTCCCACCATAGCCTTTAACCAAACGACCGCAGAGGGCGATTTCTAATGCTACCTGAGGGCTAGCGGCCACTTGCGCCTTAATTTGGTTCAACCAGCCACGAATGATTTTCATTTCGTGGTGATAGCCGAGGCTGTAACGCCGGATATGCTTGAAAGAGCCCATTATGCGTAAAACGAGATAAACCGTGAGACTGTCAGTACGCAGCTTCTTACCCCCAGCAAAAAGCTCTATCAGCCAGCGTGACCAGCGATTAGACAGCATAGCGGACCCCAGTGCCCTAGGTAATATGGCACAGATCTCTTCCGCTCGAGGCCTAAAAAATTCAGTGACATGGATAATTTGTCCTTCAGCCGCCTTCACCTCAGTACGAATCTCAGACATACGCGTGTCTCTGACTTTTAACTGGGCGACACGAGGAATATCTTCAAAGGACATCCATAGTGCAAGGTAGCGGGCCGTGGTAGTCGTCAGCTTATATTGCTCAGCCCCGGTATCGAGGGCGAGGACCTCGCTGAGTTCGTCGAGATACTGTGTGGCGTAAGCAAAGTCTTGGTAGTCCAACACCCTAATTAAACCCTGATGAATTAGCTCATGAGTGCCGGCGGGAAAGTCGCATTTAAGACGCTCCAATAAAAGGGCGCCCTTTTTTGAGGTAGCCGGTGGAAGGCAAAATTCTGCTGTCGTTGCCGCGGCTACCTCCGGCGTAAATATTTCTATCTGAGGTGTTCGACTACCAGTTTTATCGTCCGCGGCAATCCGCTGCGCTCGCGCGTAACTCTCTTCAAAAACACTCAGATTGGTGGCCACCATTTTCCCACTTTTGGTGATCACATCGCTGAAGCTCTGTTTGGCGAACGGCAATACATTGGCACCGGCCAGCGCGCCAAACATAGCCGAGCTAATGACCGAGTTATGCTTATTGGCCAGTTCAGACATATCAAAACTTATAAATTGTTTACTATATTTTGCGGCAAGCTCAACCACAGCTGAACTGTCCATGGTACCGTCGCCCAAATCGGATTTCTCGGTGATGCCGTACACTCGGTGACTGGAACTGATCACCGTAGTTTTTTCCGGAGTAATAAATCCGCGCTGCAACATCCTACCCGTTTCGGCTATCTCTGAACTCACCGCTATGTCGATATCACCCTGCGATGGAAATAATGACATAACCGGTCTCCTATTCCCCTGAGATTGCGCTGGGAACAGTTCGACATAGTAAATGGTAGCGCCAGTGCGTTGGGCAACCCCAGCTAATGCGGTCGATTGACAGAGCCAATTATTGGCTTCGGCTACTTCGATAAGCCAGTTAGTAAATACACCACCACCCTCGCCACCGAGTGCGGCAAGAATAATATTAATTGTTTTCGGTTGTTGCTTACTCACAGTATCTGTCCCGGTCTCTTCCACGCATCATATTTTTCAAACCAACCTATCACTGAGCGACGCACGGTCGAGGCACTGCGGTCTAACCAGCTTGGATTGTGAATGAGATCGATTTTCGAAAATGACGGACAGAGCACAGCACTGTGCACGTTATCCCCACAAACACCGCAGCCGACGCAGCTATTATCAACATAGGATACGGGGTCTTCGCGGAGACTATCTATGTTTGGCTTTATAGTCAGGGAGGGGCACCCAGAAATTCGGATACAGGCATGGTCGCCAGTACAGGTTTTAGGATCGATGTAAAAACGTGCGCGAACCGTACGCTTTCCTTTGGCGATAGCATTTTTCATCAACGGCTTGATGCGGCGCTGACGATTCAGCATACATTCGCCTTCGGCAATAATTACCTTGAGTCCCGGCTCATCGGTATTCAGAGAATCAGTCAGCGTTTGTTTCATCTCTTCAATACTGTAGGTGCTTACCGTTTTAACCCACTTGACACCAGCGCCTCGACAGGCCATTTCAATGGACACTGAATCATCCCGCTCTGAGGATGCGGCATCCATCGTCGTGGCAATCAAATTATTGGGTTCGACCATGGAGGGGATATCCTGACCTCCAGTGGCTGCCGAATACCCGTTGTTGACGATAATCAAAATACCATCATGTTTGTTGAATACCGCGCTGACCACACCAGATGACAGGCCGTTGTGCCAAAAGCCACCATCGCCCATGATGCTAATAGCCTTATGGGGCAGTGCTTTTCGAATACTTGAGGAACTAGCCAGTGAAAGGCCGTAACCCATAATCGTGTTGCCAAGATTAAACGGCGCCAATGTTGCAAAGGAATGGCAGCCGATATCAGAGCTAATATGAAAAGGCCCGAGTTCTTTCTGAACCTGTTTTATGGCGCTAAATAATGGCCGCTCTGGGCAGCCTGTGCATAGGCCGGAGGGTCTCGCTGGCACTTCAGATAGCAGACGCTCATGCTCCTCGTCACTGAGTGGTGAGCTGAGTTTTTTGACATCGTGTACAGACAGTGAATGCTTGTCATTACCAAAGCCTGCGACTTCTAAAAAGCGAGTCAGGCCTGTCAGGGTCACCTGAGCGGTGTACTCGCCAGCGCGCGGAAATAAGTCTTTACCGTAAAGCTTGGTCTGAATATCTCGCTTTCTAAGAACACTGTGGATTGCCGGCTCAATGTACTCCGGTTGTCCCTCTTCTAAAAGTAGAACATGTTTTTTACCTAGGCAGAATTCGACCATTTCCTCAGGCACAACAGGGTAGGCTACATTCATTACATAGATAGGAATATCAGTTTTACCGAAGCTGTCAGCCAATCCCTGACGTTGCAGTGCTCTGAGTAAGGTATTGTAGTTGCCACCTAGTGTGATAATACCTAAGTCTTTATGTTTGCCAGGGAAAAATTCATTGAGTTTGTTTTTTATAATAAAATTAATTGCTGCAGGCCAGCGTTTAGCAATTTTATCCTGTTCTTGCTGATAGACATGAGGTGGTAGGATTATCTTTTCAGCTTCACGATTAGGTGTTACAGAATTTTTAGTGCCAAACTCCGGCGCTATGTTATTTTTGGCGACAAACTCTCCTGTTACATGGCAGCCGCGTACCCGCATCATATAAAATACCGGCGTATTACTCGCTTCTGAGAGCTGAAACGACTGCTCGATCATATCCACGATACTGGTTAAATTAGGCCGCGGATCGACCAGCCACATCTGTGCCTTCATGGCGAAAGCATAGGTGCGCTCTTGCATGATACTCGAGCCTTCGCCGTAGTCCTCACCGACAATGACAATCGCGCCGCCAATGACGCCACAAGAGGCAACATTCGATAGTGCATCCGAAGCCACATTAGTGCCGACCGTAGATTTCCAAGTGACAGCACCTCTAAGGTTGTAGTTAATAGAAGCACTAAGCATTGCTGCCGCTGTTGCCTCGCTGCCACTTGCCTCAAAATGAACGCCCAGATCACGCAATATATCTTGGGCATCGTTTAAGACATCCATTAAATGAGAGATCGGTGAACCCTGATAGCCACCGACATAGGACACCCCAGACTGCAGCAGGCCTTTGGTTATCGCCAGAATCCCTTCACCCTGAAATATATCGCCGTCACCGGCGTGTAGTTTCAGGACTTCTTTTGTAAACGACCGCTCTGCCATATGTCTCCGCTTGAAACCAATCTCAAATACTGTATTTTAAATCCATTACCACTACTTAGGATGTGACTAGTGCTAACACTCTCGTTGGACTGCCGGAGCCACCTTTAATCTTTAACGGCGGTGCGATTAATATAGCGCCTTTGGCGGGTAGCTTATCGAGATTTTTTAAACCGGCGAGGCCACATTTGTTCGCGCCATGCATAATATTGTGGCACGGGAACATAGGGTCCTGAGCAGCAGCCTGTCCGGAGTCTGTTCCTACCGTTTCCACACCTACACCCAATATATTGCGCTGCTCGACTAAGAAGACGACGGCATCCGGCTCCCATCCTGGTGTGTGGCTACCATCGGCCTGCATATTAAGGTACTTATCGGACGTTATGATCTTTGACCAGTCGGATCTATAAAGCACCCACGAGCCGGCTTCGATTATCCCGTGTTTTTCTTCCCACTGCTTAATAAAGTCTATCGACATTAAGAAATCAGGATCTGCGGCACTTTCTTCGGAGGCATCGATCACGCACGCTGGTCCAACAAAGTTCTCAACCGGCATGTTATCTGTGCAATTATCATTGTGGTCTTGACCGGTTACCCAGTGCACAGGTGCGTCAAAGTGAGTCCCTGTATGCTCGCCGCACTTAAAGTTATTCCAGTACCAAAAGGGACCGCGCTCGTCATAGCGAGATATTTCTTCAATACTAAATGGCCATGACTTGCCCCAGCCAAATTCTTCAGGCAACTTCAGTGTCGGTGATGCCGGCTCTAAGGTAGCGGTTAGATCTACAATGGTTACTTTGCCAGAGGCGAGGTCTTGCACGAGATTAATTAGCGAAGAGTTACTCATAGTCGATTCCTTTTTGGTCAGGGTGTAAAAAACTGGTGCATAGATTATATTTTAAGTTTAAACTATAAACCAGCCTTAAATAATAACTGCTTTGGAACAACTATATATGCATCTTCATCTTTTACCAGAAAACTGGGTTCAGCCATCAGGTTATTCTAACGGCGTTCTGTGCGATGCTGGTCAAACTCTCTATCTTGGCGGCCAGATTGGCTGGAACGAAAAATGTGAGTTTGAAACGGACGATTTTGTCGCTCAAGTAGAGCAGACTCTTGCCAATATTAAACTTCTTCTGGATGAGGCCAATGCCAAACCTGAGCATATGGCGCGCATGACTTGGTACCTAACCTCGAAAACTGAGTATGCCGAAAACCTTCGTCCAATAGGCCAGGCTTATAAAAAAATTATGGGCAAACACTACCCTGCCATGAGCGTTTTTCAGGTTGTTGCTCTGGTCGAAGACAGAGCCAAAGTCGAGATTGAAGTGACGGCGGTTATTCCCCGCTAGTCTCGACTTTAGATCCTACTCGCTAATCCTTCCTGAGGCTAGCGAGTGCTTCTCTTGCTATGATTGTCTGCTGTACTTCCGATGCTCCCTCGTAGATACGCAGGGCGCGAACGTCTCGGTACAATGATTCCACCACATTTCCTTTAGTTACCCCTATACCCCCATGTAGTTGCACTGCAGCGTCTATAACTAGCTGGGCTGATTCAGTCGCATGCAGTTTGGCCATAGCCGCCTCACGGGTGACGCGATCTGCCACACAATCTTTCGTCCAAGCCGAGCGATATACCATCAGTGCACTGGTATCTATGGCCACAGCCATATCTGATATTTTTCCCTGAACAAGCTGGAGATCACTGAGCACGCCGCCAAACACTTTGCGTCGACTTACATGTGCCAATGTTTCATCCATCGCCCGCCGAGCCATACCTAGTGCAGCCGCAGCCACGGTGGTGCGAAAGACATCCAAGGTGGCCATAGCGATACCCAGTCCGCCACCCATAGTGCCGACCAAATTTTCTTTCGGCACTTTACAGTCAGTAAATGCCAGTGTTCCAAGCGGGTGGGGTGCCATTAATTCGATACGATCCGTGACCTCTAGCCCAGGGTTATCCGCTTTAACGATAAAGCAGCAGATGTCTTTAGTGCCGCCATTGCTTCCTGTGCGGGCGAATACTGTATAAAAATCCGCTAAACCGGCATTTGAAATCCAGGTCTTAACACCGTTAATGACAAAATGATCATCGGTCTCTTCGACGGTGGTTGTCATGGCGCGAACGTCGCTGCCAGCTTCGGGTTCAGATAGAGCGAACGCCGCTAGCGATCGACCCTCAGATATTGGTCGCAGGTATTGCTGCTGCTGCTGTTCCGAGCCGAATAGGGAAATCGGGCCACTGCCTAGGCCCTGCATAGCGAACGCGAAGTCGGCGAGGGCGTGATAGCTTGCCAGCGTTTCTCGGATAATAGACAGGCTGCGAACATCGAGTTTTGGATTGACACCCCCCGCACTCTGAGGGACGGCATGACACAGTAAACCCGCTTTCCCGAGCGCCCTGACGATAGCCTTGCAGGTGCCGTCTAAATCCAATTCTTCATGTTGGGTGAGTTGCACCATATGTTCTTTGGCCCAGGCATCCACCTCGGCCGCGAGTGCGCGATGGTCATCATTTAAAAATGGCCAATCGAGATAAGAATGATCGCTCATAGTAGATTCCTTTGGTGGTGTCTTTTGCGCCGCGGCAACAGGTATTGACCGCTAACGTACTTAAGTGTGAGCTGGCTAAGCTTAATTGCCTTGAAAGACCGGCTGATCTTTGACGATAAAGGCATTGTAAGCACGCTTAAAATCTTCCGTCTGCATGCAGATTGCCTGTGCCTGAGCCTCAGCTTCAATAGCCTGATCAATTGACATAGTCCATTCTTGATGCAGTTGCATTTTAGTCATACCATTGGCAAAGGTCGGGCCAGAGGCAATGCGCTTACCCATCTCTTTGGCATGCGCTAACGGGTCGTCGGTGACCGCGTTAAAAAAGCCCCACTGCTCGCCCTGCTCGGCGCCCAGTGAGCGGCCAAAATAAAGCAATTCACCTGCTCTACCCTGTCCGATAATACGCGGTAAAATGGCACAGGCCCCCATGTCACAGCCGGCTAGGCCGACTCGGTTAAATAGAAATGATACCTTGGCCGTAGGTGATGCATAGCGCAGGTCACTGCTCATAGCCATAATCGCACCGGCACCGGCACAGATACCTTCAACGGCACTAATCACGGGCTGGCGGCAGGCACGCATCGCCTTAATGAGGTCCCCTGTCATGCGGGTGAACGCCATTAGTTCTTTCATAGACATCTCAGTCAGAGGTCCAATAATCTCTCTAACATCACCGCCGGAACAGAAGTTACCGCCCATGCCGTGGATGATGACCACATCAATATCAGTGGCATAGACCAGATCACGAAATAGGTCCCGCAGCTCTGCATAGGACTCAAAAGTCAGTGGGTTTTTACGTTCCGGTCGATTGAGTGTGATCACTCCGACCGAATTGTTGGCTTCCCATAAAAAGTTTTGCGCTTTATAGTTTGCCATCTCTGTTGTTTGCATCATCTATTACCTATCCTTTATTGACATGTTTTGCATGGATTACATGACCTCGCCACCACTAAGTGATAGAGCCTGTCCGGTGATTGACTGGCTATGTTGGTCGCATAGCCAGAGTACGGTATTAGCCACTTCTATGGGCGTGATTAAGCGTTGCTGTGGATTAGTGTTGGTGAACGTTTGCAGGGCCTGTTCAGCGGTGCGACCAGTTTTTTCAGCAATGACCTTAACACCATCACTGATAATACTGGTATCAGTGTAGCCTGGGCATATGGCATTGACAGTGATACCCAAGAGGGCGGTCTCGATTGCTAATGCGCGAGTTAATCCCAACACCGCGTGCTTAGAGGCACAGTAACCACTGACATAGGCATAGCCTTTTAGCGCCGAGGTACTGGCAATATTAACGATACGACCAAAGTTCTGCTCACGCATGCTATTAATGACTGCCGAAGTGCAGTTGAACACGCCATTCAGATTTACATCAATACTGTCATTCCAATCTTCGTTAGTCATCTTATGAAACGGCTTGGTCTTGGCCATCCCTGCACAGTTAACCAGTAAGTTGACGGCGCCGAAGCTCGCCGTAGCTGAGCTAATAGCAGCATCCACGTGATCTCGACTGGCGACATCGCAGACCACCCCTTGGGCTGTGACTGGTCGATCTAAGTGATCGAGAACCCTATCTAGGCTTTCGAGTGTGCGGCCTAAAAGACTCACCTTAATGCCCGATTGGACCAGTAGAGAAACGATAGCCGCCCCGATACCACCGCCGGCGCCCGTTACTACGGCATGTTGAATCTCTCCATGCATGGTCATTTTAGTATCCCATTATTGTTTATTGGCGGCACTTGCCGCACGTTCCATTAGAATGCCTAGCTGCCTATGACCCATAAAATATTGCTTTTGCTCTGCAGCACCAGTGCCACGGTAGCCTGTTGATGCGGCTGCGCGTAATGTCCACTGTGGATCCGCTAAATGGGGACGACCCAAGCACACCAAATCGGCTCGCCCTGCCGCTACTATGCTGTTGACGTGATCGACCTCATAGATATTCCCCACTGCCATTGTAGCAACTTGGCCCTCATTGCGAATCAAATCTGAAAGCGGCGTCTGGAACATCCGGCCGGGACGTGGGCGTCCTTGGTGAGAGGTCTGACCACTGGACACATCGACAATATCGGCACCAGCTGTCGCAAAACTCTGGGCAATTTCCAAGCAGTCCTCTTCAGTAATACCTTCGGTGCCAACCCAATCATGAGCCGAAATACGCACGGATAATGGCTTTTCGGCTGGCCACACTGCGCGCACTGCGGCAACAACTTCCAGTGGGTAACGGAGACGATTTTCTAGGCTGCCGCCATATTCATCCTGACGCTGGTTGAGAAGGGGCGTTATAAAGGCGGACAGCAGGTAACCATGGGCGGCGTGTACCTCGAGAAGATCGAAGCCGGCATTAATGGCGCGCTTAGTTGCAGCGACAAACTGTTGAGTAACCTCATCCATGTCCTCTCGGTTCATAGCCTGTGGCACCTGATTATAACTGTCGTAAGGCGTTGCACTAGCCGATAATAATGGCCAGGTATCCCCTTCATTCAAGGGGTCATCAAGACGATCTGGATGCCAATTCCAGGGTTCCTTGGTGGCTCCTTTGGGGCCGGCATGACCAATCTGTAGAGCTATTTTTGCTTCTGTCTGCTGATGCACGAAGTCGACAATACGCGTCCAACTGGCCTCTTGCTCGTCATTCCAGATACCTGTGCAGCCTGGAGTAATCCGGGCATCAGACGAAATATCAGTCATTTCGGTAAAGACAAGACCGGCACCCCCTTTGGCCAGCGCGCCATAATGCACCAGATGCCAGTCGCTAGGTAAGCCGTCGACAGCGCTGTACATCGACATGGGGGAAACCACTACGCGGTTAACTAGATCCATATCTTTGATAGTGAAAGGCAGGAACATGGGTGGGATGGCTTTATCGACTTTACCATCGGTGTAGCGCAGAGCAAGGTGACGCTCCATTCCCTCAAGCCAGTCTTTGTCTCGAAGGCGCAAGTTTTCATGACTGACTCTTTCGCTGCGCGTCAGCATGGAATAATTGAATTGCTTCAGATCAAATTTTTCTACATACCTTGGCACATTTTCAAACCACGTAAGGGCGTTGAGTGCGGCATTTTGTAAGCGCAGTGCCTCAGTTTCACGTTCGGCCTGATAGGCATGCAGAGACTGACCGACCGGACTATCATTATTTAAATGCTGAGCCAATGCGATGGCATCTTCAAGCCCTAACTTGGTACCTGAGCCAATAGAAAAGTGTGCAGTGTGGGCTGAGTCGCCCAACAGCACAACGCGATCGTCAAGAACCCAGTTTCGGCATAGTAGTTGCGGGAAGTTAATCCATGCAGAACCCTGAACATGGGCAGAGTTAGTCATCAGGTCATGGCCACCCAGATAATGGGCAAAAATCTCACGGCAGGTTTCTGCACTCTCGGTCTGATTCATGGTGTCAAAACCATAGGCTTCATAAACCTCTGGCGTGCACTCAACGATAAACGTCGCAGTATTATCATCAAATTGATAGGCGTGCGCCCAGATCCAGCCGAGATCGGTTTTCTCAAAAATAAAGGTAAAAGCATCGCGAAATGTTTGATTGGTGCCAAGCCAGACAAAATGATTGCGCCTAACGTCAACCTGGCAGTCGAAGGCCTCAAGATTGGCGGTGCGGACTTTAGAATTGAGACCGTCTGCAACGGCCACAATATCGGCGTCGGCAAATCTGCCATCAATATCTGCGGGGTCAAATTCTTGCTCAAAATTGAGCTCAACACCCAACTCGGCAGCGCGGTCATAGAGCACCTGAAGCATACGTTTTCGACCTAAACCAATAAACCCATGACCATCTGAGCGCTCTAGGCCGCCATTAACGTAGCAGTCAATCAAATCCCAGTGAATAAACTCTTTCTCAATAGTCTCAGCACTGACCGGATCATTGGCGCGCAAATTATCCAAAGTTTGGTCAGAGAAAACGACGCCCCAGCCAAAGGTATCGCCGGGGCGATTTCTCTCGTAAACTGCCACCTCATGACCTGGATTATGCAACTTCATCGAAATAGCGAAATACAGTCCCGCTGGTCCACCACCTAAGCAAACTACCTTCATTGAAAACCTCTATCTATGGTTGTGATTGACGCTGCAGGATAATTATATACGATAGTCAAAAGCGAAAAAAATAAGATTTAAGCTTAAACTACTAGCGTCGATGCTACAGCATACAGTAACTACTTTATATTTAAAATAGTTACTGTATACTAATTACGTCTTTCTGGTTTGAACCGATGACTTCTTTGGTCATGCCAATGCTTTTGTGGGCTAGATCCATTAGGATTTCCATTAGAGGACAGTTTAGAATGCCGGCCGCATCGTTTGGGTGGCTGCGAGTAATAGGAAATGAAATGAAAGAGAGTAATGATACAAAGTCAGACGCATTGGCTGGTTCAGACCATGAAACGAGGCTGGTAGAAGATGATCATCATTCGATAAAGCTGTGGTTGCGCCTGTTAACTTGCACGAGCCTTATAGAGGGTGATCTGCGCACCTCATTGCGTGAGGAATTTAATACCACCTTGCCGAGATTTGATTTTCTTGCCCAGCTGGATAGAAACCCCGAAGGGTTAACCATGAGCGAGCTATCGAGGCGCACTATGGTTTCTGGAGGCAACGTTTCGGGTATTGCACGTCAGTTAGAACAGGATGGCATGATTAATCGAGTCAGCGTGCCGACCGATAAAAGATCATTTATCGTCAGTCTAACCGCCAGCGGCCGACGCGAGTTTATCACTATGGCTGCAAGGCATGAGGAGTGGATCATCGGTATGTTCGGACAGTTTGATAGCGCCGAGGTCGAGGATCTGAATCGTCTTTTAGGAAAATTAAAGTATACCGCAACCGCACAGATAGCTGGTCAGTAGCTAGAGTCGGTTAGTCACTCTAATAGGCCGATCGTTGGAGCCTACAATATTAGGGTGCGATACAGAGATCTGAGTATTCAGTCTGAGGTTGTTAAAATAATGTGGAAGCCCGCCGAGCGAATCAAATACAAAGCCCTAGATGATGAATGGCCCAGTGCGGATGAAGCAGAACAGTCTCGTCTTTTTTCTCCGATTGATATTGGTCCTATCAGCTTGACCCAAAGAACCTGGATTCCAGCGATGGTGCCTTGGCGCTCCAATGAGGAGGGTGAGGTTACCCAAGACGTTCTCGATTGGTATCAGCGCTTCGCCGAGGGTAAGCCTGGCGCGATTGTTATTGAGGCAACCGGTATCCGCAATACACCCAGTGGGCCACTACTCAGAATAGGCGATGACCGCTATATTCCCGGCTTGAAAAAACTCGTCGAGACTGTGCGTATTGCCAGTGAGGGCAAGACTCGTTTGTTTATTCAGCTGATTGATTTTATGACTATTCGTCGTCGCCCAGACCCAGAAAAGTTCTTATCCCGATTTCTCACTATCAGCGACTCCCATCGCCAATGGTTAAATATGCCCGATGCCGATGATGTCGCAGTTCGGGATCATCTCTTAACGCTATCTGCGGCCCAACAGCAGACGGTGCTAACAGCCAAAGAATGGGAAGATATGTGCTTTGGTTATCGAGAGCGAGTAACCGACACCCACATTGATGAGATTGCTGAGCTTCCTCAGGTATTGCCGCGATTATTTTCCGACGCAGCAAAGCGAGCAGAGTTAGCAGGTTTTGATGGTGTCGAACTGCACTATGCTCATGCCTATACCATGGCTTCATTTCTGTCTGCCACCAATAGCCGTGGCGACGGTTACGGCGGCTCGCCCGAGGGACGAGTGCGCCTGCCGCTGGAGGTCTATCAGGCAGTGCGTAAAAATACGGGTAAGGGGTTTGTTGTGGGTTGTCGAATGCTGACTGATGAGATTTTTGAGCAGGGTAGTCGACTCGACGACGCGACTTTTTTTGCCGAACAATTTTCTGCGGCTGGAATGGATTTTCTCTCCTTTTCCCGGGGCGGCAAGTTTGATGATGCTAAACAGCCAAAGGTTGGTTGGGCGGCCTATCCCTACACAGGGCAGAGCGGCTATGAGTGTATGCCGAGTTATATTTCCGATAGTTTCGGGCCCTTCGGGCGCAATGTTAATCCCGTTGCCCATATACGGGATAGTCTGGCTGCCAAAGACCTCATGGTGCCCTGTATCACTGCCGGTGGCATTCATAGCTTTATGCAAGCCGAATCTATCCTCGAGAAAGAGCAGGCTGACATTGTTGGTTTTGCCCGGCAATCTCTCGCAGACCCAGATTGGTTTGAAAAGGTGCGTCTCGGCCACGGAGGCCAGGCCAGGCTATGCCGCTTTAGCAACTACTGCGAGGGTTTAGATCAAAAGCATAAGCAGGTGACTTGCGAACTCTGGGATCGAGTAGATTTGGATGCCGATGGCGTTAGCAAAACTCACGATGATAAGCGCCGTATGATCGCACCTGCCTGGCGCCCGAGCTAGCAGTTAAGCCATAAGGGCGAGATTAATACAATTGTCTTTGTCACCTAAATCTTTCCGCGAAAAATAAGGTACGATAGTTAGCGGCCACTAACGGCCGTATCGGGTATCGTAAAAGCTGATTGGTTAATGGGGCTAGGTTCATCAACGAAGAATTATTGGTTTGGCTTAGCGCCAACAAACAAAACGCCTGGATGAGTATCCCTCTGCTTGCTTTTCTTGAGGCCTGCCCTGGCCTAGGACTGCTAGCCTCTGGCATCCTCCTGTTGTCAGTTGCCACTTTTCTTTATAGCGAGCAGTTGTTAGCATTACAACAGCTATTGCCTCTGGCCCTCGCCGGAGCCTGCATCGCCGACCATCTAGGGTTTTATGTTGGCCGTGGCTTCGGCGCCAAATTCCATGCAACGGTCTGGGCTAAGAAACGGGCGACTCAGTTAAATCGGGCTGAAGGCTATGTTTTAAGCCACGGCGCCAGTGCCATATTGATTGGTCGGTTTGTTCCAGCTATCAGAAGTCTGGTGCCAATGATGGTCGGCGGTAGTGGTATCAGCAAATTAAAATTTAGCCTTGTCGATATCTTAGCCTGTGCCCTTTGGTCCGCCGGTCTTGGGCTACTCGTGGTTGGTTTAGAGACATTGATACCATAGTCCTGTGTCATGTTTAACCAGCAAGTGTACTATTCGTTGGCAAGCTTCAACATTTACTTGGCTTGCGGTTTTACAGTATTTGAATGAGAAAAGTAGGCTATGGACATACCGCAGATGTATCGTGATCTCTTGAGAGGCATTGGTTCCTCCGTGTTTAGCGTTGTTGCTGAAGACGGCTCTGTACAGTCCTCTTTGGTGTGGAGCGATTTGGAGAATGGTGTGATCAGTGTTGGTATGTTAAGTACCGCGCCAAAACTCAAAAATCTAAAACGCAGTGGTAGGGCGACCATACTAAAAGTGGACCCAGAAGATGAGGATAATTATGTCTCAATACGCTGCACACTGATCGAAATAGCGTCAGATGGGGCTATCGAACATATTGATAAGTTGACCCTCCGGCACTATGGCAAGGCTAGGTGGTATGGAGATGTAGTCTCAGAAAGCGATAAGAACAAAGATCTCGAAGTTGTTGTCTATTTAAAACCTGAAAAGCTGTACTGTTCCAATTAATAATTATGATCAATAATTGCTCGCGATAAACTGGTTTATGCTGACCTTCTACCGCTATCCAGCGACGTATTAAGGGGTAAGGTTGTGATCAAAAAAACTGCCTAAAATTGGTCTATACTCAGGTAGTAGTGGATCGAAAAAGTAACTTTAGTTGAGAAGCCCTGTTATGCCTTCGCCAATCCTTAGCGCCTCACTGATATGTCGGCTGTTAGGTGTATTGACTATGCGTGCTGGCTCCTAGCTGCACAGCTAACACTGCCGTCAGTAGCTTAGTCTATGCGCGGGCCAGTGAATTATTCAACCCATAAGAGAGAAAGGCAATGACCATTAAAGATCAGCATGAAACTATTTTAAAGGCAGTAAAAGCAGCCAGCTATATTTGGACAACCGCTTTTAATTCTGGCAATGCCTATGGCTGTGCCAATCAGTATGAACAAAATGCAAAGATGCGCGCAGAGCCTTTTGGGCAGTTCGTGGGCAGAGAAGAGATTCAGGGCTTTTGGCAGAATCTAATTGATGAAGGATACTCTGATGTAGAGTATATCGATCCGCAATTTACAATTATTGATAGTTCTAGCGCGCTACTGAAGTCTGGCTGGAAAATGAATAAAGCCAGTGGTTTGATCCATAGAGAATTATGGGTATTACAAGCCGACGGTAACGCCAAGCTAAGAGAAGATTATTTCGAGGCGATCAGCTAATAGAAGAGGAGCTAGGTCGAGTTGCAACCGCGATTTTTGCCTTGATGGAGCACTTGCGACAAACTCTAAGTTAGTGCAAAAATCGGCTAATGGGACAGCGCTAAACCTAGATCATTCGATATTATTTATATGGCATTTCCGTGAACAATATCGATAATTTTCGCCATCGCTAGGGTGGTAGCGTTTGGTGAGTGGAGTCTGAGTAGTCTGTGCCATCTAGAGCATCTATTGTCATCGCGGTTGTAGTAATAATTTGGTCTATACCGTTCCCTGCTTTTCGGAACTGATCAGTATGGGGCAAGAATGTAGCGCTCGATGTGAAATAATGTCTGTCAAGCGACATGACAATTAATAGGAGCGCTTTAAAATTACAGATAAAGGTTTTATAAAATGATGAAACTGCATGGTTTTTCCTCCAGTAATTACTACAACGTCCCCAAACTCGCCTTTTTGGAAAAAGGTATTGAGTTTGAGGAGATTCAGTCTTACACCGGTGTCAGTCAAGATTACAAGCCCGAGTATCTGGAAAAAAGCCCTCTGGGTAAGGTGCCAGCGCTTGAAATTCCAGAAGGGTATATCAGTGAATAACGGGCTATTTTAGAGTATATCGAACGAGCATACCCGCAGCACTCACTATTGCCCGCAACGCCTTTTGGTATTGCTAAGGTACAGGAGTTATCACAGTTTATTGAATTATATTTTGAGCTTGTAGCCCGACGTTTAATCGTTAATCTTGTAACCGGTACCCAGCCGGATACTGTTGTTTTAAAAGAAGTCGAGGCCAGCCTCGATAAGGCCGTAGTCGCGCTCTCTAAGCTATCTAATTTTGAGCACTTTGCCTATGGTGATCAATTCACCCTAGCCGATATTGCTGCGATTATGAATCTGCCAGTCGTGCGAAGTGTAGGCAAAAAATTCTTAGATAGAGACCCATTATCAGACGTGCCTGGGTTAGATGATTATTGTATGCGCATGGAACAACGGCCTCATGTGAAAAAGATACGCGCTGACGCGGCCGCTGACATGCCGGATTTTATGGCTCATCTAAAAGCCATCTATGGGCTGTAGTTGAAAAATTTGCTGTGTCCGTTTGGCTAAGGCTGATCAAATCTATTAAAGTCCTAAACGTCGACAAAGGTTGTCATTGGCAACGCAACCTAGGGTTATTCTAATATTCACGACTATTTTAATGGATTATTTAGCGTAGTTTGCCCGGTAGAGACGATTAATATCAGAGGTTTAGTATATGACTCCTGTAGATATCAATGTTCTTATTTCTGATAGTTTTGCCGTGCTTTTGCGCTGATTCTTTCAGAGGCATTAATAGACGTAGGGGTTGCATGCCGACTGCAGGTTTTGGGATTGCGGATATAGGCAACGGACTAATATCTAATAGCGATGACAACAAGACACCGAGTTCCCGCTGGTGTTGTTACGTTAATCTCATCATCGACAGACTTCCCCACCAGTGCCTGCGCCATAGGGGAGTCTATACTGATCCAGTTTAGGCTCGGGTCAATCTCATCGGAGCCAACCAGTCGATAGATTTTTTCTGCGCCGCTATCTTCATCATTAAGCGTGACCCAGGCGCCAAAGAAAACCTTAGAGATATTCCTGGGTTTGTCCTCGACAATAGTGGCGTGTTCTAATCGCTGAGTCAGATAGCGGACTCTGCTATCAATTTCGCGCAATCGACGTTTGCCATAAATATAGTCACCATTCTCTGAACGGTCGCCATTCTTCGCCGCTTCATGAACCACTTGGGTAACCTGCGGACGTTCCACTTTCCACAACTGTCGAATTTCGGCGCGCATTTTTATAGCTCCCTCGCCCGTAATATAGGGAGAACGATTAGGGCCCGGTGGTCTATATCGACCCATGGGCTATGCCTGTCCTGCGAGACTAAACACATCGCGATAGAAGGCTAATTCAGCTTCTATCGCGCGGATTATGTTATTTGCCTTTCTAAAGCCATGGCCTTCATCAGCAAAGGTGACATAGCCTACCTTAATGCCTTTGTCTTTGAGTAACTTAACCATCATCTCAGCCTGATTTGGCGGCACGACTTTGTCCTCTAAACCCTGCAAAAAGATTACGGGACAGTTGAGTCCGTCGGCGTGATGTATGGGGGATCGCTCTAGATAGATATCACGGCGCTCGGGGTAGGGGCCAATCAAGCTATCCAGATACCGCGATTCAAATTTATGCGTGTCCTTGGCAAGGGTTTCTAGGTCGCCGATACCATAGAGGCTGGCGCCGGCTTTAAAGGTGTCGGTAAAGGTCAGCGCTGAGAGTACGGTGTAGCCACCGGCGCTGCCTCCCCGTATCAAACAGCGTTCTGGGTCGATCTTCTGTTGGCTAGCTAAATATGTCATAGCACGTTGGGTATCTTCAACATCAGCAATACCCCAGGCACCTTCTAATGCCTGTCTATAGGTACGACCAAAGCCAACACTGCCGCGATAATTAATATCTACCACAGCAAATCCTCGGTTGGTCCAGTACTGAATCTTTAGGTTTAGCCCGCTGCTGGTGGCGCCCGTTGGGCCGCCGTGGCACATGGCAATTACCAGCGGTAGCTCATGGTCATCACCGCAATACCTTGCACTGGTAGGGGGATAATAAAATCCATGCACCTGTTGGTTTTCGCCACTGGTAAATAAGATAGACTCTGGCTGCGCTAAATCAGCCTCATCTAAGTCGACTCTAGCGGGCGCATAAATCGGGGTGACGTGACCCTGTAAACTAACTCCCGCAATCTGGCTGGTTAATACCGAAGCACCAGCTACGAAATAGATAGAGCCCTGATGGCAGGCAACAGCTTGCATACTGGAGTATGGGGTCTCTGCGGTCGTTAGCACACCAGTAGCAATATCGATAAAGCCACTGTGCCATATACCATTATCCGTCCAAATACAGGCAATAGTATTGGCGTCAATAAAGTCAAAGGTAGTCATGCCCAGTTGCCATAGTGGCGTGGCAAATTCCGCCTCCATTGGCAGTACTGGAGTGCCTATACCGTTTTCTAAGCGGTATATGTTCCACCAGTTAGTTATATCGGAAACATAGTAAAGCCTATTGTCTGGAGACCAATGGGGCTGGAAAATAGATTGGTCTTTATCGCCGCCGGCGACCCGATTTTGCTCAATAAGATTGCCATTGCTAATAGTCGCCTGCCATAGTTGGGTAGCATCCCAAGGCATGTGGGGATGTTGCCATTCTATCCAGCATAGCTGACTTTGGTCAGGGCTAATACGCGGGTAGGCATAGAAATCAGCGCCGGATACGAGTTTTTCAATCGCTGGAGTTTGACTATTAAGTGCGATGGAGGCCAAATAATTTTCTGGCTCTTGATCGCCATTATGTTCTTCGCACACAGCAATTAAACGCTGGTTTTGTCTGTCGACGATTAGATCTGCGAAGCGCCTTGAGCTATTGGTAGTGATCGCTTGAGGAGCCGTTGTATTATCTAGGCAGTATTTATAAATATTTTGGTCTGTGGCATTTACAAAGTACAGGTGGTCATCATTTAGGGCGTAGGCCATGCCGCCATATTCATGGACTCGACTGTAATGGCTGAATGGGGCCGGGAGTAAATCGGTGATTGATCCATTGCTCTCGCGACGCATAATGACATTGCGGCCTGCCTCCCAGGGGCGACCTTCGACCCAGTACAGGTCATCGCTATAGGATTGTATAAAGTTGAGGCTGGGTGCCGCTCGGGTTATTAGTTCGGCACTAATGGGTGATGGCCAGCTGCCATAAGGTTTTTTAATCGGCGCCATATTAGCCCCCTGCCAGTTTCACATTGTGACCGAGTTTTTCGAGTTCGACTTTAAGTTTTTCGCGATGGTCACCCTGAATCTCAATAACATTCTCTTTTACCGTTCCGCCAGTCGAGCATTTCTGCTTGAGTTGTTTCGCCAAAATTTTAATTTGTGCTTCAGGAAGATCAAGGCCAGAAACTGTCGTTACACCTTTACCTTTGCGACCTTTGGTTTCACGACGAATACGCACAATACCATCGGTCGCAACAATCTGCGGAGCGTCTGTTTGAGAAATGCGCCCGGCATCAGTGGAGTAAACCAAGCGCGAGTCTTTATTGGCCATGTGAAGCCTCGACTAATTAATTAAAAGAATCTTACCAATATGCTGATTAGATTCCATCAATGTATGGCCTTCACTGGCCTGCGCAAGAGCAAAGCTACAGTGAATGATGGGCTTAAATTTACCCTCGGAAATTAATGGCCATACCTGTGATTCAACGCCCGCGGCGATACGAGCTTTGTTTTCTAAAGGCTGCGCGCGCAATGTTGAGCCGGTTAATACTAGCTGCTTGAGCATTAGCGGCATAAGGTCGATCTGGACTTGGGATCCGCGCAAAAAAGCGATGCTAATAATCCTGCCTTTAGGGGCACAGGCGCTGAAGTTCTTCTGTACATAGTCACCACCAACCATGTCCAAGATCACGTTGACGCCTGCGCCAGCGAGCGTCTGGCAGACTTCGACAAAATCCTCTCGGTTGTAGTTGATGGCTCTTACAGCCCCAAGCTTTTCGCATACCGCGCATTTTTCGTCTGAACCTGCAGTGGCGATAACATTGACTCCGAGCGCCGAAGCCATCTGAATGGCTGTGGTGCCAATGCCGCTGGAACCGCCATGCACCAGCAACCATTCTCCCGCCTGTAATTCGGCGCGTTCAAAGAGGTTATGCCAGACGGTAAAGCAGGTCTCTGGGAGCGCGGCGGCATCGATTAACGAGAGGTTGGCAGGTACGGGTAAACACAGCACCTGTTCCGCGACGGCATATTCGGCGTAGCCACCCCCGGGGAGTAGGGCGCAGACCTGGTCTCCGATAAGCCAGTCCTCTACCAGAGCGCCGATAGCGACAACCGTACCTGAGACCTCTAGTCCGGGAATGTCGGTCACGCCAGGGGGTGCTGGGTAGAACCCTTTCCTTTGAAACACATCCGGTCGGTTAATGCCCGCGGCGGCGACTCTAATCAGCACCTGACTATCTGCAGGCTTAGGCACCGGCCTTGAAACCGGCGTTAAAACCTCGGGCGCGCCCGGTTGGCTAATTTCAATGCTGGTTTGTATTGTCGGTAAGCTCATAGCGCGTTCTGCTCGTACAGTGGATTTATTAGGCGGTGAGTTTAGCCCGAGTGGCGATGGTTTTATAGGATATTGCGCGGCAATACTTAAAAATAAGTCGATCACCCGTCAATCTAACTTGCCCCCGAGGATGGTTAACTCTGAGTTGCCGAAAATAATTTATCCCTATTAACCTAAGCCCTGTTATGTAACTTGCGCAAGCTGTGCAGCCTACTCGGTAACTTTCTCTTCCATTCCTCAGATAGTTGCGAGACCCGAGATGCTTGCTCAATAACGCTGATAGCAGCTTCCGACCGATCATTGAAGTACGCATCAAATAGCGATTTGATGCTGACGGCAGATGGCTCTAGCTTTATGATCTGAACGGTATCGCCTGCCCTGATAACGCCTTCTTTTATGACCCGAAAATAGACGCCGGTGGCACCATATTTTACGAATAGCCGTGGCAGTTCTTTGTTGCTAAGCGCTAGGCCAAGCTTAAAGCAGGGCACTCGAGGCTGAGATACCTGAAGTATGCAGTCGCCAACGCTGAGGTTATCGCCAATATGTATCTTGCTCTCATCGAATCCGGAGATCGTGAGGTTTTCACCAAAAGTGCCTGGTTGTATGTCGGGTCTTTTGAGAGTCTTCGACCAATAGGGATAGTGGTCTGCGGAAAATCCATAGACGGCTTTACTTTTACCACCGTGATTTTTGAGGTCTGCTTGGCTGTCTCCGGCTAGATTATGGCTACTGACAAACACAGGTCCTGCTACGGATTTTTTAAATATTCCCGTGGAAACCGTGGTCTCACCGTACTCAATATTAAGCAGTGCTGAGGTATTTACTGAGATTACATCCATGTCATGGTTTCCTTGGGCATCAGCCTCTCAATCCTACAAATACACCGCCAAAGACTAATAGGGCACCAGACCCCCTTTTTAAATACTGAGTTTTAGGTGAGGCTGCTAATGAGGATTTGGTTTTTGCTGCAGCATAAGCATAGCCTGCCATGACCGCGCCGACCGAAAAAGTAGCGATAAGAAATATTGTCGCAACGCCGGTCAGTGACAGGTTACCTAAATCAAAAAACGCTGGAAAGAAACTAAAATAAAAGAGAAATACTTTCGGGTTGCTGATTGAGGTGACTAACCCAATCAGAAAGTTTGTGGACTGATCGGCGGGTTTTGGATTCTGAGCCTCAGTGGAAGTAGGTTTCGAAACGATGAGGCTGACCCCTAAGTAAATAAGGTAGCCGGCACCGATAACTTTAATCACCACAAAGAGGTTACCCATTATCTCGGCGAGTGTGGCTAAACCAAATACTGCCAGGCTAATAAACACAAAGTCACCACTGAGAACGCCCATAGCCGTTGCTAGGCCCTGACGAAAGCCATAATCTAACGAACGAGCCACTACCACGATAACCCCTGGCCCGGGAATGAGTGCAAGTAGGATCATAGTTGCGTAGAGCGTGAATGCTGAAGTAATGGTCATGATTTCGATACTGCTTTAAGTTTTTCCCAAAGTCGTCCGTCTATTGCGGCGAGTCCCAAACCAATGAAGGCCATGCCGGAAAAATATCTTCCGTGTAACTGTTCACCCAGTATAAGCCAACTTAAAAAGCTCGCACTAACAGGCACCAAAAAAGTGACTAGCACAACATTGGTGGCACCGGATGAAGAAAGTATATGGAAAAACAAACTGTAGCCTAAGGCAGTGCAGAATACCCCAAGACACAGTATGGAAAGCCACACCTGCAAGCTTGGATTGGGTAACTGGTCAGGGCGCTCGAACAGAAACGCCACGGGTAACAATATAATGGTGGCTGTAGTCACCTGACCAACGGCGGCAGTAAAGGGGCTAATTCCCATCGATTTAAAGCGTCGACCATACACTGAAGCGCAGCCATAGGAGATCGCGGCACCAATAATGGCCAGCTGTGCCAAGGTGCCTATGCTCATGCTAGATCCTAAATCTCGCAGTGAGGATGGGCCAATCAGCACAGTGACGCCGAATAGACCTATCAATACGCCGACCACCCTCTGCGGCGTCATATGCTCATCGGATAAAAATGCTCCCGCTATTAGAATGGTAAAGAGGGGCGTAGTGGCATTGATAATCGAGGCGAGGCCAGCACCTATATGATTTTGCCCCCAAACAATCAGCGCGAACGGTATGACATTATTGAGTAATCCCATAATGAAAAAGGTACGCCACAGTTTGAGTGATTTGGGTATCTCATAGCCGCTGATAAGCAGTATTGCCCAAAGAGTGATGGCGGCGATGCCCACTCTTAAGAGAACGATTGTTAGGGGTGGTAGCTCCGCTACGGCCAGACTAATAAAAAAGAATGAGCCACCCCAGAGTAGCGATAGCAATAGCAACATTGCCCAGTCTTTGGTCGTCATGCTCTGGTTTATCATTGAGTCAGTCCTGATGGATTTTTAGCTGGCGCTTGTGGCCAAGACTTTGAAGCCTAATAGTAGCATCGCGCCACCGGCAATGCGGTCGATCCAGTGGCTCATAGTTTGAAAGGTATGGATGACTGCAGGCCTCGACAGCAACACTGTCAGTAGGCTGAACCAGGCTAGCTGTAGAACCATCATCCACAGGCCATAGATCAGTAAATACTGAGGAGGTGTATCCTGTGATAAGACGATGGTGAATAGGGAGACAAAGTAAATAGGAGCTTTGGGGTTGAGAGCATTACACAAAAAACCTAAGGCTATGGTTTTTAGTGCCGACCGCTCTTTGGCTGCCTCTTCAGGCAGATGTTCTGTCCTCCGGGCTCTTGCTTTAAGACCTCTAATGCCGAGAGTGACCAGATAGCCGCCGCCCAGTATCTTAATGCCCCAAAGGGCTGAGGAGGAGTTGGCGATAATAGCTGCCAACCCGAAGGATGAGTAGAGAATATGGACGGACAGGCCAAGGGCAATCCCCAAACTGCAGAGCAGACCAGTGCGCTGACCATTGGACAGTGTTTGCTGTGACACCAAGACAAAATCTGGGCCAGGTGCGGCAGCCGCCAAAAGGTGTATTGTAGTAATCAAGAGTAAACCCTGATAAAGATCCATAAACTTCTCTGTTAGTCATCACTTCGATTAATAATGGCATAATACGCAATACAGCATAATGGAATGATTGGTAACTATAGGCAAATTAAACATGGTCGAAGTATCTTTGCGAGACAAAATCTACCGCGTTATTTTTGGTACCGACACGCCTGCGGGGCAGCGCTTTGATATAGCGCTTATTTATCTGATATTAATTAGCGTGGCGGCAGTGATCCTTGACTCTATTGAATCGGTAAACCGCGAATATGGCCTGTGGCTGTTCCGTTTGGAATGGCTGTTTACGCTGCTGTTCTCGCTGGAGTATCTAATGCGTATCTACTCGTCGCCGAAACCGCTGCACTATGTTTTTAGTTTTTACGGCCTGGTCGACTTGCTCTCCATTGTACCCACTTATCTTGCGTTATTTGTGCCGGGCGCAAGCTATTGGTTAGTGGTGCGACTGTTACGTGTGCTGCGCGTGTTTAGAGTGCTCAAGTTGGTGCGCTATCTGTCTGAGGCGAATCTTTTACTGCGCTCGATGTATGCGGCACGACGCAAAGTCCTAGTATTTTTTACGGTGGTGCTAGTACTGAGTGTGATTTTTGGCAGTTTGATGTTTCTGGTCGAGGGGCCGGGGCATGGGTTTACCAGTATTCCGCGCAGTATCTATTGGACAATCGTGACCATTACCACCGTTGGCTACGGCGACATCACGCCTCAGACGCCGGTTGGTCAGGTCATCGCGACGTTAGCGATGCTGACCGGTTATTCGATTATTGCGATTCCTACTGGTATTTTCACCGCGGAGATCGCGCGGGAGATGAATAATGAAAGCAACCATCGCCGCTGTAATATTTGCGAGCGCACGAGTCATCATCCTGAGGCTGGATACTGTTACCACTGCGGCGTGACACTGCCGGACCAAGGTCTCTAAACCATCATTTTAAAGTCCGCTGACTAAGGTTGCTCTGAGTTAGATTCTATTGCTGCTCGGTAACTGAGCGCTTCTTGGTACTGAGGTAATTCGGGAGTCACCAACCCGGCTAGATCGGCAATACTTCGCGCCACTCTTAATACTCGATAAAAGCTCCTCGTTGATAGGGCGAACCGATCAATCGCCTGATCCATAAGCGCGCGCTGAGCATTGTTCAGCGGACATACGTCGTGCAACTCCTTGCTACTGAGATACCCGTTGATCTTACCCTGCCTGTCGAGTTGCCTTGTGCGGGCGCTGCAAACCCGTTGTTGGATCTGTTGATTACTATCTCCGGCTTGGTGTTCATGGACCTGCTGATTGAGTAACTGATGATTTTCGATGGCAGTTACCTGTACCTGTAAGTCAATTCTATCCATTAATGGCCCTGAGATTCTGTGCCGGTAGCGCGCTATTTGGTCGAGTGTGCAGCTACAGCGACGGGTGCCCAAATAGCCACAGGGGCAGGGATTCATAGCGGCAATTAATTGGAACTTGGCTGGGTAGCGAGTCTGGGCTGCGACTCTAGAGATCATGATCTCTCCAGATTCAAGAGGCTCTCGCAAGACTTCTAAGACCCCGCGTGAAAACTCTGGTAGTTCGTCGAGGAACAGAACTCCACAGTGAGCCAGCGAGATTTCCCCCGGCTTGGGGGTGCTACCACCGCCGACCAGCGCAGCGGCTGAGGCGGTATGATGGGGAGATCGGAAAGGTCGACTCCAGATGCTGTCGCGCAAACCTTTACCCGCCACTGAGTGAATAGAGGCGACCTGCAGTGCTTCTTGATTAGTCAGCGGTGGCAGAATGCCTGAGAGACGACTGGCCAGCATAGTTTTGCCGGTGCCGGGTGGCCCGTAAAAAAGTAGGTGATGGCCACCGGTTGCCGCGATCTCCAATGCTCGCTTAGCATGTTGCTGACCAATTACGTCGTTGAGTTGAGGTCTGTCCTGAGGGATCTCGGCCCTGACCTGATGCCAGGGCTGCAACGAGTCTCTTAGGTGCAGATGAGCGGTCACTTCGAGTAGGTGGTTGGCGGGCAGTAGGGTAAGTCCCTCGACAATAGAAGCTTCTGTGGCATTCGGCTGGCCAATAATCAGCGCCTTATTATTGGTGGCACAGCTGATGGCGGAGGGCAGGACTGCGGTGACTCCGCGAATTTCACCGGAGAGCGCC
>Ga0222630_1000336_pt1 | contig 24480 bp, 25 predicted proteins | sample AntAcemetagenom3_FD_179842 | JGI IMG/M metagenome (GOLD analysis project Ga0222630, IMG submission 179842) | Saline water microbial communities from Ace Lake, Antarctica - #3 | ecosystem: Environmental > Aquatic > Non-marine Saline and Alkaline > Saline | place: Antarctica: Ace Lake | collected...
CGGAATGCAGTTCATCAAGACCGAAGAGGGATAACTGGCCTTGCCGCCAGGCACATAGATACCAACACGCTCCAGCGGGGTTATTTTCTGGCCCAGTACAGTGCCGTCCGCCTCTTGATACTGCCATGACTCCTGTAGCTGATGGCAGTGGTAGTCACGAATTCTGTCCGCTGCAATCTCTAGGGCTTCACGGGTTTCTGGGGCGATAGCGTCAAGTGCGACATGAAGATCCTCAGTACTGAGACAGAACGGCGCCATGCTGTCGCAGTCACGGCGATCAAAGCGGTTACTATATTCGATTAAGGCGCTGTCACCCCGAGATCGCACCTGACGCAAAATGTCGGCAACAGTTTGCTCGACATCATTATCAGAGACCATATCCCAGGCAATTAGCTTATCTAATGTCTGAAAAAAATTACCATCACTGGCATTGAGTCTGGCAATGCTGACAGTCACAAATCTGTCGCAACCACTTTGGCAAGCGCATCAACGACTGCTTGAATCTCAGCACGCTTGGTCTTCATAGCCGCTTTATTAACGATCAGACGCGAGCTGATTTCGGCGATCGTGTCGCGGGCTTCCAGGCCATTGGCTTTAAGGGTATTACCCGTATCTACAATATCCACAATCTCATGCGCGAGATCGAGCAGAGGGGCTAGCTCCATAGCTCCGTAAAGCTTAATGAGATCGGCCTGCCGACCCTGCTCCGCGTAGTACTGACGAGCAATATTAATGTATTTCGTGGCCACCCGCAGGCGACCTTTTTGTGCGGGGGCACCCACAGGAATCGCCGTCATCAAACGACAGCGAGCAATACCCAGATCTAGTGGCTCGTAGTAACCATCGCCCTGATGCTCAAGCAGGGCATCTTTCCCCACAATGCCTATGTCTGCAGCCCCAAATTGCACGTAGGTGGGCACATCTGAGCCTCGAAGAATCAATATCCGCAAGCCTTCTTGGTTAGTCGAAAACACCAGTTTGCGGCTAAAAAAGATATCCTCAGCCGGCACTATACCCGCCTCCTTTAGCAGAGGAAGGGTTTCTTTGAGTATGCGGCCCTTGGTTAGGGCTAGGGTAATCTGTGTCATGGTTATTTAGCCTGGTACTCGCTTAATTTTTCCGCCCAATAGCTGAAGCTTTTCCTCAATACACTCATACCCCCGGTCAATATGATAGATCCGATCAACCGCTGTTTCACCCTCAGCTACTAATCCCGCTATTACCAGCGCCGCCGAAGCGCGGAGATCTGAAGCCATAACTGGGGCACCTTTTAACTTATCAACACCAGTGACGACAGCGGTATTGCCCTGAACAACGATATTGGCACCCATACGATTCAATTCTTGAACCTGCATAAGACGGTTTTCAAATATGGTCTCGGTGATCGTACCGACGCCACCAGCAACCGCATTAACTGCCGTCAACTGTGCCTGCATGTCGGTTGGAAAAGCGGGATACGGCGCAGTGGTTAAGCTGATAGCCTTCGGCCGCTTGCCCTGCATGTCCAGCTCAATCCAATCGTCACCCTGGGTAATAATTGCGCCCGTTTCCTCAAGCTTCAGTAACACTGCTCCCATAGTGGAAGGATCTGTCTGCGTAGTCCTTACTTTACCACCAGTGGCTGCAGCCGCCGCCAAATATGTGCCAGTTTCAATACGGTCTGGCATCACTTTGTAATAGCCCCCGTGCATTTTATGGACCCCGTTAATGGTAATAGTGTTGGAGCCTGCACCCTGCACATCAGCGCCCCAAGTGTTCATACATTCAGCTAAGTCAATAATCTCAGGCTCCCGAGCAGCATTTTCAATCACGGTTGTACCCACCGCCAGCGCCGCGGCCATCATGATATTTTCGGTGGCACCGACAGAAACGACATCCATTAAAATATGGGCGCCTTTAAGGCGGCCATCACTGCGGGCTTTTATATAACCATCTTCAATTTCAATCGTTGCACCCATGGCCTCGAGCCCACGCAGGTGCAAATCGACCGGTCTGCTACCAATGGCACAGCCGCCAGGAAATGACACATTGGCCTCACCGTAACGAGCCAACATCGGACCTAATACCAAAATGGACGCTCGCATCGTTTTCACCAGCTCATAGGGCGCGGTCAAACTATTTAGAGTTGACGTGTTAACTTCAAGACGCCTTTTTTCGTCGATACTCACCGTGACACCCAGGGTACCTAAAAGCTCGATAGTGGTTGTCACATCTTGCAAGTGAGGCAGATTGGCTATCGTCACAAGCCCCTCAGATAACAGCGCGGCGGATAAGATCGGCAACGCGGCATTCTTAGATCCGGAAATCCATACGTCGCCACGTAGCACTGCCCCCCCCTGTATGATTAGTTTATCCATTGGATCATCTCAGAAAATAACATCTAATTGCGGCTGTTCCACTCATCAGGCGTGAACGTTTTCATATTGACAGCGTGAATCTCACCCGAGGAGATCTGCTCCTTAAGCGCCCCATAGATAACCTGTTGACGTTGCACTGGGCGCTTATTGGAAAATATCTCGCCGATGGCCACTATATTAAAATGGCCGCCATCAGTCGCCACCTGAAACTCACAATCGGGCAGCGCTTTTTCTAGCAAGGTTTTGACGTCTTCTGGACTCATTTAATTAACTCTTCTATTCGCTTGCGCTGGGTCTCACTTCCACCCAGCGATCACCTGATCAATATCACCACCCAATTTTTTGGCCGACTGCACAAATTGAGACTGGAATGTTTTACGGAGACTAATTCCGTTGATAGTCATATTTAGAATCATCCACTGACCGGTGCTCTTTTTAAAAGCCATGGTGTAGGCTAATGGATAACCGCCATCAGCACCGCGAATTTCCTGTTTAACCACTACCTTGCGCTGACCTGGCTTTATATCTGCGTGACTCAACAAGACCATTTCTTGACCGCTGTAACCCATCAGGCCGCGCCCATAGGTTTCCACCAGCCCATAGCGAAAGGTTTGCGCAAACAACCCGCGCTGCTCAGTACTGGCCGTCTCGGCATAGGGTCCCATCACCTGCTTAGCAATGTACTTGAAGTCGACGCTGGTATCTAGAATGCTATTAAGCGCGGCAAAAAATGCCAGCTCATTGGCCGGATAGTCTTCTTTGTGCTGCTCAATGGCATCCAGCAGATCAGCAGTAATCTGCTCAATCTTTTCGTAGGGGCCCTTAGCGGCCTGCACAGCAGTCTCCGCAACTACCAATGCTGGGGAAACAACAAAGCTGACAACCAATAAACAGGCGATCCAGCCGCTCTTTACTCTTTTCATAGTCTCATTCCACAAGTCAATATTCGTCATTGACAGTAATTTATTAATCGAACGCGCCGCTACTGACATTCTCTGTCGAGCACTATACCATTCCCGCTTTGCTGAATAAACAAAAGCTAGCCTGCCTTTGGAGAGAATATGACCGCTATATACCTACCTTTTTTAGCCCTGTTAATTGGTATGCTCGGGCTCCTCCTAGGCGCCGACCGCTTTGTAGAAGGCAGCGCGGCTGTCGCGCGAAACTTAGGCATTTCTCCGATGATCATCGGATTGACCGTTGTCTCGGTGGGCACCTCGGCGCCAGAGATTATTGTTTCAATCAATGCCGCGCTTAATGGCGCAGGACAACTAGCGGTGGGTAATGCGCTGGGCTCCAACCTAGCCAATATAGGTTTAGTACTCGGCATTACTGCGCTGGTAGCGCCACTTCCCGTCCAAAAGCACCTTCTTGTAGAAGAGGGCCCAGTTTTATTACTGATCACAGCGCTAGCTGGATTATGTCTTTACGATGGTTTTTTACATCGCGGCGAAAGTGTCGCGCTGATGCTTTTGGTTATTCCATTACTGATCTTAGTGGTCAAGTTTAAAAATAGTGACCCTAATCCCGAGACAGCTGACAACGCTGAAGAAATACCTGATATACCTAGGGTAAAAGCGCTATTGCGGCTAGCCTTAGGCTTGGGCGTTTTGTTAATTAGCGCTGATCTCACGGTCTGGGGAGCTAAATCCATCGCGGCTTATCTTGGCTTAAGCGAGTTAATTATCGGACTGACAATAGTCGCCATTGGCACTAGCCTGCCGGAATTGGCCGCCTCGGTGATGAGCGCCCTCCGCGGCCATCACGATATCGCGATCGGTAATATCTTTGGCTCCAACCTCTTTAATCTGATGCTCGTTATGACCGCTGCTGGGGCCATTTCACCAATTGCATTGTCCGGCGATGTTTTCAGCCGCGATTTTGCTGCCATGGCGTTGATGACGCTACTCATGGTGGCACTCGTCGCATTTGCTCTTTATAAAACGACTAAAAGCGGCTCTCAGGCCCGCCTGTCTAGATCTGTGGGTATTGTTTTATTGGCGTCCTACGGACTTTATTATGTGGTACTTTGGCCATCCGTGTCTGCTATGTAGTCTCTTTGGGACTGCATAGCAGACACGGGCCCAAACATGCACAACGTCGGGCATTTTCTACTATAATGACGGCGTTTGCGCTTAACCGAAGATAACAATAAAACTATGTCGATATCAGATTTTATTAAGTCCGGCCTCCGCACGGTGGAGATGGAAGCCCTCGCGGTCAGCGCCATGACGCCGGGTATTAATGGCGACTTTGCCCTTGCCTGTCAGATTATTCTTGCTTGTGAAGGGCGCGTTGTTGTTACAGGTATGGGGAAATCGGGCCATATTGGCAATAAAATTGCCGCGACATTGGCCAGTACCGGTACACCTGCATTTTTTGTGCATCCAGGAGAGGCCAGTCACGGTGATCTGGGTATGATCACCAAAAGTGATGTGGTGATTGCCATATCAAACTCCGGCAAGACAACTGAAGTGATCACCATTTTGCCTCTTATCAAGCGCCTGGGCATCCCAATGATCAGCATGACGGGCGATCCAGAATCCTTGCTTTCACAGACCGCCGATGCCAATCTCGACGTGAGCGTGGGCAGCGAGGCCTGCCCACTGAATCTTGCACCCACTACCAGCACCACCGTTACGCTGGTGATGGGAGATGCTCTGGCAATTGCCTTGCTGGAGTCGCGAGGGTTTAGTGCTGAGGATTTCGCCTTCTCCCACCCGGGTGGGGCACTGGGTCGAAAGTTATTGCTGCGCGTCGGTGATATTATGCATAAAGACGCAGAGATGCCCAGAGTGGCACCGGACCAACCATTGCATGACGCGCTGTTAGAAATGACTCAAAAAGGATTTGGCATGACCACAGTCGTTGCTAACGACAATAGATTACTTGGCGTCTTTACCGACGGCGACTTGCGCCGTGTGATCGACCAGAAAATTGATCTCAGTAACGCACTTATGGCCGATGTAATGTCCAGCAACCCGAGAACGATTAGTCGTGATATTCTGGCGGCTGAAGCACTCACCATCATGGAAAAATCTTCGATTACAGCATTAATTGTCGAAGATGAGAGTCATCGCCCCGTAGGAGTGTTGCATATGCACGATATTTTGCGCGCAGGGGTAGTGTAAATGACTGACAAAGTTCCCTCTTCGGTGATTGAAGCCGCCAAAAAAATTAAACTCCTACTGCTGGATGTCGATGGCGTTCTGACCGACGGTCGACTCTACTACGGCAATAGTGGCGAAGAGATGAAAGCTTTTAATATCCAAGATGGACTAGGCATTAAGTTACTTCAGCGTGCTGAGGTGCAGGTGGGCATCATTACTGGCCGTGTATCGGCGCTACTGGAACGCCGAGCAACCGAACTTGGCATTCACCCCATAGTGCAGGGTCGTGAGGACAAACTCACCGCTCTCCAGGAGCTAATGCAAGCCATGGCTATTAATCTGGATGAAATAGCGTTTGTAGGCGATGATTTGCCTGATTTAGCAGTCATTCGACGAGTGGGCCTAGGTATAACTCCAGCCAATGGTAGCAGCATGCTGTCTTCTCAGGCGCACTGGCAAACCAGTAAGCGAGGCGGCGATGGAGCGGTCCGCGAAGTTGCCGAAATGATTCTTGGTGCCCAAAATAAGCTGCCATCCATATTGGCTGCCTATCAATGATCAACCAAGTTCTCTTTGGCGCATTCTTAGTTTTTTTTGTTGGTGGATTTTTACTAGTGTGGGACTCACCCCCAGATACCTTTATGCGTAATCAAACCCCACAAGTTGATCGGATCCCCAGCGCAGACAGCTATATGACGGAGATAACTAGTCGCCAATTCTCTGACACTGGCAAAGAGAAATTTATTCTCTTTGCGCCTAAAGTAGAGTTGTTTTCAGACGCCTCGGAGATACTACTGATGGAGCCCAAGCTAATCTCATTTGGTATCAAAACCGGCCTAGTGAGTACAAAGACGATCAGAATCAAGGCTAAAAATGGTATTTTAGCCAATAATGGCGAAATTCTGACGCTAACTAATGACGTTGTGGTGACCATTGAGGCCGCCGCAGGCAATACTCAACTTAATACTGAGCGCCTAGTGTATTTGCCCACCACTGAAACTGCATCAACAGTGGCCCCATTTGACCTCCTCAGCCCTCAGGTTAAAATATCAGGAAAGGGCCTAGAGGCCAATTTCTCCAACCAAAAATATACGATTAAATCAGAGGTCCACGCCTTACATGAGCCCATTTAAACCGATTTTGGGGTTAGTGCTTTTGCTCTGCTGTTTGACGGCATCGGCAAACATGACAGATCGCCAGCAGCCCATCACGATTGATTCGGACTCTGCTGAGCGGGACGAAAAAACAGGTCTGACCGTCTATCGCGGCAATGTGGTGGCTCGTCAGGGTAGCCTTACTATCGAGGGCGATGTAATAACTATTTTTTATGAAAATAATCAGGTCAGCCGCATCCTTTGCGTAGGGTTGCCTGCGCACTTTGAGCAGGAGACTAGCCGTAGTGGTGAGATGGTCATAGCGTACGGCGAAAGCATTGAGTATCTGCCCGTCACTGAAAAAATTAAATTAGAAAAAAATGCATCTATCAGCCAAAAAGGTGCGTTAATCAAAGGTGACGTGATTGATTACGACTTGAAAAATGAAACATGGAAAGCTAAAGGTGACACCAGCGGCAATGTCGGCGGAAAGACACGTATACAATTGATAATACCGGCTGCAAATCAAGAAGATGAATCACCTAATGACGAGAATACAGATTTAGAAAGTACGGAGATTACCCCCTGATGGCAGTCTTAGAAGCCCATAATTTAGCCAAGTCCTATGGCAAAAAAATAGTGGTCAAAGATGTCTCTCTATCGGTAAAACAGGGTGAAATTGTTGGCCTTTTAGGCCCTAATGGCGCAGGAAAAACCACCTGTTTTTATATGATTATCGGCTTAGTCACCCAGGATGGCGGATCAGTTTTTATTGATGACGAGGATATCACCGCCCTACCTATGCATGGACGAGCTCGCCGTGGACTGGGTTACTTGCCTCAGGAACCCTCCGTTTTTCGAAAACTGAGCGTAGAAGACAATATTCTGGCCATTCTGGAAACAAGAAACGATCTGAGTCGCCAACAGCGCAACCACAAGCTCGAGGAGCTGATGGACGAATTCCATATTTCCCATCTAGCCAAAAATATCGGCATTAGCTTGTCTGGCGGAGAGCGTCGGAGAGTGGAGATAGCGCGCGCCCTGAGCACTGATCCGCAATTTATCTTACTGGATGAGCCCTTTGCTGGCGTCGACCCAATATCCGTTAACGATATCAAGAACATCATTCGCCACCTTCGTGATAAGGGCATTGGCGTTCTGATTACAGACCACAATGTCCGTGAGACATTAGATATCTGTGAGCATGCCTACATAGTTGGTGAAGGGCACGTTATTGCTGAGGGGACCACCGAGCACATCCTAAATGACGATAAAGTGCGAAAAACCTATCTTGGAGTGGATTTTAGACTGTAATTGCGCAGTATAATGTAATTGATGATTGCCAGTCACGGCATGTCGGCACTAAAATTGCATCTAGGATAACGGGAAAGATAAACTATCTATGCGCCCAGGCTTACAGCTAAAAATCAGCCAACAGCTCACTATGACGCCGCAGTTGCAACAGGCCATTCGGTTACTGCAACTGTCGACTCTTGAGTTGCGCCAAGAGATTGTCGAGCAGCTCTACAGCAACCCCCTTTTAGAAGTCGATGAGGAAACCCACGACTCGGCCGCTGCCGCAGATGATAGTGCCAGAGAGCGCAACGACTCTGCTGATGGAATTAAGGAATCTACTGATGTCGATTTTAATTCCGATGATCCCAGCCTCTATGTCACTGCTGCTGAAGCCTCTGAGCCAGCAGTAGCTGAATCTGAAGCGGACAATACTTGGGATCATGAAAGACTTCAAGATCTTCCGGTCGACGCCAGCTGGGATGAGGTCTACAACGTCCCGGCTCCAACAGCCAGTAGCGGTGGGGAAGTTAATCTTGAGCAGGTTTATCAGGTCACAGAATCACTCCAAGACCATCTTCACTGGCAGCTCAATCTGACACCATTTTCAGACCGAGATCGGGAGATCGCGGAAGCCTTTATCGACGCCATTGATCAGACAGGTATGATTAGCCCAAATCTGACTGATATTGTTGCTCATATCGACTATGAGGAGCCGGAGGATGGGCTTGTCGAGGACGAGTTAGTCGCCGTATTACATCGTCTGCAGCAGTTCGATCCGCCGGGTATCTTCGGGCGTAACATCAGAGAATCGCTACTAATTCAACTCAATCAACTCAGTCTAGAGACTGAGTACCTCATCGTCGCAAAACGTCTTGTGGCAGATTTTCTCAATGATATTGCTTCAATGGACATGGTCCGGTTAACTAAAAAAACCGGTTACAGTACGGATAATATTCAGGGTGCTCTGCTATTAATTCGCAGCCTAAATCCCCGTCCGGGTGAAATGCTAGCCAGCAATGCGGCCGAATATATTGTTCCCGATGTCTATGTAGAAAAAGTCGCTGGTCGCTGGCGTGTGCGACTCAACGACAGCAGTATGCCGCGACTCCGTATCAATGACGCCTATAGTAGTCTTATAAAACGCGCCGATAATAGCGAGGACAACCAGTTTTTAAAGACCAATCTGGCTGAAGCGCGCTGGTTTTTGCGCAGCCTCGAAAGTCGCAATGAGACACTGATGCGTGTAGCCATGACCATCATTGACCTACAGCAGGGCTTTCTCGATCATGGCCCAGTAGCCATGAAACCCATGGTTCTGGCAGACATTGCCACGAAACTAGAGCTCCACGAGTCTACGATCTCCCGAGTGACCACCACTAAATACCTGGCCACGCCTCAGGGGATCTTCGAGCTCAAATACTTCTTTTCCAGTCATGTGGGCACATCTGGCGGTGGAGAGTGTTCTTCGACCGCAGTTTGCGCTATTCTAAAAACAATGATCGGCGCTGAGCAACAGGCAAAACCCTTAAGCGATAATAAGCTCACGTCTCTATTGGAAGAACAGGGAATCCAAGTTGCGCGACGAACCGTCGCTAAATATCGCGAGAGTATGGGAATTCCCTCGTCAAGCCAGCGTAAAAGATTTGAAAATGCCACTTAAAAGGAGACTCGCATGCAAATGACCATCAGTGGACATCATTTAGATGTCACAGACCCAATTCGCGACTATGTCACCAATAAGCTCTCAAAGCTGGAACGGCATTCCGAAGCGATCACAAGTATGGCCGTTATACTAACAGTGGATAAGCTCTCACAAAAAGCTGAAGCCACCGTGCATGTTACTGGCGGTGAACTATTTGCCAATGCTGAGCACGATGATCTGTATGCGGCTATCGACGCTCTGAGCGATAAGTTAGACCGCCAATTAATCAAGCACAAAGAGAAACACAGAGGCCACTAGCTCCTTACATGAAGATTACCGACATACTTACGCCTGCAATGACCCAGTGCAGCCTGCTGGGCGGCAGTAAAAAACGCGTCTTAGAAAACCTATCGGCGTTTATTACCGAGCAACTTGGCGGCGACGCTGAGCAGGCTGATAGCTTATTTCACGGCCTGATTGCCCGAGAACGTCTGGGTAGCACGGGGATAGGTGAAGGTATTGCCATTCCCCATTGCCGAGCACCGGGTATCAAGCGTATTCACGGCTGCCTGGCGACGTTGGCAGCCCCCGTGGACTTTGATGCGCCAGATGATCAGCCAGTGAACCTCATTTTCGCCCTAGTGGTACCAGAAGAGCAAAATGATGAGCATCTGGCTACACTGGCAAGAATAGCGGCATTGCTTCAACATGAAACTACACGGGCGGCTCTGCGAAAATGCACTAGCCACGAAGAGCTTTTTAACACAGCAGTAGCACTGGAGCGATCAGCCTAGATATGCGTTTAGTTGTGATTAGCGGCCTTTCCGGGTCAGGCAAAACATCTGCACTTAATATTCTCGAGGATGTTGGATTTACCTGTATTGATAATCTCCCAGTAAGTCTTCTACCCGACCTTATTACCAAACTTAATAGCGAAGGCCACGGCGAAGATACAAAATTAGCGGTGGGTATTGATGCGCGTAATCTGGCGGGCGATCTCAATCAAATACCGTCTACACTGCGATCTATCGAGTCTCGCGGAACTTCTGTTAGCGTTATATTCCTTCATGCACGACAGGCTGATTTGATTCGCCGTTACAGCGAAACAAGACGAAAGCATCCATTGAGTACTAACACCGTGAGCCTGAAAGAAGCCATTATCCTAGAGACCGACATGCTGGCACCTATCGCCAATATCGCCGATCGCACTATTGAAACATCCGGGCTGTCTCTTCATCAACTGAGAGATCTGATCAAGAATACTGTGGTTCCAAACAAAGCCAATCATATGTCAATTCTTTTTGAATCCTTTGGTTTTAAGCGCGGCGTGCCAATCGATGCCGACTTTGTATTTGATGTGCGCTGTCTCCCCAACCCATACTGGCGCCCAGAACTTCGATTGATGTCAGGCAATGATCCAGACGTCATGCAGTACCTTGAAAGCCAGGAAGACGTAGCCGCAATGCTTGCCGATATTATTGGGTTTTTAACGCGCTGGATACCCAAACATCAAAATGATAACCGCAGCTACCTAACCATCGCCATTGGCTGCACCGGCGGCCAGCATCGCTCCGTCTATGTGGCCAATCGCCTGCGCGAGCACTTTGCCGGTCAACATACGCAGGTACATGCCGTGCATAGGCAACTCGCACTCTAATTCGGTAGATTAAAAATGCTTCGCTGTGAACTCCAAATCATTAATAAACTTGGCTTGCATGCTCGCGCCGCGACCAAGCTCTCCAGTGCCGCAGGCCACTATCAGTGCAGTATCCGCATAGGTCCGCCGGGACAAAGCGTCGATGCTAAAAGTATTATGTCGCTGATGCTTTTGGCTGCGAGTCAGGGCACCGATCTAAGCTTTGAGTTTGATGGTCCAGATGAACTGCAGGCTCAGCAGGAAATAGCGCAGTTATTGTCAGATTACTTTGGCGAGGGGGAATAATTTTACCTCGGTACCAGTAAAACCTATCAGTCAACTGCATAGCCCGCTAAAATACGGTCTCAAAAAGAGCTTCAGGATTTAGTTAGGGACGCAATTCATGACCGAAACCAAAGATCAGAATAATCTGTTGGCAAAGCTCGGCTCTGCCATTGATTCAGTTACTCTGAATCAGGTTCGGCATGTTCTTAATAATCTCAGTCCTCCAGATATTGCTCACCAACTTGAAACCGCACCTCACAAATTTCGCCACATACTGTGGGAACTCGTTGATCCAGAAATAACGGGCGAGGTCCTTCAGGACCTGTCCGATGAAATTCAGATGGAATTTCTCAACAGGATGGACGGAGCGGAAGTTGCCTCTCTCACCGAAGGTTTAGATGTCGATGACATTGTCGATATTCTTCAGCAGCTACCTGACCAGATGATTCCCGAGGTCCTCAAAGCTATGTCGGATCAGGATCGTCTGCGTGTTGAGTCTGTCCTTACCTATAGAGAAGATACCGCTGGCGGGCTAATGGACACCCAAGTTATCACTATTCGTCCTGATATTACGGTAGACGTAGTGCTGCGGTACCTGCGTCGATTTGAAGAGATTCCAGATGTTACCGATAACCTATTCGTGGTCAGCCGCAGTGATCTGTTCTTAGGTACATTGCCCCTCGGGAAGCTGCTGACATCGAGCCCAACAACTACCGTTAGAGAAGTGATGAATATTGATGTACAGGCTATTCATGTTGACTTGACGGATTCAGATGTCGCCCAGTTATTTCAACGTCATGATTTAGTCTCGGCACCCGTAATAGACGACGCAAATCATCTTCTCGGTCGTATTACTATCGATGATGTGGTTGATGTTATTGTTGAGGATGCTGATCATTCCTTAATGGCCATGGCTGGCCTCAGCCATACTGAGGATACCTTTTCCTCGATTAGCCGTGCGGCACCGCGGCGTGCAGTTTGGTTAGGTGTCAATTTAATCACCGCAATCCTTGCCTCATCTGCAATCAGCCTGTATGCCGACGCTTTAGACAAAATCGTTGCCCTTGCTATTTTGATGCCTATTGTCGCCAGCATGGGAGGAGTGGCGGGCAGCCAAACCCTAACCGTGGTTATTCGTGGTATGGCACTGGGCCAAATTGACCGCAGTAATGTTAGCTGGTTAGTCAGTAAAGAATTTGTGGTGGGTGTATTAAATGGCCTACTTTACGCCCTCATTCTCGGGGCTATTGTCTCGCTCTGGTTTAACGACTGGGTCATGGCATTGATTATTGGCTTGGCCATGGCGATTAACCTTATGGCGGCAGCACTGGCAGGGACATTACTGCCCATTGTATTGAGAGCTATGAAAATTGACCCTGCCTTAGCAGGTACTGTTATTCTTACCACCGTCACGGATATTGTCGGTTTTATGTCTTTCCTAGGACTCGCCACTATGTTTCTTATCTCATGACTGATCAACCGGAACATCTCGACTATGACGGGCCAAGTAAGTCTCAACTAAAACGAGACAGCCATACTCTGCAAAAAATGGGTCAAGAGCTGGTCGATATGCCGGAAGGAATGCTACAGAAGTTTGACCTGCCAGAGAATCTACAAGAAGCCGTCTATGAGGCCCGGCGATTGAAAAGCCGAGAGGCCAAGCGCCGACATATGCAATATATTGGCAAGCTCATGCGTATCTCCGATACCGACGTCATTCAAGAAACTTTAGATATGATGGATCATCAATCTCAGACTTATCGGCAGCATTTCAAAGCCCTGGAAGACTGGCGTGAACGGCTTATTAACGAGGGTTCAGATGGAATCCATGCCTTTGTCGAGGCCCACCCAACCGCTGACCGCCAACAACTCAGGAATCTGCAGCGTCAGGCCAATCGTGAAATTGAACTCGGCAAGGCACCAACGGCAAGCCGTAAATTATTTGTCTATATCCGCTCGTTGAGCGAATAGGGCACGGGCACTGACTAATACCGCTAGGCAATTAAGCGAGGCGCGCTAGAAGGGTAATCTGCGGTGATCCCTGATAGGCATCTTCAGTTGCAGCTCAGTAATCAACGCCAAATCAATTTCTGCCACCGCAACGCCCGAACAGTCGCCTTCGACTGACGCAAGCACTGTACCCCAGGGGTCGACTACGACGCTTCCGCCCCAGAGTCCTCGAGTGGCATGGTTGCGATCCACTAGGTTAGCGCCAATCATAAAGAGCTGGTTCTCTATAGCCCGAGCGCGCAATAAAAGCTGCCAATGGTCCTTGCCAGTAGCCGCGGTAAATGCCGAAGGTACGACGATTACCTGAGCATCCAAAGCCGCCAACTGTCCATATAATTCAGCGAAGCGGAGGTCATAACAAACGGATAACCCTAACTTAGCTAGCGACGTTGGAACTGCGGCTACGCGCTTTCCAGCTGAGAAATCATCCGATTCACAGTAACGTTTTTTTTGCTCAGACTCAGCGCTCACTTCGACATCAAACAGGTGAATCTTATCATAGTGGTGAACACAGTTACCTTTGGGATCAAACAGGAATGACCGGGCAAAAGGTTTTGGATTCTGGCACGCAACCGGGATAGTTCCACCCACTAGCCATAGACCATGTCTTCTGGCCTGATTAGACAAAAATTGCCTTACTGGCCCTGTTGCCTCCGATTCATCACGACCTACCTGCAAGAAATCTGACTGGCCATAATGAGCGAAGTTTTCCGGCAAAACGGCCAACTGAGCACCGGCATCGACAGCTTCAATCAACAGTGCCTCGGCATTGGTTAAATTCTCGCCCACTGTCGATGCCGGCTTTAACTGAATGGCCGCCACGGTTACTTTATGGCTCATTGTTAAACTCGGTGGTCTCTACCTTATCAGCCTCAATCGTCTTGAGCTCCTCGGCAAATATTTTATCAACCTTCACCTCAATATCAGCCCAGGGACCCAACAAGTTGTAGCTGATACTCGACATTCGGTCGACCTGCTTCTCAACCAATTTTCCTGTGACATAAACGCCAGCCGCAGCAGGTAATCCCCCTAGCAACGCAACGACCCAAGGCAAGTTCGTCGCCACCGGCAATGTTGCCACCAGCTTACCATCGACGGTTTCATTCACCAGATCAAAGTTACCTGCCATACTCATGCGGCCGGAAGGCATTTCCATCTGTAGTGGCTTACTAAAACTAGCAACCCCCTGCCCAAACTTAACCTCTGCATCAAGATGATGGTAAGCCAAATTCTGGTTAGTCACATCGGAGAAGTCGAGTTGCAACCGCTTCAGCCAGTTGGCAAAATTAAACAGACTAACCACTTTTAATGCAGCGCCCGCTCCGCCAGGCGATTTATAAAAACTGCCCTCGTTTAATTCAATTTTGAAGATACCGTCGATATTTTCGCGACTGATATTCCAAGGTTGGTCCGGCCAGGCCAAGTCAAATACTAATTTTCCAGACTGACTGTCAACTATGGTGGGAAGATCAAAACTATCCATCAGCAGACCAATATTATCCACGGGTACAGGGCCCACCAATCGGCTGGAATAACTTTTCCCATCAAATCGCCAAAAGAATTCAGTCGCCGGATCCTTATCTAGCAATCCTGGCCGAAGGCCCGCTAGGTTACCCTTAATCGCGTTAAAGGCCGCGCCTGAAATCTCTGGGCGCAATTGAAAGGAGACAGAACCCCAATCTTTGTCGCCCAGTCTGAGCTGGTCAACTGCAATGTCAGCGGCTAAAAATTTACGCGGGTCGATTGATGCGACACCCGTTCTGCCCTCAAGTAATGCGAGCGGCAGGGAAAGGCGACTGAGAGATAAATTTAGCACAGCTTGATCATTAACAGGGAGAACTAGGCCGCCATCGGCAAGGTCAGTACTAAACTCAACTTTGATAATTTCATCGGATAGCCTAACCTGGGCTGCTATATCACGCAGTGTAAAGCTAGCCACTTCAAGCTGGTCAAACTCCAAGTCGAATACAGTGTTTAAGCGCTTATTATTGCCCGACAATCCATTCGCAAATAATGCACCGACCGGCTGCCATAGCTTTAAATTAGTAGTGGGTAAAAATGAAGCGACCAAGAGCTCACCCTTAGCTGGCAAAGATATCGAGCGGTCATAGCTCACCAGCCCATGAGTCAAGTTCAACTGAGAAAACCTCAGATCGGCCGACAACTCCGAGCCTATGGTACCCGCCAAACGCTTAAAGTTTGGATCAAAAGTCAGGGTTACGTCTAGCGGGAGTTTATCCCCCACTGATTTTCCTAGCGGATGCGGCAGCTTAATTTCGGTTGCCTGCATCTGGCTGGTAAACTGCAAGGTCACCGGACTCGACGCCGTCCCTCCCTGTCTAATAGTTGCCAGACCTTCAATCGGAATATCCCCTACCAAGATCTCATCCCATGGGAAATCAACCAGCTGATTGAGACTTTTCGGTGCAATCGTTGTGCGCAACGCAATAAACTGATCAGCGCCCGTTTTAAACAATGACGCCGTCAAGGGCTGCTGCCAAATCTCTCCGCGAATACCTTCAGCGAAGAGGCCTCGCTCAAGAGAGAAGCCGAGCTCACCTGTAATCTTAGTAACGGAAATAGATGTGTTGGGAATCGACAAGCTGCTATTGTTAAGTTCAGCCTTAACCCGATAGTCTTGCTTATTTTGATGTCCAGACAGCTGCTTAACCGGAATTTCTAAGTGCAATTGAGCGTTGGCGGTGCCGGTATAATCCCAGCCCGCCAATGGCCCTAGGCTTGAGCCGACAGGTGACTGGGCTAATAGATCAATCGCATCAGAAAATCCGCTGTTAACCTCAGCATCCACAGTTAATATATTCGGTCTGGATAAAGTATTACCAAACAATACCTCAGCGCTAATAATCTCTACACCGCCGATTTTCCCTGCAGTGGCCACACCCTCAATATAACGATCATCGACCAACACTAGCGCGTCAACATCACGCAGCCCAAGCCAATCAGGGTGATAATCCATATCCGTATCTTCAGTTTTAAACATCAACTGAGTTGTTTTGGCGGTTCGATCTTTTTTAGGCGGGCCCCCGCGGAACAGCATACCTACCTCTTTGACGCTGGCACCTATGATTGATGTTTTTAACCAGCTAGAAACGTCGGCGGGAAGTTTGTAGGGGAGATATTTATCGGCATAACTGGCGTCCAGATCTCTTCCGCCAATGATGACACTGATCTCAGCTGCACGACCGTTCGAAGGAATTATTTGCGCCACAGAAAATAGAAGATCAACCTCTCCAGCATCCACTTTGGCGCTAACCCCTGAGCTGCGGATATTGAGCCTGTCCCTATCGGCCCCCCAGTTTAAAAAAATTGTGCCCTCAGCCGCGTCAATAGCTAAATAGTCTTTGTAGACCGTCGGAAATAAAACATCGAAGCCATCGACATCGTTAATATAGAATAAACCTCCGGTAGCCTGCATTTCTAAGTAACCATCAATCCCCCTAATGCCCGGCACCCCTTTATACGGCTTTAAAGTTATGTCATCGAGATTAGCGGCCACGTAGTAGCCTGTTTGATTACGACCCAGCGTCAAGGCATTTAAGTCACCCTGCGGCCTCAGCCGATCGAGCACGGTCATTATTTTTGGCGAGGCAATACCTGTCTTGAGTAACAGGCTCGAGAGTAGCGTTAAATCCACATGATTGACCGAGATATCAAAATCTTGCCATTGGGCACCCAGGCGCTGAGTAAACACTAAATCAAGCGGCTTAGCCTTGCTGTCTGACCATTCAAAATTGAAGCCCTGCAACCTAGCGCCCCAATCGGAGCCTGGAGTGAGCCAGCCTGTCAATTCTGCATTGATATTGGTTATAGGTGGCAAGTCCGCGAGCCAGTTTAGCGGCACCTCATTAACTTGCACAGATCCTGAAAAATCTAGTGAACCTCCTGGATGAATATCAAACCAGATCTGACCGCTGGTTTTCACCTCAACGCTAGACAGGTTATTGAATACTTCTGGAAGTAATGACTGGGCCAAATCGACTAACGGTTCTGAGACATTCAGATCCTCTAGACGGAAATAGCCATTGGCATAAAACGCTTCTAAATCAGCCGGATCACCAACGCCCTCTACTACCAGATACGCTGGATTATCCTGCTCAGATAGCCGCACAGACAGCTCCGCACGGTGAAAATCATTATCGTTTTCAAGACGGACTCCATTACCAAGGACCTGCAGAAACTTTCCTGAGAAAAATTCTAAATTGACCTGTACGTTTTCCAGCCGAAGCATGCGGCTGTAAATCAATGGGTCAAGAATAATCTTCAGGTCACCATCAGTATTTTTAGCAAAGCCTTTTAATCCCCAGCGCCCGCCACCATCTTCGGATAGGGTAATAGTGATGCTATCCACCGCCAGCTCACGCCAAATCGGGGATCTATATTTGATACTATTAAATAGATCCAAGTCGGCACGAATATGCCCCACTTGGATCGCGTATCCTTTGTCCGGCGTACTAATCTCTAAACGCTCAATTTCAACAACGGGAATCAGACCTGGCCATTCACCCCGCAACTCCCCTAGCAGAGTCTTCATGCCGATACTATCACTGATAACAGTTTCAACGGTGGCGCGCAGCTCATCGATGCGCGGAATGATTTGTCGCCCAATCACCACCAAAATAACAGTGCCGATAATCAGCAGCGCGGCAGTTAACCACAACCATCGGCCTAATCTCTTCACTGCTGAAACACTGTTAATCATGACGTAAACTCAAAGGGGAATAATATCGAACTGTTCTCGGGCAAATAAATTTTCAGCACGAAACTGAATGGAACGCCCAATGAACTCTTCAAGATCGGCCACCTGGGCAGAATCTTCGTCTAATAGACGCTCAATGACTGCCGTCGAGGCCAGGACACGTAACTGCTCACATTCATAGGCGCGTGCGACTCGGAGTATATCTCGGAGTACTTCATAGCTGACAGTTTCCGCCGACTTAATCGTACCTCGACCTACACAGGTTGGACAAACCTCGCATAGTATATGGGCCAAACTGTCGCTAGTACGCTTGCGGGTAGTTTGCACTAAACCCAACTCAGTCACACCTGAAATAGTAGTTTTAGTACGATCCCTACTGAGCGCTTTTTCGAACGTTCGCAGAAGCTGACGACGATGTTCGCCGTTATGCATATCGATAAAATCAACAATGATGATGCCACCGAGGTTACGCATGCGCATCTGTCTGGCTGTGGCAGCGGCGGCCTCAAGGTTCGTCTTAAATACCGTCTCTTCAAGATTTCGATACCCTACAAACCCTCCGGTATTAACATCCACTATAGTCATAGCCTCAGTTTGATCAATCACCAGATGGCCGCCAGACTTTAACGCTACACTGCGTTCTAGCGCTTTAGCGATTTCATCCTCGATCCCGTAGAGATAAAAAAGTGGTCGCTCACCTGGGTAGTGTTCCAGTAATTTACCAACTTCAGGGCTAAATTTAGCGGCAAAAGTCGTCAGCACCTCGAGAATCTCTCTCGAATCGACGAGAATCTTTTCAACCCCAGTGCTCGCCATATCACGCAGTACCCGTTTATATAGCGGCAGTTCCTCGTAGAGACAGCAAGGCACCTTGGCTGCAAGCTTAGTATCCAATAGATGCTTCCACTGACGCTGCAGAAATCGTACATCCGCGCGCAGCTCGTCCTCGCCAGCGCCATCAGCCGCTGTACGTAAAATATAGCCACCCTTCGGCGTAGGGATATTGACAGCATTTTTAGCTGTCTTAACGGACGGCACCTCGGTGACAAGATCGTCAATAATTCTCAGGATAGTATTTTTTAGGCGCGCCCGCTCACTTTCTTTCTCGATAAGCTGTGACACGCCGACGTGATCGCGGCCATCCGTATAGACCAGATAACGAGAGGCGATAGAGAGTTGGGCGGTAAGTCTCGCACCCTTAGCGTTTATCGGGTCCTTGATGACCTGAACGACGATTTTTTGGCCATCATGAAGTAGATTTTGAATGGCTGGCCGATCCTTTTCAGCCGCTTCTGGTTGAGAAATTTTACCGGGCGGCAACAGATCATCAACGTGTAAAAATCCGGTTCTATCAATCCCAATTTCAATAAAGGCCGCCTGCATACCAGGCAGTATGCGCGCTACCTTTCCCCGGTAGATATTACCAACTAAACTACTTCTTAGATTCCGCTCAATAGCGATTTCTTGGGGAACACCATTTTCCACCAGAGCCACTCGAGTTTCCATCGGCGTATAGTTGATCAGGATTTCTCGAGTCATGGAGTTTTTCCTTTTACAATGGTAACCATTAACCGCGATGCCTACCCGGGCCAGCGCGAGACATTAAATCGCTGCAAAATCGCCTCTGTTTCCATTAGCGGCAACCCGACTACACCACTATAACTACCTTCTAGTTTTGCAACAAAAACGGCACCAAGACCCTGAATCGCATAACCTCCAGCCTTACCTTTTGGCTCACCACTTTGCCAGTATTTAAGACAGTCATCCACGGAAATCACCCGAAACGTTACCTCAGTTGTTACCAATATTACCTCGCTATCATGGCCATCGGTTAGCGCCACAGCAGTCAATACCTCGTGCGTCGATCCTGATAGCGTCTGCAGCATGGTCAAGGACTCGGCACAACTTTCCGGTTTTCCGAATATTTCGCCATCACAGACCACTGTGGTATCGGCACCGAGTACGGGTAAGGTTCCAGGCTGGCGACTAAATCCCGCCTGCGCCTTTTCGAGCGCCAGTCGAGAAACATAAGAAACGGGGGACTCAGCCTTGCGTTGACGCTCATCGATATCTGCAGCTTGGACCACAAATCGAACGCCAATCTGCGTCAGCAAATCCCGGCGGCGCGGTGATGCTGAGGCCAAAACAAGATCGGGACTAGGAGGTATAACGGATGTGGGGCTGGCAGCCAAACTTTAACTCCTTACTCTTACGGGCACATTTTCCATTTTGCGCGTCTCAAGGGCGCCTGACTTGTACCCGGGAGATGAGTAGATCAACAATAGGCCAACTCAGCGCCGCAAAGGCTGCCACTATTGGGATATGGCCCAATGTAACCGGCACATCCCAGACTGAAAAGAGCATTGCCTGAATCAATTCTGCACAGATAATTATTATGAATATAAGGAAGGCACGGTGGAATATTGACAAATACATCAGCCAGCGACTGAGTAAAAAGGCGATAGTCCCACAAACCGCAAATACCAAAACATAATGACCAAGGGTAGTGCGAAACAAAGTATCCGCCAGCAGACCAACCATAGCAGCAAAGCCAATACCGAAACGATCGGGTGTGTAGAGAATCCAAGCGATAACCACTAATAGAAGAAAATTGGGGCGCCAGAATATCCAAACCCCAGAGGCGGGTATAAGCTGAAAAATAGTTGCAATAACCAGCGATAAAAGTACCGGGCCTGTCAGGCTCGCTACCCTCATCGGTCGCTACGTCCTCGACCCAAATCGCCAGTGGTAAACACCAGCAGCAGATGCCGACTTCTATCAAGCTGAGCGGAGGGGTCGACCTCAACATCAACGAATATAGCACCAGGCTTTTGCTTGATACTGGTGACTACGCCCACGGGATAGCCCGCTGGAAAACGCCCCCCCAGCCCGGAACTCACCAACTGGTCACCCTCGATTATATCGGCGGTTGGCGAAACAAATCTCAGTGCCATTCGGTTAAAATCAGAGACGCCCTCAGCAATGGAGCGCACGCCATTGCGCAGCACCTGCACCGGCAGTGCATGGGTACTATCGGTGATTAAAAGTGCGATGCTGTGACCGCTATAAACGGCGGTAATCTGGCCCATCAACCCCTCGGCATCGAGTAGGGGCTGTCCCACGTAGACGCCGTCATCGCGGCCACGGTCGATAGTTACCGTGTGACCTTGCGGACTGGGTGACACCCCAATAACTGCCGTCACCAAAACACTATCCATTAAGAGTTCGGTGGCATTGAGTAATTGGCGCAGACGAACATTTTCAGCGGCTAGCTCAGACATACGCTGTAACTGGCCAAGATGAATAAGACTCTCCTGCTGCAACCGCAGGTTCTCCTGTTCAAGAACGCCTCGGGAGATAACGCTAGTTTTGCCCCAATCCTGAATACCTGCTGGAATATTGGCTATCCAATAGAGAGGGCGAACGACATTGTCAGCAATTTTGTATAGAGGGCTCAGCCAGGTAGTGTAGCTATCGACGGCCATTAGACTGACCGCGGCAAGCCCAACGATCAGAAGCTTTCGAATCGGGGAAGAGCTTTTTCCAAACACGGTTTTAATAACGCCACTCCCTAAAAATCATCAATTTCAGAAAGTCAGAGAATCCAGTCGTCGACTGTCCATCATCTCGAGCGCTTCACCGCCACCGCGAGCCACACAAGTCAGTGGTTCTTCAGCGAGAATCACCGGCAAGCCCGTTTCATGGGTCAATAGACGATCAAGATCTCTAAGTAGAGCACCACCGCCGGTCAAAACAATTCCTGTTTCTGCAATATCCGAGGCCAGCTCGGGCGGCGACTGTTCGAGTACACGCTTCACGGCCTGCACTATCCCTGCGAGCGGCTCCTGTAATGCTTCAAGAATTTCATCACTGGTGAGCGTAAAGCTTTTGGGCACCCCCTCCGCCAAGTTGCGCCCACGAACATCAATTTCACGGACCTCTTTGGCCAGATAGGCAGCACCGATTTCCATCTTAATCCGCTCGGCGGTAGTATCGCCAATGACGCTACCGTACTTACGGCGCACAAAGTTCACTATCGCTTCATCAAATCGGTCACCACCGATTCTCACAGAATCAGAGAATACCACGCCGTTGAGAGACAAAATGGCAATTTCAGTGGTGCCACCCCCGATATCCACAACCATAGAACCCACCGCTTCTTCGACCGGCAACCCTGCTCCAATCGCAGCGGCCATTGGCTCTTCAATCAAAAATACCTCACGAGCACCCGCACTATAAGCAGATTCTTTAATCGCTCGCTTTTCAACCTCCGTAGCCATGCAAGGCACACAGATCAGCACTCTCGGGCTAGGTGGAATGAAGCTCTTAGCGTGCACCTTTTTAATAAAATGCTGCAGCATTTTCTCTGTGACCTGGAAATCCGCGATAACACCGTCTTTGAGGGGACGGATAGCAGTAATATTACCTGGAGTGCGCCCTAGCATTCGCTTAGCATCAACACCCACCGCCTCGACAATTTTCTGCCCTAGATGGTGGCGAATAGCAACAACCGATGGTTCATTCAGAACGATGCCTTTGTCACGGACATAAATCAGAGTATTTGCAGTACCGAGATCGATGGAAAGATCACTGGAAAAAAAGCCGCGGATTTTCTTTAACATTAAAACTTGTCCCTCATTAGCCACCGGTGCTTTTCAGCAGAGGCCGCATGAAAATTGTGTCCGAAATTTAACAGCCCATCGCAGCCAGAGCAAGCTCTGCAACACTGTTTTAGCCTATTTGGCGCGCATTTTAGCTGATCTAGGGGAAAAGTTCCTATATCTCTGTTAAATCGACCCAATAAGTTAACAAATTGCGCTTAATCATGGATTTTCTCAACCGGCGCCCTTCGCCAACCACAGCCACTTGCTGTACCATTACGATTCTCAGGTTGGGGCTCAGGTGTTATAGCTCAAAAGCTGCGAAGTGACCTATGAACATTGAATCAACAGGCAAAAAATGCATATTGAACGACATGAAATTGAGAAACTCGCAACGCTAGCGCGCATTGCGATTAACGAAGACACAATAAGCGATGTCACAGCCCGTCTTAGCAGTGTTTTGGACCTGGTAGACCAGTTGCAAGCCATCGACACCGATGGCGTTGCACCCATGTCGCACCCAATGCAATCGACTCAGCGTTTGCGCGAGGATGAGGTCACCGAGCTTAATCAGCGTGAAGCACTTCAAGCTGTCGCACCAGATATCGAAAAAGGCCTATTTCTAGTACCCAAAGTCATCGAATAGAAAGCGATCCAATACCATGCATAACCTTACTATTGCCGAGCTCGTTGAGGGGCTTCAGAGCAAAGAATTCTCTAGCATTGAGCTAACACAGCATTTTTTAGACCGTATAATTACTCTAAATCCGGCCTATAACGCAGTGATCACAATTACCTCGGAGAATGCATTAAAAGCTGCGGCTGCCGCGGATAAAAGGCTGGCAGCAGGTAATGCCCCCGCGCTGTGCGGCGTGCCGATACTACACAAAGATATATTCTGCACCCGCGACGTCCGCACAAGCTGTGGTTCAAAAATGCTGGACAACTTTATCCCCCCCTACAATGCCACGGTAGTCGAAAATTTTGAACGCGATGGCGTCGTCGTTCTAGGGAAAACCAATATGGATGAATTCGCCATGGGCTCCTCTAATGAGACCAGCTTTTATGGTCCTGTTATCAACCCTTGGGCGGCAGACTGTGTTCCTGGCGGGTCCTCTGGTGGCTCCGCTGCGGCAATAGCCGCAAGACTGGCACCGGGCGCTACGGCAACAGACACAGGCGGGTCTATCCGACAGCCGGCAGCACTCTGTGGCATCACCGGTTTGAAACCCACCTATGGGCGCGTTTCCCGCTGGGGCATGATCGCTTTTGCCTCAAGCCTAGATCAGGGTGGACCAATGGCACGAACTGCAGAAGACTGCGCATTACTTTTGCACTCCATGGCCGGCTTCGATGAAAAAGATTCAACCTGCATTGACCACGAGGTGCCAGATTACAGCGCTACTCTCGGAAACTCGATTAGCGGCTTACGCATCGGCGTGCCGAAAGAGTACTTCTCCGAGGGTCTTGATGCCGGTACCGAACAAGCCGTCCGCATCGCTCTAACAGCTCTGGAAGCTCAGGGTGCTGAACTTGTTGAAATCAGTCTGCCCAATACAGGCTTGTCGGTACCGGCTTACTATGTCATCGCTCCTGCGGAAGCCTCGGCAAACCTGTCGCGCTTTGATGGCGTTAAATATGGCTATCGCTGTGAGGACCCCAAAGACCTGCAGGACCTTTACAGTCGCACGCGGGCCGAAGGCTTTGGTGAAGAAGTTCAGCGTCGCATTCT
>Ga0222630_1000346_pt1 | contig 24067 bp, 19 predicted proteins | sample AntAcemetagenom3_FD_179842 | JGI IMG/M metagenome (GOLD analysis project Ga0222630, IMG submission 179842) | Saline water microbial communities from Ace Lake, Antarctica - #3 | ecosystem: Environmental > Aquatic > Non-marine Saline and Alkaline > Saline | place: Antarctica: Ace Lake | collected...
ACATTAATGAGGTTGAGAAAGTGACTAAGCTGTATGGTATTAAAAATTGCGACACCATTAAGAAAGCCCGGAAATGGCTGACTGAAAACGGCATTGAGCATACTTTTCATGACGTTCGAAGCGACGGTATTGACGCTGAAACTATTGAAAGCTGGATTCAACAAGCCGGCTGGGAAACTGTGCTTAATCGCCGCGGCACCACTTGGCGCAGGCTGGATAGTGCCGTGCAAGAATCGACTAATCGAGACAATGTCGTCGCTCTGCTGGCAGCGCATCCGGCGATGATTAAGCGACCCGTCCTCGATGTAGGCGGCGCAGTCACGATCGGCTTCAAAGACAACCAGTATCAAGCCATTTTTAATTAATCGGAAAGAGTAGACTCATGAGTAATTTGTATAGTTTCGCAATCGGTGTTGGTAGCAAAAATAGTCGCGGTGAATGGTTGGAAGTATTTTATCCGACACCTCTATTGAATCCAGACACTGCTCTAAGCGATATCCTTGGGGTCAGTCTTGGTATAAGCTCTGGCGAAATTGAGCCCAGCACCGAACAGCTATCCGCACTGCAATCAGCTCTTAGTCATAATGGCTACTCCGACATGGCGATCTCTATTGAAAAGCTGGCGGCATCAAGTCGACCTATTGTCGCGGTCCTGATGACAGATAACACTCCGCCAAAAACAGTGCCTGAGGGCTACCTAAAACTCCACCTCCTCTCTCATCGCCTGGTTAAACCTCACGGCACTGATCTAACAGGCATTTTTGGTACCCTGAAAAATATCGCCTGGACCAATGTTGGCGCCATCGATATAGACGAACTTCCTGCGCGCCTGTTGGAAGCTCGCATGGCCGGGCAGCCACTGAGCGTGGACTGTGTTGACAAATTTCCCAAGATGGTCGATTACATTGTGCCTAGCGGTATCCGTATTGCCGACAGTTCAAGAGTCCGACTCGGCGCCTATGTCGGCGAGGGCACTACGGTAATGCATGAAGGCTTTATTAACTTTAATGCAGGCTGTGAAGGCCCCAATATGATTGAGGGACGCGTCTCTGCAGGCGTATTCTGTGGCGCTGGTTCGGATATCGGCGGAGGTGCATCTATCATGGGAACCCTATCTGGGGGCGGCAACATGGTTATTTCGATGGGTGAAAAATGCCTCCTTGGGGCCAACGCTGGTCTTGGTATACCTCTGGGTGATCGCTGCACATTGGAAGCAGGACTTTATATAACCGCCGGAACCATAGTCACATTACTGGATGACCAAAAGCAGGTGCTCAGCACACTTAAGGCGCGCGAATTGAGTGGTAAAAGTGACCTGCTATTTCGCCGCAACTCTGTCACAGGGACGGTTGAGTGTCTAACCAATAAAAGCGCTGTAGAGCTTAATGCAGAGCTCCACAGCTCTAATTAATCGGTTTAGGCGCCCAGTAAACTCTGACCGCAAACCCGCACGGTATTGCCAGTTATACCTGCGGCTTGCGGGCTAACAAAAAAGCCAATCACCTCAGCAACATCTACCGGCAACCCACCCTGACTTAAAGACGACAGCCGGCGACCCATCTGACGCGTCATGAAGGGAATAGCAGCCGTCATCTGAGTTTCGATAAAACCAGGTGCCACTGCATTAATCGTAATACCGCGTTTAGCGCATGGCGCGGCCAGGCTATCGACCATACCAATGACCGCAGATTTAGAGAACCCATAATTGGTCTGACCAACGTTACCAGCGATACCACTAATCGACGCCACGCCGACAATCTTACCGCCTTTATCGAGTAGCTCGGTCGCTAACAGCGCCTCATTAATTCGCTGGGCAGCGCCCAGATTGACCTGCATCAGCAGATCCCATTGCACAGAAGTCATACGACTAAGCATCTTGTCTCGAGTAATGCCGGCATTGTGAATAATACTGTGTAGCTGACTGTTGTGATCACGACAAAACTGAACGATCAGGTCACAGGCGCCCAGGTTGGTAATGTCCAGCGGCAAACTGAGACCATTAATGGTCGCCATAGCACTGCTTAAGTCAGCTGCTACCTGTGGCACATCGATGCCAATCACCGTTGCACCATCGCGTGCCAGAACCTGACTAATCGCTAATCCAATACCACGGGCAGCTCCAGTGACCACCACCGACTTACCTTCCAGAGGTCGCACCCAATCACCCTTAACTTTTACCACCGGCTTTCCCACATTAATTACCTGCGCATTCATAAAGGCCGAACCGGCCGATAGCAGAAAGCGTAATGGCGCTTCGATTGCCGTCTTTCCGCCCTTATCGATATAGAGCAAGTTAGCCGTTGCACCTTTACGCCCAATTTCTTTGGCCACAGATTTAATAAAACCTACTAATCCTCGCTGTAAAGTGGCGTGGGTGGTGTCAGTCAGCGCCTGAGGTTTATGCCCGATCACAATCAAACGACCACATGGCGCCAGCGAGCTCAGATGTTGGCTAAAAAATTGATACAGCTCACTGCTCTGCTCTGCAGTGCTAATCCCTGAAGCATCAAATATTAAACTGACCTTAGCTTGATTATCGTCCGCAGCCATCACCAGCGGTGTAGACTCCAACATAGTATGTATCACCCTAGTAAAACTACCATCCTCAGTGCTGCCCAATAAAACATGCCCACTGAGTTGATGCGGACTGCTGTGATCTTCGCGCCTCAGACGCACAGGGGTCGGCAGCCCCAGCCCATCAAAAATAGTTTTAGTCAGATTGACATTGGCGAGTTCTAAATAGCGATCAGTCATAAGTGCGGTCCTTTGAGCGGTACAATTAGATGAGGTGAAGTGTAACCCCAGACTTTACAAGACCATTGGCCGAGATGCCACCACAACAAAACCCTCAGCCAATGGCCTAATACTTTATATTGGTTAATGTGCGGACTCTGTTTATGGGCAATAATGCCTATCTATTCTCTTTGGAACCACTGCTATGAGCAAAATACGTAGAGTTGCCATTATTGGCGGAAATCGAATCCCATTTGTGCGCAGCAATACCGCCTATAGTTACGCCAGTAATATGGACATGCTGTCAGCTACCTTGCAGGGGCTAGTCAAACGGTTTGACCTTGAGGGGGAACGTTTGGGAGAAGTGGCTGCGGGCGCAGTAATGAAGCACTCACGGGATTTTAACCTGGCGCGAGAAGCCACATTGAACTCTGGCCTAGCGCTGGAAACTCCGGCCTATGATATCCAGCAGGCTTGCGGTACCGGCCTCGAAGCGGCGATCCTTGTGGCCAATAAAATCGCCCTTGGACAGATTGATGCCGGTATTGCCGCAGGTACTGACACCGCCAGTGATGCGCCCATCGCATTAAATGAAAATTATCGACGCATGATACTGGATTTGAACAGAGCCAAAACATTGGGCGCGAGACTGAAAATATTAATGCGCTTCCGTCCTAGCTTTATTCTTCCCTCTTTACCCGCTAATGCCGAACCCCGCACGGGCCTATCCATGGGCCAACACTGTGAGTTAATGATTAAAGAATGGGGTATCAGTCGCGAAGCCCAAGACGAATTAACATGGAGAAGCCACCAGAATCTTATTGCTGCCTATAATGAAGGTTTTTTTGAGGACCTCATCAGCCCGTTCAACGAGATCCAACGCGACGGGATTATGCGCGACACCCCACTCGAAAAACTGGCCAAACTAAAACCGGCATTTGATCCCAAGAATGGCTCCTTAACGGCTGCGAACTCCACGACATTAACCGATGGTGCCGCCGCGGTGCTCCTAGCCAGCGAAGCATGGGCCAAGGAGCGCAATCTACCGGTTATGGCCTATTTAACATTCAGTGAAGTGGCAGCAGTCGATTTTTATTCTCAGGGTGAGAACAGTGAAGGGCTGTTGATGGCGCCCGCCTACGCGGTGCCACGCATGCTTAAGCGCGCGGGTTTGAGTTTGCAGGACTTTGATTTCTATGAGCTTCACGAAGCGTTCGCGGCTCAGGCGCTGTGCACCATGAAAGCTTGGGAAGATAAGGATTTCTGCAAAAACAAATTGGGCCTCAAGTCAGCCATGGGCTCGATTGATCGTGCCAAGCTAAATGTTAAAGGATCTAGTGTCGCTACCGGCCACCCTTTTGCAGCCACAGGACCGCGAATTATCGCCACTTTGGCGAAAATGTTAGAACAAAAAGGCAAAGGACGAGGGCTTATTTCTATCTGCGCGGCTGGTGGCCAAGGCGTTACGGCGATTATCGAAAGATAACCGTAACCAGCATGGTATGAAATTCGTGTCTAAAGGGGTCTTATTGACGTTAGATAAGACCCCTTTTTTATACTAGGGGTTTTGTACGCTGTTAAAAGCTACCCTGATTGAAAAGCATCCAATAGGAGATGCTAGTGAAAATACGTCGATTTTAGTGCATTTTTTGCTATAAGTTCGGCGAAATTCGGTAAAAGTGCCTGTGGAAGCGTATGTCCCATACCCTCAAATAGGGCTAATTCAGCCTGAGGAATATGTTTCGCCGTATCAATACCCCCATTAACAGGAACCAGTAAATCTTGCTGGCCGTGGATCACTAGCACCGGAACTTTAATAGTTTTTAACAGTTTAGCGCGGCCCGGTGCCGTGCGAATTGCGGCGATTTGGCGCATATAGCCGGCAGGGTAATTGGAGCGTTTGTACTCCGCTATAAGTTGCGCCCGCACCGATTCATCGCTCATAGGGTAGCCCGGACTGCCGATGAGCCGCCAAGTTTCCACCGAATTATCCAGGGCCGAACGATTTTTCGAAGTCGTCTTGGTCATTTGCCTAGCTACTTTCAGCGAGGCGACACCTTTACCCCGCTCACCACTGGTCGACATAATAGAGGTAAGTGATAAAATCCTATCTGGGTACAACCCTGTAACCAGCTGGCTAATCATGCCACCCATAGACATGCCAACGATATGCGCTTGCTCAACACCTAAGGCGTCCAAAACGCCTACTGTATCTGCCGCCATATCACTTAAGCTGTAGGGTGCAGAGACAGGAATGCCGAGATAATGATTAAGCATCAGACGGAAAAAACTGGGTGCTTTAATACCATCCATTTTATCCGTTAATCCGATATCGCGGTTGTCAAAACGCACCACCCGAAAGCCCTGCGTAACCAGTAATTCACAAAGCTCTACTGGCCATCGGACTAGCTGATTGTAGAGACCAGCTACCAGTAATATTGTTGGATCTGTGGGATTACCGAACGTCTCATAGGCTACGCGCAGTCCATTGGATTGCAGAAATTTGGTTGTTTGCGTCATCGCTCTATCAGTCATTGGTCGCTTCAGTTAATTTTTCGTGATCAAACGCACAGTTTAAGGCGCAATATTTTACCCACTAGAGATTTTGGTAGAGCATTTAAAACACCGGCTTCGTGAGCCGTTGGCCACAGTAAAATCGGCACTATCGGCAACCCTCTTTGCAGCCTCAGCTCTATCAGTGGAGATTTTGCGGTCTGTTTAAGGCGTCACTATATTAAAATTATCGTTGGATTCCCCTAGAAGAGAGAAAAACTTAACCAGTTTTAAAATACTACCTTCGACCTGTAAGTCCTCCGACCCTACTAAATTAACAATACCCACCTGCTTCATCATGATTTGAAAAAACAAGTCACGACCAATAGTAATGCTGGCATCAGCACTTTCATCAGCGGGTAATTCGCGATAGTACATCACCGAGTTTCTAATCGATAAGACAAAGTTTTGGTCCAAATCTTTAAACGATACATTAATTTTTAAGCGCTGACCTTCAGCTTTCTCTGCATCCAATGTCACAGACAGCGCCTTCATAAATTCGATTAATGGTACTTGGAGGAAAAATTCTTTCGCAGAAAATACAGCAGCAGTATTATTTGCCTTGCCCTCAGTAAGCTCCTTGGCTCCAGAGAGATAAATATCTCTCCAGGGTCCAGATTCCGCCTGATAGGCCATCTGCCGATAGGCTTCCGCCAGCATATTTCGCGCAGCCATATTATCCGGCTCGGCGAAAACCAAATGATTGATTACCTCAGCCACCCAGCGATATTCGCCCTTAGCCAGATACACCGCGGCTTTTTTAAGTATGGCATCAGCGCCGCCCATGAATTCGACATAGCGCACTGACGACTCAACCGGCGGCAGTGGATTAAGCTGAGCCGGATTGCCCTCATACCAACCAAAATAATGTTGATACACCGCCTTACTGTTATGGCTCAACGTGCCGTAATAACCGCGTATGTGGAAATTACCCGCCAGACTTTTAGGCAACCTTAGCTTTTCAGCAATCTCTTTTGGCGTATAGCCAATATTCGCCAGGCGCACAGTCTGATCGTGGGTAAATTTATACATATCCTGCTGCTGTTGCATCTGCGATATGATGCGATCATGACCCCAGGTAGGCCAGTGATGGCTATTGAACAAAATTTCGACATCGCCCAAACGATCAATCGACTGGCCAATATAATCACTCCACAGTAGTGCGTCGCGGACCTTAGCCCCCCTAAGAGTCAACACGTTGTGCATCACGTGACTGAGTAGCTCGGCACCACAAAAAGCATTCCATTGCGGTAGATAAAAGGTTAACTCTGCAGGCGCTTCGCTGCCTGGCATATTGTAAAAATCAAATTCAACCCCGTCTACCAACATAGTTTGCTCAGGCTGATCAATAATCACCGTGGGCTGAAGAATGGAAATACTGCCAAAGATAACCTGTTTGCCCAAACCCGTATCCACGTGGCCCGTGGCTGAACGCTCTAGAAGATCACCAAACATATAGGTACTACGACGAGTCATAGCACGGCCCGCAATAATGTTCTCGCTGGTAGCCTCAGCCATAAATCCGACTGGTGCTATAATAGGGATATTATTATCCGCTGCCTGCTGTGCATTAATCAACGCTAACACGCCACCAAAATGATCTACATGACTGTGGGTGAAGATTACAGCGGTTAAATTTATCTCGCCTAAATGCTGCTCGGCAAAGTCCATAGCTGCCTTTGCGGTTGCCATCGTAGTCAGCGGATCGACAAGTATCCAGCCGTTATCACTCTTAATTAAAGTGCTATTGGCGAGGTCAAAGCCACGTAATTGGTAAATACCCTCTGCGACTTTAAATAGACCGCGAATATTATTCAATTTGGCCTGACGCCAGAGACTAGGATTGACCGTGTCGGGCGCTTCACCCTGAATAAAGTTATAGGCCGCTGCATCCCAAACTTTTGAACCGGTTGTCGAGACCATTGACACATTGGGTGCCGCCGCGACCATACCCCGCCGGGCATCTTCAAAGTCCTGCTGATGATCAATATTTAAGTTGTCGGCAAACTGCTGGTTGCTAGCAACAGTGTATTCGCTGGCTTTTGATTCCATCGTGCTTAATTGATCAGACTGGTCGCAACCGTTTAGAAAAATGACGATAAAAAGACTGATTAATAGTTTAATTTGATACAAATCCATATCCGTTAACTCTCACTTTTTTGTTCCCAGCCACTCCGGATGCGCTAGTATAGTTGGCCACAGTTTAGGTAAGGTGATTAAACTATCGCCGGCACTCACTTCAGTTTCAAGCACATTATAGGTCTTAATGGTCGCTAACCGGAGCATTATAATTAATGCATCTTGGGGCAGGTCAGAAAACCGAGGAGTTCCTCTGATAATGGTGATTGGGCCTTATTACACCGCGTCTAATTACATTTTTTAAATAGATTCTAGATTGCCTGATTACCGATAGAAATTCAGGTAAGAGTAAGATTTGGCTTATAAAAAGGCGATATATTTAACTGGCAGCAGACGGCTTAGTAAATCTATCAGCATCGAACCTTTACCCACCTTAATTCTTGTCTTACCCTGCTTAATACCTCTAAGAATATCTATCGCAGCGTCTTCTGCCGTAGTCAAAAAAACTTTGTCATGCGCTCTCTTTTCTGCTGCTCAGTTCTCTCACTATTGGCATACAGCATCAGCCTAGCGTTATCGGCTATATTCGTTTGAACACCCGTAGGAAAAGCACAGGCCACTTTAAAATTTTTGCCCATGTAACCCACTTTATGCCGCAATGCATCGCTGAAACCACGTACCGCAAATTTAGACGCACAATAGGCGATTTGCATCGGTGCAGAAATTAGCCCGAATACGCTAGATATGTTGACTATAGTTGCTACCTCTGCGGCCTTCCTTCTTGGCGCGAAGGCCTTGCAACCATAGACAACACCCCAAAAATTAATATCCATAATCCAACGCATATCGTCCAAACTGGCATCTTTAAATAGCGCGCCCATAGCGACACCGGCATTATTGATCAGCATATCGACTTGGCGATCTTGCTCGAAAACATTGTCGGCAAATGCCTCCATCTGCTCCCATTGACTGACATCTACTATATTTGGTGTGATGTTGACATTGCTTTCAAAGACATTACTGTCGAGCAACCTTTATGTTTCTTTTAACGACCTTAAGTTAATATCCGCAAGCGCCAAATGACAGCCCTTCGCGGCCAGCGCCGGTTACTAAGGCGACCTTTCCTTTGATAACTTGCATTGTTAAACCTTTGTTCTGGCTGGAAGCGCAGATTTGGAGCCTTGAGCAAACAAACCTGCATCACTAACATTGCTAGTTATGAAAGCCATATTATACAAACGGAGGCGTTGCATAACAGCAACGCCTCCACTTACAAAAGGCTAGCTGCAGTCTGATTCGAATAACGATGTGGCAATCTGAGCCGCATAGACAATCTTATTAATGGCACAGTAATTTCGTTATTAAACTACTTCAAATAGACCAGCAGCGCCCATGCCGCCACCAACACACATAGTGATGACAACATACTTTTCGCCGCGACGCTTACCTTCCATCAATGCATGCACAACCATGCGCGCGCCACTCATGCCAAACGGGTGCCCAATAGAAATAGAACCGCCGTTAACATTCAAACGATCCATAGGAATGCCCAACTTATCGCGGCAATAGATGACCTGAACAGCGAAGGCTTCATTTAACTCCCACAGACCAATGTCTTCCATGTTTAAACCATTGCGCTTGAGTAGCTTAGGGATAGCGAAAACAGGGCCAATACCCATCTCATCAGGTTCACAACCAGCAACAGCCATACCACGATAGACGCCAAGGGGCTCGAGGTTGCGCTGAGATGCCAGAGTACCGTCCATCAGAACAACTGCAGCAGCACCATCAGACAATTGCGAGGCATTACCACCAGTGATAGTTCCACCGTTGCGCACGACTTTTAATCCTGACAGACCTTCAATGTTAGTTCCAGGGCGATTGCCCTCATCCTTAGCCAGGGTAACTTCTTTTTCCGTTACTTCACCTGTTTCACGATTTGTGACCAGCATGGTAGCCGTAACAGGAACAATTTCGTCGGCGAATAGACCGGCGTCCTGAGCTGCCGCTGTGCGTGCCTGAGAGATCACCGCATACTCGTCCTGTGCTTCACGAGAAATACTATAACGATTAGCAACGGTCTCAGCTGTATCTAGCATCGGCATATTGATCAGCGGCGCGTGCTTCATGGCAAGAGGATCGGCCGCACGATAGGCATTAAAGTGTTCATTTTGAATTAGGCTAATGCTCTCGCAGCCACCAGCGACAATAATCGAAGAACCGTCATTAGTGATGTTGTTGGCACCGATTGAAATGGCCATAAGCCCAGAGGAGCACTGTCGATCAACCGTCATTCCTGAGACTGACACCGGTAGACCGGAAGCCATAGCTGCCTGACGTCCGAGATTCGTGGTCTGCGTGCCCTGCTGCATAGCCGCACCCATAATACAGTCGTCGATCTCAGCAGGGTCGACACCTGAACGCTGGACAGCGGCGGTAATGGCATGGGAGCTCATAGACGGAGATTCAAGATTGTTAAACGCTCCTCGAAAGGCCTTGCCGATAGGGGTACGCGCTGCTGCAACGATTACTGCTTCTTTCATAGTTTTTTCCTTAATCAATAGAATGTTAGTTAATGTAGTTTAAATGATTTTGTTATCCACCTTGCAAGGCAGCCATGGCTTTCATAACAAACTTTTCAGTTTGCTTGCCTCCTGATTCTAGTGATCTATGGTCAGTCTTGTCAGACAACTCATCCCACCGAGCCACAATCTCATCGGGGTTTTGACTTTCTTTAGGAACAAAAATGCCATCAGTTTCATACATGCTCGCCGTAGCATAGCCACCTGCGCCAGCACAGAGAATCGTCCGAGTGGGCGCTTTTTCGTCACACAGAATAATGGCCCCAGCGGTCACCGATTCAGCCGTCAACATCCCGAGCACTTCTGGCGGCATGAGGTCTTCTGTCATTCGGGTGCCGGCAGTTGGTGCCAAGGCGTTAACATGAATATTGTTTTTACCACCCTCCAAAACTAGGGTGTTCATAAGCCCCAATACCGCCATCTTGGCCGCACCATAATTACTCTGACCAAAGTTGCCATACATGCCACTAGATGAGGTTGTCATCACAATGCGGCCATAGTTCTGAACACGCATGATTTCCCAAACCGCTTTAGAGCAGTTCACCGAACCCATCAGGTGAACATCCATCACTAGTTTGAAATCTGCAAGATCCATTTTGCCAAATGACTTGTCACGGAGAATGCCGGCATTATTGATCAAAATATCTACACGGCCCCATTTCTCCATCGCCTGGGCAACCATATCTTCAACTTCATTAAAGTTAGCTACGTTAGCGCCATGGGCAAGAGCTTCGCCACCGGCCGCTTCAATCAGAGCGACCACTTCCATTGCCGCATCGGACGAGGCTCCGGTACCATCTCGCGCACCTCCAAGGTCGTTGACCACAACCTTCGCGCCTCGCTCCGCTAATGCCAGTGCATGCGAGCGGCCCAGACCATTTCCGGCACCAGTTACAATGGCTACTCTTCCCTCGAAACTAATGCTCATCTATTCTCTCCAACGTTATTAAGTGATAAAGTTTATCTGACCATCTGCACAGATAACCATTCAGCGATCAATGCAGGCTTATCGCCACCCTCAATTTCAACGGTCACTTCAACATTAAAATCGAACTGACCAGGGCGTTTTTCAGTGATACCTAAAATAGTGGCGTGACAACGGATTCGGTTACCAACGGGAACGGGCGCCAAAAAGCGCACCTTATCAAAACCTTTATTAACCCCCATATAGATACCTTCAACTACTAAGCTGAACGTTTCAGCAAAGTAAGACAGCATAGAGAGCGTTAAAAAGCCGTGGGCAATAGTGCCCCCAAACGGCGTTTTAGCAGCGGCGACCGGGTCGGTATGGATAAACTGACGGTCCATTGTGCACTCGGCGAATTCATTGACCTGCTGCTGAGTGACTTCTAGCCAGTCAGTGGGCTCACAGACATGTCCTATATACTGTTCAATCTCAGATTTCTTAATCATCGTAGGCATTATTATTCCCTCATTGAAGTCAATAGAACTGCTAACATCAGAATGCCAAATACGGCGGCGCTTGACCATGACATCGTATGTCAGGTTATAGAGTTTGCCCATCACCAAAATTGATCTTTATCATGCTCAAATACGGTTGTGATTAATCCAGCAGGTGACTACGATAACCGATATTAACGAATCGTCGATTCAAAAGGACCTGCAAACCTTGTCCGAAAAAGATAATCACTATGCCTTCGCTCGTTTTCTCAAATTCTGGCGCAGCGTCCACGGTCTCAGTCAAGAGCAGCTAGCGGGGCACATAAATAGCTCTCCGCGCCATATTAGCCGTCTCGAAAACGGCAATAGTCTCCCTAGTCAGGCCATTGCTAAGGATATAGCGGTAGCTCTGCAGCTGGGGCAACGCGACACCAATCATCTGCTCATTGCAGCGGGATTTTTACCCAGTACCGGTGAACTTAACTTTCACGTGCCAGAGCTAAAGTGGTTGCGCAAAACCATGACCATGTCTTTAAAAGCACTGGACCCCTACCCGTCCATAGTACTAAATGAGTCTAATGACATATTAATGGTCAACCGCGGGTGGGTGGGACTATTTGGCCAAATCATTAACAAAGTAGTCCTAGACAGAGTAACCAATAATTTCGACTTTTTATTTAGTCGCGAAGGCGCGGGTACCTTTGTAAGCGCCTGGGAGGATACGCTTTCGGTTATCTTGATGTCGCTAGAGCAGCGCACGTTGTTTAGTGATAATCCGCGCGATCATGGGATGCGTGACCGCTTGGCACGCCATGAAAATGTCCCTACAGATTGGCGCCAAAGAGCCGCTAAACTCGAACCTATGCCTAGTTTCCGTATGCAGGTTAATTTAAAGGGCGAGCTCAAACGCTTTATCAGTGTCCATAGTACGGTGAGTACATTGGGACCTGCTGCGCTGTTATCTGGGCCCAGTATCAATATTAATACCCTCTACCCTGAAGACGAGGAACTCGATCTTTCGCCCTACTGTGAAGGTGAATTGGCCCATCCACTTCTACATTATTAAAAATAGCAGACCCGTTAAGGGCTCCAGCTTTTAAAAAGTGGCTCAGATTCTCCAGCGATCCTTCCGTGGAGGCTCTTACACTAGAGCACGCTCTAACTCTTTACGTCCTCCAGCGCCCAATCATTACCAGCCGCACGATCGGTCTTTGTTTTGCACTTTTAACCAACTATTCAAAGGCCCAAAATAGTCGATAATCGCACTGCCGTCCATGCTTCGTTGTCCGGTTAATGCTTCCATAGCTTCCGGCCAGGGCTTACTCTGGCCCATTGCCAGCATATTACCTAGCTTTTCGCCGGCGGCTTTGTTGTCATAGATCGAACACTCATGCAGAGGACCATCAAATCCCGTAGCATCACAAAGTGCTTTGTGAAACTGAAACTGCATTATAAAAGATAAAAAATAACGGGTGTAGGGTGTGTTACCCGGAATATGATACTTGGCCCCTGGGTCAAAATCAGCCTCAGAACGCGTGACTGGGGCTTTAATACCCTGATACTCTTCGCGGAGCTTCCACCAGCCCGCGTTGTAATCTTCAGCGGCAATTTCACCGGAAAATACTTTCCAGCGCCATTCATCAATCATCTTACCGAAAGGTAGAAAGGCGATCTTTTCCAGAGCCATCTTCATCTGCTTGTTGATAGTCGCCTCATAACTCACCTCTACCTCGTCAACCAGACCCATTTTTTGCAAATATGAGGGTGTCATTGATAGTTGAATCGTATCGCCTATCGCTTCATGGAACCCGTCATGCGCGCCACCTTTAAAAACCGAAGGCTGATTTTTGTACATCAGGTAGTAATAGATATGTCCCAACTCATGATGCAGGGTACCCAGCTGTTCCTCGTTGATCTCGACGCATTGTTTGATACGTGGATCATTGCCACTATCGATATCCCAGGCACTGGCATGACAGACGACATTGCGGTCCCGCGGTTTTTTGATCATAGAGTTTTGATAAAAACTGTCTGGCAGTGCAGGCAGCCCCAAAGAAGTGAAAAAGCCCTCTGCGGTTTTGGTCATCTGCATCTCGTCATAACCCTGCTCGACCAGTGCCGCAGTAACATCCAAAGAGGCGACGCCCTCGTAGGGCTCCATAATAGGATAGATATTATCCCAGGTTTGCGACCACATATTACCCAGCAGATGCGCGGGGATAGGCCCGTCTAAAGGCACCCTATCCATCCCATAGGTTTGACTCAACTTCGCCCTAACGTGGCAGTGTAACTCGTCATAAAACGGCTTAACTTGGTCCCAAAGGCTACGCGCTTCAATGGTAAAGGTGTTGCTATCCATATCATAGCCACCCTTCCATAGTTCAGCTAAATTCTTATAGCCAAAATCCTGTGCACCCTGATTGGCAATCTCCACAAAGCGCTGATACTGCTTGCGGTAAGGCGGCGACACCTGACGCCAACCTTGCCAGACATCCAATAGCTCGTCATAGTCACGGGAGTCGGCTAAAACCGCTTCCAGTTCCTGCAGTTCTTTACATTCTCCTTCGGCATTACAGTATTTACCCGCACCATACTGACCTTCCATATCGGTGAGAATCTGCGCAAGTTCAGCGCGCATTGCCGCATCATTGGGTGCCGGCGCTGAGGACCCCCGTAACATCAATTCAATGGCGCGACGAGTTACGCTGTCCATCTCAGCACCTCTGAACTGGGTAGCCTGATTGACCATGTTACTTTCAAATTCAAGACCGCGTTCGCCCGCCTTGGCTGCTAATACCGCCGTATCTGGTGTGATATAGGTATTGCGAACCCAAAAGGCTGCGTTCAGCTCTTTACTCAGCTCGGTACCTTCTTTATCCATACGGGCAACAAACTCCGCCGCTGACTCCGTGGGCCCATCGCTACAGCCACTCAATGACAGAATGGTTGCCAGAAATATTAGTCCTTTAAATTTCATTAGTCCGCTCCACGCATCATTTTATTAATAGTTGGTGAGATTAATATCATCAAAACGGCTATACCAATGGCTAAAAAGCCCACCTGCGTATAGACCTCGACATAGCCTGCTTTGGCGGCCGCAACATTGGTCATCTGGCCGCCGATGGTCTCAGCGCCTGAGGCTCGCGCTATCACGCCTGCTAAGAAATTTGACAGCCCGGAATACAGGAACCAGGCTCCCATAGTCATGCCCACAATCCGCGCTGGGGCTAACTTAGTCACCACTGACAGGCCCACCGGAGATACCATCAGTTCACCCATGGTATGAATCCAATAGATTAAGAAGATAAAGATAACAGGTGTAAAGCCAACCTCGCCAGAGCCTTTCATTCCCGCAACCAGCGTCAGGAAGCCAAGACCCGCCATTGCCACTCCGATAGCGAACTTAACCGGCGTCGACGGATTCAGCTGGCGTCTAGCCAACCAGATCCAAAGCCATGCAAGTAATGGCGCAAAGATGAAAATAAAGCCAGCATTTAAGGACTGAAAGACCGGCCCCGGGATCGACAAGCCCATCATCTCTCGATCCACGAGACGCGCGGTAAAGAGGTTGAGCGAGGAGCCCGCCTGCTCAAATAATGCCCAAAACGGAATCTGCGCCAATACGAAATAAATTGCCGCCAGCATGCGCGAGCGCTCGTCGCCCTCGAGCTTTTTAAACGCATAGGTTACTAGGCCGACAAACATCAGTATACCCAGAGGCCCTAATATACCGCCGACCAGACCTTCGTTCTTAACCAGAAACATCGATAGAGCAATAATGCCGACGCCAATTAGGTAACAGAGCCATTCAACATTGATAAACAAAAACACCTTCTGTTTCAATTTTTCAGCGCTGGGTGGCTCAGCCTTACCCTCTAACCAGCTCTGGCAACCCAAAAAGATGGCTAATCCACCGAGCATACCGATGCCCGCCAGACCAAAGCCATATTTCCAACCGTGCACAATACCCAGATAGCCACAGGCAATAGAGGCCAAAAATGCACCCAAATTGATACCCATGTAAAAGATCGTAAACCCAGAGTCACGACGACTATCCCCAAATCCATAAAGAGAGCCAACAATTGTTGAAATGTTGGCCTTGAGAAAGCCAACACCGGCGATCAGTAGAGCCAGCGACAGATACAGTATATTAAGATATAACTCCTCGCGCTCCACCGTCATCGTCAATTCATCGCGAGGAATGCTATCCGGCAGTCCAACGGCTCCAGGTTCCAGAACGTCCATACTGGTCGCAGTAAAAGTGATGTAGGAGGTGCCTAGATCAGTCACAATTTGCTGCCGTGCATCACCGCCTCGTGCATCCAGTATAATCTGGTATTGGCTATCACCATAGCGAACAAACTGCTTGGAGCCCTCTCCCTCAAAAGACATCCCAAAGTGACCTAGTGTGAGCAATATTGCGCCAAAGGTCACCGCTTTTCTGGCCCCCAGGTAGCGATCTGCCAAGGAGCCCCCAACTATCGTCATCACATACACCAATGCGGTGTAAGCGCCGTAGATCAGGCTCGACTTTTCGTCAGAGAACAGAAAATGCTGGGTTAAGTAAACTATCAAAAGACCGCGCATACCATAGAACGAAAACCTCTCCCACATCTCGGTCAGAAAGAGGATTACCAGACCTCGTGGATGCCCTAAAATATTGGCTTCATTAGTTCCCCCTGAGGCATGTGGAGCGTTTGAAGAGCGACTAGCATTGGCGTCTGAAGCGTTAGTTGTGGTGGCGTCATTCATTAAAGCGATTCCTTAGTCTAATGATTCTAATAATAATGCTTATCGGTTCTAGTATAGGCACTTCAAATTAGAACTGCCTATTTTAATTACACGCAGTAACCTCCATCGGTGACCGCGCAGCTTAGATAAACAGAGTTTTAAACCTCGAATTATGCGATGCTCCGAAGATAGCAGAGCTGGATTGGGACCCGTCTCCAGATAATAGCTGCTGTATCGGCCTGTACCACCCAATCTCAGAGCCGTGACGCCTCGAGCATTGTCGGAGATCACAGAGTTGGCATCAAATGGCTGCTAGATGGCACCGATTAATAAGACGATAGAGATCGATGAAGTTATGGTAGGTGCACGTATATTAGGAGGGTTTTATGCCGATAGAAAACCAGTTTTCGACACCCATCGCCGAAGCAGAGCTGACTGAGTTCCGCGCTGACGTAATCGGCTGGTTTGAGCACAACAGGCCAGCTGACCCCGGATTTTTGCTCCCGCAGACATTTATGGAGGTCGGTACAGAACAGGTGCTCGACTTTCTGCGCGAATGGCAACACAGAATATGGACTGCCGGATATCTGGGTATGGCTTGGCCGCAAAAATATGGTGGTCAGGGGATGGCACCTATGTTTCAGAGTATTGCCGACGAGGAAATGAAGCGCCTGAGGGTTCCGATCTGTTTTAACGTGATTGGCCTGGGTTGGGCCGGTCCGCTGATTTTGGACATTGGGTCCGATTATGAGAAAGAGAAATACCTCAGAGGTATTCTTAGCGCCGACGACATATGGTGCCAAGGGTTCTCTGAGCCAAACCATGGTTCTGATCTAGGCAGTATTCAAACTCGGGCTGAGCGTGACGACAACGAATACATCATCAACGGCAGTAAAATCTGGACGACGATGGGTAATTACGCTAAATATATGATCCTCTTGGCTCGTACTGAGGCCAAAACAGAACGTAAATACAATGGTCTTTCATTTTTCTTAGCGCCCATGAGTGCCGCAGGTATTAGCACTCAGCCGATTAAAAAACTCACCGGTGAATACGGCTTTACCGAAACATTTTTTACCGAGGCGCGGATACCCGCCAATTGCCTTATGGGCGAAGAAGGCCAGGGCTGGCGTATTGCCATGCGTACTTTGCAGTATGAGCGCGGCGCGGAAGCCGGCGCTGCTGGTGGCGCATCGATTATCTCTATCGTCATGAATGACCTGCTGGAGATGGCTAATGATGTTGAACGTGAAGGACAGCCGCTGCTTAAAGACCCTGTCACCAGAGATAATCTAGTCAAGTTTCTAATCGAAGAGAAGGCACTCCACCTCAGTGAGAAACGGGTCAGAATTCCAGCTCTATGCGCCGACTACCCCAATTCACTGCAACTGTCAGGCAAGCTGCGGGGCACCGAGTTCTTTCGTCGTATGCGTCAATACGCGCTGACATTACAGGGAACTCAGGCGTCGCTATATGTGGGTGATGAGGATGCGGTGGATGGGGGCTTTTGGCAGCGCGCCTATTTTAATAACTTTTCTACCACCATTGGTGGCGGAACTAGTCAGGTACAGGCCAACATTATTGGCGAACATGTACTCGGCCTGCCCAAAGATTAAGGAGAGCTACTGTGACTAGAAATAGCAATCTTGCAATATCCTTTAGCGACGAACAGGCCATGATATTAGATAGTGCCAGAGAGTTTTGTCGCGACAAGTCTGACATCAGCGCCGTGCGAAGCCTGCTTCGATCAGAGACGGGATTCGACGCTGAAGTCTGGGAGCAAATCGTCGCTCTGGGTTGGACAGGAATTGCCATACCGGAATCGTTTGGCGGTTCAGAACTGGGATTAGGGTCTATCGTACCCCTAGCTGAATCGATGGGCCGGCATCTGTTGGCCACGCCTTTTATATCAACCAGCATTGCTGCGCAGGCAATTCTGCGCGCGGGCTCAGCTGAGCAACAGGCCAAATGGTTGCCCGCGATCGTCAATGGCAGCATAGGCAGTATGGCACTGTTAGATAACGAAGATTGGGGAGCAACCATCAGTACCTGTACTCTCGATGTAGTGACCTCGGGTAGCGGCGAGCTGCGCCTTGGTGGCGCCAAGCAGTTAGTAACGGATGCGGGGCAGGCAGATTTTTTTATTGCCTCTGCACGCTTTGATCAACGCCCAGTCTTAGTAATTGTTGAGGCCAACCAGTTACCTGATGGCGCTATCAGCAAGAAAATGTTAATTGACGAAACTAAGCGTGCCGCCAAGGTAGATTTTACAGGGGTCACCATCAGCTCGGCTGCTGTTATGCCCAATCCCTTGGCGCTTAATGATATTAAACTGATTGGTGCCCTGCTTACTGCCGCCGAGTCCACCGGTACCTGCGCAGCGACGCTGGATTGCATCGTCGCCTACCTGACCAGTCGCATTCAGTTTGGTCGTCTAATCGGTGCCTATCAGTCCCTAAAACACCCCACAGTTGAGATTCTCATGCAGATGGATTCGGCCAGGTCATTTATTTATCATGCCGCCACATTAATAGATCAGAGCTCTATCGAATCGGTGATAAACTCAGACACCGAGATCGCCTGCCGCATGGCCAAGACGCAGGCCACGGAGGCCCTGTTATTTGCCGGTGACCGCGCGATTCAGTTTCACGGCGGTATGGGTTTCACCTATGATTGCGATGCACAGCTTTATCTGCGCCGCGCACAGTGGGCGCAGCATCAATATGGCGACGCGCAGCATCATCGTCTGCATCTGGCCAGATTATTACTGGACTGACGCCTGTTGACTCCGCAAATTAAGGCATCAACTTAACACACTATAAAATCTGAGCACTCTATGAATAAAAAACACCTTAAGGTGAGCCTGCCCTTAGTCACGGCACTAATCGGTGGGCTGATATGGTTGAAGTTCAGTATCCCAGTCGGCATCATTGCCGTCAATAACCCTCCTGCCGAGACCCATCAGATCAACCCCGGAACCCTTAGACAGACAATTAATGGCCCGATAGTAGGTTTCTCTGATCGCAACGACACCTTTGGCTGGTCCGGCATACCCTATGCGGCACCGCCATTGGGGGATTTTCGCTGGCGCGCACCACAGCCAATAGAGGACTGGAAAAATCCGCTACCTGCCTTAGAGCCGGGAATTGCCTGCACGCAACCCTGGACATTTCTTGCGGCGGAATCTGGTACTAAGGGCGACATTGTCGGCAGCGAAGACTGCCTGACGCTGAATATCTGGGCACCACAGAGACTTTCAGCGAACCCCAATGTGACAGAGGCGAAACTGCCCGTCATGGTTTGGATACATGGCGGCGGTAATAGTGTCGGTTCGTCGCGCCATTATCAGGGACAAAACCTCGCTGAAGATCAGAAAGTTATTTTTGTGTCCGTCAACTATCGTCTCGGTCTTTTCGGCTCCTTTACACACAAATCTATTCGCAACACCGCAGCCAACCCGCTGGATGCTTCAGGAAACTATGGCTTACTAGATATTATCGCGGCCTTAAACTGGATAAAAAGTAACATCCACGCCTTTGGTGGCGATGCTAGTAATGTGACTCTATTTGGGGAATCCGCTGGTGGCCGCAATATCTTCGCTCTGGTGGCATCGCCACTAGCCAGAGGACTTTTCCACAAAGCCATTACGCAGAGTGGCTCGGTGCGATCAGAATCTCTCGCTAGCGCTGAAAACTATGTCGACGACAAGTCTCCCGGATCGCCGGCTGGTTCCAATGAATTACTCGTGCGGCTGCTGATCAATCAGGATATATCCCTCGACAGGCAAGAGGCCAAAGATGATCTCAGTCACATGACAGACGCGGCCATCGCTGCCCTTCTTTACCAACAATCTGCCGTCAGCCTAATCGCTAGCGCCCACCAAAATACGCATGACACAGAGGCTGTGCAGATCCCACAACTGCTGCGCGACGGCTACGTACTTCCCGACAAACCCCTGACAGACATATTTGGCAATGTCGACGAATACAATTCAATACCCATGATTATTGGCGCCAACCGCGATGAAGAAAAATCGTTTATGGCTAGAGACCCACACTTTGTGAAACAACAACTAGGGATCTATCCCAGCATTATTAATAAGGAGAAATACGAGCGGTTTGCCGGCTATTATTCCGCACGCTGGCATATTCTCGGGGTGACGGAGCCGGCCAATGCTATGCGGTCCTCGCAGATATCACAGGGCAATTTGACTGGCCGACCAGGGATTTATACCTATAGATTTGATTGGGATGAGTCGCCCTCTGGCTGGATTGTCGATTTCTCCTCTCTGGTCGGTGCTGGCCATGGGCTTGAGATAGGGTTTATCTTTAGAGATTTCGTCGGCGGTCTGCAGCTGCCTTTTTTGTATGGTGAAGATAGCGCTGTTGGCCGCGCGGAACTCTCCAAAGCCATGATGAATTATTGGGGCCATTTCGCCCATACCGGTTCTCCGGGCAGAGGCCGCTACTATCAGCAACCGGAATGGGTTACTTGGACCGGTAGCGAAACTATGATCTTTGACAGCCCAGACGGGGGCGGCTGGCGCATGGAAAAATATGCCCCTAGCAGGGAAGACTTAACACAACAAATCGAAGCCGACAAAAAAATTACCGATCAACTAGTGCGCTGCAAGCTATATATCGAGACTTTCTTGATCTCCTATCACAGCGCCGACTTCTGGGATCCAGAGCGCTATGCAAATCTTGGCGGTGGAGGCTGCGACAACCAGAACCCCAATCAGTTGATGGAGGCTCTTTAGTATCAGTGCGCAGGTAAGGGCGATTAAAACGCGTAATAGTGTCAGCCATAGCTATAGCGACGCACCAGAGCTAAGGCGCTGCCAGTCAGGAAGCGGTTATTTGCGCCAAACATAACGCTTGATCAGCCACAACTAATGCTCACCGATCTGGTCTTTAAGCCCAAGCGTATAGATTTGTCGATCGCAGGGTAATTTAACAAGAGTATAAAAAAATGAAAAAAACTCAAAGTATCGTCGGTATTGGTATCGCTCTTATTATTGGCGGTTTGATCCTAATAGCCGGCAGCCATGGCAGTATTAAAGTCGCTGGGTTGCCGTTATTCGTAGTCTGTGGACTCATCGGTTTCGGGCTGCATTGGACCATCTTCGTGCCCTCTTTCGCATTTAAAACAGACCACTATTTTGATTTGACAGGGTCAATATCCTATATCAGTACCGTTGTTGCTGTAGTCTTGCTAAATCCCGAGCTAGATCTTCGAGACCTTATTATCTGCGCAATGATAGTGCTGTGGGCCATGCGCCTAGGATCTTTTCTGTTTTTACGAATAAAAAAAGATGGTAAGGATACGCGCTTCAATATTATGAAAACCAAGTTCCTGTGGTTTCTGATGACCTGGACGCTCGGGGGACTATGGGTGTTGGCAACAATGGCTGCGGGATTAGCTGCAATCACATCAGGTACGTCGTTGCCTCTAGGCCCTATTGCCTATTTGGGTGTAGGCCTTTGGGTGTTTGGTATGGTTATTGAAGTAATCGCAGACAGACAAAAGTCGCTTTTCAGATGTAGCCCGGAAAACCAGGGGCGTTTTATCACTACTGGGCTGTGGGCTTGGTCTAGGCATCCCAACTATTTTGGTGAAATCACTTTGTGGCTCGGACTGTCACTCGTTGCGCTGCCAGTGCTGGCGGGCTGGCAACTGGCTACCATGATATCTCCGCTGTTTGTCTATCTTCTTTTAACTCGGGTCAGCGGTATACCGCTACTTGAAGCGCTCGCGGAAAAGCGATGGGGATCAGATCCTGATTTTATAGCCTATAGAGACAGCACTCCCGCGCTCATGCTGCGCAGGCCAAAACCAAAAAATAATACCTAATTACAGGTAGCCACAGTGCCCTGGATCGACGGTTCTGTCCGTTTTCCCATCAGCGTCATCGTCACAGCTCTGGCTCATTAAAAATCCGTTGCTATCTCGGTTGTATTGAGAGATTTCATCCGCTGATCCATCGCCGTCGGTGTCGCGACTTCTAGTTAGCAATCGGCCATGCGCATCGTAAGAGTAGCTATCGATCCGATCAGCTGCCCCATCAGCATCGATGTCATAGGACTCTACCAACAGATTACCTCCGGGACCATAGCTATAGGAATATCTACGATCGACTTTACCGTCAGTATTGATATCGTAATTTAAGGTTAGGGGATCACCCCGTGCGTTATAAGTGTAGGTGGTAATTTCATTGGGGCCACCACCATAGGCGTCTATATTGCCGACTTTGCTGTTCACCGCAACTGACTCAAGCATTGAATTTAGAGGCGCGCTCTGATTGTCACTATCATCGCAGCCTGACAACAGCGATAATACTACCACCACCAAGAATGACATCATGTGTAGGTTCATATCCAAGCCCTCAACTAATGATGACCGATCAAAAGAAGATCTGCCCCGCACTGCACGATTGATATCCTCCCTATTCGCCACTAACAAGCTAAAGAAATAGACTAGATTGGTCGGAAGTGCAAATATACGCCTTAATCTCTAGCGACGGGGGCCCGCGCAATAAAATCTGTTCTGTAGTGTTACGCAGGCATCACTTACAGCAGGACAATCTGCCTTGAATGGCAGCGGCGACTAAGAATGGCGCTTGAAAAACGCCTCTATCTGATCAAAAGCCTCGGCGGCTTCTGGCAGATCCGGATAAAAAATTTGCCACACATGGGGCACATTATCCCAGCGCTGCAATCTGGCGTCGGTACCTGCTAAAACGGCTTTATTGACATAGCGACGTCCATCGTCACGCAGAATTTCACAGTCACTGCACTGCACAAGGATTGGGGGTAAGCCCGAAAGATCGGCCAGTAGCGGCGAAATCACCGGATCAGCGGCGCCACGTCCTGACATGTAACGTCCACCCAGACTAAACAAAAATCCAGGCAACCAAGACAAGCGATTGGCTAGCGGTTTAAGCATCACGTCAGATTCTAGATTCGTTCTAATACTAGGACTCGTAAAACGGCTATCGGTCACAGGCGAAAGTGCCAAGGCGGCATTCGGTGCTCGACGTTGGTTGTCACGTATCCAGTTGAGCAGTGACAGCGTCAGATTGCCACCGGCTGAATCTCCCGCGACAAATACTGCTGTCGGGGCTATATTATCAGTGCCTTTAGGGCTATTTTTCAGCATCCAATCATAGCTGACACGACAGTCATCAACACAGGCTAATCGACTGTGCTCCGGGGTCAGTCGATAATCTATCGCTAGAACTGCACTGTTGGTGATCTCGGAAAGTTTACTGGTGAGTACACGATGGCTTTGCGGACTGCCCGCAAAAAAAGCGCCACCATGGATATATAAAAGCCGGCGGCTACCGTCGACACCCGGTGCTGTGACCCATTCGGCTGGAACACCACCTGCATCCACCGCGGCCAGAGTACTAACGATTTCAGCACCGGCAAAAAAACTATCCATGGTTTCTCGCAACACCAACACTCGCTCTTTCCACGGCAGCTTTTCATGGTTACCCGCACTGGCTCTAAGTCGCTTATTAAGGGCTGCAACAGCCAGTTTAGATGCCTCTTTGGACTCGGCATCCTGCGGGCTAAATAACTGTCCCGCGGGCAAATCAAGATGAGCCAAGGTGTCTCTAGACAGCAGATATAACACTGCCGAAAAACCTGCCAGTGTAAAAAAACTGAGCGCACTAATCGCTAGACTCAAGAAGAGTAAGCCAACTGGTTAAACTTTTTCTGGTGGTAGTCACCATCACCAAAGCTTACGTTAATCATCATCAGGCGCTTCACGAGATGACCAATATTAAGCTCGTCCGTCATGCCTATACCACCGTGAATCTGAATCGCCTCTTCTCCCACTAACCGGCCGTTGCGAGAAACGGTTGCCTTGAGTGCATGGACGGTTTTTAACAGCGCATCACGGTCGTCTTCACCGGCCTGGCAGAGACCACGATAGAGCATTGACTTAGTCTGCTCACAGGCCATAAAAGTATCAACCATACG